>VFSW01001234.1_pt1 | contig 38783 bp, 36 predicted proteins | sample 5358111 | NCBI WGS metagenome assembly VFSW01 (sample SAMN11554181, study PRJNA540505) | mine drainage metagenome | isolation source: sediment from site ElyBrook_90M | place: USA: Ely Copper Mine, Vershire, VT | collected 2017
CGTCGACGATGATGACCTGACCTTTGCGGACGATGTAATCCTTGTCGCGCTTGAACAGATACTCTGCCTTCAGCGCGGCTTCGAGGTGGTGCATCAATTTCGCTTGTTGCGGATCGGACTCTTCAGGGCGGTCGGGATTGTAGAGCGGCTTGCCGAGCAATTGCTCGACGCGGTCGTAGCCGGCTTCGGTCAGCGTGATGCCGCGTGTGCGCTGGTCGATGGTGTAATCGTCCGGCGCGAGCTTTCGCACGAGTTCCGCGAGCCGATAGTACTCGTCCGACGCTTCGCCGGCGGGACCGGAAATGATCAGCGGCGTGCGCGCTTCGTCGATCAAAATATTGTCCACCTCGTCGACGATGGCGTAGTACAGTTCACGCTGCACGCGTTCTTCCAAGCGCCACGCCATATTGTCGCGCAGATAGTCGAAACCGAACTCGCTGTTGGTGCCGTAGGTGATGTCGGCGCGGTACGCTTCCTGCCGCGTGCACGTTCGCAAGTAATCCAGTTCGCGCGTCGCGGCTTTGACGCTCGGATCGAAGAGGAGCGCTTTCTGCTCGCCCTGTTGCAACACGCCGACGCTGAGACCGAGCGCGAGAAAGATCGGTCCCATCCATTGCGCGTCGCGGCGCGCCAGGTAATCGTTGACGGTGACGAGGTGCGCGCCGCGTCCGGCGAGCGCATTCAGGTACAGCGGCAGCGTCGCGACCAGCGTCTTGCCTTCGCCGGTCTTCATCTCCGCGACCTGACCCTTGTGCAAAACCATTCCGCCAATCATCTGCACGTCGAAATGGCGCAAGCCGATCGTGCGGCGGCTCGCTTCGCGCACGCACGCGAACGCCTCCGGCAGAATCTCGTCCAGCGCGTCGCGTTCCGCATCGACCAGCGCCTGGTCGGCTTGCTTGAGTTGCTCTTCGATCAGGCGGCGGTCTTCGGCGTCCGCCGCCGTGTTCAACTGCTCGCGCAGCTCCGCCATGTTCTGGCGCGGCTGGGCGGCGGCGTCCGCGAGATGCGCCTTGAATTCGTCGGTCTTGGCGCGCAGTTCCGCGTCGGATAATTTTTCCAGTTCCGGTTCGAGCGGGTTGATCTGTTCTTCAACGATGCCCCGCGCTTCCTTCACCGTTTTATCGCCGGGGTCGCCGGCGATTTTGGTGTACAAATTTTTGAGCATTAGATCGAGACCTATTTTCTGTTTGATTTCTGATTTATGATTTTGCGCCGCGCCATGCCATCAGATTTAAATCATAAATCGAAAATCTGGAATCTTAAATTCACTCACGCGTCTTTCAAGTACTCGCCGACGCTGCGCCCTTCGTGCGTGCGCGCAATCGTCTCCGCCAGCAGCGGCGCGACCGAAAGGATCGTGAAATTTGGCAGGCGTTTCTCTGGAGGAATCGGTACCGTGTCCGTGCAGATGAACTCTTCGATGGGCGCGTCGCGCAGCCGCTCCACCGCCGGATGCGATAACGTGGCATGCGTACAAGCAGTGTAAACATGCTTCGCGCCGCTGCGCTTGAGCAGATGCACGGCTTCCGTCAGCGTGCCGGCGGTGTCCACCTCGTCGTCGACGAGGATCGCGTTCTTGTCCTGCACATCGCCGATGACGGTCAGCGCCTGCGCTTTGGGATCATTGCCGATGCGTCGCTTTTCGACGAACGCCAGTGGCAGGTCGAGCCGGCGCGCATAGTTGCGCGCCTTTTTCGCAAAGCCGAGATCGGCAGACACGACGACCGCGTCGGGAATGTTTTTCCCAACAAGATAATCCGATAGAATCGGAAAGGCGGAGAACTCGTCGCCTGGAATTCCAAAGAACCCTTGGATTTGCCCCGCGTGCAGATCGATCGTCATATAGCGGTGTGCGCCGGCGACGCCGACGAGATCGGCGAGCAAGCGCGCGGTGATCGGGATGCGCGGTTGGTCCTTCTTGTCGCTGCGTCCGTACGCGTAGAATGGAATGACGGCGGTGATACGCCCGGCGGACGCGCGTTTTAGCGCGTCGATAAAGATTAGCATCTCGACGATGTTGCGGTTGACCGGCGAGGACAGACCTTGAATGAAGAAAACGTCCTGCCCGCGCACGCTGCATTTGAGCTGAATGAAAATATTCTCGTTCGGAAAATCAAAGATCTCGGCTTCCTCCAGCGGCACGCGCAGCTGTTTGCAAACCGCTTCGGCAAGCGGGCGATTGCTGCGCCCGCTGAACATCGCCAAGTCGCCATACATCTTCGCCATCGAAGGGACCTCCGCTTTTCAGACCTGGAAGGTCTCGCAGACCTTCCAGGTCTCGTTATTTCTCTTCAATCGTGATCGACTGAATCACATCGCCGACCGCGATCTGCTGTACCACGTCCATTCCTTGCGTGACCTGTCCGAACACCGTGTACTGCCCGTCCAAACCCGGCTGGGGCGCTAGCGTAATGTAAAACTGGCTGCCGCTGCTCGGCGTTGTCGCCGCAGGTCCACCCGTTCGCGCCATTGCCAGCGCGCCCAATGTGTGTTTCGCTTTGATCTCCGGTGGAATGTTGTAGCCGGGACCGCCGGTGCCAGTGCCCAGCGGGTCGCCGCCTTGAATCACAAAACCGGGTACGACGCGGTGGAAGGTCAGGTTATTGTAGAACCCATCGCGCGCGAGAAAGACAAAGTTGTTGACGGTCTGCGGCGCGTCCTTCGGATACAGTTCGGCGACGATGTTGCCCTTGGCGGTCTTGATCGTCGCGATGTAGGTCTTGTTTACATCGATGGTCATCGCCGGTGGGTTTTTGTACATGTTGCTCCTTTGTTGTGGCGCGAGTTTTGCCGCGCTGCCTGTTCCCGCCGAAGACGGCGCGGATGTGCCGGCGACTGGAATGGTCGGCGCGGCGGGCGCGGTAGGTATGCTAACGGTCGTTGGCGTCGGCGCGGGCGCTGACGCGCACGCGCTCAGAAAAAGAATCGATAGAACGGTCAGCAGCGCGAGCGCGCCGCCGGTGAGCAGGCAGCCCTTTTTGGTCGCCGCCGTGGGTGGATGGGTCTGCCAATTTTGTTTTTGCATTGCGGTCTGTGCCTCCACGATCAGTGCATCGGTGTCTTTATAGTGACTAGCGTACATCAGCCGCGCCTTGCGCAGTGCTGCCAGCGCGGCGTCGTAATGCTGCGCGCTCAACTCCGCCTTGCCCTGCCGGTACAGCGCGTCGATGTCGCGCATTCGTAGCGCCCATTGCAGTTTCGCTTCCGCGCCTTGCAGCGCGCGGTCGAACGATAGGGCTTGCCGATACCGCGCGATGACCTTGTCCCAATCTTCGGCGGCGGTCGCTTCGTCGGCTTCCTTCAAGAGCCGTTCCACTTCCGCGGTGCTGCCGGTTTCAAGCGGCGGGTTATTTTGTGGAGTGCCCATAGTGTAGTGTCTCCGTGAAGATCGCCGTTCCTAATTCGCGTGTCCATTCAGATGGCACGTGTCGTTGAGCAGGCGCAGCCGCGGACGGCTTCCGCTGAGATCGACCCGGCTGATCGACGCGTTATCAAACCAGAATGGAAAACGCCGATGGACATCCAGTCCGATCAAGGTTGCCAGGAACATGCCGAGCGTGCCGCCGTGCGAGACGATCGCGACTTGCGTCGCGCCCTTGTGCCGCGCTTGCGCGTCGTCCAGAAACTCTTGAACGCGCTGTCGAAACGCAGCCGGTGTTTCCTCGCCGGGCATAGGAAAATGTTCCGCGCTCGCGTGCCACGCGCGATAAACTTCCGGATATTGCTGCTCAAACTCGGCGCCGGTCAGCCCTTCCAGTTCGCCGAGATACTTTTCTTTCAGTCGATCATCTGGAATCGCCGCGATGCCAAGTTTCTGCGCGATGAGATCGGCGGTGATGCGGGCGCGCGCGAGCGGGCCGGTGTACAGCGCGTCGATCTTTTCGCCTGCCAGCCGCGCCGCGAGCTTCTCCGCTTGCGCGATACCGCGCGCGTTCAGCGGCGTATCGGTGTGCCCTTGAATGCGTCCTTCGTTATTCCAATCGGTTTCGCCGTGACGAATGAGTAACAAGTGCATTAAGAATGCGTGTCTCCAATCAACTTTTCCACCGCCTGGTATACATCCATTTCGCGCGCCGCCATCTTTTCGACTAGCGCTTCGATTTTACTACCGTTTACACCACGGACCAGCCGCGTCATCAATTCGCGCTGCGCGACGAGTTCCAGTTCCGCGCGCAGCCGCGCGCGCTCGCGTGATTCAAGTAGATGATTTGATTCCAGGTACGCGCGATGCTTGCCGATCCACTCGACCGCGTCCGCGATGCCTTCGCCCTGGATCGCAATCGTCTTGAGCACCGGCGGTCGCCAATCGTTTTCTGCTTTCGGCTTTAGATTCAAATTCATTTCGAGCGCAGCAACGGTCGAATTCGCGTCGTCATGGTCGGCTTTGTTCACGATGAGAATATCCGCGATCTCCAGAATGCCGGCTTTGATCGCCTGAATGTCGTCGCCCAGACCCGGCGCGTCGACGACGAGCGTCGTGTGCGCGTTCTTGGCGATATCGACTTCGCTCTGCCCCGCGCCCACCGTCTCGACCAAGACGATTGCAAAGCCCGCCGCATCGAGAACCTTGATCGTGTCGGAGGTCGCGGACGCCAGACCGCCAAGATTGCCGCGCGTTGCCATGCTGCGAATGAACACGCCGTCGTCGCCCGCCAAGTCCTGCATTCGCAACCGGTCGCCCAGGATCGCGCCGCCGGTAAACGGACTCGTCGGATCGACGGCAACAATACCGACGCGGTGTCCGCGTCGGCGATAGAGTTTGGCGATTTCGTTGACGAGTGTGCTTTTGCCGGTCCCCGGCGCGCCGGTGACTCCAATCACGTGCGCGCGCCCAGTGTATCGGAAGAGGGCGGCGATTACCTCGCGCGCTTCAACGCCGCCGCGTTCGACCGCGCTGATCGCGCGCGCCACCGCGCGCGAATTGCCGCCGCGCAGTGATTCGACGGTTGCGCGATCCACTAGGTGGTCACCCCGGCGCGGCGCGCGGCGACTTGCTCGCGGATGAATTTCGCCAGGTCTTGCGTCGAGGTGCCCGGTCCGAACGCGCCGGCAAAGCCCATTTTCTTCAGCGCGGCGATGTCCTCGTCCGGGATGATGCCGCCGCAGACGAGCAAAACGTCTTGCATTCCCTTTTGCTTCAACTGGTCGACGATGCGCGGAAATAGGTCGAGGTGCGCGCCGGAGAGGATCGAAAGCCCAACCACGTCCACGTCTTCCTGCAGCGCGGCTTCGGCGATCATTTCCGGCGTCTGGCGAATGCCGGTGTAGATCACTTCCATCCCCGCGTCGCGCAGGGCGCGCGCTACCACTTTGGCGCCGCGGTCGTGTCCATCCAATCCTGGCTTCGCAATCAACACCCGAATCGGTCGATCAGCCATCTACAGCCTCCGCGTTGAGTTCACGGCGCATTATACATCAAATCGGCGGGATTGGAAAACCAAGCGCCGCTGGCGATTATCCATATCTTGATTTCACCGCCGAGATGCTGAGGACGCAGAGAGAAAGAATGGAAAATTCTTCGTGGCTGCGGCGCACTTCGCCACAGTCATCTGCATCTCTGCCGGTGGCTCTCGGATAATCACCGGTTAGGTCAACTTGTAAATATTCAAGTATTGAGTATAATACGCCTAGATTCGGCTCTGCCGTGAAAGGCGTAAGAATGAGGGCAAGGATTTCCCCGGAACCGGCGCTGCTCGGATTTCTGCTCAATGAACCGATGCACGGGTACGATCTTTACAAACAAGTTCATCAGCAACTCGGCGTCGTGTGGACGTTGGGCATGAGCCAGATGTACGCCATTTTTAACAGCTACGCCGCGCAGGGTTGGCTCCGCACGCGCACTCAGACGCAAGGATCGCGCCCCTCTAAGAAGATTCTGGAATTGACGTCGGCAGGACGCCGGGCGTTCGAGGCGTGGCTCGATCAGCCGGCGCACGGCTTGCGCGAATTCCGCATCGATTTTTTCTTGCGGCTCTATTTCGCGCGAGTCGCCGGGATCGCCTCCACCAAACGCTTGATTGCGCGACAGATTTCCACTAGTCAAAAGGAACTTGAAACCCTACGCGCGCGAGAAATTCAAGCCGTGGATGGCGAGGATGACTTTAATCGGCTGGCGCGCAGTTTTCGCATTCAGCAGTTGACCACCATTCTAAAATGGCTGGAGAACAATCGCGCCGACCTCATTCAGTCCAAATCAGCGTTGCGAATGACGGGCGCGCGTAAGTCCACCAGAGCCGCGGAAAAATGAGTTGAGTGCAAGTCGCGCGGTTGAGACCCGCGATAAATTCCTTATGGAGGTTTCGCGATGAACGGTCGTTTCAAATTGTTCGGCGCGTTTCTCGTCCTGGCGATTGTGGCTGCCGCCTGTCAGCCCGCTGCCGCGCCGACCGCCGTACCGGCTCCAATATCTGCGCCAACTGCGACGGTTGCCCCAACCAGCGCCGGCGGGACGCTCACCGTGTTCGCCGCGGCGTCGCTCACGGCGGCGTTCGGCGACATCGCCAAGTCGTTTGAATCGGCGAATCCGGGAACGAAAGTCACTTTCAGCTTTGCCGGATCGCAACAACTGCGGACGCAGATCGAGCAGGGCGCGCCCGCGGATGTTTTCGCCAGCGCGGACAATAAGAATATGGATCCGCTCAAATCGGAAGGGTTGATCGTCGGTAATCCGCAAATCTTTACGCGCAATCGTCTCGTCGTCATCCTGCCGAAAAACAACCCGGCGGGCATCAAGACATTGCAAGACCTCGCCAAGCCAGGGCTGAAACTCGACATCGCTGATGCGAGTGTGCCCGTTGGCAACTATACGCTTCAGGCATTGGACAAACTCTCCGCCGACCCGGCGTATGGCGCTGATTTCAAAACGCAAGTGCTCGCGCGCGTGGTCTCGAAAGAGAACGACGTCAAGCAGGTGGTCGCCAAGATCGCGTTGGGCGAAGCCGATGCGGGAGTCGTCTACACGACGGACGCGCAAGCCGCCATCGACAAATTGACGACGATCGACATTCCCGATCAGTTCAACGTCATTGCTGCCTATCCCATAGCGGTCGTCAAGTCTAGCGCCCATCCCGCGCTCGCGCAGAAATTCATCGACTTGGTGCTTTCGGCGGATGGGCAAGCGGTACTCAAAAAGTACGGTTTTGCGGCGCGCTGATGAAGCAATCTATTCCTTCACCCAAGCCGGACAAGGCGGCAGCGTCTCGGCATTTCTCCGGCGGGCGTCTCGTGTTTCTGAGCGTCACGCTGGTGCTGTTGCTTTTTCTTATGCTTCCGCTCCTGGCGGTGGCGCTGCGGGTGCTGCCATTCCGCGCCACGGGTTGGCTCAGCGCTAGCACGTTCGATGCGCTTCGGCTCAGTCTGTTCACGGCGACGCTTTCAGCGGCGCTGGCGATTGTTATCGGAACGCCGATTGCCTATTTCTTGGCGCGTGAAGAATTTACCGGCAAAACAATCGTGGATGCCTTGATCGATCTGCCGATGGTCTTGCCGCCGGCGGTTGCCGGGCTGGCGCTGTTGATGGCGTTCGGACGGCGCGGGTTGCTAGGTCCGGTGCTCTCTGCGGCGGGAATCGATTTGCCCTTCACGACGGCGGCGGTGGTGATGGCGCAGACTTTTGTAGCAGCGCCGTTCTACGTCCGCGCCGCCAAAACGGGTTTTGCTTCGGTGGATCGCGGACTGGAACAGATGTCGGCGCTGCTGGGCGTTTCCAATCTGCGAACGTTTTTTCGGATCACGCTGCCGCTGGCTGCGCCATCGCTGTTCGGCGGCGCGCTGATGACGTGGGCACGCGCGCTCGGAGAGTTTGGCGCGACGATCATGTTCGCCGGCAATTTTCAGGGCACCACGCAAACCATGCCGCTGGCGATTTACATCGGATTTGAATCCAATCTCGACAGCGCGCTCGCGCTCTCGTTCATCCTGATCGTCGTTTCGTTTGGCATCTTGGCAGCCGTCCGATGGGTCAGCCCCAGAGGATTTACCGTGGGCTAATGCGCCGTATGTTTGAAATCGCCATCCACAAACAACTCGGTGAATTCAAGTTAGACGTTGAATTCACCGCGCCGGAAAATCAAATCATCGTGCTCTTTGGTCCCAGCGGCGCGGGCAAGTCCATGACGTTATCCGCGATTGCTGGCTTTGCGCCGCCCGAGACGGGGCGCATCGTCATCGGCGAACGGATTTTGTTCGACGCCGACCGGCGCATCGATCTGCTGCCGCAACAACGCCGCGTCGGTTTGGTGAAGCAAGACCTGGCGCTCTTTCCGCACCTCACCGTCGCGCAGAACATCGCATACGGCTTGGGACGCGCATCGCCAGAAATGCGCCGAACCCAGGTGCACGATCTGCTCGCGCTCGTCAACCTGAACGGACTGGACGCGCGCTATCCGGCGCAGCTCTCCGGCGGTCAGCAGCAGCGCGTCGCGCTGGCACGCGCGCTCGCGCCGCGCCCCGCGGTGCTCTTGCTCGACGAACCGTTCAGCGCGCTGGACGCGCCGACGCGGATGCAGCTGCGTTCCGAGGTGCTGAACTTGCAGCGCGAAATCAAAATCCCGGTCGTGTTCGTGACGCACGATTTGGGCGAGGCGTACTTTTTAGCCGATCAACTGGCGGTGATCGACGCGGGGCGAATCTTGCAAATCGATGCGCCCGGCGAGATTTTGCGCCAACCGTGTTGTTTGCGGGTGGCGCAGGCGGTCGGCGTGAAGAATATTTTGCCGGGGACGGTGGTCGCGTCCGATAAGGAGGGCTGCCGCGTGCGCGTCGGCGACGCGACGCTCGACGCGCCGCGTTATCCGTTCGCGCCGGGCGCGCGCGTGTTCGTCTGTTTGCGTTCCGAGCGCGTGATGCTCATTCGTCCCGAACGCGCCGGGCAATCGAGCGATGAGAACGCGCTGCGCGGTGAAATTGTCCGCGAGATGAACGACGGAATGAACGTGACGCTGTATTTCCGCGTAGAAGGCGCGCGGTTGCTGCGGGAGCAAGACCACGATCTTGAAATCGAATTGCCCGTGTACATTTTTGAGCGACTCAACCTCGCACGCGAGCGAGAGTGGACCGTGTCGCTGCGGAAGAACGCGATGCATTTGATTGGAGGTTAGAGGTTGGAAGTTGGAGTAGCGGCTCTGGTTTCCAAACTAACTTCCAATCTCCAATCTCTAATCTCTAATCTTCACCTTCAATCCTCATCGTTCTCTTCGACGATCTTCTTGACGGTTACTTTGAGCTTCGGGTACTTGACGCGCCCCGCGTTGAGCATGTCGGTCACGGCTTGCGTCGTATACTTGGCGAAATCGTCCGCCGGCTCGTCCTCGCCTTCGATCCAGAGCGTGACCTTGAGTTGAATCGCTTTTTGCATCGATTTAATTTTCCTCTACAGCGTTTTCCAGCTGCCGCCTTCTTGATATTCTATCTTCATGATCGGATGGATTTCCCAGATCGTGCCGCGCGTCTTGCCGACTTGATCGGGATGCTCAGGATCGAGCAGCAACCAGCCGCTGATGCGAACGCGCTGTTTGTTCTTGGCGAAATTTTCAAGCGCCTTGAGCGTCCACGTCGGATGACTCGGTCGCACGCGCGGCGTCGTTTCTACAACGATCGACTGGGTGCGATCCTCGCCAGCGTTCTGGGTTAACCACACGTGCCAATCGGACATCTCGGGCGTACTGCCGTGGCAGTTGGTCGATTCGGGACCTTGCTGTTTGGCGTCGAACAAATATCCTTCGACCGAAATCGGAATGCCTTCATAACGCGCGACGGTCGCCGCGTCGCCGGCAGACCACTTGTCATGGTCTTTGCGCTCGATGCCTTTGGGCCACGCAAGTTGTTCCACCGCATCGAACAACACGGGATAGTACGCGCTCGCGTCGTCCACGCGATTCTTCAAACGATTGAGCACCGGGTCGCCGCCGTCGCCCTGCGGCGGGCATCCGTTGAAAGATGACACTTCTTGTGGCGTGGGCTTTTGCGCGAGGGTGGGCAGCGCGCCGGGCGTACTGGGAACGGTTCCCGAATTACTGGTCGGCGTCGGAGTGACTTTTTGGCACGCCGCCGCGCTGAACAGTACGAGCATTAACATCGCCGCGGTGAAGATTGATCGTCGCATGAGGTTTCCTTTCTGGTCCGTCTGAATTGGGTCGATTATAACATCGGCGGAGAATCCAGACAAGCCATACGCGTTCAAACGACGATGCTCTATCGCGGGATGAGGTGAATCGCGGTGGCTTTGATGCTGGCAACCACACGCGCGCCGGGCGCGAGGTTGAGTTCGAGGTACGATTGCTTGGTGACGTAGGCGATCAGCGGGAAGCCGCAATCGAGCGTGATTTTGAACAGTGGACCGAGCGCCGCCACCGCAACCACGCGCGCGTCGAATTGATTACGTACGCTTGAATCGACGCGCGCGGCGCGGGCGAGCGCCACGTCTTCCGGGCGGATGCACACCAGCACGCGCCGCGCCGCGTGATCGCTCACCGCGTGAATCTCGCGGCTGCCGAGCGCGATGCGAACGTCGCCGTCGGACGCGGCGAGGGTTTCGCCTTCCAGCACTGTTTCGACGCCGACAAAGTTGGCGACAAATTCATCCGCCGGCGCGTTGAAGATCTCGGACGGCGCGCCGATTTGCAGCAGCGCGCCGTCGCGCAGGATCGCCATCTTGTCCGCCAGCACGAGCGCTTCGGTCTGATCGTGCGTCACGTAAATCGCCGGCAGACCGAGCTGCCGCAGCAGAGTTTTCAATTCGTCGCGCAGCGCGTCGCGCGCGCGCGCGTCGAGCGCGGAAAGCGGCTCGTCGAACAAAAAGAGCGCGGGGTCCATCGCCAGCGCGCGGGCAAGCGCGACGCGCTGCTTTTCGCCGCCGCTCAGATTCGCCGGTCGGCGGTTGGCGAGATGCGTTAGACTTAGCCGGGTGAGCAATTCGCGCGTGCGCGCCGGATCGTCGCGGCGCGCGAATTGGATATTTTGCGCGACCGTGAGGTGCGGAAAGAGCGCGTAATCCTGAAACATAAAGCCGATGCGGCGCGCTTCCGGCGGCGCGGCGGTCACATCGCGTTCGCTGATCTTGATCGTTCCAGAATCTGGACGATAAAACCCGGCAATCGTTTCGAGCAAGACCGATTTGCCCGCGCCGCTCGGTCCCAGGACGACGAAGATTTCGCCGGGCGCGAGTGAGAACGAAATGTCGCGCAGCCCGAACGCGCCGAGCGAAAGCGAAACGTGTTCGAGGGCAATCGCCGCGCTCACGCGCGTCCTCCCGGCGCGCCGCGCCGACCGTAAGCGAGGTATCGAAAGACGATGAACAGCGTGAGCGCGACGGCAAGGAAGAGCACCGCCATCGCGGAGGAATCGTCCAACCCAAACTGCAGGAACAGGTCGTAGATTTTCACCGGCGCGGTCATCGGATAGTACGTCAGGACGATCACCGCGCCGAACTCACTGACGGAGCGCGCGTACGTCAGCGTCAAGCCGGTGAGCACACCGCGCCACGCCAGCGGCAGCGTCACGCGCGTGAACACGCTCCACGGTCCCGCGCCGAGCGTGCGCGCGACTTTTTCCAAGCGTGGATCGACCGATTCAAAGCCGACGCGCGCCGCATTCACGGTGTAGGTGACGCTGACGAACAGCATCGCGACGATGATGCCGCCGAGGGTGCCCCAGAACTGGTAGCCGGTGAGCGCGTTCACCGACGCGCCGATCCAGCCGGTGCGCCCGAAGACGAAGAGCAGCGCGATGCCGACGACCGTGTGCGGAATCGCGAGCGGCAGATCCACGATCGCTTCGACGATGCCTTTGCCGGGGAAAGCGGCGCGCGCGAGCAGGTACGCCAGCGGCACACCGAGGATGCCGGCGAGCGCGGCGGTGAGGAACGCGGCTTGCAGACTCAGGACGATCGCCGCGCGCACGTCTTCCATCGCCGCGACGTGCGCTAGGCGCGCCGGCGATTGGTTCGCGATCATTTGCAGAAGCGGCAGCAGGATGAACGCGAGCAATACGCCGCCGATCAGCCAAAACGCGAGAAGTAGACTGCGTGATGGTGCGAGGGTTTTGGCGGTCATTGGATTCGTTCAGGATGCGGATCGACGCGGAGAAACGCGGATTCTATTCTTATCCGCGTTTGTCTGCGGCGATCCGCGTCCAATTTCTACTTGCTGGGCCACGCCGTGACAAGCGATTTCAGATCGGCGGGAACTTTGGTCACATCGTTCGCGTACGCGGGCGCGAGCGTTCCAAAGCCGCTGCTCTTCATGGCGTTCTGTCCATCTGTGCCGAGGAGGAATTGCAGGTACTTGAGCGCCCAGTCCGGATGCGCGGCGTTGTTTGGTAGCGTCACCGCGTAGACGATGGGCGTGCCGGTCAGCGTGCCGTTCGCCGTCTGAACCGATGCCTGCGCGTACGACGACGAATATTTCGCGTCGCTCAGGTCGATCTGCGGCGGCAGCTGCAAGTACTTGAAGCTGTGCTGGCGCGCATCGGAAAGATAAATGGCGAGGTAATCGATCTGCCCGGATTGCAGCGCGGCGATGAGTTCCGTTTCGGTGTCGCGCATGTTCGTCTTGGGCGCGTTCGCGAGAATCGCTTGTTCCAAGCCGGGCTGATTGTAGTATTTCTCCGCGAGGTTGAGCATTTGCACGGTCTGATAGCCGGACGGATCGGTGTCCGGATTTGAGCGACCAATTTGCACGCCGGGGCGCGCGAGCACCTGGTACCAATTCTGCGGTGTGATCTCGCTCGCGAACTTGCTTTTGTCGGTGTAGACGAACGTGATCGCGTTCGTCGCAAAACCGGCGTACCAATTGGTGTACGCGGTTGCGCCGCCCGCGCCGAACAGATATTTCGGAATCACGTTGTAGTCCGCCACCGCGACCACATCGGCGATCTGGTGCAGGTCGGTCACCTGCTTGACCATCTTGACGCTGCCGCCGAACTGCGCCTGAATGGTGACGTTCGGGTACAGCTTCATGAACGCGTCGTCGACTTGCTTGAACGGCGCGGCGAGCGTGCCTGCGCCGAAAATCGTCAGCGTGATTTTGGGCGCGGCAGTGGCGGCGGGCGCTTGGGTGGGTTGCGCCGGGGGCGGCTGAGTTGGCGCGGGAGTCGGCGATACCGCGCAGCCGATGGCTCCCACTGCCAGCAGAACCATCGCGACGAATAATTCGATGCGTTTCATTCTTCCTCCTCCGAAAATGAATTTGACGTGAGCGATCTTTGCTTGAGAAGAGACAGGCGCGACTAGTACACCATGTCGCCGCGCACAAAGGCAGCCGTACGAGGATCGGAGGGAGAGTCGAAAAAAGTGGCGGTGTCGTTGATTTCGATGAGACGGCCCCCCAGCATGAGACCCACGCGATGCGCTAAACGGCGCGCTTGAAAAATATTGTGCGTAACGAGAACGATGGTCGTGCCGCGCTCGCGGTTCTGCTGCCGCACGATTTCTTCGATCAATCCGACGTTATACGGATCGAGGTTTGCGGTCGGTTCGTCGAGCAGCAGCACTTGCGGCTCGATCACCAGCGCGCGCGCGAGCGCGACGCGCTGCATTTCGCCGCCGGAGAGTTTGTGCGCCGGCGCGTGCGCGAGCGGGGCGAGTCCCACGCGCTCTAGCATTTCGTTCACGCGATCTTCGGCGCGCGCGCCGCGCAGGTCCAAGCCGTACGCTACATTCGAACGGACGCTGGCGTGCAGCAGCGCCGGGCGCTGAAAGACCGTCGTCACCTCGCGGCGGATCTGGAGCGGTATTTTCCCATTCATCGTCAGCGATTGGTAGATGACGTTGCCCTGGGTCGGTGCCTCCAGAAAGTTGAGCAGCCGTAGCAGTGTGGACTTGCCCGCGCCGCTCGGACCGACGAGCGCGAGAATCTCGCGCCCCTGAATCTCCAACTGCTCAACATCGAGTACGATGCGGCGCGCGTATTCTTTTTTGAGATTCGCGATTCGATAGATGGACGGGTTCATCGGTCGGCTTGCCCTTGGAGGCGCAGCATCGCGGCGTTCGCGATGAATGCGAGGGCGAGCAAGATTATGCCGAGCGCAATCGCGAGCACGAAATCGCCGGTGCGCGTGTTCAACACAATCGCGGTTGTGAGCACGCGCGTCTTGCCATCGATATTGCCGCCGACAAGCATCACCGCGCCAACTTCTGAAATGATGCTCCCGAACGCCGCGACAATCGCCGCGACGACGCCGATGCGCGCCTCGCTCAGCACTGCCCACGTTTCCTGCGCTCGCGTCGCGCCGAGCGAACGGACTTGGACGCGCAGCGCGGGGTCAGTGCCTTGAACGGCGGTCATCGTCAGCCCAGTGACGAGTGGAAAGGAGATGATGATTTCTGCGGCGACCATCGCGCTCGGCGTAAACAGCCAGCCGAGCATGCCGAACGGTCCGCTGCGCGATAGCATCAGATAGACGAACAATCCAACGACGACGGGCGGCAAGCCCATGCCGGTGTACAGTAATGCCGTGACAAGCCCACGGGCGCGCAGGCGCGACAGACCCAGCGCCGCGCCGGCTGGCACTCCGACCAGCGTGCTGATGAGCAGCGCCAGCCCAGTCACGCGCAAAGAAAGGAAAATGATCTCAAGCAGCGCGGGGTCGGCGGAGAGAATCAATTGGATTGCTTGTACTAATCCGCGAGTAAGTTCATCCATTGGGATTCAGACCTGACCGGTTTCCGCGAAACCGGTCAGGTCTCTGACCTTCAATCCTTCGCGACCATCACTTCGGTCGCTTTGATGACCGCAGTCACAGTGTCGCCCACCTTCACGTTCATTGCCTCGACTGAGCCGCGCGTGATCGCCGCGACAACTTCGAAGTTGCCGACGGCGACGACGACTTCTGCCATCACGTTGCCGAGCTTGATCGACTTGACCGTGCCCTTGAACTGGTTGCGAGCGCTAAGCATAGGTGCCTCCAGTGGGACTATTGGGATTGGAGAAACTCTTTTGAACTTGCGAAGAACAACTGCTGGCCGTATTTGTCGACTCCGAAACTGTTAATCACTTTTTGCTCATCGACCCCCGTGATCCACTTGACGAAGTTCATCGCCATATCGTAGTTGACGCCGGGGTGCTTGTCTGGGTTGACTGCCATCACTCCGTATGGATTGAGCAAATCCTTGTCCGCGTTTTCCTTGATGTTGTTGCCGCCCAAGACGACGAAGAGATTGGGCAACTTGTCGTTCGTCGCCAACCACGTGGCGCGATCGGTGAGCGTGTACGCATTTTGCTGATCCGAGTAGAGCAGTGTCTCACCCATCCCTTGACCGAGCGCGTTGTACCACGACATTACCTTCGTTGGTGTGATGCTGATGGAAGACCAGATGCTCAGCTCCTTCGTATTCGTGCCACTCTTGTCGCCGCGGCTCGCGAACGTGGCTTTGGCATCCATAATGGCTTTGAACGCGTCTTTCGAACTCTTCATCCCGCTGACCTTGGCGGGATCGCTTTTGGGACCGACGAGAATAAAATCGTTGTACATCACGTCGAAACGTTCTTTGGCGTGACCATCTTTAACGAATTGGTCTTCTTGGGCGCGCGCGTGCACAAGCAGAACATCCGCGTCACCCTTCTGCCCGATGGCGATGGCTTGACCCGTCCCGACGGCGACCACATCCACTTTGCAGTTGAATTTCTTTTGAAAATCTGGCAGAATGAAATCGAGCAAGCCGGAATCCTGGGTGCTCGTCGTCGTCGAAAGAATCAGGTTGCAGCCGGAGCTTGTGATTGAGGACCTGATGGATGTGGCTGTCGGCGCCGCGGTTGGCGCTTTGGTGGGCGCGACAGCGGGTACTGACGTTGGCGCAGGCGGTTGTGTTGGCGCGACCGCCGGTTGAACAGGCGCCGCTGTCGGTGGCACTGGTGTCACTGCCGGCGCGCACGCCGTGGCGACCATCAAAACGAGAATGCTGAACAGAACGAAGCGCTTCATTTCTTCTCCTTTGAAGATTTGTTTATTTCACACGCGCCACCACTCGACCGGTGCGCGTGAGATCGTACCCGTGAAGCGTCGACGCGGCGCGCCGAAACTCGATGCTGTCTAGCGCGTCCAGGATGGGATGCATCCGCGCGGAATCAAACTCATCGCACGGGATCGCCAGATCGTAGCGCTCTTCGCCCAGCGGAATAAAATCCAGCCCCCATGCGAATGCAACCGCGCGCAATCCCGGACCCGCATCGGCGATGCCAGTCGCGATCGCGTCCGCCACCGCGTCGTGCGTCGATACGGAGCGCTCCCAGTCCGGCAGCGCGTGCGGATCGATGCGCGCGGCGCGCAGTTTGGAATAGAGCAGCAAACGCGTGCCCGCGCCGTGCTGGCGATTGATGAAACGAATCTCCGGGCGCGATAGATCGCGTAGCCCGCGAATGTTCTTGGGATTCCCCGATGCGATCATCAGCCCATTCTCACGAAACGCGAGATTGACGAGCACAACCGCGTCCTCCGGGACAAGATGTTTCACGAACGGAACATTGTATTCGCCGGTCTCGTCGTCCAACAGGTGAACGCCTGCCGCATCGGTCTGGTGCTGCGCGAGCGCCAGCAATCCACCGACGCTGCCGACCGCGTGCGTCGACGCGTGCGCGAGCTGCGCCAGATACGTGACCAGCGGATCGTCGCTGCCGGTGATGACGATTGGACCCGGCGCGGAGTCAGCCGCGCGGACGCGCGTTCTCCGCGAGACGATCGCGCTGGAGAGTTCCAGCGTTACGAGCAGCGCTTCGGTCCCGCGCAACGCGGCGTTCGCCAGCGCCAGCCGCCCCGCGTCGCCGGCGTCTTTTGCCGCGCGGTGGATTTCGAGATGCGCGGCGCGTTCGTCCTCCAGCGCGCGGCGTTGTTGCTCGATCAGCGCTGCGGGCGACGCGCCAGTGTCTGTCGCGAGCCGCAGTTTGACGAAGAACTCGTCGCGGTCGGCGGGCGGCTCAGCCAGCCACGCGTCGAACGCCTTGCGACCGCGCGCGGTGAGCGCGTACACTTTGCGGTCGGGTCCGCCTTGCCCGGGTTCGACGCGCGCCTTGACCCAGCCCTCGCGCGCCATTCGGGCGAGCGAGCGGTAGAGTTGCGCAAAGTCAATTCGCCAGAAGGGTGCAAACTCTTGGTCGATCGTGCGTTTTAATTCGTACCCGTGCCGCTCGCCGTGGACGAGCAAGCCCAGCAGCGCGTGAGTGGGGGACATTTTGCTCCGTTCCTCCCGCCGGTTCCGTCGATTGGGCGCGCTCCGTGAGGGAATAAACTATATGCAATCCATATAGTATCCGGATGACGCGGATTTGTCAAAAATGACACCAAGCAGTCCGCCTTTTGGACGCGAATCGGTTTGTGCTATAATGCGACCGACCGCGAGGTGAACTCATGCAGATCAACTTTTACGCGGACTTGCGTCTGCTGGCAGGCGGTAAGACCGTCGAGGTGAACGCCCACGCGTCGATGACGGCGCGCGAAGCGCTGGAATCCGTGACGCGGCTTCGCCCGGCGCTCGCGGAGAAAATCTGGCATGCGCCGGGGCAATTGTTCGACCACATCCACGTCTTTATCAACGGACGCCAATCTGTTTTCTTGCCGCAAGGATTGGAAACGCCGGTGCGTCCGGAGGACACGCTTGATGTGTTTCCGCCGGTCGGCGGCGGTTCGGCGCGCTAAAAAAAGAACCTTGCGAAGGTCGAAAACCTTCGCAAGGTTCCTTCTTTCCGGGGGATGTCCGCGTTACAAGATTCCGAGTTCCTTCAGTTTGCTTTCGGGCACGACGCCGTTGACCCAGCCGCGCACTTTATAGTACTCGTCTAGCATCTCCGGCAGCTCGCAGATCTGTCCCTTGGAACCTTTCATCGTTGATGGCTCTTTCAGGAATCGCGCCGGCAAATAGTCGCTGCCTTCGCGGAACCCGGCGAGGTTGTTGTAGTAACGTTCGAGGTTGTAAACGCGTTCGCCGGCTTTGACCAGATCGCCGCCCGTCACTTCGACGCCGGTGATCGCGCTGTACTGCGCCGCGAACGTGTCCATCGATTCGGCGAAGGTCGCGAACTTGCATACGTCGAGGCAGTCGGTCACCGCGTGGACGTTCTGGAACACCGCCGCGAGTTCGCCCTTGCCTTTCCACACCAGCGGATCGGTCACGGTCGCGGGTCCCAGCACGTTGCCGACAATTTCCGCCGCCGGTGTATAGCCGCGCAGGTGGCACGCGCCGCGGTTGCTCGTCGCGTAGCCGATGCCCATGCCCTTCAAACCGCGTGGATCGTACGCCGGTATCGCCTGCCCCTTGACGGTCATCGAGATTTCCGGATGCCCAAATTTCTTGGCGGCGCGCTCGGTGCCTTCGGCGAGCATATCGCCGATGCCCTCGCGCTTGCCGATCATCTCGACCGTCGCGACCATGCTCATATAGTCGCCCCACTTCAAGCCGCCTGAACCGTTCGTGTACTTGCGCTGCGTCGCTTCCATGTACATCGAAAGGACATTGCCCGTCTCGATCGCGTCAATTCCATAATCGTTGCACAGATCGATCAACTTGGCGACGCTGGCGATGTCGTCATTGCCGCAGTTCGCGCCGAATGCCCACGCCGGTTCGTACTCGACGCTTTCCATCCGCAGACCCTTGAACGGTCCTTCCTTGATCTCGACTTCCTTCTTGCAGGCGACCGGGCACGCGTGGCACGTCGGATCGTCGACGAGGATGTGCTCTTTGACGTACTCGCCGCTGATTTTTTCGTGCCCTTCAAAGTAGGTGGTCTGTGAATTGTTCGTCGGCATCGCGCCGATGGGGTTGGTCAAGTTCATCAGCACGTTCGTGCCGTAGACCGACAGCCCGCCTTTACGCGGCGAAGTCACCACGCGCTCGTCCATGATTTCTGCCAGCGCCTTGGCGTGCGCGATTTTCCACTTTTCGAGATCGTGCGCGCGCGGCATGTTCTTCTCGGCTTTGATGACGATGGCTTTCAAGTTCTTGCTGCCGCCGACGCAGCCAGTGCCGCCGCGCCCGCTGGCGCGATCGTCTTCGTTGATCCAGCAGGCAAAGCGCGACAGTTTCTCGCCGCCGGGACCGATCGCGATCACGCTGAGGTCTTTCTCGCCGTACTTGTTCTGGAAGAACTTGACGGTGTTGTGCACGCCCTTGCCCCAAACTTCGGACGCGTCGAGAATTTCTACTTTGCCGTCGTGGATGTAAATGTACGACGGTTTCTTCGCCTTGCCTTTGAAGATCAACCCATCGAAGCCGGACCAGCGCAGGCGCGCCGCCGACCAGCCGCCATGGTGGCTGTCGGTGACGGTGCCGGTCAATGGCGATTTCGTGACGACGGCGAGTCGACCGCTCATGTTCGCTTCGGTGCCAGTCATCGGACCGTTCATAAAGCAGAGGAGATTGTCCGGGCTAAGCGGATCGACCTGCGGTCCATTCTCAAAGACGTACTTGACGCCGAGTCCGCGCCCGCCGATATACTTGCGCGCCCAATCCTCCGGGATCGGTTTGAACTCGACGTTTCCTGCGGTCAAATCAATGTGCGCAATCTTGTTGGCAAATCCATGTACGGTCATCTTTTTCCTCCTTTGGGGAAAATTTCGTGGACTGACGGAAGACGGAAAATAGCGCGCAGCAATCGGCGCGAATCTAGTCCAGCCAACCACGATCGGTACTCGCGGCGGAGCCGGACTGCGCTCGCTACGATTCAATTCTACGGTGAGCGATTGGGCTTGTCAAACCATTTGATCGTTGGAAAGGATGTTCTATGCCTTCAGACCCTCTTGCGTTGCTCACGGTGCCCGACGCGCTCGATCACGTCGAGCCGTTTCTGCCGACCGGCAACGAGTTCGTCAGCGTGCCGACGCTGTCACCGCGCGACGCGTCGATTGCCGGAATGAACGTTTTGTCGATGCGCGCCCGCGGACTGATCGAATTTCGCGGCGAGCCGCTGATCGCGCCGCGGGTTGAGACCGATGGCAGTCCGGTTCCATTTTCGATGGCAGAGGAAAGTTGGACGCGGCTAGACGATTGGCTGCCGCAATTTCGCTGGGCGTATGGGGACGCGACGTTACGTGGCACGATCTTTGCTCCGCCGGGTCATCGCGGCTGGGTCTACTGGCTGGAGTTCGAGAACGGCGCGCGCGCGCAGACGATTCGTCTTGGTTTGGACGTGGCGTGGCGCGAGACGATGCTGACGATTTTCTCGACGCGCGCGCTTGCCGATACGCGGCACGCGGCGTGGGATCGTTGGACGCGCGCGTTCGTGTGCGAATCGGCGTCGGCGGAAGGCACGGCAGCGTTTGCCATCGGCACGGATGAGGAGTTGGACATGAATCGCGTTGCGGCGCGGACAAGTGTCTCCGCGTACGAGATGTCACGCGCGTTTGCGCTGGCGGCGCGTGAACACGCGTCACTGGCGTTCTTCGTCGCGGTCGGCGTGGAACGCGACGGCGCGCGCACGGCGGTGGTGGATTTGCGGCGGCACGGCGCGGCGGCGCTGCTGAACGAAACGCGCACGTGGCTGCAAGCGCATCGATTCAAGTCCGCGCGCGCGGCATCTCTCCGTCATCTGTACTTTTCGTATTTCTTCTCGCTCGGTACGACGATTGACACGGAAGAACTCGCGCTGGTCACATCGCGTTCGCCGCTCTATTACGTCAGCGCGGCGATGTGGTCCCGCGACGCGCTGCTGTGGAGTTTTCCCGGTCTATTGGCAATGGATCCGGCAAAGGCGCGCGAGGTGCTGCTCGTCGCGTTCGCGCGTCACCTGAAACATCCCGGCGAGCACGCGCAGTACATCGACGGCGCGCTGCTCTATCCGGGTTTTGAACTCGATCAGCTCTGCGCGTTTCCTCTCGCGCTGCATCGATATTGGCGCGTCACGCGCGATCAAGCGATCCTGCGCGAGCCGGTGATCAGGCAGGGCATCGACATTTTTCTGCGCGCGCTGCTATCGAAAAAGCATCCGCGCGTAGATTTATTCTCGACGTTTCTGCTCTCCACGGACGATCCCGCGCCGATGCCGTACGTGACGTACTCGAACGCGCTCGCCAGCGCGGCGCTCCAAGCGGTGGGGGAGATGCGCGGCAAACGAAGGGAACGGGAACTTGGTCGAAAAGTGCGCGCCGCGATTTACGCGAACTGTGTGGCGGATAGCCCGCGCGGCACGATGTTCGCCGGCGCGGTGGATGTACGCGGCAATCACGTGCTGTTCGACGAGCCGCCGGGCAGTCTGGTCGTTCTGCCGCATTACGGCTTTTGCGACGCCAACGATCCGGTGTACCGCCGCACCGTCGAATGGATCGAGTCGCGCGAGAATCCATACTATCGCGAACACCAGGGCGCGCCGATGGCTTCGTGCATTCACGCGCCGTACGCCTGGCCGATGAGTCTGGCGAATCAGATTCTCGCCGCGCCGCGCGCCCAGAAAGCAAAAACGGCTGCCGCGCTGTTAGCGCGACTGCCGCTGGATTCCGGGCTGGCGTGCGAATCGGTAGACGAGGAGACCGGCATCGTCAAGACCGGGCGGATGATGGCATCGTTTGCCGGGTGGTTAGGATTTGCGCTCGCCAGTGCAGCGCGGACAAATTCCAATCGGCGGGCGAGACCGCCGGCGGCTTGAGCAAATCACAAGCCGCGCGCGTCAAATCCTAGCTTGTCCAACGCCGCGCGCAAATCCGGCGGGAGCGGCGCGGTAAAACTTGTCTCGCGTCCGTCGCCCGGCAACGTGAACGTAATTTTCCACGCATGCAGAAATTGCCGCGCGAGTCCCAGCGCGTTCTTCTTCGTGCCATAAATCGCGTCCGCGACCACCGGGAAACCGAGAAACGCAAGGTGCACGCGAATCTGATGCGTCCGCCCGGTTTGCGGCTCGGCTTGCACGAGCGTATAGCCGTCGAGATCGGCAAGCGTGCGATAAATTGTCGCCGCCGCGCGCGTTTTGCCGCGTGTGACAATCGCCATCTTTTGTCGATGCTTGGGATCGCGTCCAATCGGCGCGTCGATTTTGCCACGCGGCGGCTTGACCCGCCCTTCCACCAGCGCGAGATATGTTTTCTTCACGCGGCGCGATTTGAACTGTGTCTGGAGGTCGCGCATCGCCGTATCATTCTTAGCGACGACGATCAAGCCGCTTGTGTCGCCGTCCAAACGATGCACGATGCCGGGACGTTCTACGCCGCCGACGTTCAAGTTCGGGGCGTGCGCGAGGACCGCGTTGACAAGCGTGCCCGTTGCGTGCCCGACTGCCGGATGCACGATCATTCCTGCGGGTTTGTTGACGACAATCACGTCGTCGTCTTCGTAGAGGATGTCAAGGGGAATCGCTTCCGCGCGCGGAGCCGCTGGTTCGGGCGGCGGCACGCGCACAGTGATGGTCTCGCCGGCTTGCACGCGGTAACTCGCTTTGCGCGCGACGCCATCGACGCGGATTTGCCCGTCATCGATCAAACGCTGCGCCGCCGCGCGCGACAGATCGGGCATGTGGTCGCTGACGTAGCGGTCAAGGCGGGAGCCGGATTCGGTGACAGTGAGCGTAGTTAAAGTGTCCATCGAAAACAAAAGCCCCAGCACGCGGCTGGGGCGATCCTAATCTTTGCCAGACGATTCCGTTTTCTCTGGCGATTGGGGCGACGCCGTCGCCGTCTGTGGGACCGTCTCTGGCTTGGACGATGTCCGCATCAAGTGCCACATCAGCAGTACGACGCCGCACACGATCGCGCTGTCCGCCACGTTGAACACGGGCCAGAAGCGCACGTAGAACAGATCGATCACGGAACCGAAGCGGAGCCGGTCGATCAGGTTCCCGATCGCGCCGCCGAGCTGCAAGCCGAGACTCAAGCGCACGAGCCACTGCCCGGAGGGGATCGATCGATAATAAAAAACGATGGCGACCGAAACAGCGAGCGCGACGAACGTGAAGACGATGCTGAGCTGCGGGAACAGCCCGAACGCCGCGCCGGAGTTGGTAATGTGCGTGAGGACAAAAATATCCTTGAGCGACGGAATAATATCGAACGTTGTATTCAGCGGAATATTCTGCACCGTCCATGCCTTGCTGGCTTGGTCCGCGATCAAGACCACCACGGCGACTAACGGCAATATCAAATCGCGCAACTTCATTCAACAGCTCCCATCACCCAGGTCGTCTCGGTCATGCCGCTAACTTTGCTGGGTGGATTTGTAATTTCGCGCAGTTGATGCAGAGCGTCGCCGATGGCATCGCTTTCAAGCGTTCTTCCGAAATCGGATTCTTGCAGCGCTCGCAAATTCCGTACGTGCCCTTTTCCGCGCGCACCATCGCGCGCTCGATCTCTTTCAGCATTCCTTCCAAATGTCGTTTGAGCGCGAGCGTCTTGGCTTGCTCCGATACTTCGGTCGCGTCGTCCGCCATGTGATTGCCTGTCGTCGGATGGTCTTGCTCGACGATTCCCTGATGCTTGAGTTCACCGAGCAGCCGCGCGCGCTCTCTCTTCAACGCGCGCAGCACGGGCGATTCGAGCGGTCGCGGCTCGATCTCGACCGGCTTGGGCAGCGTCCGACTCACGGCAAGCACGACCTTCGCCGATTTCTTGGCTTTCGAGACGACGCGGCGCACCAGTCCTTTTCGTTCCGTTCTCTTCTGGGGATTGGCTTTCTTTGGCATCGTACGCCTCCATCACAACGAGCGGCGCAACATCGTTGGTGACGCCGCTCGCCCCCAATTCTAAGCGCAAATCCTTTTCTAGGCAAATCTCTCACTCTGGCGAAGGCGGCTTACCTTCGCCAGGTTTTTCAAACTTTCACCAACGCGACCGTCACCTTCTCGCTGTCGAACGCATCGTCTACCGATGCCGCGTCTTTCGGCGCAGCGCCGGCGGTCAACGCGTCTGCCAGCGTCTCGCCGGCGATATACTCGCGGTACGATTCCACCGCGTGCGCGAGTTTCGGCGTCGCTGTGTAGTAGACGCGAATGTGATCAGCCACATCCAGCCCCGCGCTCTTGCGCAGGTCTTGGACGCGCCGCACGAACTCGCGCGCCAAGCCCTCGGCGGCGAGTTCCGGCGTCAGCACCGTGTCGAGCGCGACGACGAGATTGCCTTCCGACATCACCGCGAAGCCGGACTTGGGCTGCGGCGTGACGAGCACATCGTTCGACGTTAGCTCGACGTTCATGCCATCGACCGCGAGTTTCACCGATCGCCCGGCGCGCACATCGGCAACCACGCGGCTGGCGTCGAGCGCGGCGAGCGCGTTCTGGATCGTCGCCGTCAGCGCCTTGCGCTTTTCACGCAATTCCTTGCGTCGCGGCTTGTCGTCTTCCGCAAGATCGGCTGGCTCCGGGATCAGTTGTTTCACCTTTTCAGACAGCGTTTGCAGGTTCGGGCGCAGTTGGTACGAGACCAGTTCTTCTTCGCGCGCGGCAAACTCAACCGACTTGACGTTCAACTCGTCGGCGACGAGTTCGCGCAGGTGGTCCAGCCCTGCGCGCGGCTCCGCGTCGGCGACGACGATCGCGCGCGCGAGCGGCTGGCGAATCTTGATATTCTTTGCGGAACGCGTCGAGTGACCGAGCGTGACGACCTGCCGCGCCGCCGCCATATCGGCAAGCAGCTGCGCGTCGAGCTTCGCCGCGTCGGCTTGCGGGAACGCGCAGTGATGCACGCTCTCCGGCGCGTTGGCATCGACACCGCGCACGAGATTCTGGTACATCGATTCGGTCACGAAGGGCATAAACGGCGCGAGCAGTTTCGTCAACGTGACGAGCACCTCGTACAGGGTCGCGTACGCCGCGTGCTTGTCGTCATCATCTTCCGATTTCCAGAAACGCCGGCGCGAGCGGCGCAGGTACCAGTTGCTCAGATCGTCGATGAACGGTTCGACGGCGCGCGATGCGCGCGGCGCGTCGTAATCGTCGAGCGCGGTAGTCACTTCGGCAATGACTTCTTGCAGACGCGCGAGAATCCAGCGGTCGAGTAGAGGCGTTTCATGAAACGCCTCTACGTTAGGTTTCCATTTATCCAGATTCGCGTACGTCACGAAAAACGAATACACATTCCACAGCGGCAGCAGGAACGTGCGGCGCGTTTCGTCCGCGGCGTGATAGCCGAAGAGCATGTTCGACTCGTAACGCTGCTTGGAGTACATCCAGCGCATCACGTCCACGCCGACATTCTCCGCGGCTTCGTTGAACTCGATCATGTTGCCTGCCGATTTGTGCATCGGGCGACCGTCTTCGGCGAAGAGCGTGCCGTACCCCATCAGCGCTTTGAACGGCGGCTTGTTCTCCATCACGGTCGTCATCGCGAGCAGCGAATAGAACCAGTTGCGAAATTGTCCGGGGAAGGATTCCAGGATGAAATCCGCCGGGAACCATTTCTCCCAATACGCGTGATCGGTACGATAACCCATCGTCGAGAACGCAACGATGCCCGCGTCGAGCCAGGGATTGCCCACGTCTTTGATGCGCGACGTGGTCGCGCCGCACTTGCTGCACTTGATCTTCACTTCGTCGATGTACGGTCGATGCGGCGTGTGCCCTGCGAGCTTGTCCCATCCTTCGACCGCGCGCGCGCGTAGCTCATCGTCGCTGCCGATGACTTCAAAGTTGCCGCAGTTCGTGCATTCCCAGATTGGCAGCGCGAGCCCCCAGTAGCGTTTCTTGCTGATCATCCAATCGTGCATATTCCGCAGCCAGTCCATCTCGCGCTCGTAGCCAAAGCCGGGAATCCATCGAATTTGATCGACGACGTCCATGATCTGGTAGCGCAGACTGCGCAATTTTTCTTCAGCGGTCAGTCGTTCGCGCGGCTTGTCGTACGTTTCGCCCATCTTGATGAACCACTCATCGACCAGCCGGAAGACGAGCGGCGTCTTGCAGCGCCAGCAGGTTGGATAGCGGTGCGTGTATGGATCGGTCCGATAGAGCATTCCCTTTTGCTCGAGCGATTCGATCACCCGCGGATTCACGTCGAACGCGCCCATGCCGGTGAATTCGCCAAAGCCGTCCATGAACAAACCGTTCTCGTCGAGCGGCGCGACGATCGGCAGTCCGTTTTCTTTGCCCAACCGAAAGTCTTCTGGACCCGCGCCGGTTCCCATGTGTACCAAGCCGGTGCCTTCCGCTTCGGCGACATCTTTCCATAGCACGACGCGATGCGCCTGCACCGCGCTGAGCGGCGGGCGCGGAACGTGATTTCGCAACTCGGGCGCGACGTGACCGCCCACTTCGCGCTCCGCCGGAATCTCATCGAACGGACCGACGTACGTCCAGCCCTCCATTTCGCTGCCCTTCAATTTGCCGATCACGTCATACGCGCCCTTGAGCATATGCGCTGTGTTCTCGGCGAGATAATAGATCGCGTCGCCTTGCTTCACTTTGAGGTACGTGAGTTCGGGACCTGCCGCGACCATGATGTGCGGGATGAACGTCCACGGCATCGTCGTCCACACGAGCAGGTATTCGCCCGGACGGTCGCGCAGCGGAAAGCGCGCGGTGATGCTCGTGTGCGTGATGTCGGGATAATCTTCCGTGCTGATCTCGTGTTCGCTGACACCGGTGCCGCAGCGCGCACACCACGGCATCACATCGGTGCCTTTGTAGACCCAGCCGCGCTCGGCGCATTTTTTCAAGAACGCCCAAATCTGATAATTGTTCTCATCGCTGAAGGTAAAGTACGATCCGCCCAGTTCCGGCAAGCCCAGCCGCCCGACGAGTTGCTCAACCGTTCCGGTCACCTTGCCACGCGGACCATCGAGCGTGAGCTGCTGATTCGGATTCTCGCCGAGTTTGTCGCGCAGCATTCGCAGCGTGTCGGGATCGTTCCAGTCCACCCACATCCCAAGCCGGATCGATTGCTCACTCTGCACCGCCGCGTAGTTGAGGACGCGCTGTTTGCACAGGACGACGAACTTTGCCAGTCCGTAGTTTTCAATATCTCTTTTCGATTTGAACTTTAATTCCTTCTCGACTTCGACTTCGACCCACAGTCCTTGGCAGTCGAAGCCATTTTGCCACCGCTCGTCGCGTCCCTGCATCGCCTGGTAACGCTGGAACAAGTCCTTGTAGGTGCGCCCCCACGCGTGGTGGACGCCCATCGGATTGTTCGCGGTGATGGGACCGTCGATGAACGAGAATCGTTGCGCCGCGCCTGCGCGCAACCGGCGCAGTTTGTTGAACGCGTTGGTCTCTTTCCACCAACGCAGGATGTCGCGTTCGAGTTCGGGGAAATTGGTTTTGCTGGATACTGGCTTGAACATTACGAACCTCATTTACGATTTCGGATTTGTGATTGATGAATTAGACCGGGTTTCGGTTGATAACCGATAACCAGGCATTCCAAACTTCATTAGCATTCCATCCAGATGAATTTGCCAAGTCGAGAATTTCCTGAATTTTCCAACTTTTCCATGTTCCGCCAAGCCTGCTTGGCCATTTCGATTGCCATTTGGACAAAGCTATATCCAACAACATTAGATACGCGCGCCTACCTTCCAAAGAAATCTGAGTGAATGGCCAGCGAATAAGGTTATTGAGGATTAGCCCGATCAATGCCTCTGCGCGCATTGATTGCTGTCTCTTCATTTTCAGAAATCTGGGATGCGACATTACTGTCGGACTCTTTCCATATAGCAATTCAATCGGAAGCTCAACTGCTTTTTCACAATTGGGAATCGGTTCTTGGAAAGAGGGAAATACATCAGTTTCCTTACCAATTTCCACAATACTGCGAATTGCCACTACAACTGGATTCCGGACTTGATCTGGGAGAATTGCTAACTGACTTTCTGTATAGAGGCAAGTAGTTATACAAATCCACATTTCAGGACTAGTTTCTGCAATTCCGGGATCAATCGGGCTGTACTTTGCAGTTGTGTAACAGTCGCGGCTAAGTGTGTTGACAAACAAATCAACATTTAGATCAGCAATGTGTACCAAATTGACGAAACCACCAAGAAGAGATTCCACGGTAACCTCCAAATTTGTCTGAGCTCATCCACACAATTCAATCGAAAATTATTCGACCGCAATCCTCAGCCGCTTGTTTATCTTCCCTTTGCTCTCGTGCCCCACAACTTTGATGCGCCCCACCTCGCGCGTGTTTGCGACGTGCGTGCCACCGTCCGCCTGCAAATCCAGACCGACGATCTCGACGGTACGCACTTCTTTGATGTCGGGCGGTAGCAGATTGATCTTCGTGCGAATCAAGTCCGGAATCTGAAACGCCTCCTCGCGCGGCAAGACCTTGACGCGAATGTCGCGCGCCGCGGCAATTTCCGCGTTCACTTTTTCTTCGACCACTTGGGCAAAGTCCGCGCTCATATGCTCCAATTCGAAATCCATCCGCGCGGACAGCGGCTCCATATCGCCGCCGGTGACGCTGACGCCGTAATCGCGAAACATCATGCCGCAGAGAATGTGCAGCGCAGTGTGCGTCCGCATCAATTTGTAGCGACGCTCCCAGTCGATCTCGCCGTGCACTGCCGCGCCGGCCGCGAACGTCGCCGCGCGGTCGAGTTTGTGCCATGCCTCTCCGCCTTGCTTCTTCGCCTCGACTACGCGGTACGGTTCGCTCTCGCCGCCGACGCGCAGGATGCCTTGATCGCTGGGCTGACCGCCGCCGCGCGGATAGAAGGCGGTGCGGTCGAACGCAACCTGATCGCCGTTCACCGCGGTCACGCGCGCGTCGAATTCTTTTAGATACGCATCGGACTGACAAAGCAGATCGGTCATCTCAACCTCATTTGCGATTTCGGATTGCAGATTTCAGATTACAAATCTCCAAGTCCTTTTGAAATCTGAAATCATAAATCTGCAATCCGAAATAGAAACTCCCATCCCTTGAAGGGACGGGAGTTGAACTCTCGCGGTACCACCCTTTTTGATGAACGCCGGACATTACGGCGAACGTCCGCTACAATCATCCGCTCTTATCGAGGACCAACATCCCCGCGTCTCGTCTAACGGCTGACGATGCCGTCGCAATCTACTGGCGAAGGTCAAACGTGCCAAACTTCCAAACCAGCCAAAGGCGCCAAAGATCCTTTGGCAGATTTGGCGCATTTGGCATATTTGGCTATTTTGACATTGCTTTTGATGCGCCGCTCCGGAAGGATTTTCCGCACGTTTCACGCGCTCGGCTTACACCGTCCCGAACTCGCTCAGGCGCTCCACGCGCGTACTCGTTTCCATCAAAGCGTTTACAGCGCAAGTATAGCGGAATTGCGCGCGGTTGTCAAACGTAACGCGCTGAGTACCTATGCCGCACGCTGGGCAATCCTTGCTGGTCGCAGAATGCCCCAAAGGTCCACGCTCAGGACGATGATCAAGACAATCTCGATGCCCTTGGAAAGATATCCCAAGCCCATCGGATTTGGGCGACCAAAAAGCCACCACGCGACGAAGGTCACCGCCACGTAGCCGATCATGATGACATTCACCCACCAACGATTCGCGCCGAGCCGGTCGCGGACGAACAAGAACAGTAGAACAAGGACCACTTCGCCGACAAAGTTCAGCAGAAACAATTCGTTCAACGGTAGGGGAAGCGCCAGCGGTCTCGCACCGGGAGGGGGACCTGCTCTCCCCGGCGCTGCTGTCGGTGGACGTGCGGGTGGAAATGGGCTTCCAAAAAAGTTGCCGCGGAACAGTATAAAATCCAGGGCGAAGTGGAGCACTCCATCTGCTAACGCCAAGACGGCGATGAGGGGTCGCAGAATTCTACTCTTCACCTGGTCTGTCATTTTGTAGTTGCACCTCCTTAGCCACGAAAATTGGATTACTTTGGAAATTTTAGCATGGATACCGACACCTAGTCAAGCCCATCGCCATCGTGCTGTCGAGTCGGCGAACACGGTACTGTCTCTTCTTGCAAATGTCCGTACGCACAAGCCCGCTTTCGTGCTGAAAGCGGGCTTGGCGGTTAGGCGTCGTAATACATGTAGAATTCGTACGGATGCGGACGAAGGCGGACGGCGTCCACTTCCTTCTTGCGCTTCATCTCCAGCCACGTCTCGATCACGTCCGGCGTGAACACATCGCCTTTGTACAAAAAGTCGTGATCGTTTTCCAAGGCGGCAAGCGATGCTTCCAGCGAACCGGGCACTTGCTTGACTTGCTTCGCCTCGTCCGGCGACAATTCGTAAATATCGACATCCATTGGCGAACCCGGATCGATCTTCTTTTCGATGCCGTCCAGTCCAGCCATCATCAATGCCGCAAACGCGAGGTACGGATTGGCGGATGGATCGGGCGGACGGAACTCGATGCGTTTGGTTTTCGGATTCGTCGAGTACATCGGGATGCGGACCGCCGCGCTCCGGTTGCGTTTGGAGTAGACGAGGTTGACGGGCGCTTCGTAGCCCGGCACGAGGCGGCGGTACGAATTCGTCGTCGGCGCGCAGATTGCCAAGAGCGCGGGTGCATGCGCGAGCAGCCCACCGATATAGTATTTCGCCATTTCGGACAAACCGGCGTAGCCCTTCGGATCGGCAAACAGGTTTATGCCGTCTTTCCACAAACTCTGATGCACGTGCATCCCCGAACCATTGTCCTGGAACAGCGGCTTGGGCATGAACGTCGCCGTCTTGCCGTACGAGCGCGCGACGTTCTTAATGATGTACTTGTACATCATCAGACTGTCCGCCATCGTCACCAGCGAATTGTAGTGTATATCGATCTCGCACTGCCCGGCGGTCGCGACCTCGTGGTGGTGCACTTCGATTGGGACGTTCGCGTTGATGAGGCGCAGAATAATTTCGGAGCGAATGTCCTGCAGCACATCCGCCGGCGGCACCGGGAAATAGCCCTCTTTGTATCGTGGACGATGTCCCAGGTTGGGCGTGCCCTGATCGCGTCCGGAATTCCAAATGCCTTCGTCGGAATCGATGAAATAATAGCCGCTGTGCGAATCCTGATCGAACCGGATGTTGTCGAAAATGAAGAACTCGGCTTCGGGTCCCCAATACGAAATCGTCGCGAGACCGGTCTTGGTCAGATACCGTTCGGCTTTGAGCGCGATGTGACGCGGGTCGCGCGTGTATGGCTCGCGCGTGATCGGATCGAACACGTTGCACGTCACCGTGAGCGTAGGCACGTTGCAGACCGGATCGGTCGTCGCGGTCGTCGGATCGAGGATGAGCAGCATGTCGCTTTCATGGATCGCCTGAAAACCGCGGATGCTTGAGCCGTCGAAACCGATGCCTTCCGTGAACAGACTCTCTTCAAATTCGGTGATCGGGATCGAAAAGTGCTGCCAGGTGCCGGGCAGGTCGATGAACTTGAGATCGACAATTTGTAGTTTTTGCGCCTTGGCGTACTCCAGCACTTCTTTCGGCGAGACGAACCGCGTCGGCGCTTTGTCGGGCGCAACCGGTTTCAGTGTCGGCAGCGGCTGGAGAATTTCTTTAGTGTCTAACATTTTTTCCTCCTTCAGAGAGATTCTTGCTTCATATCGTTGAACATTGTTTCAAATCGTTTCACGGTGTGGAAACCATTTTGAAACCACGTGAAACTACCTGAAATTCAACTCAAGATCAAGTTCCGAGAACTAGGGAAATTGTGTGGCTCGCCGCCATCAATCCAAACGCGCCCAGCGCGAGTCCGCAGACAATCGAGACGACGCGGAAGATGGCGGGGCGCATCCAGCCGCGCAAGCGACCGACGAACAGCGCGAGCGCGAACGACCACGCCGCCGCGCCGAGCATAAAGCTGGCGAAGAACATGGCGATCTGCCCGGTCGACGCGCTGGCGACGCCCAGCGACGCGAGCGCGCCACCAAGCGAAAGCCAAAACGCAATCGCCCATGGATTTGCCAGTGAAATTGCCATCCCGCTTACGAACGCGCCGCGCGGCGCGACTGGAAAATCGTCACGCGCCGCAATCGCCGCCGGCGTACGCGCCGTTTGAAACGACGACCACGCGAGGTACAGCAGAAACAGCGCGCCGAACGCGCCGAGTGCGATTTGCAGAGCGGGATTCTGCGCGAGCGCGGCAAGTCCTGCCAGCGCCAGCAGCGCGTACGTCGCATCGCCGACGAGCGAGCCGAGTTGCACGCCCAGCGCGAGCGTGAACCCGCCGTGTGCGCCGCGACGAAATGTCTCCGCGGTGACCGCGCCGGGCGGCGCGGCGAACGCGAGACCCATCAGAATGCCGGGGACGATGAGTTCAAAATGCAATTCTCCCACCTCATGCCAAAATAAAAAACCCTTGGACAGCGCGGCAAAGCGCGAATCCAAGAGCTTCTCGGCCAAAATAGAGTGCGTCACGGCACTCGAGTTTTCAATTTACGATTGAATTATATCGAGAAACTGGAGCGTGTCAAGTACCAAATTGCCCAAAACGATCACCGGTCTGTTGGTGCAACTTGCCCTACGCGTTCCACACCTCCGCGCCCGATCCCGCGCCCAGCGCCGCCATCAACTTGATGCGCGCTTTCTGCCCGTTCAGCCCGCCGGCAAACCAGCAGCCGATGCGCGCCAGGTCGCGGTGCGCGCCAGTGTAACCGTAGCGGTCCGTCGTCCGCCCCGCGCCGACGCGCGAAGTAACGACGACGGCGCAGCCGTTTTTGATCGCGCGTTCAATCGTCGGTAGCCAGGCTGGAGGCACGCGCCCGCCGCCGAGCGTTTCCAGCACGATACCGCGCGCGCCGACCGTCTCCGCCAAGTATTCCAGCAAGCCGTCGCTCATTCCGACGACGAGTTTGAGCAGATGGACGTTCGATTCGAGCCGCGTCGCGGAGATGAACTCGCGGCGCGCCGGCTGGCGCGCAATAACGACGCCGTCATAATCGACGCGCCCGAGCGCGCCAAACTCCGGCGACTGGAACGTATCGAGCGCGGTCGTGTGCGTCTTGGTCACATCGCGCGCGGCGTGAATCTCGTCGTTAAACACGACTACCGTTCCGATTCCGCGCGCGTCGTTGCTTGCCGCGACCCGCACCGCCGCGGCGAGATTGGCGAACCCGTCGTAGCCGATCTCCGACGCGGTCCGCATCGCGCCGGTGAAGACGATGGGTTTGCGCGAGTCGATGGTGATGTCGCACAGGTACGCCGATTCTTCTAGCGTGTCCGTGCCGTGGGTGACGATAATGCCATCGACCGCGTTGTCGGTGACCAGCGCGGCGACGCGGCGCGACAAGTTCCAGATGTGATCGAGCGTGAACTGCGCGCTTGGCAAGTTAGAGAAAGGTTCAGTGCGAATTTCCGCCAGGTCGCGCGGCAGCGCGTCGACGAAATCCGTACCCGTCAGCGCGGGCACTGCGCCGCCCGCCGCGTCGGACTTGGACATTGCGATTGTGCCGCCGGTAGTGAGAATGACAATGCGTTTCATGATGCCTCAAAAAATGACGGAGGACGGATGACCGATGACGGACGCTTCCGTTCTCCGTCGTGAATTATCCAGCCGATACGATTGGAATATCCGTCATCGTCACGAGACCCGGCGCGGTAGCCACCACGCGACGCACGCAATTGGTCGCGACCGCGGCAGTGGAGAGATCGCCGTGAACGCCGGTGACAACCGAGTGAATTGACGGCGTGCCGTCGATCCACGTTTCATCCACCGATTCGCCGGCATCGACGCACATCCGCAAATGCAACTCGATCACGCGCTGCCCGTCGCGGATGCCGTAGCCGAATTGTTCGACGCCGGTAACAAGACCGGGCGCGACGTCGTAGAATTCCGTCTTGACTGGCTGCGACGCGACAACCGGCTCGATCGTCTCTTCGATTTTGTCGAGCCGCCAGCCGAGCGCGCGCGCGATCAGCGCAATCGATTGGGTCAGCCCGACGTGGCGAATCGATTTGCCGGCTTTTTGCTTGAACGCTTCCACCGTTAAGCCCGTGCCGATTTTCGCTTGCAGCGGTTTGCGGCGTTTCGACGCATCGACGACGCGATGGACGCGGATGTTTTTCACTTCCTGGCATACGCCCGTCAACACGAGGGGCAGCGTGTCCATCATAAAACCGGGGTTGATGCCGGTGCCTAAAACCGTCACGCCGTATTTTTTCGCGAGCGCGTCGAGCCGCTTGGCAATTTTCGCGCCGCCCGGCGTGGATTCCGGCATCGACAATTCTTCGCAGGTGGAAACGATATTGTGCCGCGCGCGGAGGATCGCCGCCAATTCCGGTTCCACCGTGGCGAGCGATGAACTGGTGCAGTGCATCACGACATCGGCGCGGCGCTTGAGCGTATCCGTCGCGTCATCTGAAATCTTGACGCCCAGCGCGCGCTCCAGCCCGATGAACTGCCCAACGTCCTTTCCCACTTTTGCCGGATCGATGTCGACCGCGCCGACGATTTGCAAGTTGCGCCGCGCTGCCACCGCGCGCGCGACGCCTGCGCCGATCGGTCCCAAGCCGAACTGAATCACTCGAATTTGCTTGCTCGCCATATCGATTGCTCCGTTGCAGAGTGCGCGGTGATCGCCGCCGCGCCGTGTTCATTATATCTGCACGGCGCGCGGTGTCAAAAAAGAAAAACCTCCCGCAGGTTGTTGAACCTGCGGGAGGTGAGTCGATTCTATCGATTCTTCGCCGTCAGCGTCTGGTAGACGCGCAGCAAATTGCTGCGGTGCAGCTGTTTGACCAACCCATCCAGCGCAATCGGCGAAAATCCGCACGATTCGAGCGTGATCTCGTTGATCAATCGCTCCTTCGACGTGCGCGTGGCGAGTTTTGCTTTCACCTTCTCGAAGATGCAATCGAGATAGGCGATGGACGCATCGAGCGTTTCGTTGATCTCGCCTTTCAGCAGCACCTCGCCGTGTCCTTGGACGATGTTTTCGAGATTCATTTCCTTGATCGTGCGAAGCGTGTCCTGCAAGGTCACGCGATCGCCCCAGAAAATGTAGGGCAACGGCATCACCGCATCGCCGGCAAAGAGAATCTTTTCGCCTTCCACGTAGACGCCGATGCCGTCCTGCGAATGTCCGAGCAGCGGCATCAGCCGCATCACGCGGTCGCCCAGGTGAAGCGTCATCTTGTCCGGAAAGGTGAGGTTGGGCAGACGCAAGACGACTTCTGCCAATTCAGGCGTCTGCGCTTTGGCTTCCGCCAGATTCTTCTCGCCTGATTTTCGCATCACCTCACGGCAGCGTTCGCCGGAAATAATGTCCGCCTCTTCAAAAAGATAATTGCCATAGACATGATCGGCGTGATGGTGCGTATCGATGACGTAGCGGATGCCGCGCTTGGACTCGCCGCGCAGAAAGTCGATCATCTCGCGCGTCTCGCGCGGGAACGGCAACGTGTCGATCACAACCGTGCCCTCGTTCGTCACGATCGCGCCCGCGGTGACCTGGGCGTACAGCTCGCTGGTGAATATGTAGATGTTTTCGGTGACCCGTTCTTTTCGCATGACGCGCGTGCTCCGCTAGTCCCCTGGTGTGCGCGACGAGAGATTAAGATTCATTAACGACCCCACGTCGGGGAGAATAGCACATCGATTAGCGACTGTCAAGCCCCCTTCCGTACAATCGTCCGCGCAAATAAAACGCGACAGCGGAAGACCGCTGTCGCGTTCTTGTGATGTACAAAGCGCATCCCCACCATGCCGTGTGCGAACGAGGTTGTGAACCCGCTTTCGCAGGTGGGAACCTACTCTTCAAGTGGTCCGGCTCCCGTGGGAGCAGACGCGCTCTCAGCAGAAATCAGTTCCCGTATTTCAAGTGTTGGCTCAAACGCTAGAAACGCATCACGAACACAGTAGGGCTGCGATTCAAATGGTAGCACGTTCAAAACGAAAAGTCAAATCGGAATGCGGTACTATACTCGTCGCGCGCTCAATCGATCCAACCCGCGCCCTGGCGCGCGCCGGCGCGCGACCTTAAAGTTTTCCGTCACGCTCGCGAATCGTGAGATGCAGTTCGTTCAACTGCTCCGCCGTGAGCTCCGACGGCGCGTCGGTCATCAAGTCCGTCGCCGCGGCGGTCTTGGGAAACGCGATCACCTCGCGGATGCTCGTCTCGTCGCACAACAGCGCGACCAGCCGGTCGATGCCCGGCGCGATGCCGCCGTGCGGCGGCGCGCCGTACTCGAACGCGGTGAGCATGTGACCGAAGCGCGCCATTGCGTCTTCTTTGGAATAGTTCAGCAACGCGAGAATTTTTTCCTGCACTTCACGACGGTGGATGCGGATGCTGCCGCTCGCGAGTTCAAAGCCGTTGCATACCAGGTCGTACGAATTCGCGCGCACGCGCCCCGGGTCGGTGTCGAGCAGCGGAACGTCCTCCGCTTTCGGCGAGGTGAACAAGTGATGCGCCGCGTCCCAGCGTTTCGATTCCGCGTTCCATTCGACCAACGGGAAATCGACGACCCACGCGAACACCATCAAGTCCTTGTCCATCAGATTGAGCCGCCGTCCCAGTTCGAGTCGCAGCGCGCCCAGCGCATCGGCGACCACCTTCGGTTGGTCCGCGACGAAGAGCAGCAGGTCGCCGGTCTGTCCCTGCAGCCGGTCCACCAGCGCGCGTAGCTCCGCATCGCTCAGGAATTTCGAGATCGGCGATTTGACGCCATCTGCGGCAAGCGCGACCGTCGCTAACCCGCGCGCGCCTTTCGCCTTCGCCATCTCGGTCAGTTCGTCGATTTGCTTGCGCGTATAGTCCGCGCCGCCGGGCACGCGGATTCCTTTCACTTGCCCGCCGGCTTGCAGCGCGGAGGTAAACACCCGAAAACCGCTTTGCGCCACCACGTCGGCAACGTCGGTCAGTTCCATCCCGAATCGCAAGTCGGGTTTATCGCTGCCAAAGCGCGCCATCGCTTGCGCGTACGTAAGGCGCGGGAACGGCGAGACGAGGCGTTTGTGCGGCGTGACCACCTGGACCATTTCGGTAAAGCAGCCCTCGATCAAGTTCAGAATGTCGTCCTGTTCGGCGAACGCCATTTCCAGATCGAGCTGCGTAAACTCGGGTTGGCGATCCGCGCGCAGGTCTTCGTCGCGGAAGCAGCGCGCGATCTGATAATAGCGCTCATAGCCGGCGACCATCAGCAACTGCTTCAACTGCTGCGGCGACTGCGGCAGCGCGTAGAACTGTCCGGCGCGCAGCCGGCTCGGCACGACGTAATCGCGCGCGCCTTCCGGCGTGCTCTTGATGAGGATGGGCGTTTCGATCTCGATAAAGCCGCGCGCGTCGAGATAATCGCGGATGAATTTGATGGCGCGGTGGCGCAGCATCAAGTTGCGCTGCAACCGCTCGTGGCGCAGATCGAGAAAGCGGTACTTGAGCCGCAGCGCCTCGTCCACGTTCTCTTCGACGTTGATGAGAAACGGCGGCGGCTTGGCGTCGTTCAGGATTTCCGCGTCCTGGACGAACACTTCGATCTCGCCGGTGGCGAGCGCGGGATTCTCCTGCCCCGCCGGGCGCAGTTCGACTTTGCCGGTGACGCGTAGCACAAATTCGGAGCGAACGTTCGTCGCGAGCGCGTGCGCGTCGGGCGAAACAGTGGGATTGAAAACGATCTGCGTGATGCCAAAGCGATCACGCAAATCGATAAAGATCAAGCCGCCGTGATCGCGCCGTCGATGCGCCCAGCCCGCCAGAGTGACCGTCTGTCCGTGGTGTTCTTTCCGCAACTCGCCGCAGGTGTGTGATTTCAGCATGGATGATTCCTCAAAATGGTTTGGCGCATTATACCACAAGACAATGTGCGACGCACTTTGGGAATGCGCCGCACATTCGATTTCGCTAGAATCCCATCAGTTTTCGAAACAGAAAATCGACCGGCGGACCCAGGAGACTGTTAAGGATGTTCGTGCCCAGAAAGCGGTCCGAGAGAATAAGTCCCAGCACGACAACTAAACCGATCAATTCAAAGCGCGCAATCTGGTAGTACCACTTGGTCGGCAGAATGATTTCCCACAGCCGCGAACCGTCGAGCGGATTCAGCGGAATGAGGTTGAAGATGGCGAGCGCGAGACTCAGTGTGACGATCGCTTGGAGCAGCGGTCCCATTCCAACGTAGATCGCCGGGTAGCCGAAGGGCAAGAAACCGAGCGGAATCCGGATGTTGCCGTAGAGCGGAAACCACTTGAGCCGCAGCGGGATGACGAATACCGCGGCGAGCAAAAGATTCGACAGCGGTCCCGCGGCGGCGACGAGCGCCATGCCCAACTTGGGACCGGGCTTGAGCTTTTCCGCGTCGATTCGCACCGGCTTGCCCCAGCCCAAACCGATCAGCAAAATCATGAGCGCGCCCAACGGATCGAGGTGGGCGAACGGATTGAGCGAGAGCCGCCCCATCTTCTTCGGCGTGGGATCGCCGAGCCAGGTTGCCACGAGCGCGTGGCTGGCTTCGTGAATGGTGAGTGCGACGAGCAGCGCGATGATGACGTAGACGAGTTCGAATCCTAATCCAGAAAAGAGCATCTATGACCTCCAGAGAACAGTGGGACAGTGAGGCAGTAGGACAGTAGAATAGTAAAATAGTAAAACAGTGGGGCAGTGAGACAGTGAACAACAATCAAGTTGGGTCGCCGCGTTCCATCTCCGTCAAGTGACCGTCGCGTACGCGGACGATGCGCTGCGCTGTGTGCGCGAGCGTCTCTTCGTGCGTCACCAGGACAATCGTCTTGCCGCCGTGGTTCAACTCCGCCAAAAATTCGACCACGCGCTTGCCGGTGTCGCTATCGAGGTTCCCGGTTGGCTCGTCCGCCAGCAGAATCGGCGGATCGTTGACGAGCGCGCGCGCGATGGCGACGCGCTGCTGCTCGCCGCCGGACAATTCGGACGGCAGTTGCGCGGCGCGCTCCGCAAGCCCCACCCGCGCGAGCTCGTCCGCCGCCCGCCCGCCGCGGGGCGAGGCCAAGGGGGGAAGCACGTACATAATCCGCCACCCGGGAGCCAGCGAGGGCATCGTCGGG
>VFSW01001235.1_pt1 | contig 38769 bp, 42 predicted proteins | sample 5358111 | NCBI WGS metagenome assembly VFSW01 (sample SAMN11554181, study PRJNA540505) | mine drainage metagenome | isolation source: sediment from site ElyBrook_90M | place: USA: Ely Copper Mine, Vershire, VT | collected 2017
GATCAACGAACCATTCGCCGCGCTCGAACGCGGCCCTGATTACGGGGTAACCGGCCACTAAGGCCGAATTAGTAACTGTCGAGGGAGGACACGGGAATGGATTTCGGTATCAGATTTTTAGTTAGGGTTCAGAATTGGCGCAAAGGTCAGACCATGACGGAATACGCGCTGATCCTGTCGGCGGTCGCAGTAGTCGTGTACGCCGGCTACAAGACGATGGGAACTTCCATCACTGGTTTGCTCACCAGCATCGACGCCAATCTCTGAACGCGCAAACCGATTAACCAAGAGCAGATCAAACCAAGGGGAAAGCCGCCGGCGGCGGTTAGTCCGAAGCTTCCGCCGCCGGCGCTGGACCGATGAATGCGATGCGGGAGGACCTGGAGCTGGAAGGCAAGATGAGATCAGATCATCGAGGGTTGATGAACGACGACGCTCAGACATCGGGCGCCCGCGTTGATCAGCTCGATGAGTACGATCGTGCTTACCGGCCTACGCCCGGTCCACTCCGTCGCGATGTAAACGTTCGCGTCGAAAACTCCGCAACCGCATCCGGCGAGGGCAACTGTCGGGATGCCAGAAGAGCAACGGGAGTCAAGCAACATGGAGTGGATTACCCGCAAACTTTTGTCGGCTCGCGAATGGAGCCAGGGCCAGACCATGACCGAGTATGCGCTGATTTTATCGGCGGTCGCAGTGGTCGTGTACATCGGCTACCAGACCATGGGTGGCGACATCACCAGTCTGCTCACCGCGATCGACGGCAATCTTTAATCGGCTCGGGTAGGAAGCTGGCCGCACTCTGCTTCCTATCTGACAACTTTCGACTGGCCACTCGGGAATCATCATATGAACTGGCGGACCAGGACTGTCCACAGGATACGGAAAATCGACGGTCAGACGATGACCGAATACGCACTGATTCTGGCCACCATCGCGGCGGTAGTGGTGTCGCTCTATCAAACTTCGGGAACCATCGTGCAGGGATTGCTGAGAACCATCGACGGTTCTCTATGAGCGTATCGCGTCCGGCCGCGACGATGACGGGCAGATTGGATCTTGAAAAGCGCGCGGCGATTCGACTTGCTCGCGCGTTTTTCGTTCCAAGCGCTAGCGAAGCCGGCGGCTTGGAGATCGGCTCTATGAAGTAGGGATTTGGCCGGCTGCACCAAGGGCCGGCGGGGGGAGAAAAATGAAACGGCCAGTAATTTTTGTCGCGCTCGCAGGTCTGGCGGCGATGCTGGCCTCGGTCGTGGTGTACAGCGCCCTCAAAAAGAGGGAGGCCGAGGTCCAGAGAGCGATGGCCAAAACGGTGTATATCGTGGTGGCCGCAACCGATTTGCCGCTCGGCAGCAAGATCGATCCGGGCCAGTTGAAGCTGGCGCGATGGTCCGCGGATGCGATTCCGGACGGCTCGTTCACGAATCCCAGCCAGGTGGCCGGCGCATTCGTGAAAAACCAATTCGTCACCAACGAGCCGATCGTCGCGACCAAGCTGTTCCTCGGTCAGAAGACCGCCGGCGTGATGCCGCTGCTGATTCCACCCGGGATGCGCGCGGTCTCGGTCCCGGTGGACGAAGTCAGCGACATCTCAGGCTTTATCCTGCCCCATGCCCGCGTTGACATCCTGGTAGCAGTCGCAAACCAGGGCGAGGGTCGTGGGGACCAACCATTCTCAAAAATCGTTCTTCAAAACGTCGAAGTCCTGGCGGTCGCGCAAGAAGTCGAAAACAAGAAGGACGAACCCGAGTTGGTGAAGGTGGTCACGGTGCTGGTTACTCCGCAGGATGCCGAACGTCTGGCGCTGGCGACGCGCGAAGGCGTCCTCCATCTTGCGATGCGCAATTACTCTGACAACAAGATCGTGCTGACCAGCGGTACTGATGTCCACGAATTGCTGCATCAATACAGCGCCAGCAGCGCGCCCGTCATCGCGGTCCAGCATGCCGTGAGTGCGCCCTATCAGCCGCCGCCGAAATTCGAGGTCCAGATTTATCGTGACGGCAAGAGCTCCGAATCGGTTTCCTTCATCAGGGAAGCGCTGGCTACCGGCAGCCGCCACCATCCTCCGCAAGCAGCAGCGGGAGACGGCTTTTCCACGGTCGATGAGGATCACAACTCCGGCGCCGGCTCGATGACCGAACCTACCGCGAGCAATGACGAAGGAACCCCTTCGCACGTAGCCAATTCGCACGGCCCGACGCTGCCGCCTTCGGAGACGGTGCCTGATGACCAATCGGCTTCTTTCGCCCCTAAGGGCAAGACCATCGACATACCGTAAGGGGAGGCGGGGCGATGAGATATCCAACAATGAAAACACGTAGTGGAAGTGCAACAACTGATTTGCTTCCGTGGCTGCTGGTCGCGATGAGCCTGCTGCTGAGCCAACCGGCCAAAGCGGCTGACACCGTTCGACAGGAAGGCATCAGTCTGAGCGCGGGCCAATCAGAAGTTATCGAAAATCTTGACCCGAATACTAAACCGGCGATTCATGTCGTGCAGAACCCGCACGCACTGGTGGTGCATAACGATGATCCCTCCAAGTTGGTCCTGCTAGGCGCCGAAGAGGGCAAGTGGGACATCTCGGTCAAACTCAAGGACGGCGAGGATGTGACCTACAACATCACCATCAGCGCGATCAAGAACTGGTCTGCTCCGCTGAAGCCCGGCATCGCGCCTGCCGCGCTGAACGATATTGGTCCCGGCAGCGCGACCGCCTCCAGCGCGCCCTCGATGCCGGTGGCGGCGACCGCATTGGACAGCGGGACCGGACCGCTCTCAAAGCCGACTACGGAAACCGTAACCATGAGTGATCCGGCGGCGCCGGATCCCGATAACCGGCCGCGGTTAATCGCCGGCAGCGGCGCCGATTTGGCAGCAATCGATCCCAACGAACCCGCGAGAATGGGCGAGGCGGCACGTGTACCGGCAGGTCCGAAAGGCAGTTCGGTGATACCGAGCCAGAACGTTTCCGCATCGATCATGCAAAAGGGCAAGTTCACCAGCGATCCTTCGATTGTTTCCTCGGGCGATTCCTATTCCACAGAGGGCGTCGCATCTTCCGGCGGGAGCCATTTTCTTCCTGCCGATGGAATCTCGATCATGAACGGCACCTCGCAAGTGATCGACTTCCCAAGCCGCCTGCGGCGGGTTTCGATCGCCGATACCTCAGTTGCCGACGTGCAGGTTATCAATCCTTACGAGCTTAACCTGATTGGACATAAACCGGGCTTCACTACGCTAACCGTATGGACCGGCCAGGGGCACTACGAGGAGCGCCAGGTCCGGATCAGTCCGGATGGAAAACAGCAGGTCCTGCTTAATTGCATCGTGGCCGAGTTGAATCGTGGCGAAGTCGAAAATCAAGGGACCAACTTTGCGGTCGCGCTGCAGAAGGCGGGAGTTTCGTTGTTCGGCATGCCGGGCGCAGTTGGGACGCCGTACAGCGCGAGCGCGAACCTTATACCTACCACCTTGCTTCCGACTGGAACGACCATAGCTGCGCCTGGTCAAATGCCCACCGGTGGCTCACTCATTCCCCTGCTGCTATCGCAGGGCGCTACTTATGGAATCAGCACTCAAAACTCGAACATCGCGACCAACGCCCTGTTTCAGTATCTCGAGAATCACAACATGGCTAAGATCCTCGCCCAACCTCGCTTGCTGGCCAACACCGGCGAAAAAGCGAAGTTCCTATCCGGCGGCGAGATTCCGATCGTTATCGCTCAAGCGCTCAACACCTCGATCATCTTCAAGGAGTTCGGCACCAAGGTCACCTTCGTGCCAACTGTGGTTGGTGTAAATGACATCGAACTGCTGGTTCAGCCCGAGGTTTCGGAGCCCGACTATGCTCACGGCGTCGAGCTGTTCGGATTCCAGGTCCCGGCGTTCGTCACTCGCAGGGCTGAGACCCAGGTTCGGCTGCATGATGACCAAACGCTGATCGTTGCGGGTCTGATCCTGCACGAGAAGAAAGAGATCATTCAGAAGGTTCCCTATATCGGTGATGTCCCATACCTGGGAGGTCTGTTCAGAAACACCGATTGGGAAGACACCGAGACTGACCTGGTGATGAGCGTCACACCGGAAATCGTGCGTCCGTTGCCGTCGGGAGCACAGGTCTATCTCCCCACCTCGCGGCCGCCGATGACCGCCGAGGAGATCAAGACCGAGCCGCTCAATACGCCCAATGCAGCGCGTCCGCGGTTCTAGCAACGGTCGAATTGGGGGAGTGTGCAGTGTCGGCATTGAGAAAGGGTGAAGGAAAGCGGGGAGCGCTCCAGGTTCTGCTGGTGTCGCCGGAAGCGTATCGCGCTGAAGTGCTGGCGTCGCTGCAGAACCTGCCGGAGCCTCCGCTCGAGATAACCGAAAAGTCCCCGGATGCGCTCGGATCCGCTAACGGCAACGGACACCTCGCACCCGATGTGGTGATGGTGGTGTTTAACGGCAACGAAGAGGAGTCGCTGAACTATCTCCAGGGGGTCGGCGAGACCGAGCCTCGCCCCGCCATCTTCGCGCTCCTGCGCGAGCGCTCACCGGGTTTGATGAAGCGGGTGCTGCGGGCCGGCGCGGATGAGCTGTTGTTCCTCCCGCTGGATACCGGCGACGCGACTCGCGCGCTGCTTAAGATCAGTGAATCGCGACGGCGCGAAGACCAGAACGGCATGGGTACCGTCGTGTCGCTGGTAAGCCTCGTCGGCGGGGTCGGAGTGACCAGCCTGGCCGGCAACCTCGCGCTGGCGCTGCGCTACTCGCTCGACAAACGGGTGGCGCTCATCGATCTCGATCTGCAAGCCAGCGCGCTCTCGGTGTTTCTCAATGTCGAACCCGAGCGCACCGTGATGGCGCTGACCGAGGGCGAGAAGAAAATCGATTCAATCCAACTCGAAGGCGCGCTCAGTAAACACGGCTCGGGAATTTATCTGCTCGCCGCGCCCAAGCGCATCGAGGACAGCGAGTTGGTGACCGACGCCGCGGTCGGAAACGTGATCGAGATCATGCGTCAGCTTTTCGACTACGTGATCGTCGATTGCGGGACTCATATCGACGCCGCCAAGGTCGCCGCATGGGAACGCTCGCAGCATTTGTTCTATGTCCTGGATCAGTCAATCGGGGCGGCGCGATGCGCGTGGCGTTTCGTTGATTTGTGCAGCCGCCTGGGGCTTCACAACCTGGAGCCGGCCTTCGTGATTAGCCGCTTCATCTCGAATCATCCGATCAGCGAGGAGCAATTGAGTCATACGCTGGCGCGTCCGATCTACGCCAGGATTCCGCGCGACGAAAAAGTCCTCGAACGGGTCCAGCTTAGCGCGCAGGACCTCTGGCAGGTCGCGCCCAACTCTCCGCTGACCAAGACCGTCGAGGAGATGGCGCGCAAGCTCGATGGAGTTGCCGACATGGATTCGTCGCGCAATGGCTCGCTGGTCTCGCGCCTGCTGAGTTCGTTCAGCGCGCGAGGATAAGGCCTCGATATGAAGCTGCTCGATAAGATCCAAAGCAATCAGAACAACGCGCCCGCGCCGGGTTTCCAGCGCGCGTTGGTCGTCAATAAGGATAAGGCCCGCAAGGATCCGCAAGCGGAAGGCTTCCAGCAGCTCAAGCTTGCGGTGCACAACCGCTTGTTCGAATCGCTCGATGTCTCGCGGCTGGAAAGTCTCGAGGCCAACCTCGCCTCGCAGAAGGTGACCGGCGCCATCACTGAGATCCTCAACGAGGAGGGACGTCTCCTCACGGATACCGATCGCACGCGGCTCATCGAGGAAGTCAAGAACGAGCTGCTCGGGCTGGGGCCGCTGGAGCCGCTCCTATGGGATGATTCCATCACTGATATCCTCGTCAACGGCGCTCATCAGGTGTACGTCGAACGGCAAGGCAAGCTGAGCCCCACCGAGGTGAAGTTCCAGGACGATCAGCATCTGATGCTGATCATCGACCGCATCGTTTCGCAGGTCGGCCGGCGCGTCGATGAATCATCGCCGATGGTCGATGCACGTCTTCCCGATGGGTCGCGTATCAATGCGATCATTCCGCCGCTGGCGCTGGACGGGCCGTCGCTCTCGATTCGGCGGTTCGGAAAACGTCGCTACTCGATCGACGATTTGGTCGCGAAGGATTCAATCACCCAGGAGTGCGTTGACTTCCTGCGCACCATCGTCAAGTCACGCCTGAACATCCTGGTATGCGGCGGCACCGGCTCCGGTAAGACCACCATGCTCAACTGCTTGTCGGCGTTCATCCCGCTCGACGAGCGCATCGTAACGATCGAAGATTCCGCCGAACTCTCGCTCCAGCAGCCGCACGTGGTGCGCCTCGAGACCCGGCCGTCGAACGTCGAAGGCAAAGGCGAAGTCACCCAGCGCGACCTGGTCAAGAATGCCCTGCGTATGCGGCCCGACCGCATCGTATTGGGCGAAGTCCGTGGCGCCGAAGTCATGGACATGTTGCAGGCGATGTCCACCGGTCACGACGGTTCGATCGGAACCATCCACGCCAACAATCCGCGCGAGTGTCTGGCCCGCCTCGAGATGATGATGCTGCTGTCCGGGGTTTCCATCCCGCAGCGCGCGATGCGTCAGCAGATCGCATCCGCATTGAACATGATCGTCCACGTCAGCCGGCTCTCCGATGGTACCCGTAAGGTGCTGAAGATTTCCGAGATCACCGGCATGGAAGGCGAGATGATCATGATGCAGGACCTGTTCGAGTTCAAACGTGCGGGTGTCAGTTCGACCGGCAAGGTGTTGGGCGCGTTCGGTCCAACCGGCATCCGCTCCGCCTACACCTCGCAGCTCGAACAGGCGGGCTTCAAATTCGATGTGAAAGTGTTCGCGCGAGGAGAGAAGTAGCTATGGATCTGCTAATGGCGGGGACCATCTTCGCCTCCATCTTCGCAATCATCGCCGTGTTCGCGCTTTCGCGCGGAGGCGGGTCGGAGCAAAAGGAGTACGTCTCGCGAATGATGCTGCGCCCGGTCGAAGGCGACCTCGACATCGACATCACCCGCAAGCGCAAGGATCATCAAAGCGCCGTCGCGATCGTTCTTCGCCAGATCAACCTGCTTCGAAACCTCGAGCAGACGATGTGGCAGGCCGGAATCTACTGGCGCGTGTCCGATGTCCTGCTCATCATCGCACTGCTGTTCGCCGCGGGATATGCCGGGGGCGAGGCGTTTTGGGGCGATTTCTATTTCGCGTTGGGCGCGGCGATCGGCCTTGGCGCGGTGCCGATCTTGTACATCCGTTTTCGGCGCAAGCGCCGCCTCAAGGCCTTCGGCACCCAGCTTCCCTTCGCACTCGATCTGATCAAGGGCTCGCTCGAAGCCGGTCATTCGTTGCCTCGCGCGTTGCAGGTTCTCATCGGCGAATTCTCCGATCCGCTGGGGGGCGAATTCCGCACCGTGCTGGAGCAGACCCGCATCGGCTTGCCGCTGGGCCGCGCGTTGGAAGACATGCTTCAGCGCGTGCCCGAGGATGATCTCAAGTTGCTGGTGGTCGCGGTGAAAGTGCAAACCGAAATCGGAAGCAGCCTCGCGGCGATCATCGGAAGGCTTTCCGAGATTGTGCGCGTCCGCCAGCGTCTCCGGCTGCAGATCAAGGCTCTCACCGCGCAGTCACGTATGGGGGGATTGGTGGTTGGGCTGCTGCCGGCCATCGTGCTGTGCGCGTTCAGCGTGATTCAGCCGGGATACACCGACACCCTTTTTCATGATCCAACCGGCCAGATGATTTTGAAGGCGGCGTTCGTAATGGACCTGCTGGCGCTGCTTACCATCCGGCGGCTGCTTCGAGTGGATTACTAAGATGAGTTCCCTCTTCATCTCGATAATGTTCTTCTGCCTGCTCAGCGCCGCGGGCCTCGCCATCTACTTCGCGATGTTCGCCAAGAATCGCATCATCGAGGAGCGCTTCACCGACCTCGCCTTCAAGATGCGAGTCGCGCAGGGCGGGCTTGACGATGAGGCGCAGCAGGCGACCATTTCGGCATTGGTCTTCAAATGGGCATCGCGCAGGATTCCGCCGCCGGACCTCAATACGCCAAAGGGCGAGAAGCTCGCGCAGACTCTCGCGCAGGCGGGCTTCATCAAGTCGGGAGCGGCCCAGACTTTTCAGGTCATTCGCGTGTTCTGCGCGGTGGGAGCGGCGGTGACGGCGTTCCTCCTGGCGGCCGTGTCCGGCGCCGAGTTCGGCCGCATCATCATGTTCACGATGGCTGGGGTGACCTTCGGTCTGTTCATGCCGAGCTACTACATCAGCCGTCGCGCGCGAAAACGCCAAGCCGCTATCGCGAAACAACTCTCGGACGTCCTCGATCTGCTGGTGGTATGCGTCGAAGCCGGTCTCGGACTTTACGAAGCGATCAAGGTCGTCGGCACCGAGGCCGAACGTCAGAAGCAGGAGATCGGAACTGAGCTGAGTCTCGTCTCCTCGGAGATTTCCGCCGGCGCCAGCCTCGGACAATCGATGCGAAGTCTCGCCGACCGGACCGCGGTTGATGACATCAAGCCGCTGGCCGCGACGCTGATTCAGAGCGAACAGCTGGGTGCGCAAATCGGACCCGCCTTGCACGCGAGCTCCGATGCGCTCCGTACGCGCCGTCGTCTGCGCGCTGAGGAAATGGCGGCCAAGGCCTCGGTCAAGATTCTTTTTCCGCTGGTGTTGTTCGTCTTGCCGGCGATGATCATGGTGATCGTCGGTCCCGCGATGATCCAGATCATGAAGACCCTTCATTAAAACACTCTCGGCCTCAACTCTCACCCGCTCCGGGTCCGGTATTCGTGCGGGAATGCCGACCCGGGGCGCTCCCCCATTTTCGCTAACGGGTTTCGCTTAGAGACCGAGCCGGCGCATCAAGCGGTACAGCGTCGTTCGATCGATACCGAGCGCAGTAGCGGCAGCATTGCGGTTGCCTTTCGCGAAATCGATCGCTTTCTTTATTCGAAGTGCGGCCGCGCGATCGAGGAATTCCTGCAGGGTGCCCTCCATCGCAACCGGCGCGCCGGCTTCGGTTTCCTCGCGCGCGATCGTCTCGGTATCAACCGCAGCGTCGGCCTGGAGCGCTTCGTCCACGGGTTGAACCGCATCGTTCTGCGCAAGGTCAGCCGCGCCCTCGGCCGGCGGCATTGCATGAGAGGTGCGCGCGGCAGGTCCTGCGACGACGACTTTGTCGGCTCGAAGCATCAACGCATCGGTAGCGATCCGCTCGCTCGAACTCATCACCACCGCACGCTCGATGACATTCTCAAGCTCACGCACGTTGCCTGGAAATGAGTACGCCAGCAGCGCCTTTTCCGCATCGGGAGTGAGCACCAGGGACCGGCCCGTTTCGGCCGCGTGCAATGCGAGAAAATGCCTCGCAAGAGGGACAATATCCTCGCGGCGCTCGCGCAGAGGAGCAACCTCGATTGCGATTACATTGAGTGCGAAATACAGATCGGGGCGGATGCGACCTCCGGCGACCTCGCGCGCGATCGGGCGATTGGTCGAGGCCACTATTCTCACGCCCGCGGTGCGAGGAGAGCGTCCATGCGATCCGCCGTCGCCGATCAGCCGCAGCAGCGCGGATTGAAACGCCGCTGTCGCCTCGGAGATCTCATCGAGGAACAGAGTGCCGCCGGTCGCGCGCTCGACGTACTCGGAAAGCATCGCGGCGATGCCGGCTTGCGGCCGCGCGACGTGCTCGGATATCGCTAACGTCGAATCCATCGGCGCGAGCAGTTTGAAACTCACTTTGACAAAAGGACCCTGCACCCGAGTGCTCCAGTGATGCAGCATCCGCGCGATGAGTTCCTTGCCGGTACCGCTCTCGCCCTCGATCAGCACCGGAGAATTGGCAGGCGCGGCTCTTCGCACTATCGCGGCGAGGTTGCGGCTCGCGGCGCTTTCGGCAATGAAGGCCGCAGCCATGCTCGCCACATCGAGTTGTTCATGCAGCAGCCGATTTTCGCGCCGAAGCGCCGCGATCTCGATTGCCTTGCCAACCACCGCGGTGAGGTCGTCGGTGTTAATCGGCTTGGTGAGATAATCGAAGGCGCCGTGACGCATCGCCGCCACTGCCGCCGACACCGCGGGGTTCGCGACCATCAGCACCACCGCAGTTTCCGGCGAGTGCATCCGCACCTTGCGAATGAGTTCGGTCGCGCTTTTCTCGGAGGAAAAATCGACGACGATGACATCGGCGCCGCTCTCCTGCAGAGTCGCCATCGCCGAATCGCATTCGACGAAGCTTTTGCATTCGTAGCCCGCGCCCACCAGCGTCGCGAGGGTCTGGCGTGCCGAGGCCGGCTCCGAATCCACCACCAGGATTCGAGGCCGATGGCGAACGTGCAGGTCATGTTCCTGTATCGATGGCATCGGGTTCCCCCGCGACCTACCGTAACTGCTGTAAATTCGTCAGCGCAAGGGTTAGCGGACTAAAACATCATCAACAAATCCGCACATGTTGTAGATATATGGATACTAACAGTTAGGCACGCGGTTGCAGGACGGACAGCGTCATTGCCGGAGTAGCTAGCGACGATCATCATCGACGTGGAATTTGTGCAGGAACCGATGCACCACCGGCGCCAGGATAAGACCTGCGACGCTCAGGATCGCCAGCCCACTGTAGAGCGCATAGAACGATGCGAAGATTTTGCCGGCGTCGGTTTTGATCGGATTCACCGGTCCCATCCCGCCGAGAATCATCGAGGCATTCAAGAAAGCGTCGAGCCACGATAGGCTCTCGAGGAAGTGATAAGCACAGGTCCCGACGGTGAGCGATACGATCACCACGCCAGCCGCCACCCCAGCCCATCTGCCGAGGCGCAGGATGAATTGCCCTCCCGGCAGCACCGGCTGATGGCGTCGCTCCAGCCCAAATCCCGCCTTGCCGTCGGCGCGCGACGGGCGCGCGGGGCTATTGGGTCTTGCCGGCATCCGCGCTCGGAGTCGACGGGAGTCCCGCCGACGCGTGATCAATCTCGTAGCGCCATTTGCCGTGGGACTTGTGGAGCAGCTCGCTGGTCCGTACCCGTACCGTGACGGGCTTCCCATCGGGACCCGCGATGGTGGTATCGAGCTGCCCATAATGAATGATGTGGTCCAGTCCAACAGGTCGCGCGTCGCTGCTGATGACCTTGATCGAGGGCTTCGAGGGACTGCTGCAGTATCCCTTGACAACTTTCTCGATCGCGGGCTTGCCAATCGCAAACTCGCCCTGCCCCGGCCAGATGAGGACCGCGTCCTCCTCGTAAAGAGCCATGACCGCGGGAACATCGCATGCCTCGAAGGCTTTCGAGAATGCATCGTTGAGGGTTTTTGCCTCTGCCACTGCATCGGCGTGAGCGGCGACCGTAAACGTCGCGCTCAGCGCCAACACCACGATTGAGATCGCGATGCGCCGGACCATCGGAAGATTGCTCATGGAGTAAGTCCCTCGTTTCAGGATGGCAACTACTTAGCGCGGACCGGCTCGGGATACAAAATGAGCTGGGTGCATCGGAACAGCGCGAGGGTTTTGCCGGTCTCTTTCGAGGTCACCTTCGCGTCCCATACCTGCGTGGTGCGCCCGCCATGCACCAGGGTCGCCTCGCATTCGATGTGGCCGTCGCGCGCGGTACCGAGCAGATTTGCCTTGAGCTCGATGGTGGTATAGCCGCGCGCGCCGTTTGGCAGATTCTCCATCGTGCCCGAACCGCACATGCTGTCGGCGAAGGTGACGACGCATCCGGCGTGCAGGAAGCCATTGGGCGAGAGGAGTTCCTTGCGCACGCTGACGAGGCCGATTAGCCGGCCCGCCTCGACGCTGACGATCTCGATCCCTAGGTCGCCAACCCAGGTTCCTTTGCGCAGGTCGTTGTAATCACGAGCGGTGGGCATTGGCTGCGGGCTACTCGCTGCGAGGCGAAGACTTTGGCTCCCCGGGCCGGACTCGAACCAGCGACATGGTGGTTAACAGCCACCCGCTCTACCGACTGAGCTACCGGGGAGCACGAGCGAAGCGGCACGAACATTCTTAGGTATCTGCGTCGGCGAGACAAATCAAGTTGCGATCGAAAAGGGCAGGCGTCGACCGCAGCAAAATCGTAGACACGACAAAGCCGAAGCGGACGGCGCAAGGCCATCCGCTTCAGCATAAATCCCGTTGAGCTGGCAGGTCTAGTGCGAGTTCTTACCGTTCTTTTCGATTCCAGCCAGAGCCAGCTCGGCCATCTTTTTCTGCGTCCAATGGAGATGCTCGTCTTCCTGATCCTCAACCTCGGCGACTGCCGGCTTCAGCAATTGCGAGAGTTTGGAATCCTCGGAGCGATGCGCGATGTGGCCGAGCAACTCCCAGTCGGCGTGATCCTTGGTCTCCGCAATCACGATATTCTCGATGGCGTTGAGCTCGGCTTCCGCCGGCGTCTTGGCCTTGCCATCGGTCATCGTCTTGAGCAGGGCCCTGGCCTTCGCCTCGGCGAGCTTCGCGCCCGTGCTCTTGTAGGTGGGCTTGCCGCCTAGTTTCTCGATGATCTCGGTCAGGATTTCGACATGACGCATGGTCTGCTTGTGAAACTCGCGGAACTTGTCCTTGACCTCGCGATTGCGCACGATTTTGATCGCGCTCGCATAAAGCTCGACCCCGCCGTGCTCGACGGTCAGGAACTCGCTGAGTTTGTCCATCAGCTCAGCGCGTTTGAAGCTGGTGCTGGTGAAGTAATCTTTTACGGTTTCGGCAATCTCCGACATTCGTTCAACTCCTGGGACCGGATCGATCTCCGATCACTGCTAGTTCGACGAGGCCGAGGATTGGCAAATTCGATCGCGAACGCGTTATTCATTGGATCTACAGGAGTGCACACTGATATGAGCGCTGAACAGAATAAGGAAATGGTAAAAGCTGCGTGGTCCGCAATTGGAAAGGGCGATCTGAAAACCGCCTTCGCCAGTATGGCCGACAACGTTAGCTGGCTGATTCCCGGGAACATCCCCGGAACCTCGGGCGTCAAGCGCGGCAAAGATGAGATCCTCAAGTTCATGTCGGGGATCGGCAGCGTTTTTCCCGAGGGCCTGAAAACCGAAATCACCAAAGCGTACGCCACCGATGACGCGGTTATCCTGGAGCTGACCAATCGCGGCAAAGTCAACAACGGCAAGTTCTACGAGAACGAGTACTGCTTCGTTTTCGAAATCGAGAATGGCAAGATCCGCCGCATCCGCGAGTACGTCGACACGCAGAAGGCGAAGGATATTCTGTTCGGCTAGGCTGTACCTCTCCCGCGTTTTTCCGTGGGAGAGGTCGGTTGGCGCGATTGTCGCTCCCGGGTTGCGCGACAATCGTGCTAACCGGGTGAGGGTGCCGCGGCGCGGCGTGTGAACAGGAAATATACCGGCACACCCGCCATCACGATCAGCAGGCCCGGCCAGGTGTAGGCCGGCTTGACCACGAGCAAGTCGAGCATCATCGCGCCCGCCGCGAGGATGTAGGCGATCGGAATCCACGGATAGCCCAACGCGCGATATGGCCGCGGCGCATCGGGACGTTTGTGGCGCAGCACGAAGACCGCCGCGACGGTCACGACATAGAACAGCAGCTGCGCGAAGATCACGTAGTCGAGCAACTGTGAATACGTCCCGGACAGCGTCAGCACCGACGCCCATACGCCCTGGATGATGAGCGCGAAGGCCGGCACGCTCGCGGTGTTGATCAGACCCGCCGCGGGAAAGAAGACCCGGTCATGCGCCATCGCATAGATGACGCGCGCGCCGGTCAGGATGAGGCCGTTGGCGCATCCGAAGCCCGAGATCATCACCAGGATGGCGGTGATCCACGCACCCGCGCTGCCCCACACCATCTGCATCGCGGCGCTCGCGACGCGATCGCCGGTGGCATGCGCGATGCCGCGCGCAAACAGCGTCGCGCCCGCCGCATCGCCCCTCACCGGCAACTCCCCCATGTAGGCAAAGTTGGTCAGAACGTAGAGCAGGATCACCACCCCGGTGCCGAACGCGAGCGCGAGCGGAAGGTCGCGGCGAGGATTGCGAATCTCCGAGGCGGCGAAGGTCACGCTCGCCCACGCATCGGCGGAGAACAGCGCACCGACCATCGCGGCGCCGAAGGTCGCGGCAAATCCGAAGTCGAGCGGATGGGTTCCGAGGAATGCCACCGCGCTGCCGAAGTTTGCCGCGACCGCGGCTGGGTTGCGCGCCAGGAAACATCCGACGAGGCTTATCATCAACAGCGAGAGCAACTTCGCGCTGGTGAAGAAGTTCTGGATCAGCTTGCCGAGATTTAGCCCGCGCAGATTGCTCCAGGTCAGCAGCGCGATCACGGCGATCGCGAGCAATCGTTCACCAGAAAGTCCGACGCCGCCGATGCCGATCCACAAATCGGGTTTGATGATCGGGAAAATGACGCCGCTGAAGCGCGCGAAGGCGACCGCGACCGCGGCCACCGTTCCGGTCTGCACGATGAGCAGAAGCGTCCATCCGAACAGGAACGCGACCAGCCCGCCGTAAGCCTCGCGGAGATAGACGTATTGCCCGCCGGCCTGCGGCATCATCGCGGCCAATTCGCCGTACGCGAGCGCGCCCGCGATGGTCATCAAACCGGCGACCAGCCATACCGCGATGAGCGCGGCGGGCGATCCGACCTGGCGCGAGATGTCGGCGGATACGATGAAGATGCCCGATCCAATCATCGAGCCGGCGACGAGAGTAACTGAATCGAACAGCGACAGGCCCGGCTTGAGCGATTGTTCCTCGACGCGGACGGCCGCGGCCTCAGCCCCTGAAGTGATTGCCACGTCCCCTCCCCACGCGCCGCGTTTGCATCGCATCCACTAAACTCGCGCCGCGACGATTAGTCCACAGCTTGCGCCATTTGCGGGTGGTCGAATGTTGACCTACATATAAGTGTCAACCTAGGAGTTAGTAAGCAGCGCACGTCCAAAGGAGCCCTCCAATGCCTACCAAGAAGAAGACCTCGCCATTGCGCAAACCTGCCGGCGCGAAGAAGAAGACCTCCGCGAGCGGGGGCGTCTCCGTGATGGCATCGGCGCAGCTGAAGCAGCTTCAGAAGACCATCGTGCAACTGAAGGGGCGCCTCGAGAAAGAGGCGAAGGCGAACGCCACCGCATCGAAGGTGGTGGCCGAAGCCAAGAAGGCGCGCGAGGCGCTGATGGGGCAGCTCAAGACCTTGCGCGATGAAGGCAGCTATCTCACCCGCGAATTGAAGAAAGCCCTCGGCGACGCCGACAAGCGGGAAGCCGCGCGCCGACAGGCTGTCGAAAAGATTGCCGAATTGCGCGCCGAGCTGACCCATCGCACCGATGAGCTCAAGCGCAAGTCAGAGGAGCTGGCAAAGCTGGCGAGGGACTCTGCTGGGCGCGCCAAAGACATCATAATGAGCGAAAGCAAGTCTACGTCAGCTAACGTATCGCCTACAGTGGAAACTGAATCTGTAACTGCGGAGACCCTCCAACGCGAGGAATCGCCTCAGGAGTCGTCGATTGAGCGCGAGGTTCATCCGGAGCGCAAGCCGGAGTGATAGTGGGTTTGTTTTTTGCGTCTAGCGTGCGTTGACAGAGGCGAAGCGACGTCCTGATTTTGCTGGATTATTTGGCTTCGTTTGGTAACCGGTTCCATCATCGATAGTGGCTTTGTTTTCGCGATTTAAGCTTTACGCTCCGCGCGCTTCGCAGAGATCCAACCCATCGAATGGGGTTTGTTTTTTCGCGTCGATCACGGCAGCTCCATCCAAACAATCCTGATTCTATTGGATTATTTGGCTTCGTTTGGTAATGCGTTCGGTGCGACAGTGGCTTTGTTCTCACACTCTGCTTTTGACTTGTGGCGGTCGAGGTCCTTCGCGCGGCGCTCAGGACCACTTCTCGCGACGCTCGAAGTGGGTTTGTTTTTACATTTTGATTGTCGACCACTTCATCTCCTATAACGCAAAAAGCGCCCCTCGGACGCACTAATCATTATAGCCGATTTCTTTCCGTTAGGATGCAGTCTCGGCACCAAGCCATTCGCTTACGAGGAGGCTAGCTGTCAGGGCATGAGGCAGGAAACAATAGGTGAGGACGGAACTTCGCACGCGAACGCGACGCGCATCTGTCGATGCAACTGGCGTCGATCATCGTCCCCTAGCACCGCGCTTTCGAACCATCGAGCGACGAGTCGCCTGCGCGCCGGAGGTTAGCCGGCGCGCAGGGACAGTCGTACTGATTTAGCTGCTTACTGAGCTGGGCTGGCAGCCGGTGCGGGTGCCGCCGCGTCGCTGGCGGCCGCAGCAGGGCTGGCATCAGCAGGCGCCGGCGCAGCAGCCGCCGCCGAAGCTGACGCATCGGGAGCAGCCGGGGTTTCCTCCGACTTACTGCAAGCTGCCGCGAAAAAGAACGAGAGTAGAACCAGGATCAGGACCTTGCGCATCGCTTTTCTCCTTGAGACCTCGGCGCTTCCAGTAGCGCATCAACAAGAGGGTACAAACGTGGGCCAGAATACTGTAGGCGAAAAGTAACTTCAAGCGCGCATTGGCACAATCGCGACCGATGTCCACTACGCGTCGCTTGAGGTGTTTTCGACGCCTATAGAGAGAATTTTTTTGACAAAAGCGTGCTGGTCGGTATTATTTCCAATCATCCTGTAGGCGCGTCAAAGCGCGCGGGATTGATGATGAGGGATCGCGGGGTGGCGGTCCAAGTGGTTCGGGAAACGCTTGGCGGATGTTGCGGGAGGGTGTGCGGTGGCATTGCGGCAATGGCGATCGTCCAGAGAGCTCGAATTTTCCCCAAATAGAATGACCCGCGCGGTGGACGCGGATATCGACATGCGACGGCTCGCGCCGCGCCGCTCGATCTTCGCGCATAATTTTTCCCGGCTGATGCGCTGGATGCTGCCGGAAGGCAACACCATCGGTCCGCCGATGCGCTCGGTCGCGCGCGAGATCGAGGAAATTTTCCCTTCCGACGAGCGCTGAACATAGGGGCTGCAATGGCCCAGCCTAAAGTGTAATTGATCGCCAACGCGGTGAGCCGCGGGGGAGAATTGCACGATGAGTCAAATCGAGCGCGTCGCGAGCAACACGCCGTGGGAGCCGGTCTTCGGCTACGTCCGCAAAGTAAAAGCCGGCAACTGGCTCGCCATCTCGGGAACCACAGCGACTGACGAGCGCGGGATGGTGATTGGCGCGGGCCAGATGTACGTGCAGGCACGCCAGGCGCTCGCAAACCTGAAGCATCATATCGAGAGCGCCGGCTTCAGCCTCGCCGAGGTGATTCGCACCCGGGTTTTCGTCACCGATATTTCGCGCTTCGCGGAAGTGGCACGCGCGCACAAGGAAGTTTTCGGCGCTCATCCGCCCGCCTCAACGCTGGTCGAGGTCAGGCGCCTGGTGCATCCGGATAAGCTGATTGAGATCGAAGTGGATGCGTTCGGCGGGTCCCGCGCTGGAGGTGGTGAGGTTCCGGTCCCGGTCAAGAAGCAGGCCGCTCCCGCATCCAAGCCGGCGGCCAAGAATTCCTCGCGCACAACGCCGCAAGCAAAAGCATCGAAACCGAAACGCAGGAAATAGTTCTCGCGATTGCCTCGCTCATAAACCGACCTTAGACTCGATGCTACCAAATGGAGCAATCTGCTCCATTTTGGTAATGACGCAAAGTGACGGGGAATGAGCGGGGGAATTCTCACATCGACATCAGTAACCGGGTCGGCGCAATGGCCGCGCGAACAAGCCGTCGGCGCGCGCGATGGTGCTCCTTCAGGCCGCGATCTGGGTTTCGATGTTCGCGGTCTATTTCGCCTCGCCGGTGCTGCAGATGAACGACTCGCAGTACTCGATGCTAACCGCCGAGAGCATCATCCGTAATCACACCCCCGACCTGTCGAGTTACACCATCAAGAATTACGACGCCGACCTGCCGTTCAACACCATCGCGGGCAGGCATGCATATCAACTGGAACGCACTAACGGCCGTCTACTCTATGGCTTCGGGCACGGCTCCTCGATTCTGTCGATTCCCTTCGTCGCGATGATGGATCTCTTTGGCATCTCGCCCGTAACCGCCGACGGGCAATACAATCTCGCCGGCGAGGTCATCGTCGAGAAGCTTCTCGCGGCACTGCTGATGGCGTCGCTGGTGGTCGTGTTCTTCCGAGCTGGGATGCTGATGCTCGATTGGTACTGGAGCTCGATCATCGCCATCGGCGCGGGCCTCGGCACCTCGCTATGGAGCACGGGCTCGCGGGGGATGTGGAGTAATACCTGGGAGATGACGTTGGTGGGGCTGGTGGTCTACCTTCTCCTCAGCAGCGAAGTGCGACGCACCTCGATTGGGCCGATCGTTCTGGCAACCCTCCTCTCGTTGATGTTTTTTGTACGTCCGACAGCGATCGGACCGATCATCTGCGTGAGTTTCTACATGTTAATCTTCCGGCGTCGCGAACTTTTGCCTTTTGCGCTTGGCGCAGCGCTCTGGCTAGGCGGGTTGGCGATGTACTCAATCCGGATTTTCGGCACCATTTTTCCGTCCTACTATCGACAGATTTGGGCCAGGGATGCGGATTGGATCGCGACTGGAATGTTCGGAAGCCTTTTCAGTCCCTCCCGCGGATTGTTTGTTTATTGCCCGGCGCTGCTCGTCGTCTCTTACCTTCTGATCCGCAATTGGCCCGCGCTTATATCGCGACCGTTGGCGATTTTGTCGCTGGGTTGCAGTGTCAGTGTGTTGCTCGTTGTTGCCTCGCACATGGACTGGTGGGGCGGCAACTGCTACGGACCGCGATACCTCGCCGACACCGTGCCATGGATGGTGATGCTTTCGATAATGGCGATCGGCGCGTTGCCTCAGAAACTTCGCAACATCCGCAATCCCGCCATCGCGATCGGCGCGGTACTGCTCGGCGTGAGCGTCGTCATCAACGCACACGGCGCGCTCTCGATGGAAACGCTTGCGTGGAATGAAAAGCGGCCGCTCCCCGCCGTGATGCTGGATTGGTCGCGGCCGCAATTCCTCGCCGGTTGGATAAAAGAGCGCTAGCGCTTGGTGCCGGGCGCGAGGCGCGGATCGACGATCTGCGGGCCGTTCGGTCGCACCTCGAGCGAGCATCCGAACAGCGATTCGTCCCGAATCAGGCGCACCACCGCATCCGCGATGTCCTCGGGACGCAGCATCTTCGCGGGCGCCCACGACTTCAGTCCGGCACGGTTCGCGGCGTCGAGGCCGCGGCGCACCATCGGCGTGTCGACGATCCCCGGGCATACGCAATTGACCCGAATCTTGCGCTCCGAGGCCCATGCGGCGCACGAATACGTGAAGTGCACGACGCCGCCTTTCGCCGCGCCATAGATCGGATCCTGGCGATGCGGATACAGCCCCGCCATCGAGGCGGTGTTGATGATCACGCCGCCGCCGCGCTTCTGCATGATTGGGGCCGCAATCCACGTCCCCATGATGACGGCGGTGAGATCGATGTCGATGACGCGCTTCCATTGTGGGAGCGAAGCCTCGGGAAATCCGGGAATGCCGGTTCCAATTCCCGCGTTGTTATGAAGAATATCGAGGCCGCCGAGTTTCGCGACCGCGGTATCGATCATGTTGCGCGCGTCGGCTTCGAGGGTGACATCGGCGCGCACGAACAGCGCGCGTCCACCATCCTTCTCAATCATCTTGACAGTCTCAGCGCCGCCCGCCTCATCGACATCGGCGACGAGGATCGATGCGCCATCGTTAGCGAGGCGCAGCGAGGTTGCGCGTCCGATGCCCGACCCCGCTCCAGTGATGACCGCGACTTTTCCGCGAATTTCCATTTTAGCTCCGATGAATTCGTATGAGGTTGATTCTAGGCGTAGCGGGAAAGCATCGATCTTTTCAATGGCGACCGGCTAGCCGATTTTTCCGAGCAGCACGCCCGCCATCAATCCGATCAAGACGTAGGCGGTGAAGACAACAAACATATAGTCGCGCTCTTTCAGAAACAGCAGGAAACAAAATGCGACGCGCGCCAGCGGCACCAGGGTCAGAATGAAAAGCCCCAGCGTCATCAGCGAATGAGGATCGCCCTGCATCGCCGCCGAAATATCCTGCGAAAAAGTTTCCGTTGCGTGCAGGTGGCCTGCTTGTATCGAGTGAAAGCGTTGCTCATAAAATGTCGGCGTCTTCGTCGCCATCAAAAGGAGACCGATCGCGAGCACGATGGCCGATACGATCAGAATCGATCGCAACAGGACCGGCGTCCATAGGCGCAGGATGCGATCTTCTTCGTTGAGCGTCTTTTCCTGTACGTCAGGCATTTAAATTCCCTGCAGCGCGCGCCATCCCATTTCGAATGCGATCAAAACCAGGATGATGACGAACACCATCCGCAACGCTCGCACGTTCGCATGCGGAAGCAGCTTACTTCCGGCGAGCGCGCCGATAGTGACGCCCAATGCGACCGGCGCTGCAATCGCAGTGGCCACATCACCGCGCGAGAGAAACACCAGCGCGCCCGCGCCGGCCGTCACCCCGATCATGAAATTGCTGGTCGCGCTCGAGACCTTGAGCGGCAGGTGCATGAAGTAATCCATCGCCATCACTTTGAGCGCACCCGAACCGATGCCGAGCAACCCCGACATGATGCCCGCCAGGACCATCAGCCCGAAGCCCTGCTTGAAGTGGATGACCTCGTAGTGCGCGAGCTGCCCGGTTTCGTCCTGGACCTCGCCCATCAGATGGAGCCGCTTCGCGATCGGGTCGCCGTGCTCGATGAGATCATCTTCCTGTTTTTCGAAGGAAAAGTACGCCGATTGCAGCATCATCAACGCAAAGAGCAATTCGAGGATCCACGTCGGGATGACGCCCGCGAGGTAGGCGCCGGTGAGCGCGCCGGTGACGGTCGCGCATTCGAGCACCATCGCGACTTTGAGGTTGGTCCATCCATCGCGTACGAAGGCGACGCTGGCGCCGGCGCTGGTCGCGACTACCGAAATGAGACTGGCGGCGATCGCAACCTTCATCGGCATTTTCGCGAGCACCACCAGCGCGGGCACGATGAACACGCCGCCGCCCAGCCCCGATAGCGCGCCGACGAAGCCGGAGGCGATCGACAGCGCAAACAGACCTAGAAGGATTTCCCCCATTCAGATGTTCTCTCGACGCTGCTTTCGGTTTTCCTGGTTAGAGGTCGTTCATGAACAACCGGCAGCGATGGCGCAATCGCGAAGACCTTGTCTAATCGTATCTCGTTGCGGGCAGTTCGCGAACCGCGCTTACAAGGAGAACACCAAAACCAGCGGCTTAGATGTCACAGACTGGACGCTCCAAATCGAGCACCATCAGCAGGCGGCCGAAGCCGATATATTGTCCCGCCGCCATGCCGATTTCGACGATTTCCGCGTCCGTGAAATTCGCGCGCATCCGGCGGAAGAAGTCGTCGTCGATCGCGGTGTGATTGGTCGCCATCCGCTCGGCAAATTCGATCGCGATGCGTTCGCGCTCATTGAATACCGCATCGTCGCGAAAATTTTCCAGCCGCGAAATTTTGTCCTCGGTCAGTCCTTTTTCCATCGCCGATGGAAATCTTGCCTTCTTTCAAGTGAGACACTGATTGAGCGACGCGATCTTGAGCCGCACCAGCTCCTTCAGCGCCGGATCCACGATGCCGCTGTTGTGCATCGGGTAGTAGAACTTGAAGTATGATTCGATCATATCGGGACGATGGCCCAGGACTCGCAGTACCGTGGAATCCGCGCCTGCCTCATCGATGGATTCCGCCTGTTTGCGGAGGTCGCCCGTCAGTTGTTCGTTTCCTGGTATACTCAATCGAGACATGTAGATCTCCAGTCGTGGCTGCTTCGTTTCTAATGATGACGCGGGATGATGGTCAGCGCACCCGCCGGAGGGCCGGTGCGAAGCCCATGATCGATTTGCTCGACGATCTCGCGCACCGCTCGCATCGGCTCGTTCGCCTTCCAGATCGGGCTGCCGACCACCAGGAAATCCGCGCCCGCATGAATCGCCGCCGCGCCATCGACGGATTCACGTTCGCTGTCGCGCACCGTCGCAAGCGGCGTCACGATGATGAAGCGCCGCCCGCACATGCTGCGGATGCGAGGAGCGCCCTGCGCCGTGGTGAAAACTCCGTCGAGGCCGGCGGTCGCGGCATGGCGCGCGAGTTCCACCATCCCATCGATGCCGGGGCGCGATGCGCTATCGGCAGTCTCGCGCGTCACTCCCATCAGCATCGCGACTGCGACGATGTGCGGCTTACGCAGCCCCTCGTTCTGGCACAGCCGATTGATTTCCGCGCGCACGCGACCGATCGAGTCCGCATGCCCATTGAGATGCACATCGAACATCCGCACCCCGAGGCGGGTGGCTTCCATCGCGGTTCGCATCAGCGCGCGCGGGGTGTCATGAAATTTCAGATCGAGGAAAACCTCGGCGCCGCGCCGTCGAACCTCGCGCACGAAGTCGGGGCCGCCCGAGACGAACAGCTGCTTGCCGATCTTGAACATGCCGACCAGGCGCCCGAGCTGATCGACCATCTTCAATGCCTCGCGCTGACCGCCGAGGTCGAGCGATACAATGAGGCGTTCGCGCAGAGCGCCGTAACGGGTCAGGCCGGAAAACGGCCAATACTGACTCATGGAAATCGTGCCCGAAAAGACTGTACACCGATTCGATTCGAGATTTCTATTCCACCCGCAATGCGCAGTCGGGGTAATGCAGTAGATGGACTGCATTCGAAGCTTCGAGGAATTCCTGCACCGAGAAAATCCTTCATTATCAAGCGATTTTCACGATGGCCTGGTGGCATCCCGCTTGCTCCCATTCCTGATGCGTGAGAGCTAAGCTGCAAAAAGGTCGCCGCCAATCTCTTTCACAACGCTGGACGGCACTCATGCGGCCAGGCCAGGAATCATGGGTTTTATAATCGCCGCCATAATCATTTTCGCATTGATCCAAAGACGCAGGTACCGGCGCATGTCGTGCAATCAAGGCTTCGATAGATGGTCGAGAAAATGGGAACGCCACATGCGCAGATACGAGCGGCGCAGAAACTCCTCGGATCGCCCCGCCGCCACTGCGGAGAATCCAGGCAACTGGTCCCGGGACTTCAAAGATTTCGAGGATTGGGGCCGCGCTGAATGGAAGGAATTCAAGGCCTGGTCGCGCCAGCAGGACTGGAAGAGCGGCGCCAAGGATATCGAGGCCGCCGCGCGCGACTTCCAGCGCAAGCTGCACGAGAGCTTCGACCGCGAATCATCGAAGTTTACCGGCAAGCAGTCCGCAGCCGCGTCCGAGGCGCCTCGCGAGTCGCGCCCCAACCCCAGCGACGACCCCAAGTTCAAGACCGACGATGAGCGCCGCGCCTATGAACTCGCGCGCAAGCAAGCCTCGCGCGAAGCCGGCTTCTATGTTCACCTGATGTGGTACGGCATCACCATCGGATTCCTCTTCCTGCTCAACATGTTCACCAGCCCGTTCAACTGGTGGTGGCAATGGCCCGCGTTCGGATGGGGCTTCGGTATCGTGAGCCACGCCGCCGCGGTCTACGGATGGGATGTCATCCGCCAGCGCGTCTTCGAACCGGCGATTCAGCGTGAAGTGCAGGCCGAGGTCACCAAGGAAAAAGAGGTGATGGCGACCGAGAAGCAGGCCTCGCTCGATGAGCTGACCGCCAGCTTCGCGCACGAGATCCGTAATCCCATCGCCGCCGCCAAGAGCCTCGTGCAGCAGATGGGCGAGGATCCGACTTCGCAGGAAAACGTCGAATACGCGAAGGTCGCGCTCGATGAGCTGCAGCGCGTCGAAAAGAGCGTGTCGCATCTTCTTAAGTATGCGAAGGAAGAAGATTACAGCTTCGACAATTTCAACCTGGCCGCGATCCTTGATGCTTCGCTGACCCAGATGCGCGCCAAGCTGGAAACCAAAAACGTTTCCATCTCACGCAACTACATCGGCGGTCCCACCGTGCGCGCCGATGCCGACAAGCTGCGCCAGGTGTTCACCAACATCATCGACAACGCCATCGACGCGATGGAGGCCAACACCAGCGACCGTCATCTCGACATCACCATCCGCAGCAACAATCCCGGCATGGCGACGGTGACGATTCGCGACAACGGATGCGGCATTCCGGAAGACAAGCTCGCGAAAATTTTCAATCCTTTCTATACCACCAAGCAGACCGGCACCGGTCTTGGGATGGGTATCGCGAAGAAGGTCGTCGATTCGCATCGCGGCAAGATCGAGCTGAGCAGTCGCGTCGGCGAAGGCACTGAGTTGTCGATCTCGATTCCGCTGGCCGACGCGGCGCGTGCGTGGATCAACGCCGACATGAACGGCGCATCGCCCACTGCCAGTCAAAATGGCTCGGCGGCGCCGGTACAGCCTGAGCCCGCGAGTGTGCCGGTTGCCAGCACCAGCAATCATTCGACCACGATTCTGGATCCGTCACCGACTGCGCAACTCAGCGCAGCGGCTGACTCGATGAGGGGACGGCAATGAAAGGGCGACTGCTAATCGTCGACGACGAGCGCGGAATCGTCATCGCGCTGAAAGGACTCTTCTCCAAGGAAGGCTACGAGGTCGAGACCGCGGAGTCCGGCGAGGAGGCGCTTGAGAAAGTCAAAGCCGCGCCCTTCCACGTCATCATCACTGACTACAGCATGAAGGGCATGAGCGGAATGGACCTGCTTCGTGCGGTCGGCCAGATCGACAAGCAGTGTGCCGTACTGATGATCACTGCGTACGGAACTCAACAGATTGCCGTCGCGGCGATGAAAGCCGGCGCCGAAGATTATCTGCCCAAGCCATTCGATAATGATGAGCTGCGCATAAAAGTCCGCAAGGTCCGCGAGAAGCAACTACTTAATAAGGAACGAGATGAGCTTCGAGAACAGGCCGCGCGCGAGGCCGGCCGCTTTGCCGATATGGTCGGCGGATCGCTAGCGATGGTACGCGTGTACGAAACGATCGAGAAGGTCGCGCAGACTGATGTGACGGTGCTGGTGCGCGGCGAATCCGGAACCGGCAAGGAGCTGGTCGCGAAAGCAATCCACTCAAGGAGTCCTCGCCGGAATGGATCGTTTGTGGCCGTGAATTGCGCGGCATTCTCGCGCGAGCTGGTCGAGAGCGAACTCTTCGGTCATGAGAAGGGAGCGTTCACCGGCGCGATCGCTCGGCGCGAAGGAAAATTCGAAGCGGCGGAAGGCGGCACTCTCTTCCTCGACGAAATCGGCGATATGAATATCGAGACGCAGGCGAAGTTGCTGCGCGTCATCCAGGAGAAGCGCTTCGAGCGCGTCGGCGGCAACCAGTCGCTGTCGGCGAACGTGCGCATCATCGCCGCGACCAACCAGGACCTCGAAGCGATGGTGACGGAAGGGCGCTTTCGCGAGGACCTTTACTATCGAATAAAGGTGGTCGAGATTCGCGTGCCTCCATTGCGCGACCGGCGCGAAGATATTCCGCGATTGGTCCAGCATTTTCTGAAAGAGGCTTGTGAGCGATTCGGTACCGCGCAAAAGCCGATTCATAAGCAACTCACGCCCGAGGCGATGCGCGCATGCGTCGAGAATCCGTGGCGCGGAAATGTGCGCTCGCTGCGTTCGGCCATCGAGCAGGCTGTAATCCTTTCATCTGGCGACGAAATCACGCCCCCCGAGCTGTTCGGCGCTGCGGCTCCGGAGGCGACTATGAAGCTAGAAAACGGCGTCGGCGCGTCAACTTCACTGCCGGCAGAAAACCACATCAATCCGCTTCAGCCGGGCGAGAACGGTAACGGCGGCAACGGGCTGCGCTTTCGCGAGGCGAAAGAAAAATTCGTCAGCGAATGGGAGCGCGACTACTTCGTGCGCGCGTTGCGCTCCACCAACGGAAACATCTCACGCGCCGCGGAGAAAGTCGGAATGTATCGGCAGAGCTTCCAGCAGAAGATGCGCGAGCTGGGAATCAGCGTCGCGGAGCTGGGACTGAAAGCCGAAGAGGAATGAGGACTGAGAGTCATGGATGAAACTTCAACCGCATCATCGAGCAGTGGGTCCGCGACCGGCTCTTTGCACGCTAACTACTCCGCGCCGGCCAGAGGCATTCCGATTCCGCCGCCGCTGCTCGCGCTGTTGTTACTTGGGGGCGGACTCCTGTTGCACGGAATGTCGCACGGGCCGCGTCTCGTCTTCGCGCATCATGTGCTGGGCCTGCTGATTATCGCGGGAGGAACCGGCATCTGCTTCTTTGCGGCGGCGCTGTTCCAGGCGCGCGGCACCACCAAGAATCCCAAAGGCGAAGCAACCGCGTTCGTGGTCGAGATGCCGTACACGTTCACCCGCAATCCGATGTATCTCGGTATGACGCTCATCCTGTTCGGGTTCGCGGTTTTCTTTTCCTCGATTGCGATGCTGCTCGCCCCGATCGCGTTTTTCATCATCATCGATCGGATGGTGATTCCGCTCGAGGAACACAACCTGGAGCGGCTGTTTGGCCCTTCATACTTGGACTACCAAACGCGCGTGCGGCGCTGGCTATAAAACACTACAAGGAGTTACAAAATGTTTATCGAAAGAATTCTGAGTCTGTTCGGCGGCAAACTGCGGCGATGGGTCAAAGCGCGCGAGTCGCGCGACCCCGAGGCGGTCTATGAATCCGCAATCGCGGACCGGGTCCGGCGCTATCAGCAACTGAAGAACGCGGCCGCCGGTGTCATCTATATGCGCAGCAAGCTGGAGCGCGACCTCAAGCTTAAGACCACCGAGCTGGTCGAGGTCGCGGAGCAGGCGGTCCAGGCCGCCGACATGAACGAAGATCAGTGCGCGCTCATCCTGCTGCGTCGCAAACATGAGCTCACTGCAGAGACCGACCGCCTCAAGGAAGAGCTCACCCAGCTGACGATTGAGGCTGAGGACGCGAAGAAGAATCTGGTCGCGTTCAAAGACGAAATTGAAAAGCTGAAGGTCGAGAAAGTCCGCATGATGGCGCGGCTTCGCAACGCGCAGGCGCGCGTACGCATCCAGCAGGCGCTCGAAAGCCTGTCCTATGACGAAGATGTGCGCTCGCTCGAGGAAGTGCGTGAGTCGATCCAGCAGACCCTCGCGCAGGCCGGCGTCAATCGCGAACTGCATAGCGCCGAGGTCGACGAGAAGCTCGCGGAGATCCGCCGCCGCAATGCCGAGGCGAAAGCCGAAGCCGAGCTCGACGACATCAAGCGTCGGCGCCGCGGCCTGGTCCCGATGGATGCGTTCACGCACAACGGCGCCAACGGAACACCTCACGTCGGCAACTAGCCCGGAAACTAGCCGGAGATCGCGTCGCAAGGCAGAACCTCATCCGCAAAGCCATCATTCCACTCGCGGTGGCAGGCCTGACCCTCGGGGCCTGCCACATGACACCCAACGAAGTGAAGGTGACCCTTCCGGGCGATACGAAAACGCCGAACGACTCGATCAATGCGGTCGGGATTTTCGGCGGCGCCAACGTCAACCTGCACTCGATGATCGTGTGTGCGGGACGCGCCGTTCTGAGTAATGGCAGCGCGACGGTGAAAGACGGCTGTTTCAGCGGTGACACCAATGTAGTCGTCTGCACCGACGTCACCAGCATCAGTCCGGTGCGATGCGCGCCGGCGAGCGGAGCGCTCGCGATTGGCGGCAGCGGCAACGACGTTATCGCATACGCGCGCATGCGCTGAGATAATGGGGGACTATGCGCACTTCAATACTTGCTCTTGCGATTGGCGGTCTGATGGCGGCGGGATGCTTCACCTACTCGCCGCCACCGCCTCCGCCCACCTCGATGACTGCATGGAGTCCGACCGGGGGATTCTCGCTCAACACCGGCGGTAGCTGTGTCGGGCGCGTAACTCTGACCGATGGCCTCGCGACCGTGACCGATTCGTGCTTTGCGGGTGCCTCTGACGTGGTCGTCTGCAGCGACAACACGCTGCCAAATCCTGTGCGCTGCACCTCTTCGATGGGAAGCCTGGCGATCTCGGGCACCGGCAGCGATTCAGTTTCCTACGCGCGCCTGAAGTAGCTGCTAGCGGCGGAAGAGCTGGGATTCCTCGATGGGAATTTTCAGCGCATAGCGGCGCAGCCAATCCAGCGCCACCTGCGAGCTGAGCAGCTTCACCCAGTCGCGCGTGCCGCGCATCTGATAGCGGCGCGAGGTTTTGACGTCGTTGGAATCGAGCGCGATGCATACTGTGCCGACCGGCTTGTCGGGCGTGCCGCCGTCGGGGCCCGCGATGCCCGAAGTTGCGATGCCGACATCGGCGCCGACGCGCTTGCGAACTCCCGCCGCCATCTCGCGCACGCATTCCTCGCTCACCGCGCCATGAGTATTGAGCGTCGCGTCGGTGACGCCGAGCAGATCCTGCTTGGCTTCGTTGGAATAGGTGACGAGATCCGCCAGTAGGAATTTCGAACTTCCCGGCACATTCGTGAGGCGATGGCCGATGAGGCCGCCGGTGCAGGATTCCGCGACCGCGAGCTTAATCTTGTGATGGATGAGCAACTGCGCGACTACTTCTTCCATCGAGGCGTCGCCTTCCGCGAAAACATAGTTGGAGATCTTCGCGCGCACCCGCTCGCTCAATTCCTCGAGTTTTTTCTCCGCCTCGCCCGGCTCACCCTCGACCGCGATTTTCATCGAGATCTGTGGGAAGCTCGCGCGAAATCCGACCTTGCCCTCTTCCGGCTTGATGAGTCCGAGCACGGCCTGATCGAGACCCGACTCGCTGATGCCGAAAGTTTGGAAAATCCCGACCGCAAAAACCTTGTTGGTGCCGCGATTCTTCCCCAGCCATGGAATCACCCAGTTCTCCATCATCGGTTTCATTTCGCGCGGTACGCCCGGCATCACGATCAGATGACTGACGCGATCGCCATTGCCATCGGTGACCGGCAAATGAAATCCCGGCGCGGTGCCGAGCGGATTCGGAATCACCTCGGCGCCCTCGGGAAAATCAGCCTGCTTGAGATTGTTTTCGGGCATCGTGCGATTGATGGTCGCGAACATGCGGCGCATCGTCTCGACGCTCGCGTCATCACGAAAAAGTCTGCGACCGGTGATGCGCGCGATGGTTTCGGTCGTGAGGTCGTCGGCGGTCGGCCCGATACCGCCGGTCGAGAGCACTACATCGCCGAGCTGGATGCCGGTGCGCCAGGCCCATTCGAGGCGATCGGGAACATCTCCGACAGTGATCACCGCGGCGAGGTCGATGCCGATTTCATGCAGCTTGTCGGCGAGGTAGTTCGCGTTGGTATCGACAACTTTCCCGGTGGTGATTTCGTCACCAGTGGAAAGAATGACCGCTTTCTGAATCATCGCTGCCTCCCGAGGCGCATGGTGCGCGGGAATTTTTACAATACGTGGACCAAAATTCTCAGGACGATATTCGCATAAATTCCCGCGAACAGATCATCCAGCATAACGCCGGGACCGCCGGGCATTTTTCGATCGATTAGATCGGCGGGAAACGGCTTTATGATGTCGAACAGCCGAAACAGGATGAAGCCACCGAGCAGCGATCCCCATCCGAGCGGATTGAGAAACATCGTCGTAATCATGCCCAGCACTTCATCGAGCACGATTTTCGAGCTGTCGTGCTCGCCGAAGATTTCCTCCGCGCGCCCCGCGATGAGACATGAGAGGAACAACACTGCCGCGAAAATGAGGACGAACATCATCGGCTCGTGCTGCCACATCGGCGCGCAAAAAAAGTATCCGATGATCAGTCCGACCACCGAGCCCGCGGTTCCGGGCGCGAAGGGTGAGTATCCGGTGTAGATTCCGGTGGCGAGAAAGATGATTACCTGGCGCATGCGATATTCGACAAAGCCGCGACGATAGCACGGCCCGCCGATATCGGTAAGCGATTTGCGCGGAAGCTATTCGGCGCGCAGCGGCATCGGAGCGTCGGCGCCGATGTCGCATGACTTCACGCCTTCGATCTCACCCGCGACTTTCCGCGCGAGGTCATCCCATGGTGCGACCAGCCCGGGGCCGTCGACCCGAACCGCGCCGAAGGCGCAATCGACGTTGATGTCGGCGCCGCCGAACTTCGGATGCGAGAGCAGCGCGGCACGAACCTGTGCCGCCACGGCTGCATCGCGAAGTTCCTGCAACCCGTGCCCATCGAGCGAGGCAGTGATCGCCTCGGTGCAGGAGCGCAGCGTCTCGACCATCGTATCCAGCGGCAACACCGAGGTGTTGAGGACCAGGTCATAGACCTGCGGGTCATCGATGTCGAAGTTGTACAGTGTCTGCGCGCGCGCCTTCACTTCGGTGTCGTGCGCACGAACCCGCTTTTCGGCCGCCGCGGGCGCGAGCTTCTCAATATCCGCAATGTGGCGGACCCGGATCGGAAACGCCGCCAGCGCACGTACGCGCAGCGCGAATCCGTTGGCCGGCAGCAATTGCGTGCCCGAGCTGCTGGCGAACACCATCCGGTCCTGAGCGATCTCCTTGAACAGCGCCGCGCGCAGGAAGGCGCGCAATCGATCAGCGTCCACTTTAGGACGCTCCCAGAAATGCGGCTGGCGCTCATCGATGATGAGGAACTGGTCCGGTTCGACGCGATATGCGCGCGAGGCCGCGCTGATGAGTTCGCGGCGGCCCCAGAAGCGGTACCCGAGTGCATCCGCGGCGAGTTGCCCGAGTTCATCGCCACGGCTGCCGAGTTGCTGGTTGATAGCTATAATGGCCATCGCGCACCCCAAGCAGAAAAATTTTCGTGCCCCACAGGAATCTTAGGGTTGGCGCTCCGGCTTGCGCAAACCTGAAGAGGTGGAAAGCCGCGGCGCGGATAAGTAGGATTTCGGCGGTCATTGAAGCCCGAGCCCTCGCATCGAATGCGAGGATCACAAAGAACACACACGCCGCGGGGCATTCGCCGCGCGGCCTCCTTTGGAAACGTCGCCAGGAGAAGTAATGGCGCAGAAGAAAAAACGGCCGGACCTGCTCGGCGGCCAGCAGATAAATCCGCAGGCCGTCCGCGGTGATATGACCGCTGCTGACCTGGTTGACAGCTCGTTCCTCGCCTACAATGGCCGCCGCCTGCGCGAGGCCTGCCGCTTGTTCGCCGAGAAAATCCTCGAGCGCGACGTGGTGGTCGGCATGAGCGTGACCGGCGCGCTGACCCCGGCGGGGCTCGGCATGTCGTGCCTCATCCCGCTCATCGAGAATGGCTTCGTCGACTGGATCGTGTCGACCGGCGCGAATCTTTATCATGACACGCACTTCGGCATCGGGCTGAAGATGTTCCAGGGTTCCGCGGAAGCCGATGACGTCGCGCTGCGCGATCAGGGCGTGGTCCGCATCTACGACATCTTCTTCGACTATCACGTGCTGCTTTCGACCGATGCGTTTTTCCGCGAGGTCGCGCGCAACGAGGAATTCCAGCATCCGATGGGCACCGCGGAATTTCATTATCGCGCCGGCCGCTACGTTGCGGAGCGCGAGCGCGTGCTCAAGCTTTCGCGCCGATCGTTGCTGGCGGCCGCGTATGAGCATGCGGTGCCGATTTACACCTCGTCGCCGGGCGACTCGTCGATCGGCATGAACCTGGCACTACTCGAACTCGAGGGCGCCGCGTTGCGCATCGATCCGCTCATGGACGTCAACGAAACCGCATCGATCGTTTATTCGGCGAAAAAGAGCGGCGGCAAGAGCGCGGTGTTTATCCTTGGCGGCGGGTCGCCGAAAAATTTCGTGCTGCAGACTGAACCGCAGATCCAGGAAGTGATGGGCGTCGCGGAAAAGGGTCACGACTACTTCCTGCAAGTGACCGATGCGCGTCCGGACACTGGCGGACTCTCCGGCGCGACGCCATCCGAGGCGGTGAGTTGGGGAAAAATCGATCCCGACCAGCTTCCAGATTCGGTCGTCTGTTATGTTGATTCGACCGTCGCGCTCCCGCTCATCACCGCCTATGCACTCAACAAACGCAAACCGCGCAAGCTGCGCAGGCTCTACGAGCAGCGCGAAAAGATGATGGGTGAGCTAACCTCGGCATATGAGAAGGTTCGGAAGAAGCGGTTGGCGCGCGGCGAATCTTAGCTTCGAGGTAGAATGAAGAGTATCAGCGATCCGATGAGGCGAGGCCGGGTGATTCGATCCATCAAAAACACTGTGACCAGCGATCTCGATCTGACGCGCGAGGTTGAATACGCGCGCAAAGCGGCATTGGCGGCGGGCAAAATCCTGATGCGCTACTACGGCACCGATTACGAGATCGGCTCCAAGGGAAAAAATAACCCCGTCACCATCGCGGATACCGAAGCTGATGCCGCCATCAAGGCGATCCTCTTGCATGCGTTTCCCGACTACGGCTGGCTCTCCGAGGAGACCGTCGATAGCGAGGAGCGCCTGGGCAAGGATCGCGTGTGGATCGTCGATCCGCTCGACGGCACCAAGGAGTTCATCAACAAGGTGCCGGAATTCTGCGTCGCGATCGGGCTATCCGACCGCGGCCAACCGGTTGTCGGAGTTACCTACAACCCGATTACCAATGAGATGTGGTGGTCCGGGCACGGGATGGGATGTCACCTCGGCGAGCATCGGGTACACCTGACGAAAACGCGGATGCTGCATCGCGCCAACGTGCTGGCGAGCCGCAGTGAAATCAAGCGCGGCGAATGGGAAGTCTTCCATGGCGTGATGAAAGCGGTGCCGACCGGCAGCGTGGCTTACAAGCTCGCGATGGTGGCGGGTGGAAAGGCGGACGCGACATTCACGCGCTCGCCGAAGAATGAATGGGACATCGCTTCGGGCGCGGCGCTCATCACCGAGGCAGGCGGCACGATGACCGACATCGACGGCCATCCGATGACGTTTAACAAGAAAATCACCAAGTGCGCCGGCCTCATCGCATCGAACGGGTTGCTGCACGAGCAGTTGATGAAGGTCGCGCCGCACCACGGCGGCTACCACGCCAAAAAATAGTGCTCCAATCAGGTTCCGTTTTCCCGACCTTCGATATCATCAGGCTTACAAGTCCGGTAAATGACCATTTAGTCGGCTGCGCAAAACTGATACTCTCGCGCTAACTTCGGTCGCAAAATCGGCCATCATCAATCGGCCAATATGGTAGACGAAAAGCGTATAGCCCTTCGGGCAACCGCCGAGATTCGGCAAAAGCCGCGCAAATCCCGCGCGCAAAACTCGCAGGCATCGACGAAGGTGGCTTCGGCGGCTGGCGACGAAGGGAACCCCTCGACGCGCGAGCGCATCCTCATTTCGGCGACCCGATTCTTTGCCGAACAGGGCTTCGCGAGTACCTCGATGCCGGCCATCGCGAAAGCCAGCGGCGTCACGGCGGGCGCCATCTATAAGCATTTCAAGAGCAAGGCTGACCTTCTGTTCGAGGTGACGCGCCGCGCGCTCATCTCGATTCCGCTTTTCGTCCAGGCGGCGCAACGGGAAACCGATACCTCAACGCTGACCTCGCTGGCCGCGATTTATACCCAGCCTGAACTCAAGCTGCTCCGCCAACTCTCGATCGAAGTCCATTCGGCGGCGACCAAAGATCCGAAAGTGAAACGGGCAGTCGCGATATCGAATGAGCAAGCGATTGCGGGCACCAACGCGATCATCATCGCGGCGCAGGCGGTCGGCAAAATCGATCCGAAGCTGAATCCCACCTTCGCCGCGTATGCATTCAGCGTATTCATCATGGGCCTGACCCATATGGAGACGCTCGCGCCGCATCTCATTGGCGACCCCAAATGGCGCGCCTTCGTGAGCAGTCGCGCGGCGGCGTTGATCGGGCTGAGCTGAGCCTCGGATTTCGAGGCGTTCAAGGGAACCGCCGCCTAACCAAATCGGCGTACAGCCTGCACGCGCAAAACCGAAAAGGGATGTGGTACTCCACCACCGCGCGCGGCGCGCGGCTCTCACCCGTCAGTCACAGTTCGTGCGCGCAGCCATTGCACGACCTGTGACTGCCACCCTCTCTCACGAAGTGAGAGAGGGGGAAATACATCAGCCGGCGGCGGCGGTGGCGGTTTGCACCTGCGTGGTTCGGCCCTTCCCCGTTTCCGGCAACAGGTACATGCAGCAAATCGGCAGAAACTGAAATACCAGGAAGAACAGCATTACGTTCTTGAGCCCGATCGATGCGGCCATTGCGCCACCGACAATCGGCGATACGAACGCTCCCGCGTAGCCGACCGACCAGACGAACCCCAGAGCGGCGCCCATTTTGTCCGGCGTCATCCCCGGGAGTTCCATCACCAGCGTCGTTATGGCAACGAGCGAGCCCGCCGAGCCGATGCCAACCAGCACCAACGACGCGCGAATCAGCATCGGATCAGGGAAAATAATGGCGCCGAAGCATCCGAACAGAGTGCAGATCGCGACCGGCCACAGGAACGGTTTTCGAAGGCCAGACATCCCCGTCCCCAAGCCTCCTGCCAATGCCGCGAAGATGCCTGTTAACGGGAGCACGGAAGTCATCGACGAGGCTTCCGCCAGTCCGAGTCCACGATACTGGCTGAAGTAAGTTGGCAAGAACGAAGTGTACAACTGGAACACCCACATTCCGCCGAAGAGCCCCGCGCCAATGAGCAGGATCTCGCGCCGCTTTGCGACCTCGCCGAGCGCCGAGCCCCGCTCCTCGGACGATTCGGCAATGGCGGTATCGACGACGGCGACCCGGCGCTCGTAACCGAAAATCGACCACGCCAGCGCGACGATCGCGCATACAATCCCATAGTCACGCAGCACCAGCAGCCACGACGATCCGACTGCGGTGTAAATCGGTACGGTCAACTGAAAGACCGCGAACAGCCCGATGTAGGCGCACAGCGCGTTGATCATGTTGATGTAGGGCCACTCGTGCTCGCCGAACCATTGCATCGTGAGCGCGCCTGGCGGTGCGATGATGACGCCGTAGCCGATGCCCTCGAGCACGCGCCAGAACAGCAATTGCCCGAAGCTGCCGGAATAGCCGCTCAGAATTTCCGCAATCGCCATCAGCCAGATGCCCGCGATGAGAGCGCGCAAGGCGCCGAGTTTTTCCATCACGATCGCGCCCGCCATCGAGAAGATGGCGATACATAGCGCGATGATCGAGATGATGAGCCCGGCGCTGGCCGGCGAGATGTTCAGGCTTTTGGTAATCGGCACGAGTAGCGGAGCGGGCGCGAGCCAGGTCAGCGACTGTGCGAGCAGGGTAAAGAGCAGCAGGATCTCGATGACCCATCGATACGGCGAAAGACGATTTGCATCACTCATTAAAAATAACCCCGCTGGTGGTAGCCCTCCTCTATAACGCGGCTCCGCGGGGCATTGCCAGCATGAATCTTTTTTGCGCGGTTGACCTTACAGCTTCCGGTCGCCGGAGGCCCACAGGTTGTAGCCAATCGCGCCCACAAAGTAGACCGCCGCGATCACATAGAAGACGGCGGAGAACGAGCCGGTCGCGCGCAGGACGAAGCCCGCTGCGGCCACGCCGATGATGCCTGGAACCGTCGCGCAAGTGTTGGAAATCCCCATCAGGATACCGGCGTAACGCGGTGCGATATCGAGATGATTCGCCGCGAAGGCGCCGGTGCCGAATCCATTGCAGGCCACCGAGATGGTCACAAGGATGATCGCTTCCACCGGCGTCGAGACCGAAGGCAACAGCAAAAGCGGTATCGCGCCGCCGATGAATGACACGCTCTGAAGAGTCTTGCGCACCGTTACGACCCGCAAGCCGCTGAGCAGCATCCGGTCGGCGATCCATCCGGCGAGGTTGCTGGAGATGAAGGTCGCGATCCAGGGAATCAGCGAGAAGAGCCCCACTCGCGGCAGCGCCATCGCGAAGGTCTTGTCGAGGTAGGTCGGGAGCCATAGCAGCAGGATGTAGAAGCCGAAGTTGGTGCATAGATGCGCGATGGCGATGGCCCAGACCGCTTTCTCGCGCAGGATGGCAGCCCATGGAATGTCCACTGCGGGTGGCGCCGGAGGCCGGCCCGCGATGATGGTCGCGAGTTCAGCGCGCGTGATGCGAGGATCGTCATCGGGGGTTTCGGAAGTTCGCCACAACCAGATGCATACCCAGACCAGGCCGATTGATCCGGCGAGGTAGAATAACGCGTGCCATCCGAACGCGACGATGATCGCCGGGCTCACGAGGAATGCGGTCACGGTGCCGAGATGGATGCCGCTGAAGTTGAGCGCGATGACGCGCGAGCGCTCCTCGGCCAGGGTCCATCGCGCCGTGATACTGTGAATCGCGGGGAAATTGACGCCCTCGCCCAAGCCGAGCAGTACTCGCGTCTCGATCAGGAGGCCGAAAGCGACCGAAGCCGGCGGCGTCAGCAGCGTGGCGATTGACCATACCGCGACGCCTGCGGCAAGCACACGGCGTCCGCCGAAGCGATCGGACATCCATCCGCCCAGCAACTGCGGCCATAAATAGCCCCAGAAAAATGCTGACAGGATGATTCCTTGCGCGGCAGCATCGTAGCCGCGATCGCGCGAGAGCGGAATGATCGCGACCGAAATGCTGACCCGGTCAACATAGCAGAGCACGGTGGCGATAAAGAAAAAGGCCACCACCGTGAAGCGCCGCGGCCATGCGATGGGCCGCGCGATTGGCTGCGCAAGTTCGGGCTGCATCGGCGCGAGCCTAACCCGTGTACGCACGCGAATGCCAGCGCGACAGCGCAAGACGAGGCGCGCGGGAGCAAACCCCGCGCGCCACATCGCGCCATATTAAAGAGAAGCTGGTTTAGCGGCCGAGTGCCTGCCGAATGGTGGTCAGAATGTAGATGAAATCGCGCTGCGAACGGACCTCGCCCATCAGCGCGACGCGGGAGAGCGCCTCCATCTCCTCGTTGTTGATATTGTGGAGGCGGCGCATTTGTTCGTTCTTGCGGAAGTCTTCCCACGCCGAATTGTCGACCGCTTCTTCGCGCGGAGTGAGCAGCGCCTGCGCGCGCGGATTGGCGAGGAAGAAAACTTCGCGCCGGTCGAGCCCCAGAACCTCGGCCAGCCGCGAGACGATCTTGTCGGACGGGTGACGCTTGCCAGACTCCAGGTGGCCAACATAAGGTGTGGAGGTCTTGATCCGACGGGCGACCTCCTCCTGAGTGAGGTCAAGCTGGCGACGACGGTCGCGGATAACCTGTCCGAACGAGCGATCTTTTGCCTTAGCCATACTGTATAACTCCTGTTAGTGCGGGTTCCCCGAGCCCTCAGGCTCCTCCGCCGTGCCTCTACAATCTGATAGATGCAAAGTCACTACTAACTGTATGTAGCATTCATGCACCATTGAGGCAATTCAGGTTGGCGGCGGTGCCGCGATTGTTTCACGCTTGTAAACCATGACGTGGCGTCGGAATCATCCAACAGCGTACAAATGATTCATTTAGGCAGGGTCCGCGACAAATCAGAGTTAGCTATACGAATGTTCAACATTAATTTAATTCATGCGCGAATCGATGATATTGTTAGTTTCCGTAGGGATTTCGGCCATGATTCAGGTAAATTGAATAGCTCGCGTCGTCCGGCAAGGCGCGTCCGGGAAGTCTGAAATCCTTTGTTGCACCGCTGCCAAGACTGTCGATATGGACCGTATCCGACCCTAGCGGATGCCCCTTCGCATCGAAGTATCGGACCTCGAGACTGACCGATTCCTCGGAGCTCCCGGTATTCTCGACCGCGCCGGTTACGAACGTCCCGTCGGTAGAATGTTGCAGCTTTGGATAGAGCACTTTTACCGGCTCCGACCATAACAAACTGTAGGCAACAAATCCGACGAAACCCGCCGCGACTACCAACCCCGCCACCCGACCGATTTTCAATCTTGATGCTCCGGTGTCCGGCCTAATACGAGCGCGGCAGCCCGAGCACGTGCTCGCTGATCGAGTTCAGCACCATCTCTTGCGACACCGGCGCGATTTTCAGCAGACGGCATTCACGAAAATATCGTTCGACATCGTAGTCGCGCATGTATCCGTATCCACCGAGAGTTTGCACCGCGCGATCGCATGCTTCCCATGCGGCGTCAGCCGCGCGAAGTTTTGCGATGTTGGCCTCGGGGCCGCATGGTTGACGGTTATCAAATAACCATGCCGCCTTCATCATCATGAGCTCCGCTGCCTCGATTTTCGAATACGCGTCCGCCAGCGGGTGCGCGATGGCCTGGTTTTGTCCGATGGGGCGTCCGAACACGATGCGTTCCTTCGCGTAGCGCACCGCTTTCTTGATGGCGATGGTGCCGATGCCGATGGCTTCCGCCGCGATCAGGATCCGCTCCGGGTTGAGTCCGTCGAGCAGCGAATGAAATCCGCGCCCCTCGCCGCCGATCAGATCCGATGCCGGCACCTTCAGGTTGTCGATGAAGAGCATGTTGGTATCGACCGCCGCGCGCCCGAGCTTATGCAACTCGCGCACTTCCACCGCCGCCGGATCGAGGTCCGCGAAGAACAGGCTCATGCCCTCGGTTTTCTTTTTCACATTTTCGAATGGTGTCGTGCGCGTAAGGATGAGCATCTTCTTGGCTTCGCGAGCCTTGGTGGTGAAGACCTTGCGCCCATTGATGATGTAATAATCGCCCTCGCGCCGCGCCGACGTCTTGATATGCGTGATGTCGTTGCCGGCATCGGGCTCGGTTACGGCAAATGCCGCATGCACTTCTCCGCGAACGACGGGCGGCAGGAACCGCTGCTTCTGTTCTTCGGTGCCATGAAAAACGATCGGGCTCACGCCGAAAATCGAAAGATGAATGGAGCTCGCCGCTGCCATCGCGCCACCGGAGCCCGCGACTTCTTTCATCACCAGCGCCGCCTCGGTGATGCCGCGCCCACTTCCGCCGGAAGCTTCAGGGATCGCGACGC
>VFSW01001236.1_pt1 | contig 38764 bp, 42 predicted proteins | sample 5358111 | NCBI WGS metagenome assembly VFSW01 (sample SAMN11554181, study PRJNA540505) | mine drainage metagenome | isolation source: sediment from site ElyBrook_90M | place: USA: Ely Copper Mine, Vershire, VT | collected 2017
CCCACCCCCCGCCGCACGCCCCGCCCCGGCCCCGCCCCCGCACCCCCCCGCGGGCGGCCCGCCCCGGCGCCGGCGCCCGGCCGGCCGGCCCCCCCGGCCGGCGCCGCGGCTTTGGCGCCGGCGGCGACCTCCAATTCGACCGGCTGCAATGCGGGCTCCTCGCCGTCGCGGCGGTCGGGCAGGAGGTGCAGTTCGTACAGCACCTTGGAAACGTCGACGGGCCGCACCTGCTTGGGCAACACGCCCATGGCGCCCAAGGCCCGCGCCTGGCCGACATAGAGTTCCCCCTCTTGCGAGGTGTACATCATGATCGGGATCATCGCCGTCTGCGGATTGCTCTTGATCGCCTGCACGGCTTCGAGCCCATCCATGCCGGGCATCAGATGATCCATGAAAATGGCGTCCGGCCGGTTGTGCTTCAGATACTCGATCGACTGCTCGGCCGATTCCGCCATTTCGACTTCGATGTCGTATTTTTCGAGCATCCGACTCAAAATCACCCGGGCGGATTTCGAATCGTCGACGATCAGCGCGCGTTTTCGAGTCATAAGGTCGGGGCACGGCCCCGCGCAGCGGCGCTGCGACTCGTGCGCACCCGCGGCTTCATTTATTGGGCCCCAAGGATCGCGCGCTGGGCTATTTCGCCGCTTCCTTGTTCTGCTCGATCCACGTCAACGCCGACTCGACGTCCGAAAGCTCGCTCGCCGTAAATCCCTCGATGCGTACGCCGGGCGCCTCGGCCTTCTTGCGCGCAAGCTCGGCGCCCGCGACCCCATGCACCCAAACCAGCCCGCGGCGCACCTTGGCGGTGAATTTCTGCTGTTTTTCTTCGGTCATTCTGCGACTCCTTGACTGATGTGGCATCCGATTTGGCAAACGATACACGAGGCGCGCCCGGATGAGTATTCCGCGCTACTCGCGGATGCCCGTACCCCGGTTCATCAAAACCACCGCGAGCGTGAACATGCCGGCCGCCGCGGTCACCATGATTGCATAGGCGAGCGTGAGGTTGACGTCCGAGGTGCTGAGAAATCCGTAGCGAAAGGCGTTGACCATGTACAGGATCGGGTTCGCGTGCGACACCACGAACGCCCAGTTCGGCAGCATTTTGGTCGAATAGAACACGCCGCCGAGGTAGGTCAGCGGCGTCAGCACGAATGTCGGAAACCACGAGATTTGATCGAAGTTCTTCGCGAACATCGCGTTGATGAACCCGCCGAGCGCGAACACGATGCTCGTGAGCAGCGCCGCCGAGACGATCGCAAAGACATGCGCGAGCGCGAGGCGCGTGAACAGCAGCGAAACGATCGTCACGACGCTACCGACGAAGAATCCGCGCATCACGCCGCCCATGACATAGCCGAGCACAATCAGCCAGTTCGGCAGCGGCGAAACCAGGAGTTCCTCGAGATGTTTGCCGAATTTCGCGCCGAAGAACGACGACACGACGTTGCCGTACGAATTGGTGATCACCGACATCATGATAAGGCCTGGCGCGATGAACTGCATGTACTCGTAGCCGCCGACGCGGCCGACGCGCCTGCCGATCAGGCTGCCGAAGATGATGAAATACAGCGTCGCGGTGACGGCCGGCGGAACGATCGTTTGGCCCCATATGCGCACGATGCGCCCGAACTCGCGGATGATGATGGTCTTGAACCCGATCCAGTCGCAGCGCAGGCGCGACGGTACGCCGTTCATACGGCCCGCGCCCCCGCGGCCTTCGACCCGGAATCGACCAGCCGGATGAACAACTCCTCGAGCCGATTGACTTTGTTGCGCATGCTGTCGACGCCGACGCCCTGCGCGCTCAATTGGGCGAATACGTCGTTCAGGCTCTGCCCCCGCGACACCTCGATCTCCAAGGTGTGATCGTCGGCCAAGGACGCGCGAAAGCCCTCGAGCCGCGGCGCATCGGTGCGCGCGTCGCGCAGGTTGAAAACGAACGTTTCCGCCTGCAGCTTGCGCAGCACGTTGGCCATGCTGTCGCACTCGATGATCCTGCCGCCGTCGATGATCGCGACGGTCCTGCACAGGTTCTCGGCTTCCTCGAGATAGTGAGTCGTCAAGATGATCGTCGTTCCTTGCGCATTGATGCTGCGCAGAAATTCCCACATGGTACGGCGCACCTCGATGTCGACGCCGGCGGTCGGTTCGTCGAGGATCAACAGCGCCGGCTCGTGCATCAAGGCGCGCGCGATCATCAGGCGGCGCTTCATGCCGCCGGACAGCGAACGCGCCGCGGCGCTGCGGCGGTCCCAGAGCTGCAGCTGCTTGAGGTATTTCTCGGCCCGCTGTTTCGCGAGCCTGCGGTCGATTCCGTAGAAGCCGGCCTGGTTGACGACGATCGTGAAGACCGACTCGAACTGGTTGAAATTGATTTCCTGCGGGACGATACCGATGCAGGATTTCGCAATTTCGAGCTCGCGGTCGATGTCGTGCCCGAACACCTCGACGGTGCCGCCGGTCTTGTTGACGAGCGAGGTCACGATGCCGATCGCCGTGGTTTTGCCGGCGCCGTTCGGCCCCAGCAGCGCGAAGAAGTCGCCTTCGTCAACGCTAAGATCGATCCCCTTGAGCGCTTGAATCCCGTTCTTGTAGGTCTTCGTAAGTCGGCGTAGGGCGAGGGCGTGCATAGGACGGCGAAGATTAAACCGCGCGAGCCTCTGTCCGCAATGACCGAGCCCGTCGCCGCCGGGCGTCGGTGCGCTGCGGCACCGGCCTCGACGCCGCGCCGCCTTGACCTACGGCTGGCGGCATGGCAGCTGTGCGGCCACCGCGAGCTGCAACCCGTAGAGCTGGACCCGCCGCAGGCTTGCCCGATCGGAGCTGGTCGCCGCCTCGACGAGCGCGCTCCAGTACGATTCGCAATGGCGAAAGCGCGCGGCGAGGTTCGCCGACTCGGTCAGCGCGAGCGCCGGCAGCCGGTCGACCGTGATGTTGCCGAACGCCGCCGCGGTGCGCTCGTGCATGCCGAGCAGCAGCCGCGCCGACGTCCGCGCGCTCGCGGCGACGTGCCACGCGTAGAACAGGGCCAATTGAGCGAAGGCGGCGACATCGTCGTCGACCGGGGGCGCATCGGCCACGCGCCACGCGCGCGCGCTCTGGACGCGCCGTTGCCAATGGCCATCGTCGAAAAACCGCAAATCGAACAACGCATAGGGACAATTGGCCACGGCCGTCTTTTGCGCCGCCGACAAGGCTGCCAGCCGGTCCGCGCCGACGCCCTTGAGCTCGAGGAACCCGCAATTCAGTTCGCGCAGAGAGCGCATCATCTCGCCTGTTGGAGGCGATTCCCTATTCCACCAGCTGACGGCTGCGGCCTGCATGAGGAACTCCCTGCGGCGCCGGCGCGCCTCCCGGCGGTTTTGTTCGAAGCCCGTGCATTCCTGGAGAAATTCGCCAAGAAACGCGCGGCGGACCCACTTGGCAAGTACGATAACTTTGTGAATAATTATTTACAAATTTATTTGCGCTGCAAATCACGGGATTTTCGACCACCACGGGGGTGTACCATGAGGGTTTCGGACGATCGCTATACGCGGGACCGCTTGCGCCTGGACCTCGCTCTGCGGCTGATTCGCCATGAGGCGCGCACCTACACGATCCGCCAATGGACCGGTCTCAGCGACGACCGCATACGCAAGCTCTACCGCAGTTACGTTTCCGACCATGACGACGGGGCGGTGACGCGCCATCGCGGCAAGTCGCCGCGCCAGGCGGCGTATTTTTTCCGCAGCGAGGAATTGCATTTCCAAGCAACCCAGCTCGCGAGCTTGTACTTGATGCACGGACTGCTCGGCGCGACGCTGCTCGGCGTGGAGCCGCGCTACCGCGTCGGCTCGATCGAGTCCGGAGCGCTGTTGTGCCGGGCGTACGAGGCGTACCTGGATCTGCACGAGCCGGCCCGCATATCCTTCGAGCACGCATGGTTTCTGCTGTGGGCGCTCGCGCGGCGCTCGGAACTCGGCCTCTCGCGCTGCCGGCTTTGCGATGGCGTGCGGCTGCACGATCTGCTCGCCCGGCGCGATACCGCGTGCGCCAATTGCGCACCGCCCGACCCGAACGCGCGGGGCGCGCCCGCCCCGACGGCCCGGTTATTTGCGCCGAAGGAGAGCGCCTTGCCCTGATAGAATCGCCGCATGGGACGACGCAATACCTTCGCGGGGCCGTACCTGGACCGCGCGGCGCATCTGCGCCAAGACCCGGCATGGTTCGAGGCCGCCCTCGCCGATCGCGGCAGCCGCGTCATAGCCGTATGGAATTCCCGCAATTTGATCGCCGGAAGCTCGCCGCCCCACGCGGTGCTGCTCGATCTTTCGATGGTCCCGCCGGAGCACCGCAACATCGGCGAGCTGATCCTTCTCGGTCGGTTCGGCGAGCACCACTGCTTCGCGTTCGAGATCGAAGCGATCGCGCCGCCCGCGCTGCTCGAGGGGGCACGGTTCGAGGACCTGCGCCTGATCGCGCCGCGATTGCCGGCCGACGAGGCCGGGCTGCTTGCGTACGCGCGCGCGATGATCTCGTGGCGGCGGCGGCACCGCTTTTGCGGCAGCTGCGGGTCGCCGACGCTGGCTGCGCGCGGCGGGCACACCTTGATCTGCGGCAATGCCTCATGCCGCGCCGAACAGTTTCCGCGGATCGACCCGGCGATCATCGTGCTGGTCAGCGAATCGGATCGGGCCCTGCTCGGGCGGCAGGCTTCGTGGCCCCCGTCGCGCTATTCGACGATCGCCGGCTTCGTCGAGCCCGGCGAATCGCTCGAGGATGCGGTCGCGCGCGAGGTGTTCGAAGAGACCGGCATCGAGGTCGGCCGCATCGAATATCACTCCTCGCAACCCTGGCCGTTTCCGGCGTCGCTGATGCTCGGATTCACGGCTCATGCGGCCTCGACCGAGATTCGCCGCAATGACGAGGAGCTCGAGGACGCGCGCTGGGTCACGCGCGCGGAGATCGCCGCGGGCACGGTGCGGCTGCCGCCGCCCCTGTCGATCTCGTACAGTTTGATCGAACAATGGTTCGACCAGGGCGGCGTCCAAAAGCTGCGCGAGGTTCACGGAGACCGCTCCTGATCGCGATCGCGCCCGACGGCAGCCTCGCCGCTCTGCTGTTCGTGCTGTCCGCGTCATGCCTCGCGGGGTTCATCGATTCGATGGCGGGCGGCGGCGGACTGATCCAGGTGCCTGCACTCCTGACGAGCTACCCCGCCACCGCTCCGGCAACGTTGCTCGGGACGAACAAGCTTGCGAGCATCATGGGCACCTCAAGCGCTCTCGCGCGCTACTCGCGCTCCGTGCGCATCTCCTGGCGCGCGCTGCTGCCCGCGGCCGCGGTGGCGTTCCCTGCGGCGCTGTTCGGCGCACGGCTCGCGACCGCGCTGTCGCCGGCGCTGTTTCGCGCCGCGGTGCCGTTGATCCTGACCGGCGTTCTCATCTACGTGATATTGAACAAAGACTTGGGCACGCGCCATCGGCCGGTCGAGCTGTCGCGCCGCCGCCGCGCGGCGGCTCTCACGGGCATCGCCGCCATCGGCGCCTACGACGGCTTCTTCGGTCCCGGCACCGGCGGCTTTTTGACGCTGATGTTCGTACGCGTCTACGGTTTCGACTTTTTGAATGCCTCGGCAAGCGCCCGGCTGATCAACGTGGCGACGAACGCGGGCGCCCTCCTGTTCTTCGGCTCGCACGGCCATGTCCGTTGGCCCCTCGCACTCGCGCTCGGCGCCTGCAACATCGGCGGCAGCATCGTCGGCGCGCATACCGCCTTACGGCGCGGTAGCGGCTTCGTACGCCGCATGTTTCTCGTCATCGTCGCCATGCTGATCGTCAAGACCGCGTGGGACGCGTACGAATTCTTGCATTGACCGGCGGACTTCCGATCGGACACGTCGGCGATCGACGCGCACGCGCCCGCACGGCGCTACGCACGCTCATCCACATGGCACGCCGGCAGCGCACCGGCGCGCGGGCCGGACCCGCGGTGTCAGGAGATCGACCGATCGAACAGCGTGATGGGCATCAACGGAACCGCGGCCGGTTCGACTGCCGCCGGCATCGGCGACGGCGCGCTCGCCGGCTTCGGCGCGGCAACGACCGGTTTCGGTGCCGCCTTGACCGGCATCGGCGCGGCCTTGACCGGCTTCGGCGCGGCTTTGACCTTGCCCTTCGCGCTTTTCTTCGCCTTCACCGCCTTCCGAGGCGGCGCCTTGGCGGCCCGTGCTCTCTTGGCGGCCTTCTTGGCGGCTTTCTTGGCCGCCCTGACCGGACGCGCTTTCTTCCTCGCGGCTTTCTTAACCGACTTTGCCCTCGCGGCCGTCTTCTTCTTCGCCTTCGCCACGGGACGTTTCTTCGCCTTGGACTTCTTGGCCATGGTCAATCCTCTCCTCGCGGGTCGATGCAACACATGCCACTGAGAGTAGCCCCGAAAAAGTCCGCTGTCATCTGCGCCGCGTACTGGAGTTGAGCGCGCGGATTGCGTACCCTGCCGCTCCACACCGAATGTGCACCAATGTCCGACGATACACCGCCCGAAACAATTCGCCCGCTGCATGACGTCTGGCTGAGGCCGCGCCGTGTCTTCCGGGAATTGGCCGGCATGCCGATTTCGCGCATGGATTACCTGTTGGGGGCCGCGCAGGGAATCGTCAGTTGGCTCGCGCTCTCCCGCGCCCAGTCGGCGGGGATCGACAGCACGATCGGGGAGATCATCGGCAAAGCGCTGATCGCCGGGCCGCTCGCGGGCGTGCTCGGGCTGTATCTGATGACCGCGATCTATTTTCGCTTGGGCAAGCGCGCCGGCGGAACGGCGGCGCGCGACCACGTCTTCCACGTGCTCGCTTACAGCGGTGTGCCGATGCTCGCGTCGTTGGCGATCTGGCTGGTCACGGCCCTGATCGCGGGCCGCGCGACGTTCATCCAGGCCCCGCGCGCGGATCAGGAGCCGTTCGTCGCCTTGTTGCTGCGCCTGCAGTTCATCGCGCACGTCGTGCTGATCGGCTGGAGCCTTCTTCTGCAGGTCATGGGATTTTCCGAAGTCGAGCGCTTGCCGACCCGCCGGGCCTTCGCGCTATGGATCCTCGGCCAGGTCATCGTGATGCTCGCGATCATGGTGCTCTGGATATTGATCCTCAGCGTCGGCGGAGGCGCGGTCCCACCGCCTGGCTGACCCATTGCCGCGCCGTTTCCGACCCGCCGGGACCGCGCGTCACGCCGCGTGTGCGGCTTTGCAGCATCACCCCAGCACGCCGATCAGGAATTCTCGAATCGCCGCGATCTCCGCGCCGCATACCGTGTGCGCCATCGGGTAATCGCGCCACTCGACCCGATATCCCAGACTAAGAAGGACGTCGCGCGACTCGCGCCCGAGCGCGGCGGCAAGCACGTTGTCCTCGAGCCCATGCGCCATGAATATCGGCGTCGACTCATTCGCCGGCGCACGCTCCGCCGCGAGACTCGATGCGAGCGGCAGATAACAAGACAGCGCCATGAGGCCGGCGAGCCGCCGGTCGCAGCGCAGACCGCTGTACAAAGACACCGCTCCGCCTTGGGAGAACCCGCCGAGCACGATCCGGTTCGCCGGGATGCCACGGCTCTCCTCGCGCGCGATGAGTTCGCGCAACTTCGCATCGGTGTCCTTGAACCCCGCGAGATCCTCGTTCGCGGCGCGATCGAGCCTGCGGATGTCATACCAGGCCCGCATCGGGGCACCGCCGTTCAGCGTCACGGCCCGTACCGGAGCGTGCGGAAATATGAAGCGCCATGCGCGTTCGCTGCGCGGCAGTATTTCCGGAACGATGGGCTCGAAGTCGTGGCCGTCGGCGCCGAGGCCGTGCAGCCAAATGACGGCCGCATCCGGGGCCGCGGCGGATTCGATGTCGATGGTTTCCAGCATGGTGGCGCGAGCTTACCCTGCCCGGCGCGCGATGTCCCGCCGTGCCCGGCGGCGCCCGGCGGCGCCGGGCCGCGCTTGCGCATTGACAGCCGTTGCATTTTTATGCAGGATTGCTGAAATTTTATGCATAGTCGGCCAGCATGAACCGCGTGAATATCGAAACCAACAACGCTCCGGCGCGACGCAACCTACTCGCGAAGATCATCCGCGAACAGGCGGTCGGCCGCCAATCGGAACTCGTCGCGCTGCTGCGCAAGCGCGGGCACGCGGCAACCCAATCGAGCGTGAGCCGCGACCTGCGCGAGCTCGGCGTCGCCAAGCTCGGCGACCGCTACGTGCTGTCGGGCGCCGCCGCGGCGCCGAAGAGCGATTTCTCAACGCTGCGCCGCTTCGTCGACTCGCGCCAGACCGCCGGCGCGAACCTGACCGTCCTCAGAACCCGGATCGGCGCCGCGCAGGGCGTGGCCGTCGCGATCGACTCGGCCACCTGGCCCGAGGTCGCCGGCACGATTTCGGGCGACGACACGATATTCATCGCCACCCGCTCGGCGCGCGACCAGCGCAAGCTCGGGTTTCGTCTCCACGAAATCTTCGGAATTTAATCCCCATGACCGCGAAATTTCCATCGGGCGACGAGCCCATTCTTCTGGCATTTTCGGGCGGCCTCGACACCTCGTTCTTGGTGCCCTGGCTGACCGAGACCCACGGCCGCCCGGTGATCACGGTCACCGTCGACACCGGCGGTATCGACCCGGCCGCGGCGCGGCAGCTCGCCGCGCGCTCCGAGGCGCTCGGGGCCGTCGCCCATCATTTGATCGAAGCGCGCCCGGCGTATTTCGAGCAGGTGCTGAAGTTCTTGATCATGGGCAACGTGCGCCGCGGTCAGCTGTATCCGCTGTGCGTCGGCGCCGAACGCGTCCTTCAGGCCCAGACGATCGCGCAGATCGCGCTCGAACTCGGCACCCACAGGGTCGCGCACGGCTGCACCGCGGCCGGCAATGATCAGGTGCGCTTCGAGGTCGCGCTGCGCACGCTCGCGCCGAACCTGGAAATCATCGCGCCGGTCCGCGACCGGGCGTTCAAGCGGCCTGAACAGCTCGAGTTCCTCGAGGAGCGCAAGCTCCCGGTTCCGCCGTACGGCGCGGCCTACTCGGTGAACCGCGGTCTCTGGGGCGTCACGATCGGCGGCAAGGAGACGCTGACCTCGCTCGGCAGCATCCCCGAGTCGGCCTGGGTTCTGTCGAAGGACGCGTTCTCGAACCCGCGGCCCCCGCAGCGTCATTTGCTCGGCTTCGAGCGCGGCGTGCCGTCCTCGCTGGATGGCGCAGCGCTGCCGGCCGTCGCGATCATCGAAAAACTCGAGGCCCTCGCGGGGCCGTTCGGCATCGGGCGCGGCATTCATCTGGGCGATACCGTGATCGGCACCAAGGGACGCGTCGCCTTCGAAGCACCGGCCGCGGAAATCCTGTTGAACGCGCACCGCGAACTCGAAAAGCTGGTCTTGACCGGCCGGCAGGCGCGCATCAAGGACACTGTGACCCAGCCCTATGGCGATTTCGTCCACGAGGGCCAGCACCTCGATCCCGCCTGCCGCGACATCGAAGCGCTGCTCGTGTCCTCGCAGGCGCGCGTGACCGGCGAAGTCGCCGTGCTGCTGCGGCCCGGTTCCGCGTTCATCGAGGGGGTGAGTTCGCCGCATTCCCTGATGACGGCATCCAAGGGCGTCTACGGCGAGGCGGCCGGCGAATGGACGCCGGCCGACGCCCTCGGCTACTCGAAAATTTTGGCGCTGCCCGGGATATTCCACAAGCGCGCCGGGGAGAAGCTGCGATGAACCCGATGCGCACGGTGGTCGTAGACAAAATCGCATCGGTGACGCAGGCCTGCGGCCTGGCGCGCGAGGTCCGCATCTCCGCCAATATCGACTGCGCCGAAGGCATGGTTCTGGTCGTCGAGGTCCTGAACAACAAGTCGACGTACAATACGCTGGAATTGACGAGCGGACGGATGGCGAAGGTCTCGCGCGGCGACATCGTCGTCGGCGCGCTCGGCCACCGCAAGGCGCTGTTCGGCTACTCCGGCCATATTCCGGAGTCGCTGAAGCCGGGCGACGTGATTCAGATGCTGAACATCGGCGGCGTGCTCGGAATCTGCGACTCGGCTACGCCGGACAAGGGCAAGCCCTTCAATTGCCGCGTCTTGGGCACGGCGCTGACGTTCCCGTATCTCGGCGAGCGTATCGGCGTTCCCGCCAAGGCGGGATACAAGCCGCTCGACATGGCCGCGCGTGTGGATGCCCGCGGAGTTCCGGTCGTCGCGCTTGCCGGCACGTGCATGGAAGCGGGCAAGACCGCGGCCGCCGCGGCGATCATCGCGCGCATGCGCCATCGCGGCCTCGTCGTCGACGCATTCAAAGCGACCGGCGTTTCCTTGCGCCGCGACATCCTCGCGTTCGAAGACGCCGGCGCACGGCGGACCATGATCTTCACGGACTTAGGCATCGTGACGACGACGGCCAAGTGCGGCCCGGCTCTTACGCGCACGATGCTCACCGAAATGGCCGCGGGCCGGCCGGACGTGATCGTGTTCGAGTTGGGCGACGGCCTATTGGGCACGTACGGCGTGGAGGCGATCCTCCTCGACCGCGACATCAAGGCCGCATTGACCGCGGTCATCCTGTCGGCCAACGATCCGGTCGCGGCTTGGGGCGGCGTCAAGCTGCTGCGCGAACGCTTCGAGATCGAGCCTTGCGCGGTGACCGGACCCGCGACCGACAATCAAGTGGGAGTGCAGATCATCCGCGAACAAATGGGCGTCGAAGCCTTCAATGCGATCAGCAGCCCCGCGGATCTCGGCGACCACGTCATATGCAAGCTCGGGATCGAGAACGTCCGCGAATCCAAAGTGGTCGAGGAATGAGCGCACGGACGCCGGCGATCGTGCTCGGCGGCACCGGCTATGTCGCCGGCGAACTGTTGCGCCTGATCGCGGGACATCCGCACTTGGAACTCGCGGCCGTCCTCTCCGACAGCCACGCGGGCGGCGCGGTCGCGGCTGCATTTCCGCATTTGCAGAGCGCCTACCCGCAAGCGCGTTTCGCGGACCTCGAACAAATCGAGGCGCGGCTGCGCCGCGGCGGGCGCATCGCGCTGTTCTGCGCGGCGCCGCACGGGGCGGCCGCTGCACTGATCGATCGCGCACTTTGCGTCGCGCAAGACGCCGGATCGGAAGTGCGCTGCGTCGACATCTCCGCGGATTACCGCTACGCGAGCGCCGAGGCTTACGCCGCGGTCTACGGCCATGCGCACGGCGCGCCGGCGCGCATCAAGGATTTCACCTGCGCCCTGCCCGAGCACCTGCGCGCCGCGCCGCCGACGCCGCACGTCGCGCATCCCGGCTGTTTCGCGACCGCGACTTTGCTCGCGATCGTCCCGCTGCTCGCGTCGGGCTTGACCGATGCGCGGCTTTTCGCGAGCGGCGTCACCGGCAGCACGGGCTCGGGGCGCAAGCCGGCCGAAGGGACGCATCATCCGCGCCGGCATAGCGACCTGTACGCCTATAATCCGCTCGCGCATCGGCATGCGCCGGAGATCGTCGCGTGCGCGAAGGCCGCGAGCGGCGTCGACGCGGAGCTGCATTTCGTTCCGCATTCGGGTCCGTTCGCTCGCGGAATCCACGTCACGGTGCAGGCGCGGCTCGCGCAACCGCTGTCGAGCGGGGAGGCGCGGGAAATGCTCGCATCGTTTTACGCAGGCTGTCCGTTCGTGCACGTCGACGACGGCATGCCGCGCGTCAAGGATGTCGTCGCGAGCAACTATGCGCGCCTGGGCGCGGCGACGGACGGCGGCACGATCGCGGTCATGGCCGTCGTCGACAATCTGGCCAAAGGCGCCGCGGGCGGCGCCGTGCAGTGGATGAATCGCCTGCTGAATTTGGACGAAACCGCCGGACTGTCCGCGCCGGCGCCCGGCTGGACTTGAGGTAACGATGGCAAGCACGGAAAGATCGATCGCAGACGCCGCGGCGTCTCACCTGGCAAAGGTCTTCGCGCAGTACCCGATCGAAGTATTGCGCGGCGAAGGCGTATGGCTGTATGCGCGCGACGGCCGCAAGTTCCTCGATTTTTACGGCGGACACGCGGTCGCGGGCTTGGGCTACGGCCATCCCCGCTGGCTCGCGGCGCTCGAGCGCCAGGCGCGGCAAATGGCGTTCCAGACGAACGCGCTGCCGATGGCGATCCGGGAGCGCGCGGCCGCGAAGCTCGTCAAGTTCGCGGACCTGGGTCTCGACACCGTCTTTTGGATCAACAGCGGCGCGGAAGCGAACGAGAACGCTCTGAAGCTCGCGTTCAAGATGACCGGCCGGACGAAGGCGGTGGCGCTCGAGCAAGGCTGGCACGGCCGCACCGCCGCGGCGGGTGCCGTGACCTGGGGTGCGCTCGAAAAATGGTACGGATTCCCTCGAACTCCGTTCGACGTTCGCTTCGCGCCCCGGGACCGCCCCGAGGCACTCGAGCAAATCATCGATCGCGACACCGCCGCCGTGATCGTCGAGCCGGTGCAGGGCGTCGGCGGCGCTTACGACGTCGGCAAGCCGATGCTGCAGGCGCTGCGGCGGCGCTGCGACGAAGTCGGCGCCCTATTGATATTCGATGAAGTCCAGTGCGGCATGGGGCGCACCGGCGCGCCGTTCGGCGCAAATTATTACGGCGTGACCCCGGACATGCTCTCGACCGCGAAAGCGCTCGGCAACGGCTTCCCGGTCTCGGCCTTGATGCTGTCGAAGCGCGTCGCGCGCCAGATCAAATACGACGACATGGGCACGACCTTCGGCGGCGGCCCGATGGCCTGCGCGGTCGCCGAGGCGGTCATCGACGCGATCGAGTCCGAATCGCTGCTCGCGAACGTGCGCACGGTCTCGGCTTACATCCGTTCGACCTGCGTCGTCGGCCCGGTGGTCGGCACCCAGGGCGCCGGGTTCCTGCTCGGCCTGAAGACCACGCGCCCCGCTCGGGAAGTGCAGGCCGCGCTGATGGAGCGGAATATTTTGACGGGAACGAGCGGCGATGCGCACGTGCTGCGCCTGCTGCCGGCGTACATATTGACCGAAGGTCACGTGGATCAGCTGCAAGACGCGTTGGCGCGGATTCCCGCATGAAGCGCTTTCTCGATCTGGCGGACTTCACGCGCGATCAAATTCAGGATCTGCTCGCGCTCGCGCAGTCGCTGCAGGACAAGCCGCAGCCGCGCGCGCTCGCGGGCAAGATCTTGGGCTTGGTGTTCTTCAACCCCTCGCTGCGAACCTTGGCTTCGTTCCAAGCGGGCATGGCACGGCTCGGCGGCAGTTCCTTCGTGATCACGCCCGGCCAGGGAACCTGGGCCCTCGAAACCCGCCAGAACGCGATCATGAACGGCGCCGCCGCGGAGCATATCCGCGAAGGCATCCCGGTGCTTGCGTCGTATTGCGACGCGCTCGGCGTGCGCGCGTTCGCCGACGGCAAGAGCCTGCAGGCGGACATGAACGAGTCCCTGTTCCGGATGATCGATGCGCTTTGCGACAAACCGCTGATCAACATGGAATCGGCGATGAACCACCCCTGCCAGGCGCTCGCGGACTGGCGCACGATGGATGAGCTCAAGGTGCCGGCGCGCGCGAAATTCGTGTTGAGCTGGGTCTATCATCCGCGTGCGCTGCCGCTCGCGGTGCCGTCGGCGACGCTCAAGATGGCGGCGATGCGCGGCATGGACGTCACCGTCCTGCGCCCGGAAGGCTTTGCGCTGCCGCGCGAGACCATGGACGAAGCGCGGCGCGCGGCGGCCCAGGCGGGCGGCTCGGTGACGGAGACCGCGGAGCGCGCGTCCGCGCTCGCCGGCGCCGATGTGCTCTACGCGAAGGAATGGGGAACGACGACCTATTACGGCGACTTCGAAGCCGATTCGCGCCTGCGCGCCGACCTGTCCGATTGGTGCGTGCGCGAGCGCTGGTTCGCGGACGCGGCGCCGAACGCGAAATTGATGCATTGCCTGCCCGTGCGCCGCAACGTCGCGGTCGCGGACGAGGTGCTCGACGGGCCGCGCTCGGTCGTCAAGCGCGAGGCTTTCAATCGTTTGGCGGTGCAAATGGCCGTTTTGCACCGCATGCTTTCCTAATGCGGCGCAGCGGAGTCATCGATATGCTCATCAATCGTCCGGATCCTTCGATCGCCGTGCGCGCGCTCAAGAGCGCCGCGCCGTACATACGCATGTACAAAGGCAAGGTTTTCGTCATCAAGGCGGGCGGCGCCGTCTTCACCGACCGCGAATCGACGCGCGTACTGATCGAACAGGTCGCGATCCTGCACCAGGTCGGCATTAGAACCGTGTTGGTGCACGGCGGCGGTCCGCAGCTCGACAAGCTGCAAGCCGCGCTCGGCATCGAGACGCGCATGGTCGCCGGCCGGCGCGTCACCGACCAACAGTCGATCGATGCGACGGCGATGGTGCTGAACGGCCTGATCAACACGCGCATTTTGGAGATCTGCCGGGAGCTCGACATCGAGGCGATCGGCATCAGCGGCGTCGATGCCGGCCTGATCAACGCGCACCGGCGCCCGCCGGTGCGGGTCGCGGGCGGCTCGCCCGAAATGGTCGACTATGGCTTCGTCGGCGATATCGATTCGGTCGACGCCACGGTCATCGAGAAGCTGCTCGACGACGGCCTGATGCCGGTCGTGAGCCCGCTGTCGGCGGATGCGCGCGGCACACTGCTCAATATCAACGCCGACACCGTCGCGGCGGCGCTCGGCGCGGCTTTGGCGGCCGAGAAGCTCATCCTGTGCACGGGCGCGCCCGGAATTCTGGAGCGCACCGAGGATCCGACCTCGGTGGTTTCGTATACGGATCTCAAGGGCTTGAAGCGCCTGCAGGACCAGGGCAGCCTCAAGGACGGAATGCTGCCGAAGGCGACGGCGATACAAGATGCGATCCGCGGCGGCGTGCGCCGCGTCCACGTGATCACCTACAAATCGAGCGACAGTCTTCTCGCGGAGGTCTTCACGAACGAAGGAACCGGCACTCTCGTGGTCGCCGACTTGAATGCGCTGAGCCCGGCCGAGCAGCAGCTCGCGGCCGCGAATGCCTGACCGGCGATGACGGAAAACGAATCATGACCAGGCTTTGGGACAAGGGCGCGCCGTTGGATGCGCGCGTTCTGGCATACACGGCCGGCGAGGATCACGAACTCGACAATCGGCTCGTGCGCTACGACATCGCAGCCTCGACCGCGCATGCCGAGATGCTCGCTGCGCAGGGCCTATTGAAGGCGGCGGATCTCGATGCGATCCGCCGCGCACTCGCCGAGATCGGCGCCGAACACGCGCGCGGCGAGTGGCGCGTGACGCTCGACCAGGAGGACTGCCAGACCGCGATCGAGAACCGGCTGACGGCGCGCATCGGCGAGGCCGGCGGCCGCCTGCACGCGGGCCGTTCGCGCAACGATCAAGTGCTCGTCGCCTTGCGGCTATATTTGCGCGACGCGGCCGTCACCCTGCGCTTGGGCGCGAATCAAGTCGCGGATGCGCTCACCGCGCTTGCGGCGCGCGACGGCTCGATTCGCCTGCCGGGATACACGCACATGCAGCAGGCGATGCCGAGCACGGTCGCGCTGTGGGCGGAAGGCTACGCGGCCGAGATTCGCGACGACGCCGAAGGCTTGCGCACGACCGAAAGGCGCATCTCCAAGAACCCCCTGGGATCGGCGGCGGGCTACGGCACCCCGAATTTGCGCGTGGATCGCGAGGCGACGCGGCGCAGCTTGGGCTTCGCCGAGATCCACGAACCGGTGACCGCGGTGCAGCTCTCGCGCGGCAAGGCCGAAGCGCAGCTTTTGTTCGAAATCACGCTGCTGACCCAGGATCTTTCACGCCTCGCCGCGGATTTGCTGCTGTTTTACACGCAGGAATTCGGCTTCGTGAGCCTGCCGGATGAGTTCACGACCGGCTCGTCGATCATGCCGCAAAAGCGCAACCCGGACGTGTTCGAGCTCGTGCGCGGGCGCAGCGCGGTCGCACAAGCGGCGCTGAACGAAGTGCTCGGTCTCACGCAAAAGCTGACGTCGGGCTATCACCGCGATCTCCAGCTGATCAAGCCGCCGTTGTTCCGCGGCATCGATTCCTGCGCGCAAACGTTGGGAATACTGCCGAGCGCACTCGACGGGGTGCGGTTCGAGGCCGAGCGCATCCGCCTCGATCCCGGCATCGACGCAGCCGCCGAGGCGAACGCGCTGGTCGCGGCCGAAGGCGTGCCGTTCCGCGAGGCCTACCGGCGCATCGCGGCGAAACTCAAAAAATAGCCCGCCCCCGCCGCGGCGTCGCAAACCACGCTGGCCAGCGTGGCCCCCGATGCCGTATTGTCGGCGCCAGGAAAATCGCAGATATTCGTTACAACGAGATAATCGCCACCATGAAGAGATTTCTGACCGCCTTTCTCGCTCTATCGGCCATGAGCGGCGCACCCTTGATGGCCGGCGCCGCGACCCCCGCATCCAAGCCCGCGCCTTCGCCCAAAGCCGCCGCGCCGACCGCCGTGCCGTCGCCCGCGCAAGCCGGCTACCTGATCGGCGTCAACTTCGGCGCACAAATGCGCAGCTTCGGGATCACGAACGAAGTTTCGGTTCCCGCGGTTGCACGCGGCCTGCAAGCCGGCCTCGCCGGCAAGAAGATCACGCCCACCGAGCAGCAGCGCTTGCAGGCCCTGTTCAAATCGGTCGCCGCAGGGCAAATGGCCCGAAACGGCGCGGCGGCCAAGAAGTTCCTTGCGCACAATGCGAAAGTGAAGGGCGTCGAGACGACCGCATCGGGGCTTCAATACAAGATCCTCGAAGCCGGCGACACCAAGGCTGCGGCGCCGTCGCCGAGCGACACGGTGACCGTCCAATACCGCGGCCGTTTGATCAACGGCACCGAATTCGACAGTTCCTACAAGCGCGGCACGCCCGCCTCGTTTCCGGTCAACGCGGTCATCAAGGGCTGGCAGGAAGCGCTCGTGATGATGAAGCCCCATGCCAAGTGGGAGCTGTTCGTTCCGCCCGAATTGGGCTACGGAGCGAGTCCGCGTCCGGGCATCCCGCCGAACTCGCTGCTGATCTTTGACGTCGACCTGTTGACCGTCGCGCCGCAGTCGCCGCCTGCCGCGCCGCCGCCGCAATCGAAGTAGCCGCGCGGAACCGGCTATACTGGCCGGCATGCGAGGTTTTTGCGTCATCGCCCTGATCGCCGCATCCGGCTTGATCGCCGGATGCGGCCAAAAGGGGCCGCTCATGCTCCCCGACGCGCACACCGCTTCCCCGGTGGCGGTCGAGTCGCCGGCCGCGAGCGCGGCTAGCGCTGCGGGCCCCGCAAATCCCGCCGGCGCCGCGGCGAGCGCGTCGCCTCCGCGCTGAACGCGCTTCGAGACCCGCCGATGAGTGCGCGTAAGCTCGTCCTCGTCGACGCCTCTTCGTACCTGTACCGCGCGTTCCACGCGCTGCCGCCGCTCACGAACTCGCGCGGCGAGCCGACCGGGGCCGTGCTCGGCGTGCTCAACATGCTGAACAAGCTGGTCAAGGACGAGGCGCCCGAACGCATCGCGGTGGTCTTCGACGCGCCGGGCCGGACCTTTCGCGACGATCTATTCGAGGAATACAAGTCGCACCGGCCGCCGATGCCCGATGAACTGCGCGGCCAAATCCAGCCGCTGCTCGATGCGGTCGAAGCGCTGGGTTTGCCGCTGTTGCGCATCGCGGGCGTCGAGGCCGACGATGTGATCGGCACGCTCGCGCTGCGCGCCGCGGCCGCCGGGTTCGCCGTGCTGATCTCGACCGGCGACAAGGACATGGCACAACTCGTCGGCCCCGCGATCGAACTCGTGAATACGATGAGCAATACGCGGCTCGACCGCGCCGGCGTCAAAGGCAAATTCGACGTCTACCCCGAGCAAATCATCGATTACCTCGCTCTCGTCGGCGACAGCTCGGACAATATTCCGGGCGTCTCGGGCGTCGGCCCCAAAACCGCGGCGAAGTGGCTGAATCAATACCTGACTCTCGACGCCGTGATCGAGCATGCCGCGGACATCGGCGGCAAAGTCGGCGAAAACCTGCGCAACGAGCTGCCTATTCTGCAGTTGTCGCGCAAGCTCGCGACGATCGAGACGGATGTCCCTCTCGCGGTCGGGCCGGAGGACCTGAGCCGCGGCGGCGCGAACGTCGAACGTCTGCGCGAACTGTACGCGCGGCTGGAATTTCGCCTGCTGCTGAAGTCGCTCGACGGCGCGCCGCAGGCGCCGGCCGCGACCCCCGACGCGATGCCCGCGGCCGAGCGCCGCTACGAGATGGTCGTCGATCGGGCCGCGCTCGACGCCTGGATCGCGAAGCTCGACGCCGCAGCGCTCGCGGCCTTCGACACCGAGACCGACAGCCTCGACTACATGCGCGCAAATGTAGTCGGGCTGTCGTTCGCGGTGACGCCGGGTGAAGCGGCGTATGTACCGCTCGCGCATGATTACGCCGGCGCCCCGCCGCAGCTCGGCCGGGACGCCGTCCTCGGCGCACTTAAGGGCTGGCTCGAGGATCCCGCGAAGCCCAAGCTCGGACATCACCTGAAATACGACGCGCACGTGCTCGCCAATCACGGGATCGCTCTTGCCGGCCAGCGCTACGACTCGATGCTGGAATCCTACGTGCTGAACAGCGTGGCGAGCCGGCACGACATGGACTCGGCCGCGGAAAGATATCTTTCGATCAGAACGATCCATTACGAGGACGTCGCCGGCAAGGGCGCGAAGCAAATTCCGTTCAGCCAAGTCGACGTCGAACGCGCGACCGAATACGCGGCCGAGGACGCGGACGTCACGCTGCGGCTGCATCGGGTCCTATGGCCGCAAATCGAAGCGGTGCCGGCGCTCGCGCGCGTCTACGAAACGATCGAGCAGCCGCTCGTGCCGGTCCTGTACCGCATGGAGCGCACCGGCGTGCTCGTCGACCGCGACCTGCTCAAATCGTTGAGCGTCGAGTTCGCCGTGCGCATGCGGGAAATCGAAGCGCTCGCGCACGAGCAGGCGGGCGGCGCGTTCAATTTGGATTCGCCGAAGCAGCTCCAGGAGATCCTGTTCGGCAAACTCGGCATACCGGTGATTCGCAAGACGCCGACCGGACAGCCGTCGACCGCCGAAGACGTGCTCGACGAACTCGCGGCCGCCTATCCTCTGCCGAAGCTGATTTTGGATTACCGCGGCATCGCGAAGCTCAAATCCACCTACACCGACAAGCTTCCGCTGCAGATCGATCCGTCGACCGGCCGCATCCACACCTCCTATCAACAGGCGGTCGCCGCTACCGGCCGCCTGTCCTCGTCGGACCCGAACCTGCAAAACATCCCGATACGCACGCCGGAAGGACGCCGCATCCGCCAGGCATTCGTCGCGCCGCCGGGGTGTTCGCTGCTCGCCGCGGACTATTCGCAAATCGAGCTTCGCATCATGGCGCATCTATCCGGCGATGCCGGATTGATGCGCGCTTTCGCCGAGGATCGCGACGTGCACCGCGCGACCGCCGCGGAGGTGTTCGGCATCGCCGAGGACGCGGTCACCACCGATCAGCGGCGCTCGGCGAAGGCGATCAATTTCGGCCTGATCTACGGCATGTCGGCGTTCGGGCTCGCACGCCAGTTGGGCATCGGACGCGCCGATGCGCAGAAGTACGTCGATTTGTATTTCGAGCGCTACCCCGGCGTGAAGCGCTATATGGACGAGACGCGCGCCCAGGCGCGCGCTTCAGGCTTCGTCGAAACGGTCTATGGACGGCGCCTTTACCTGCCGCAAATTCGAGCGCGCGATCAAGCACAACGCCAATACGCCGAGCGCAGCGCGATCAATGCGCCGATGCAGGGAACCGCCGCCGATATCATCAAGCGCGCGATGATCGACGTCGACGCGTGGCTGCTGCGCGAGCGGCCGCCGGCGCGGCTCATCATGCAAGTCCACGATGAACTCGTGCTCGAAGTCGCCGACGCCGCCGCCGCGCAAGTCGCGCGCGAGATCCGCGAGCGCATGGTGCACAGCGCCACCTTGAAAGTCGCGCTGAAAGTCGATATCGGTATCGGCCGCAATTGGAACGAGGCCCATTGAAATTCGGCGCCAAAGCCGCAAAAAACCGACTGCTTTTAGATACTTACGCATATTGGAGATTTTATCGGCGCGGGCCTGGAACTTTCGCCGGGCGACCCCATCTAACTTTGCGAGCGACGCAATCGCTCCCTGCTCTTCTCCCTGAGCAGGTAGACCCGGTCTGTCATCCCCATGCCGGGTTGGTCTGCCCCGATGGCTGCTTCCGAGCGTCCGTCGGGGCTTTTTTTTGTGCCACCGGTGCGCATGGTGCGCCCTAATCTTAACCCGCCCGAATCTCGCACCGCATCATTTTAGCGCTGCACGCGCGGCGATGATCCGCACACGATTCACTCGACCGCGGCAACGGAATCCGCGGGAAACCGCAATATCACGGTCGTGCCGATGCCGGGCTTGCTGTCGATGGTCGCTGCACCACGGTGAAGCTCGAGTATCGAACGCACGATGGCGAGGCCGAGGCCGCTCCCCTGACCGGCGCCGCGATTGCGTGCGGGGTCCGCCTGGTAGAAGCGTTCGAAGATATGCGGCAGATGCTGCGGGTCGATCCCGGCGCCGCGATCGCTCACGCGGATCTCGGCGCCCACGGAGTCTTCGAGCACTCCGATGCGCACCGTCGATGCGTCCGGCGCATGGCGCACGGCGTTCGCGAGCACATTCCCGAGCGCCTGGCGGAACAGAACCGGATCGGCGTTGAGCATGGCCGCACCCGACAATTCGATGCGGATCCCGCGTTGCGCCGCGCCCGACGCATGTTGCGCGATCACCCAGCCTGCGGCCTCCTCGGCGGGGAAGAGTTCGCGCTGCAAAACCTGGTCGATGCGTTCGGCGCGTGCGAGGAACAAGAGGTTTTCGACCAGGCCGCCGAGCCGCCGGCACTCCTCCAAGCCGGACTCCAGCGCTTTGCGGTACTCGGAGGCGCCGCGCGGGCGCGCCAGGCACACCTCGAGTTCGCCGCTGAGGTTCGACAAAGGCGTGCGCAATTCGTGCGCGAGATCCGCGGAGAAGCGCGACAGCCGCGCGAACGCCTCGTCGAGCCGCGTCAGCATGTCGTTGAACGTGCGCACCAAACCAACGAGTTCGCGCGGCCATTGCGGCGATTCGGGGATGCGCGCCGACAGCTGCGTCGGCGTCACCGATTGCGCAGCGAGCGCAATGCGTGCGACCGGCGACAACGCGCGCATCGACACCCAGCGTCCTACGAGCACGAGTAGAGGAATGAGCAGCACGAAAAAAACCGCGAGCGCGCGGTGGAACTCGGCCAACAATGCGTCGTCCCGGGTCACGTCGAGCGCAATTTCTACGCGCAACGGGCCCGCTGCGCTGCGAACCGGGAGCGTTGCAAGCAGCCAATCGTGGCGCGCCGCCGTACGCCGGCCGAGTTCGACGATCCGCCCTACGCGCTGCGCCGGCGCCGGGAACAGCGGCGCCGGCAATACACGATCCATGTTCGGCGTCTCGCCGAGCACCCGGCTGCCGGAGAGCACCCGCGCCTGATACTCGCGCAGGCGTGTACCGCCGGTTTCCTTGAGAATCTCGTCGAGCAGCGCCTCGGCGCGGCCGCCGGCCTCGTCGAGATCCGCTTGCATCTCGGCCGATTTGGCCTCCAGAAAGCGCAGATGTTCCCGGTCGAAGTTGGCCGCCGCCTTCCAGTCGACGAGAGCGCCGAACAGGACGAGCGCAGCCATTGCGCCGAGCGTGTAGAAAATCGTCAGCCGCGCGGCGATCGACGGCGCGCGCCCCTTAAGCATGCTCATCCGGCGTGCTGTCGAGGCGGTAGCCGACGCCGCGCACGGTGTGCAGCAGTGGTGCGCCGAATGGCGCGTCGAGCTTCGCGCGCAGCCGGCGCAGCAGCACGTCGACGACGTTGGTTTGCGTCTCGAAGCAGATGCCCCAGACGGCCTCGGCGATCAGCGTGCGCGACAGCACCTGGCCGCGATGCCGCGCGAGCAGCAGAAGGAGCGTGTATTCCTTGGCCGTGAGCTTGAGCGGCGTGCCTGCGCGCACGACGCTGTGACGCAGCGGATCGAGCACGAGGTCGCCGATTTCGATCGGACCGAAGTCCTGCGCCGGCGCCGTCCGCCGGGCGAGATTGCGCAGCCTCGCCAGAAGTTCGGCGAATGCGAACGGTTTCACGAGATAATCGTCGGCGCCGAGATCGAGGCCGCGCACGCGGTCTTCGACGTGATCGCGCGCGGTCAGGAATATCACCGGCGTGCGCACGCCGGCGTCGCGCAGCGCGCGCAGCACCGACCAGCCGTCGAGAACTGGAAGCATCACGTCGAGCACGATCACGTCGAATGCGTGCATACGCGCGAGCGCGAGCGCCTCGCGGCCATCGCCGACGGCCTCGACGCTGCAGCCGTTTTCACGCAGGCCTTGCGCCAGATAGCGCTGCGCCTTGGCTTCGTCTTCGGCGATCAGGATGCGCACGGCGCGGTCACGGGGTGACTAGGCGAGCCATTCGTCCATGACGCGGCGCGCTTCCTCGATTCCCTGGTGCGCGCGCGCCGAGAATAATTGCGCCGTGACCGCCGCGTCGGCGCAGGCGGTTTGCGTTTCGCGCAGCACGCGCACCGACTCCTGGCGATTCAATTTGTCCGCCTTGCTGAGCAGCACGTGCGCGCGGCGTCCGTGCGCCAAAGCCCACTCCAGCATGGCCGCATCCTGTTGCCCGAGCCCGCGCCGGCTGTCGACGATCAAGATCAAGCCAACGAGGGACTCGCGTTCGTCGAAATAGCGCTGCATCAGCCCGAGCCACCGCTCCTTCACCATTACCGGCACTTTCGCGAACCCGTAGCCCGGCAGGTCCACGAGCCTACGTTCCGGTGAGACCTCGAAGAAGTTGATGAGTTGCGTGCGTCCCGGAGTGCGGCTGACGCGTGCGAGCCCCGAGCGCTCTGTAATCGCGTTGATCGCCGTCGATTTGCCGGCGTTCGAGCGCCCGGCGAACGCCGCTTCGCGGCCCCGGTCGGGTGCGAACTGCGACGGTGCGGCCGCGCTGGTCAGAAACTTCACCTGGCTGTAATTCGACATGGCCGCCCGTTGCACGTAAATTATTGACCGTAGTGTACAATTTGGCTTCGTCTGTGGTTCGGCTTAAGAACGGGGTAGAGCGCTATCATGAAGCGATTTTTGATACTCGCCGCGGCAATTTCCGGCGCCATCGTCAGCGGCACGGCATTCTCGGACGGCAACGCCAAGGTCGGCGAAACCAAAGCCGTCGTCTGTCACGCCTGCCACGGCGCGAACGGCAACAGTGCGAACCCGCAATGGCCCAGCCTCGCCGGTCTTGGCGCCCAATATATCGCCGACCAATTGCAGAATTTCAAGAGCGGCAAGCGCCAGAACGCGGTCATGATGCCGAACGCGATGGCGCTGACTCCGGCCGACATGGCCGATTTGGGCGCCTATTTCGACAGTTTACCGAACACCGGCCTCGAGGCGGATCCCACCTATTGGCAGGCCGGCCAAGCCCTCTATCGTGGCGGCGACGCCACGCGCGCGATCCCGGCCTGCGCCGCGTGCCACGGCCCGACCGGCCGCGGCAATGAGCCCGGCCGAATCCCGGCGCTGCGCGGCCAACACGCGACCTATGTGATCAAACAGCTGCAAGACTATGCCTCCGGCGCACGCAAAACCGACCCCAATGCGATCATGCAGATGATTTCGAAGCGCCTGAGCGCCGACGACATGCGCAATGTCGCCTCCTACATCAAGGGGATTCGCTGATGATTTCGATCAGGCGCCATGCCTTGTTGCTCGGCTTGACTGTCCTTCTAGCGGCTTGCGCGAAGCATCCGCCCGCAACGGTCGAGCCGACCGGCGGGTCGACGCCGGCCAGTTCGCCTGCGGCTCCCGCGGCGCAGGGAGCACCGGCGTCCTCGATGGCGGTGGTGCCGGCGACGATCAAGCGTCTGAACGAGGATGGGTCGGAGACGGTCGAAAATACGACCGGCGACACCGGCGCGCACAATCCCCTGTACGCCGCGGTCGCCGCGGTTTCCGGGACCGCATCCGCCGCCTCGTTGAGCGCGCCGTCCCTATGGCAGGAAGGCGTGAACTACACGCGCCTCGTGCCCGCACAGCCGACCCAGGTCGCGCCCGGACAGGTCGAGGTTCTGGAATTCTTCTGGTACGCGTGCCCGCATTGCTATGCGCTCGATCCGCTCGTCGAAGCGTGGCGCAAGACGAAGGCGCCTTACATTGCATTCTCGCGCGTGCCCATCATGTGGAACGCCGGGCACCGCGCCCTCGCTCGGCTGTTCTATACGCTGCAGGTTCTCGGCAAACTCGATGAACTGCACAGCGCGGTTTTCAAGGAGATCCACGTCAACAACGACCCGCTCGTCGGCAGCGACGACGCCGCGTCCGAACGCATGCAGCTGGCTTTCGTCGAGAAGCACGGCGTTTCCGCGCAGGCGTTCGCGAGCGCTTATCATTCGTTCACCGTGGAGACCGACCTGCAGCGCGCGGCCGATCTCATGAACCGCTATCGCATCACCGGCGTGCCGACCTTCGTCGTCAACGGCAAGTACGTCGCCGATGTCGGCACCGCGCAGGGCGAACAGAAGCTGCTCGATCTGGTCAACGATCTCGCGGCGATGGAACACAAACATTGAGCGCCGGGGCGCGCAAGGCGGCGCGCCTCGGCCCTTGCAACGGATCACCTCTGACGGGGCCCCCGGTCATGGGTAAAGGTCGCTTGGAAGCATTCAGCGACGGCGTCATCGCCATCATCATCACGATCATGGTGTTGGAGCTGAAGGCGCCGCGCGGCGCCGGCTTCGCATCCTTGGGACCGCTCATCCCGATTTTCTTGAGCTACGTGCTGAGCTTCGTCTACGTCGGCATCTATTGGAACAATCACCACCACATGCTGCACGCGGCGCAAAAAGTCAGCGGCGCAGTCCTGTGGGCGAACCTGCATTTGCTGTTCTGGCTGTCGTTGATTCCGTTCGTGACGGCTTGGATGGATGAAAATCACTTCGCAGCGGCGCCGATCGCCCTGTACGGCGGCGTATTGCTGATGGCGGCCATCGCCTATTACAACCTCGCCCGCTGCCTCGCGGCGACCAACGGCAAGGACTCCGCGCTCGCGCTCGCGTTCGGCAAGGACGTCAAGGGCCGGATCTCGATCCTGATCTATGCCGTCGGCATCGGCCTGTCGTTCGTCAATCCCTGGGCCGCTCTCGCGCTGTACGTGTTCGTTGCCTGCATCTGGTTCATACCGGACCGGCGCATCGAAGGAAATTTGAGCGCCTGAAACATGATCAAGCATCACGGCGGCTGTCACTGCAAACGGGTTCGGTTCGAGATCACTGCGCCCGCGCACCTCGAAGTCGAGGAATGCAATTGCTCGATCTGCGCGATGTCTGGGTTCCTGCATTTGATCGTTCCCGCGGATCGCTTCATATTGATCAGCGGCGCCGAGGTCCTGCACCGCTACCGATTCAACACCGGCACCGCGGAACACCTGTTCTGCTCGGTTTGCGGAATCAAGTCGTTTTACGTCCCGCGCTCCCATCCCGACGGCTTCAGCGTCAACGCGCGCTGCCTCGACGAGGGCACCGTGGAATCGACGACCGTGACGTCGATCGACGGGCGCGAGTGGGAGAAGACCTTTGCGCAGGGACGCGGCGAGTTTCGCTAAAGTTCGCCCGCCGCGAATCAACGACGGCGCACGAAGGCTGCCATGTGAAACCGGGCTTGCTCGGCGGGATAGCGCAGCGCTCTGCCTACCGGGCAGCTGCGCCGTGCGCGGCAGCCCGCCTCGAAGCAGTCGAGGCCCGCGCCGGAAGATACGTGATCGTGGCATGCAACGTGATCGTATTCTGCGGGCTGCACCGCGCCGACGGGGCAAGCCTCGAGGCACGGCCTGCCGTTACAGGAGTCGCAGGGACTAGGGCGCCGGCTGCGTCTCGGCAAGGCCACCCGCGTGCGCAGGGCGAGCGCTCCGCGGTAGGCATGCCAAAGGCCGAATTCAGCGTGGATCAAGATGCCGAGCGGCGATCGATGCAGATGTTCGGCGCGCCGCGCCCAGCGTTGGAACGGCAGCCAGGGCGGGCCGCTCGAGGGATATAGGCCGACGGCGCGGTGGCGCAAAGCGAGCGCATCGATCACGCGCCGCGACCAGCGGTCGAGTGAGTTTGGGAGCCCGTCGGCGCGCTCCGCCGAGGATGCGAACAGCGGCCATTGCCGGCTGCCGATGAAGCCGTAGAGGATGACGGTCGCGGCCGCGCTGCCATCGGCGAACGCCGGCACGGCGTCCGCGGGTTCGGGGTGAAAGCCGCCGCGGCACGCAAGCCCGAGCGCCTCGGACTCGGCGCACAGCGCGTCGTATTCCGGCGTCGGGCTCATCGGCCCAGGACCCGTCATCCGCGCGCACCGCGGTACGGGATTTCTCGATCGCGGTACGGAAACCACCACCGCTTGCGCTGCGTGACATGCTCGACCTCCGCGCCGGCGCGCAACCCGGGCTCTCGTTCATCCGTGTAGATCGCGACGCTCGCGGGCCTATCCTCATGCGCGAATCGCACTGCCTCTGCGGCATCGTCGACCGGAATGATCGACAGCACCGGTCCTGCAATCGGCTCGCGCGCCGCGCGCGCTGTGCGGCGCACGCCGGTCAATATCGTCGGCTGGAAGAAATGGCCCGGCAAACCCCACGGCCGGAACATCCGGCCGCCGAGCTTGAGGCGCGCGCCCTCCTTGACGGCATGGGCGACCTGGCCCTCGACGCGGCGCGCGGCCAGGTGCGAAATCAGCGGCCCTAAATCCGTGTCCCGCTTCAGCGGATCGCCGACCTCGAGGAATGCGACGTATTCGTGGATCCGGTCGGCGAACGCGGCTGCGATCGGCCTCTCGACGTAAATTCGATGCCGCACGGCGCCAATCTGTCCGCCATTGCGCAGCCGCGCCCACGCGACGCCAGGCACGGCAATATCGAGGTCGGCGCCCGCGAGGACGATGATCGACTCGTTCGAATCGGCCTCGGCTGACGCAGCCTCAGCGGCGCCGAGCTCGCGCAGCAGCGCCATGCTGGTTTCGGCGCCGCCGGTGATCACATTGATGACGCCGCGCGGCAGCGCCGCGTACGCCTGCGCGAACAGGAGATTCGACAGTGGATTCTCGTGCGGCGGCTTGCAGATGACCGTGCTGCCCGCCGCGAGCGCGGCTGCGGCCTCGCAGGCGATTCGCCGCAGCGGGAAATCGAACGAGCCGATCGCGGCGGCGACGGCGCGTTGCGCCGCGTCGCGCGCAAGCTCGCCGCAGCGTTCGAAGAACGCCGCGGCCGCATCGACGTCGTCGAAAGACTCGCACAGCGGCTTGCCGGTCTCCTGCGTCAGCAAGCGTGCGATTTCCCCGCCTTGCGCTCGAACCCGCACCGCGACCTCGGCGAGCCGCCGCGCCCTCTCGGTCGCCGGCATTTCCCGCCAGCGGGGCTCGGCGGCGCGCGCCGCAGCGACCGCGCGCGCGACGTCCGTAGCGCCGCATTCGGGCGCGGCACCGAGCGGCGCCAGCGTCGCAGGGTTGTTGACTTCGCGGCTCGTCGCCGCGTCTGCATCGACCCACGCGCCATCGATCCAGATTTCGTGCACGGCGCCCGCCTCCTACGATCGGCTGATATCGATCGCTTCCGCCTGGAGCGTTCTGAACGACTTCTCCCAGGCATCGGCGTGCGGCCGCGCCCTCGCCAGGCGCAGCACGATCGACTCCAGGCGTTTGTTGCGCTCCAGAACGCGCTCATAATCCTCGGCGATCACGACCCGCACGGGCCGATCCTGGCAGATGCCGAGACACGGCCTATCGACGTCGATCTTGCCGCAACCGATGCATTGCCAGCCGTTGTAGAATTCGGTCATCACTCCGTCCTTAGCGATCGTGTTGATTGGGGAAGCAGCGGCTCGGTCTCGGCCGATGGCGGTCCCGGCGAGAGTCATCGCGACGCCGGCGGCAAAGAGCGCCAGATTGCCGCGGCGGAAAGCCGCTGTGCCGTGACGGATGAATTCTTTCACGCGATCCGATATCCGCGAAATCAACGCCCAATATATCGAATGCGGACCGCAGCCGCTCGATCAGACCCCGTGCGGCGCCGCGCACAGCTCGGAACGAATCAGAAATCTCTTGTTGAGCGGCGCCTCGAGAGAGAAGCTCGCGCCGCGCCCCGGCACGACGTCCACGGTCCATTGCGTATGTGCCCACAGGCGAAATTGCGCCCGATCCATCCAGAATCCGCAGCCGGCGATTTCGCCGACCTTCTCATCGACTCCGCCCAATTTGAACTCGCCGACGCGAAAGCACATCGGCGCGCTTCCGTCACAACAACCGCCGGACAGATGAAACATGATCGGGCCATACTCCGCCTTGAGCTGCCCAATCAGTTCACGCGCGGCGTCCGTTACGCCGACGCGGCCGGCAATCAGCGCGACCGTGCCGGTCACGCGCCCGATCCCGGACTTGTTGCAGCCGCCGAACACCGCATGCGCCGTCCTCCACTCCGTTGCCGTCATTGTATGAGCATGCACTGCGGATAGGCGAGCGCTTAGCCGGCCACGGCGCGGCATCGCACCATGCGCCGTATGTCATATTCGTGACAGATTTCGATCGTCCGCTTGACACACCTGCGGCTTCGGAGTTTAAAAGAAGAAAAGATCGGGAGTTGGCCAATTCATGAAAGCGATTGATCTGCATGCGGACCTCATTGCCCGCGTCGTGGGGCACGACTTCAGCGTTGATTCCGCCGCTGCCCACATCGTGCCGGTCGTCGACCATTCATGGCGGCGGTGCCTGAACGACTTCAAGCTCGATCCCGCGCGCGACTACGCGCCCACGGTGCTCGATCGAAGCCGCCTGAAGGAGCTGCATGCCGAACACGACGATTTGGTTCAAATTGCGCACGCCGAGATGGATTCGCTCTACGAGCAGATCTCGGGGTCGGGCTATGCGCTGCTGCTCGCAGACACGCAAGGCGTGATTCTCTGCGAGAGGATCGATCCCGCCTTGAAGAAACTATTTGTGCATGCCGGATTGATCGTCGGCGCGGAGTGGAGCGAGCAGCGCGAGGGAACGAACGGCATCGGCACCTGCGCCGCGGAGGCGCGGCCGATCACGATTCACGAGGCCGATCATTTCCGCGCCCGGCATGTCGCGCTTTCATGCTCCGCGGCGCCCATCCGCGATTCGAGCGGCAAGTTGATCGCGGTCCTCGATGCCTCCTGCGTGAAGCCCGGAGGTACGCGGGAATCGCAAATGCACACCGTCGCGCTCGTCGGTGCGTCGGCGCGGCTCATCGAGAAATGCCTCTTCTTGCGCCGCCACCGCGGCGATGCCGTGCTGCGCTTTCATCCCAGGCCGGAATTCGTCGATCTGCTGCATGATGGGGCGATCGCGGTCGCCGCCGACGGCACGATCGTCGCCGCCGACATGAGCGGGCTCAAATTACTCGGCGCGGAACACCGCAGCGAACTGATCGGCTATTCGATCGCCGATGTCTTCGACACGACCTACGAAGACCTTCTCGCAACCGCCGGAGCCGGCCGCCGCGCGGTCTGGGAATTGCGCGACAACCGCCATGGGCGGCGCTATTACGCGAGCCTCGCCGGCGCGGCCCCGCAACGCGCCGCGCGCTCGGCGCCGGCGTCCGCAGCGCGTGCGGCCGCTCACGCTGCGCGCGACGAGCCCACGGGCGCAATGTCGCTGACGGACCTCGTCGGCGAGGATCCGCAGATGCTGCGCCACTTGCGCAATGCACGGCGCATCGCCGACAGTAACGTCTCGGTCGTGATCTTCGGCCCGACCGGATCCGGCAAGGAGGCCTTCGCGAAGGCGCTGCACCTCGCCGGAAACCGCGCGAAGCAGCCGTTCGTCGCCGTCAACTGCGCCGCGATTCCCGAAAGCCTGATCGAGAGCGAACTGTTCGGCTATTCCGCCGGCGCCTTCACCGGCGCGAGCAAGGACGGCCGGCGCGGACGCATCGTGCAATCGTCCGGCGGAACTTTGTTCCTCGACGAGATCGGCGACATGCCGCTGCTCGCGCAGACGCGCCTGCTGCGCGTGCTCGAGGATACGGAAGTGACGCCGCTCGGCACGGAAACGCCGGTCAAGGTGAACCTGAGAGTCATGTGCGCTTCCCATCGGAATTTGCGCGAACTGATGAGCCGCGGCGCGTTCCGGGAGGATTTGTATTACCGGTTGAACGGCATCTGCATGGAACTGCCGCCGCTCGCGCGACGCGCGGACAAGGAGGCTTTGATCCACAAGTGCATCGCGCGCGAATCCACGGCAGGAACGCCCGCATCGATCGAAGCGGCCGCGATGAAGCGCCTCCTCGCCTACCCTTGGCCCGGCAACATCCGCGAACTGCGCAACGCAGTCCGCACGGCGATCGCGATCTGCGACGATCATCTGATACGCATCGGCGACTTGCCGCTCGACATTCGCCGCCATGGCGCGCCGGCGTTCGCCGGCGGCGACGTTGGCGCGCGCGCCGCCGCGCAGAACGCGAAAATCTCGCTCGCGAGCGCCGAGCGCCAGGCGCTCGTGCAAGTCATCGAACAGCACCGCTACAACATGACGCTGGTCGCGGAACACTTGAAGATCAGCCGCAATACGCTCTACCGCAAAATCAAGCGGCACGCGATCCCGATCCTGCGCGGTGCAGGGGGTCCAGGCTGAGCATACCGCGGCGCTTGCGAAGGATTCGGCGTTGAAAATGACGTGCGTGCGCACCGGCGGCCAGGCGCTGCCGTAGCGAGCGCGCACAGCGGCGGGCTGGGCCGTTAGTCGCGGCGCAAGTGCCGGCCGCGGTCCAGCGCACCGTACAAGGTCCACGGGAAATGCCGATACAACCATACGAGCAATTTTCCGTGTCCCGTGATCACTTGCTCGCGCTTGTGTCGATACACCGCGGCGACGATGGCGCGAGCCGCGGCCGGCGTCGGCACACGCAGCCATGCGGGCGCCGGATCCGCGGCCGACGCATGCACTCGTCCGCGATTGTCGGTGCGGCGAATGTCGGAGTCGATGTATCCCGGAGAGATCAGCGTCACCGCGATGCCGTCGCCGCGCAAGTCCGCGCGCAGCCCTTGCGCAAGCGCTCGCACCGCGAATTTGCTCATCGAATAGGCGGATTGCCGCGGCGACGGCACATGTCCGGCCACACTGCCGATCAGCACGATGCATCCTCGCGTCCGGCGCAGCGCGGCGAGCGACGCGCGCACGGTGCGAAGCACGCCGAACACATTGGTTTCGAACTGGAGGCGATAATCCTCCAAGCTCAAGTCCTGAAATTTTCCGCTGACGGCGAAGCCGGCATTCGCCACCAGGATATCGATCGGAAGATCATGCAATCGAATCGCCGCGATCAGCGAGTCCACGTCGCGGTCCCGTGTGACGTCGCAGGCGAATGCATACGCGGTGCCGCCGCCGGCGTTGATTTCGCGCGCGAGCGACTCGATGCGCTGCAGGCGGCGGGCGCTCAGAATCACCCGCGCTCCCTGGCGCGCGAATTCTCGTGCGAGAGCGGCGCCGATGCCGGACGAGGCGCCGGTGATCAGGACCGTCTTGCCGGAGAATCGTGCGCTGGTCCGGCGGCGCCAAAAGGTCGACCCCATGGATTCTCCTCGGGAGCGCGAGCTTTTGATCTTAACAAGTCCATGCGCACTGGGGCGCCCGGCGCCCGCGGCGCCTTGCCGCCTTGCCGCATTTTCAGCCGGCGCGATCACCGATCCTCAGAATCCACTTGAAAATTCGCCGCTGGGGAACGATAAAGCATCTGCCGGCAGGAAATGAGCGGCGATAAGTGAGCGGGAGCAAGACATGGCGACGGGTTGGGCTGGCGACGGTGCGGTACACGATCAAATCGATGCCACGGTGAAAGATGGCGTCCGCCGCGTGCAAAGCCGGTTGCCGGAGGGTCCATCCCTGACTCATTGCATGGAATGCGGGATCGAGATTCCCGAGGCGCGGCGCGCCGCCATCCTGGGCGTTCGCCTGTGTATTTCCTGTCAAGGCGCGCATGACCGGGATTCGGCGCAATTCAGCGGCTACAACCGGCGTGCAAGCAAGGACAGCCAGCTTCGCTGAGGCGCAATCGGATCGGCAGCCGTTGACGGCATCATCGTGACGTCAAATGTGTGCGAACACTTCCTGGCTGCCCACCCACATCATCCGCAGCGCCACGTATAGCACCATCAGTAGGCCGATCCAGGCAACCCAGCCATGCCGTTCCAGCAACCCGGCGATCCAGCTGGCGGCAAGCCCCATCAACACCACCGAGACCGCCAACCCCGTCACCAGCACCCAGGTATGCCCCTGCGCCGCGCCGGCGACCGCGATTACATTATCAAAGCTCATCGACAGGTCGGCGATGATGATTTGGAACATCGCCTGGCGTAGTGATTTTGGCTTGCCGGTCACCGCATGCTGACCTGCGGCCCCGCGCAGCTCGCGATACATTTTCCAGGAAACCCACAGCAACAGCAGGCCGCCCGCCAGCACCAGGCCCACGATCGCCAACAGGCGCAGCGTCACGATGCTGAGCGCGATGCGCAGCACCGTGGCGCCGAGGATGCCCACGACGATTGCCGGCCGCTTCTGGCTCGCGGGCAGGCCGGAGACGGCCATGCCCACTACGACGGCGTTGTCGCCGGCCAGGGTGAGATCGATCAACAGCACCTGGAGGAGGGCCGTAAGCTCCTGGATCAGGGTGCTGTCATGCATCGTCAGGTCCCTCCGGCGGCACCGCGCATTGCGCCCGCGGCCGGCGAATCCCGGGGCGCCGCAGCCTCAGCCGGGCTGAATATGAATTTTCGATAAGAGCTGACGTATGGTATTGGTAAACGGTCCGCATCGAGCAAGGAATGATACTTGAGCGTCATCGTCTATGGTCTGCCCACCTGCGACACCTGCAGGAAGGCCCGCAATTGGTTCGTTCGATTCGACGTTGCGCATGCGTTCGTCGACTACCGCACCGACCCGGTACCTGCGGCCACGCTCAAGGAATGGGCGCAGCAATTGGGCGGCTGGGAGCGGCTGATCAACAAGACCAGCACCACCTGGCGCAATCTGTTGCCCCAACGCAAAAGCCCCGCGAGCGATCCGGAGTGGTGCTTGCTGCTGAAAGAACATCCTGCGCTGATTCGCCGGCCCGTGGTGGTACGGGAGAACGGCGCGGTGACGGTCGGCTTCAGCGACAAGGGATTCAAGAAGCTCTTTGGGCACTGACCGGCCGTCACGACCGGACCGCGAACCCGACTCCGTATAAATACGACTAGCGCCACGGCGGTCCACGATGCACCGTTACCTACTGGTGTTCGCGACAAGTGGGGTGTAGGCCATGCAAATGCCGCTTCAGATCACATTGCGCCATATGGAGCCGTCCGCGGCCATCGAGGCGCGTGTCCGCAAGCTCGCCGCGGAGCTGGAACACTTCAGCCCGAATATCACGCACTGTCATGTCGTCATCATCGCGCCGCATCAGCACCATCATCAGGGCAATTTGTTCGACGTGCGGATCGACCTCACCGCGCCCGGCACCCAAATCGCGATCAATACCGAGAATCGCGACAATCACGCGCACGAGGATGTGTACGTCGCCCTGCGCGACGCGTTCAAGGCCGCGCGGCGCAAACTGCAGGACTACGAGCGCGAGCGGCGCCATGATGTGAAGACGCATGGCGAGCAGCCGCAAGGCTGGATCGGCGAGCTTTCATCCGTGGAGGACTTCGGGCGCATTCGAACGCCGGACGGACGCATGATCTACTTCCACCGCAATAGCGTCGTCGACGGTGATTTCGACAAGCTGGTGACCGGGACCGAAGTGCGGTTCCGAGAAGAGCAGGGCGAAAATGGCCCGCAGGCGAGCAGCGTGCACGTCGTCCGCGAGGCACATGCCGCGGACTGGCCGAGCGGCTAGCGCGCGGCGGGAATTACTCGGCGTTTGCGCGCCGCGCCCCTACGGGGCCGCCGTTACGGGCGATCGCCTCCGAGCCTTCCGTGGACCCGAAGAATTTTTTATCCGTTGGCGCGCCCGGCGCGATTCGAACGCGCGACCCTTGGCTTCGGAGGCCAATACTCTATCCAGCTGAGCTACGGGCGCATGTATCGGGGCGGGGATAGTACTCGCGAAAGCCGACTTGCGTCCAGTAAGACTGCGGGCGCGCCGCTTACGCGAGGGCAACGACCTCGACCCAGGTCGGACTGCTGCCAACCGGGTACTCGCCGAGGGCGGTCAGCTCGCCGTTCGCGGCGTCGATCGCATGGCAAGCAACCGTGTTCGACAGCTGCCCCGCGGCGATCAAATGGCGGCCGAACGGATCGATATGAAATGCACGCGGCTGCTTGACGGTCGGATAGGACTCGAGACGCGCCAGCGCGCCGCTCTCGGGGTCGACGGCGAAGGCCGTGATCACGCTCGTCGTTCGCTCCGACGCATAAAGAAACGCGCCGTCGGGCCGGAAATGAATGTCCGCTCCCCAGGGCTTGCCCACGAACCGGTCCGGCAGAATGCTCGCGCTCTGGCTGATGGCTCCAATGATGCCGGACGCCGGATCGAAAGGACGCAGATCGATGGTGCCGTCGAGTTCATTGACGACGAGGATTTGTTTGCCTCGCGCCGCGAAAATGACGAACCGCGGCCCGGACTTCGCGCGCGCGGCGACCATCGGCGGGGTGTTCGGCGAGATGAGGCCGGAGCTCGCGTCGAACCGGCTCTGGTAAATCGAATCGCCACCCAGACTCGTGTGCAACACGAAGCGATTAGACGGGTCGGCGACGATGCAATGCGCCTTGGGTTGTGTCTCGACGATTTGCAGCGTCTCGCCGACGATGCCGTCCGGCGCAATCGCATTTACCGTTACTTTATTGCCGGCGTACGAGGCGCTGAACAGGTAGCGTCCCGTGCGGTCCGTCGATAGGTACGATGTCGTGTCGGCGAGCGGCGTAGTTCCTCGGTAGCTCGGCAGGCCGGTCTCGCGGCTGACTTCGAAGGTTGCAACGGCGGATTGTCCAACGCCGCAAAGATGCCCCGCGTAGAGAAATCGCCGCTTCGGATCGAGCGTGAGCACGACCGAGCGGCCGATTTGCGCGGGCCGCTGAATGGCGACGGTGCCGAGCGGCACCATTTCCCCGTCCGTCCGCAAGTCAAAAACGGTGAGATCCTGGCTGTCCGCATTGGCGATGTAAACGACGCAAGAGTTCGCAGGCGATGAAGTCATCGGGATGATTTCCGCGCAGTCACCTGGATTTCGATTTTCATGCGCGGATCGGCCAATCCCGCGCGAATCATGGTCGCCGCCGGCCGGATGTCGCCGAAATATCGGCTGAGAATCGGCCAGCAATCGGAAAATTCCTCGGAGCCTGCGAGAATGTACATCGCCCGCACGACGTCCTTCAGTTCCGCACCGGCTTGCGTGAGCGCGGCCTCGATATTGCGAAGACACTGTTCCGTTTGCTCGACCAGACCGTCGGCGATGGACATCGTCGAATAATCGAAGCCGGTCGTGCCGGAAACGAATATCCACTCGCCATCGACGACCGCGCGCGAGTAGCCAATTTCGCGCTCGAACGAGGATCCGGAACTGATCAATCTGCGTGTCATCGGCATTTCTTCCCGGACGATGAAATGAAGGCCGTATCATCGCGCATAACAAGAATCGGCGCGATCGCCGCGGCCGCAGGCCGCCGGATCGCCGACCATGCGGTCAATTTCGCCGCGTATGCGGCCGACGCATTGGCGGGACTCGTCGACGGCAGGCGAATTTTCGCGATTTCCCGCGCGTTTGCCCCGAGGCGCGGGCTTACGAAGCGGTGGTACAGACTCTCCGCCATGGCGCCATTCAAACCGATGAATTCGATGTGCGGGTGGGAGGCAAAGAACCCGTTGAAGTCATTCGGCAAGATGCTGCCGATCGCGATTTTCGAATCGAGACTCCCGGCACGTTTGGCCGAGGCACAGACGTCCCAGACGGCGATGCGCCGTTCGATCAGCCGCGAGGTGCGCTCGGCATACGGCAAATCCGGTCCGGCGCCGAACAAGTCGCCCATGATCGGCCAGAATGCATTTCGCGGCTGCGCATAATATTCGCCGCGCGCGAGCGACGTCCGCCCGGGCAAGGTGCCGAGTATCAATACGGTCGCGGCGGTGCTCGCGAGCGGCGCGAAACCGGCGCAAGCAGCCGGAATGCGGCTGCGCGCGCCGGCGCCGCGCCGGCTTGCCGCCTCATGGCCGTCGCGGATCCTTCGTCGTCGCGAACCCTTTTTGCGCATGATATTTGCGATCCCCGTAGCCGCGAAGCGCAAGGCCCGGCAACGGCTTGGTATGCTCCTCACGCACGGCGGTCAGGTCTTGCGGATTCAGCCCCAATACCGAGAGGATCGTCGCCGCCACTTGCGTCGTGGACACCGATCCGGTCACGACGCGCGGCTGCACGCGCCCGCCGGCCACGATCAACGCCACGTCGATGTCGTCGGCGGACCCACCGCCGTGCTCTGCGATTTTCTTCGTGCTCGTCGAATAGATTACGCCTGCATTCGGCTGAATGAAAATGTCGGGTGCGCGGGCATGCGCCACCGCGTCCGCGGAGTGCGGGTCGCCGAAGATCGCGGCAAGCGCGCGGCCGTAGACGATATTGCCCGGCATGTGCATGCCCGGCGAGAGGCGGCCGGCGCGAATCGCGGCGGCGTTCTCCTCGAGCACCTTCGCAACCGCAGCCACCTTCTTCGGCGCATCGTCTTGCAGCCACAGAATGCCGACATCGTCCTCCTGTAGATGCCCCGCGGTCGCGTAATCGCGCGCGCCGTTCGACTGCGCCGCGTCGTGGAACGTCTGCGCGTCGACCGCAGGATCGATGCGGTTCACGATCGCGAGCGGATCGACGACGTTGCGGATCGCGGCTTGCGGCGAACCCTCCATCGCGAGCGTCGCGCGCCGGAGCGGCGACTGTCCGTGCTTCGCGGCGACGATGAGGACGGTTGAGTCCCACAGGCCGCGCGCATGCAGATGCTCGACGATCTTGCCGATCGCCGCATCTGCATGCGCAAGCGCGTCGAGTAGAAGCGCGCTCGGGGCGCCGTCCGCGCGGTAGCCGCCGGCGGGCAGCTTCTCGGCTATGCTCACCGCTTGCAAGTTCGTACCGAATATCGCCGGGACCCCCGGCCCCGCGGTCCCATCGGATCTCTTGCCGTCGATCTCGTTGAGGACCGCCTTCACCTTGAGATCGTCGTAGGCCTCCGCCGCCGGCACGCAATCGCTGAAATCCCTCACTTGCGCGGGCGGCAGCGAATTCGTGCCGTCGCACTGTGCGATCGTTGCACCGAGATCGATGCCCTGAACGATGCCGGCGGTGCGAATTCGTGCGTCGATTTCCGGCACATACAAGTCCATCACGCCCTTGCCGGACGGTCCGTTGAGGATGTCGTAGGCCGGATGTTTGTCCGACCATGCGGTGCCGAGGCCGGCTCGGCGCGCGACTTCGAAGACGGTATTCGTCTTCAGATAGTCGTGGGGGAAGACCGGCACGCAGCGACCTCGCGCATCGAGACGCAGCGGAAGATCCGCCGGGTCTATCGCCGTGAAGAGCTTTTTCGAATCTTCGTCGATGGATCCGGTAAAGACGACTTCGGTTCCGGGCTGTGCGCGACATGCCGAACCCGGCGCATACAAGGTGCGGTCGAAGCTGTCGTCGTAGTAGACCCCCGTCGAACGCGGCGTACCGCCGGTAGCGAGCGCGAGCATGCCGGGGAATGAATCCGACGGCGTCGTCGCTTCCGCTGCCGTATAGAGCACGCCGTGCTCGCGCAGCCGACTCAATGCCGATGCGCGCCTGCGCCCGGTCCAGCGCGCGAGATCGGAGGCATGCAAGCCGTCGACGCTGACGAGAAGGACATGACGGATCGGCTGCGATTGAAGGGTTTCATCGACGGCCGCGTCGGCGGTCGCGACCGCGGACAACACAACCAGAATTGGCAATGCGCCGACAAGACGCCGGAGCGCGCGGTTAAATGACAGCATCAACGATCTCCATCGGCTGGTGATTGGACACCACGGTGCGACGGCACACGCAGCCGTGCAGACGGGCGATACCCGTCACTATCGCCGAGGAATGGTTACAATTTCATGACTGCCGGCGGCGCCCGATGCGCCGCTCGGCGCTAGAGGACGAATGGGATCAGCGCGGCGACCCGCCGAGCGTACACCTCGTACGCCGCGCCGAATCGCCGCCGCATACCGGCCTCCTCGAGGTACACCCGGCGCCAGATCGCGAGTGCCGCCAGCACGACCGCCGCCAGCCCGCGCCATTGCCCGATCGCTATCGCGGAGCCCGTGAACGCGAGCAATAGGCCGCTATAGATCGGATGGCGCACGATCCGGTATGGACCGCTCGTAACGAGTTCGTGTTCCAGCTTTATCGTGATCGTTCCGCTCCAGTTCCGGCCAATGTGCCGGCGCGCCCAAACCGCAAATGCGAGACCGGCGGCCGTCAACACGGCCCCGATCCAATAGGCGGCCTGGGTGCGGGGCAGGATCGGCGCGTTCATGCCGCCGATCGGGATCCGACTCGGCGACAGGAGCAGGAATGCGAGCATTAGCGGCGCCACGTGGACGAGCCTCGACAGACGCGATTCTCGCCATTCGTTCGCTTTGACGTCGTGCGCGGCGAACCACCAATAGAGGGCCCAGCAGAGCCACAACGCCGGAATGAGGCCGCGCCGGATCACAGGAGTGCTCCGACGCGCCG
>VFSW01001237.1_pt1 | contig 38753 bp, 36 predicted proteins | sample 5358111 | NCBI WGS metagenome assembly VFSW01 (sample SAMN11554181, study PRJNA540505) | mine drainage metagenome | isolation source: sediment from site ElyBrook_90M | place: USA: Ely Copper Mine, Vershire, VT | collected 2017
GTCCGCTGCCGACGCAGGGGATAGAGTTTCTCACCCTGATCATGCTGTCTGATTAGGGCGTGGTGATTTCGGCCTCGCACAATACGTTCGAGGACAACGGAATCAAGTTTTTTTCGCGCGACGGGTTCAAGCTCGACGACGAGACCGAGCGGCGGATGGAAAAGCTGGTGCTCGATGACGGCGTGCTGGCGCGGTCGCGGGCGGCGGCGGGCGGAATCGGCAAGGCGGCGCGGATCGACGATGCGATTGGGCGTTACCTGGTGTTTCTGAAGAGCTGCCTACCGCGCGCGGTGGTGTTCGACGGAATCAAGGTCGTGATCGATTGCGCCAATGGCGCCGCCTACCGGGTTGCTCCCGAAGTGCTCGAGGAGCTGGGCGCCGATGTGGTTGCGATCGGGGTCGACCCCGACGGCCGCAATATCAATCTCGAATGCGGCGCGCTCCATCCGGAGCGGCTGCGCCAGACCGTACTGCAAGAGGGCGCCAACGTCGGAATCGCGCTTGACGGCGACGCCGATCGGATCACGCTGATCGACGAGCACGGCGAAATCTTTGACGGCGACGACGTGATGGCGGCGCTGGGGCTCAAGCTTGCGGCCCAGCGGCGGCTGGCGGCCAACACGGTCGTCACGACGGTGATGAGCAATCTTGGCCTTGAGCAGGCGCTTAGGCAGGCGGACATCCGGCTGGTCCGGACGGAGGTTGGCGATCCGGCGGTGGTGCGCGAGATGCGTGCGAATTCGTACAATCTCGGCGGCGAGCAATCGGGCCATATCATTTTCATGGACCATTCGACCACCGGTGACGGGACGATCACGGCGCTGATGGTGCTTGCGATGATGGCGGAGACGGGCCGTCCGCTGAGCGGGTTGCGGGCGATGCGCCGCGTGCCCCAGGTGATCGAAAACGTCCCGGTGCGCGAGCGCATCCCGCTCGCCACCATGCCGGAGGTGCAGGCGCTGATCGGTTCGGTCCAGCGCAAGCTCGATGGGAACGGGCGACTGCTGGTGCGGTATTCGGGCACCGAGATGATGGCGCGCGTGATGATCGAGGGCGAGGACGCGGGTGAAATCCGGGCGCTGGCGGCCGAGATTGGCGCGGCGATCGCAAGATGTGCGGGCGCGGCTGCGGATGCTCCGGGCGCGCCTTCCAAGCGCGCCGAATCGGGCGCGTGAGCGACGCGCGATGCCGCGGCTGGGCGTCAATGTTGATCATGTCGCGACTCTCCGCCAGGCGCGGGGTGTCGCGTATCCCGACCCGGTCGAGGCGGCGCTTGCGGCCGAGCGCGCCGGTGCTCATGCGATAACGGTCCATCTGCGCGAGGACCGCCGCCATATTCAGGACGGCGACCTGATGCGGCTGCGCGCCGCGATCGAGATCCATCTGAACCAGGAGCTGGCGCCGATTGAAGAGATGGTCGCGGTCGCGGTCCGTATCCGGCCGGACGAAGCCTGCCTGGTGCCGGAGCGGCGCGAGGAGCTGACCACCGAGGGCGGACTGGATGCGGCCGGGCAGTATCGGCGGCTCGAGCCGATAGTTGCGCGGCTCAAAGACGCGGGAATCGGCGTGAGCCTTTTTGTCGCGCCGGAGCCGGCACAGATCGAAGCGGCCGCAAAGCTGGGCGCGGACTTCGTCGAAATCCATACCGGCACCTACGCGAACCTGGCCGATGCGGATCTCGGAGGGAATCCGATGCGGCGCGCCGGGAACGTCGTGCGCGGCGATGCCGCCCGCGCCGAGCTCGACAAAATCCGAATCGCCGTGCGGCTTGCGCACGCGGCCGGACTAAAGCCCAACGCCGGACACGGTCTCAACTACTCGAATGTCGCGCCGATCGCAGCGATAGCGGGTATCCGGTGGTTCCATATCGGCCACGCGATAGTCGCACGCGCCGTTGCGGTTGGAATGGGGCGCGCGGTGCGTGAGATGATCGGGCTGATCAATGCCGGCGGCGCCAGGACGGGTGGCGCGAAGACAGCCGGCGCGCGCGCGTCGAAGCTGCGTGGGAAGGCGCGGCGATGAAGCTGCTCGATGCGGCCCAGAGCCGCGAGCTCGATCGCCTGAGCCAGAGCAGGTACGGGATTCAATCGTTCGATTTGATGGCACGGGCGGGCGCGGCGGTTGCGGCCGCGGTGCTCGCGCGATGGCCGGTCGAGGCGCGGCGCGCGGGCGTGACTGTGGTCGCGGGGAAGGGCAACAACGGTGGCGACGGCTTCGTTGCGGCGCGGGTGCTGGTCGCCGGCGGAGTCGCGACGCGGGTGATATTGCTGGCGGAGACGGCCGCGCTCAAGGGCGATGCGGCGCGCGCATGCGGCGAGTTCCGCGCCGCCGGCGGACGCGTGATCGAAAGCGTGACTGAAGCGCAACTGAAATCCGCATTCGCCGAGCGCCAGGCGGGAGCCGTGATCGACGCGATCTTTGGAACGGGACTCAACGCGGAGGTTCGCGGGCTTGCGCGGCGCGCGATTGAACTGGTCAATTCGGCGGGCGCGCCAATCGCCAGCGTGGATATCGCGTCGGGAGTCAACTCGGACAGCGGCGCGGTGATGGGCGCGGCGGTTCGCGCGGCGCTCAGCGTCAGCTTTGGCTTCGCGAAGTACGGACACGTTTCGTATCCGGGCGCCGGGTATTGCGGAGAACTCGAAATCGCCGGGATCGGTTTCGCGCCGGAAGCGGTTGCGGATGTTGGATCGCACGGGCGCTTGTTCGAGGATGCCGATGCGCGAGCGCTGCTCAAGCCGCGGGCGGCTGACTCGCACAAGGGCGGCAATGGCCATGTCCTGGTGATCGCCGGGAGCCGCGGAAAATCGGGCGCCGCGGTGCTGGCCTCGCGCGGCGCGCTCAGGACCGGAGCGGGCCTCGTGACCGCCGCGATTCCGGAAGCGATCGCGGCGATCGTCGCCGGCGCGCAGGCGGAACTGATGACCGAGCCGCTTCCCGACAGCGGTGGCGCCTTTGACGGCGCGCGTGCGACCGCGATGCTCGCGGCGATAATCGATAGCATCAACGCGATCGCCGCGGGTCCCGGAATCGGCCAGAGCGAAGGCGCGCGCGCCGTTGTCGAATGGCTAATCGATGAAGCGAGTGCGCCGCGCCGTCCGATCCTGTTCGATGCCGACGCGCTCAACCTGATCGCGAAGCTCGGTGTCGATCGATTGCGGCGCGCGCGCGGACCGATCGTGCTGACGCCCCATCCGGGGGAGATGGCGCGGCTGGTGGAATCGACCGCGGCCGCAGTCTACGCCGACCGGATCGGTGGGGCGCGAGGGCTCGCCCGACGAACCGGAGCTTCGGTGCTGCTCAAAGGCGCGCGCACCGTTATCGCGGCGGCCGACGGCCGAATCTCGGTCAACTCGACCGGGAATCCGGGGATGGGCACGGGCGGCATGGGCGACGTGCTGTCGGGAATCGTGGGCGCGCTGATGGGGCAGGGCGTCGAACCGTTCGACGCATTGTCGCTGGGCGCCTTTTTACACGGGCGCGCGGCTGATCTGCTGGCGGCGCGCGTGGGGCGGATCGGATATCTGGCGGGCGATGTCGCCGACGAGATGCCGCGGGCGCTCGCGTCGGCCGGCTCTTGAATAACGCCGGAGGCGGGCGCACGTTGAGATCGAACAGCGCATTGATCGGGGGCCGCGAGGCACGCCGATGTCGAATTCAAAAATGATGTTCGTAATCGAAAGCCGCTCCGCGCGCGAGACCAAGACCTGGGGGCGGCGGCTTGCCTCGATGCTCGAAGGCGGCGAGCTGCTCGGACTTTCGGGTGATCTCGGCGCGGGCAAGACCTGCTTTATCAAGGGGCTTGCGCGGGGACTGAGCCTTCCCGAGGAGCAGATTCTGAGTCCGACCTTCACGATGATCCAGGAGCATCGGGGACGCTTTGCGCTTTACCATATCGATCTTTACCGGCTCGAAGAGGCCGGGCTGGACGACCTGGGCCTGCGCGAATATCTGTTTTCGAGCGGTGTGGCGGCGGTCGAATGGTTCGAGCGGCTGCGCGAGGCGGCGGCGGTCGATTACCTGGCGATCCGGCTGAGCTACGCGGGCGCGAACAGCCGGCGGATCGAGTTCGAGGCCAATGGCGAACGTTACCGGCCGATAATCGAGCGTCTCCGGGCGCATCTGGTGTGAGCGGGCGGACGCGGGCGTGTGCCGCACGGCAGTTGGCGAATTGATCAGGGTCTGGTTTACGGAGCCCGCAAGGCTCATAATGGCGGGTCACGCGCGATGCGCGGAGTCACGTGGCCCTTATAGTTCAAAAATACGGTGGAACCTCGGTCGGAACGATCGAGCGGATTATCGCGGTGGCCGAGCGGGTCGCGCGGACGCGGGCGCATCATGACCGCGTGGTCGTCGTGGTTTCCGCGATGGCGGGCGAGACGAATCGGCTGTTCAAGCTCGCGGGTCAGCTAAGCGACGCTCCGAACTCGCGCGAGTGCGACGTGCTGGTGGCGACCGGCGAGCAGGTATCGGCGGCGCTGCTCGCGATACGGCTGCAGGCGCTGGGATGTCCGCCGGTGTCGTTTCTGGCGCATCAGCTCATGCTTGCGACCGACTCGAATCATGGCAACGCGAAGATAAAGTCGGTCGATGCGGCGCGGCTTCGGGAGGCGCTCGAGGCGGGATCGATCGCGGTGGTGGCGGGCTACCAGGGCGTCGACGCGAAGGGCGATATCACGACGCTTGGGCGGGGCGCCTCGGACCTGACGGCGGTGGCGCTGGCGGCGGCGCTCAGGGCGGATGTGTGCGAAATCTACACCGATGTCGAGGGGGTTTTCACCGCGGACCCGAGAATCTGTCCGCAGGCACGCAAGCTCGCGCGAATCAGCTACGACGAGATGCTCGAGATGGCGGGACTGGGCGCGAAGGTGCTGCAACTGAGATCGGTCGAGCTCGCGCGGCGCTACCACGTGCCGCTGGTGGTGCGGTCGAGCTTCAGCGATGCTGCGGGGACGTGGGTCGGCCAGGAGGACAAGGCGATGGAAGACGTGCTGGTGTCGGGCGTCACGCTCGACCATAACCAGAGCAAGATAACGATCACCGGTATCGAGGATCGTCCGGGGCTGGCGGCGCGGCTGTTCGGCCCGATCGCAGGTTCGGGAATCCTGGTCGATATGATTATTCAGAATGCGAGCGCGGACGGGCGAACCGATATCACCTTTACGGTCGGACGCGACGACTTGCGCCGCGCGCTCGAGCTGTGCCGGATGGTGGCGCCGGAGATCGGATCGGCCGGTGTGCGGCACGAAGAGCAGGTGGCGAAGGTCTCGATCATCGGGCTCGGGATGCGCAGCCACGCCGGGGTGGCGGCCCGGATGTTCCGCGTGCTGGCGGAAGAGGGCGTCAATATAGAGATGATCGCGACCTCGGAGATTAAGATTTCGGTGGTCGTCAACGGCAAATACGGCGAGCTTGCGATGCGGGCGCTGCACGACGCATTTTTGGGCCAAAGTTCGGAAGCTGATTCCGCGGAGACGGTTTAGGCAGATGGCGGTTGTGAAAAAAATCCAAATCTACGACACGACACTGCGCGACGGATGCCAGTCCGAGGACGTCTCGCTCAATGTCAGCGACAAGCTCGAAATCGCCGCGCGCCTCGACGATCTGGGCGTGGACTATATTGAAGGCGGATGGCCCGGCTCGAACGAGCGGGACGCGGCGTTCTTTCGCGAGATCAACCGGGTCAAGCTCCATCATGCGAAGGTTGCCGCCTTCGGATCGACGCGGCGTGCGGGAATCCGCGCCTCGGCCGATCGCAACCTGCAACTGATCCTGCGCGCCGAGACGCCGGTCGCAACCGTGGTCGGCAAGACCTGGGACTTTCACGTCCGCGAGGCGCTTCGAATCTCCGAGCAGGAAAATCTTGACATCCTGCACGACACAATCTCCTACCTGAAGCGCCACGTTGACGAAGTGATCTTCGACGCCGAGCATTTCTTTGACGGCTTCAGCGGTAATCGCGAGTTCGCGATCGCATGTCTCAAGGCCGTCGCCGAGGCCGGCGCCGACCTGATCGCGCTTTGCGATACCAACGGCGGACGCCTGCCGCACGAGATCGAAGAGGCGGTGCGCGCGGCGATCGAATCGGTGCCGTGCGCGATCGGAATCCATTGCCACAACGACGCCGAAGTTGCGGTCGCCAACACGATCGCGGCGGTCCGATGCGGTGCGGTGCAGGTGCAGGGCACGATCAACGGAGTCGGTGAGCGATGCGGCAACGCCAACCTGGTGTCGATCATCCCCGACCTGCAGATCAAGCTCGGCTATAGTTGCGTACCGCCGGCCAAGCTCAAGACGCTGCGCGAGATCGCGATGCTGGTGTACGAGCTGGCGAATATCACGCCGAATCCGCGCCAGGCATTCGTCGGCCGCAGCGCCTTTACGCATAAGGCGGGGCTGCATGTTTCCGGAATTCAGCGCGACGCGCGCACCTACGAGCATATCGAGCCGGCGCAGGTCGGCAACGATCGGCGCGTGGTGCTGTCGGAGCTTTCGGGCCGCGCCAACCTGCTTTACAAGAGCGAGGAGTTCGGGATCGAGATCGATCCGGCGAAGATCGGGCAGTTGCTCGAAGAGCTGAAGCGGCTCGAGGCGCAGGGCTACACCTTCGACGGCGCCGACGCGTCGTTCGAGCTGCTGATGCGCCGCACGCTCGGGCTGATGCGCGATCATTTCAACTTCGTCAGCTTCCGCGTGTTCGACGACAAGTGGCACGAGGACCAGGCGCCGTTCAGCGAGGCGGTGGTCGTTATCGAAGGGCCGGACGGTGCGCGCACGCGCAACTCGGCTATCGGCAACGGCCCGATCAACGCGCTCGATTCGGCGCTGCGCCAGGCGCTCGTGCCGTATTATCCGGGGCTCGAAACGATGCAGCTGGTCGATTACAAAGTCCGCGTGCTCGATAACGGCGGCGGCACCGCCGCGCGCGTGCGGGTGCTGATCGAATCGACCGACGGGCGGCGGCGATGGGGCACGGTCGGACTTTCGAGCAACGTGGTCGAGGCGAGCTGGCAGGCGCTGGTCGATTCGATTGAATTCAAGTTGCATCGCGACAACGCGAAGCCGCGCCAGGTGCGCCATCCGGCGGCGACCGTCGCGCGCGTGCGCGAACCGGCGGCTAATGGCGTAGCGGCGCGCGAGCGGGGCACGAACGGCGCGCGGACGCGTGAACAGCGCGCCGCCGATAGCGCCGCGGCGTCCAAGGCGTAACCCGAAGCGGCAGCCGCGGGAGAAGAGGGCACTATGAGCGTTTTTGGCAGAATGCGTGCTGATGTCCGAGCGGTCTTCGATCGCGACCCCGCCGCGCGCACGTCGCTCGAGGTAATCCTCACCTATCCGGGCCTGCACGCGATATGGACCTACCGCGCCGCGCATTGGATGTGGAATCATCACCTGAAGCTTCTCGGACGCATCCTGAGCGAGATCGCGCGAATACTGACCGGTATCGAAATCCATCCTGGCGCGACGATCGGCCGGCGGCTCTTTATCGACCATGGGATGGGCGTAGTGATCGGCGAGACCGCGGAAATCGGCGACGACGTTCTGATCTATCAGGGCGTGACGCTCGGCGGCACCAGCCTCAAGAAGGAAAAGCGGCATCCAACGATCGAAGACAGCGTAATGATCAGCGCCGGCGCCTCGGTGATTGGGCCGGTGCGAATCGGACGCGGCAGCAGGATCGGCGCGGGTGCCGTGGTGGTCTCGTCGGCGCCGCCCTACTCGACGATCGTGGGAATCCCCGGCAAGGTGATCGAGGGCGAAAGCACTCGTCACGATGTGGCGGAACTCGACCACGTGCATCTGCCCGACCCGGTCGCAAAGGCGATCAACGGCCTGGTCGAAAAGCTCAATCGGCTGGGCGTGCGGATGGAAGAGATGGAGGAGCGCCAGGACTGTATCGAGGACAAGCTCCTGCCCGAGGCGCCCGCCGCGGGCAATCGCACGATCGGCAAACCCAACTGAACGCGCGAAGGTTCGAGGCGCGCGGCCTCGCATGTGAACGAGCCGTGCGCGGATCAGAGTTTGTGGCCGAAGTTCGCACCCATCATGTACTCGTGCTCGCCGCGGATCAGACGCCCTTCGCGGAGGCGGTCGAAGCCGAAGGCGCGGATATCGACGGTTCGCGGATGCCCCTCGATAATCCACTCGGCCATCGCGGCGCCCACCGCCGGCGAGGTCTTGAATCCGGTGCCGCTGAATCCGGCCGCAACGTGCAATCCTGAGTAGCCGGGAACCGGTCCGAGGATCGCGCGCGCGTCGGGGCTGATGTCGTAGATTCCCGCATGCCCGTGCGAGTATGGCGCACCACGCATCGCGGGAATTCGATGGGCGATGCGCTCGGCGACCTCGGCGACGAAATCGGCATCGTTCTCTTCGCGAAAATTATCGGGACCCGGTTCGTATTCGGCCTTGATATCGCCGAGACCCACGAGCGTCAGCGCACCGCCGTGCGGCCGCAGGTAGCTGCCCGAGATTGTGTCGATACAGGCGCAATGGCGGATCGCGGCGGCGCGCTCGAAGAAGGCTATCTGCGCGCGTTCGCAGCGGATTCCAATCGCAGCGCCGAGCGGTTTCAAAAGCTGATCGGTCCAGGGCCCGGCGGCGACGCATACAGCGACCGCTTCGTGGCGATGACCGGCAGCGTCTATTACACCGGCGGCGCGTCCGCTTTCGACCGCAATCGCCGCGACTGGAGTATCGGTGATAAACGCCGCGCCGAGCCGCGTCGCGGCGGCGGCGAATGATCGCGTCGTCAGGATCGGATCGGCCCAGCCGCTTTGCGGTTCGTAAGCGGCGATCGCAACATCCGCGACGTTCAGCGCGGGCTCGATCTCACTCAACTCCCGCGGTGAGAGCGTGAAGGTATCGATACCCAGCGAACGAAGCATCGTGACGTTCGCACGCATCCGCGCGACATTCGCCTCGCTCGCGACGACGGCGCATCCGGTGCGCACGAAGCCGCATCCCGAGGCGTCGCTCTCGCGTCCGACGATCTCGTCCCAGTTGGCGAAATATTCGAGGCTCTTCCACGCCAGCGCCGCTTCCGGAGCGAAAGTGTAATGCATCCGGATAAGCGCGCCCGACCGCGCCGTCATCCCGGCGCATATTCCGGCGCGATCGAAAACCGTCACCCGAATTCCCGCGCGTGCCAGATGAAAGGCGAGGCTAGCACCGACGGCGCCCGCCCCAACGATAATCACGTCTGATCCAGCCATCGTGTTTTCAACCCTACATCGGCGGGGAGCGAGAAAAAACTGCGCACGAAGGGGCTTGACTATCGTTCCTCGCACGTTGTATTTAACTATTCAGTTATTTAACGTGATGGTTCATTAAGATCATGTCGTCTGAACCCCTCAGCATTACCTTCGCGGCTCTTGCCGATCCCACCCGGCGCGCGATTCTTGCCCGCCTCGCCTCGGGTGAGGCCTCGGTCACGGAGTTGGCCGAGCCTTTCGCGATGAGCCTTCCGGCCGTCTCGAAGCATCTTAAGGTGCTCGAGCGCGCCGGGCTGATCGCGCGCGGCCGCGAGGCGCAATGGCGGCCGTGCCGGCTCGAGGCGGGTCCGTTAAAGGATGCCGCCGACTGGCTCGAGCACTATCGCAGTTTCTGGGAACAGAGCTTCGATCGGTTGGAAGATTATCTGCGCGATTTGCGGAAGAAGCAGAAGCAGCAATTGAAGGAGAAGAAGAATGGCCGCAACAAATAGTGCCGTAACAGAATCGGCGGAACGGGTGCTCGTAATCGAGCGCATCTTCGATGCGCCGCGAGAACTCGTGTTCAAGGCCTGGACTGAGCCCGAACACATGGTCCGGTGGTTCGGTCCGCGGGGTTTCACCAGCACCGTTGTGCGCAACGAGTTGCGCCCGGGCGGCGCCTATCGACTCCACATGCGCGGGCCCGAGGGCGACGATCATTGGTTGCAAGGCATCTATCACGAGATCGTGGAGCCCGCGCGGCTCGTTTTCACCGGTGCATGGGCGGATGCGGAAGGTAATCCGACCCGCCCTGAAACGCAGCTGACGTTGACCTTCGAGAAGCATGGCGAGAAGACCAGGTTCACACTGCATCAGGCATTGTTCGAATCCGTTACGGCGCGCGACGAGCATCGCGGCGGCTGGAGCAGCAGCCTCGAACGCCTCGCCGAATACCTGGCGACTGTCTAATGGAATGAACACTAAAAAGGAGATGGAACAATGAACCATTCGACGGTATCACGGGAACAGTGGATAGCCGCACGCCAGCGACTTCTGGCCAAGGAGAAAGAGCTCGGAAAGCTGCAAGATGAGGTGAGCCGGCAACGTCGTGAGATGCCGTGGGTGAAGCTCGAAAAGGAGTACGTCTTCGACACGCCGGATGGCAAGAAGACGCTTACAGAACTCTTCGACGGGCGCAGTCAATTGATAGTCTATCATTTCATGTTCGCTCCCGGATGGAAGGCAGGTTGCGTGGGTTGCTCTTTCTTTGCCGACCATGTCGACGGCGCCAACATGCATCTCGCCCATCATGACGTAACCTTCGTCGCGATTTCGCGTGCGCCGCTGTCCGAGATCGAAGCCTACCAGAAGCGCATGGGCTGGCGTTTCAAGTGGGTATCGTCGAATCACAACGACTTTAACTATGACTATCACGTGTCGTTCACCAAGGATGACGTTGCGAAGGGTAAAGTCTACTACAACTACGAAATGACCGAAGCGTCGACCGAGGATCTCCACGGCACGAGCGTGTTTTTCAAGGACGAGACCGGCGCCGTTTACCACACCTATTCAGCCTATGCCCGCGGCGATGAGCGAGGTCTTGGCACATACATGTTCCTTGATCTCACACCGAAGGGCCGCAACGAGAACGGCCCAAAGTACAACTTGACGGACTGGGTGCGGCGCCACGACGAGTACGGCGACGGCGTGGCGAAGGCATGAAGCAATCGTGTGTTCCGGAGCGAGGGAATGGAAACAACCGAACGCAAGGGCTCAAAGGACCACTCGTGAGCGCCCATCGCTGCTGCGAACCGGCCGCGAGCGGTTCCGACCGTGAACCGCTCGCGGGGGTCACGAAGAATGGTGGCCAGAAGCCGCCGATATTCACCCGCTACTGTCTCGACACTGCGGAATGGCTGGTTCCGGGGGTGCTTCTGGCGCTCTTGCCGAAGTGTCCCGCATGTCTGGCGGCGTACGTTGCCATAGGGACCGGAGTCGGGCTTTCGGTATCAGCCGCGACGCATCTGAGGATGCTGCTTGTGGTCCCGTGCGTGGCGTCGCTGTTATACCTTGGTGCAGGACGCCTGCGCCGCCTCATCTCGTCGAGTTCTACAACCCGCCCCGGCGAAGAACTGCTCGGTGTCAAAAAGAGATCTCATAGCTAGGAAGGTTGTGAGGATCATGAATGCGCAATCGTAGTCACATGGGCAGCAGTTTCGAGGTGTGGAGGTGTCAGCGGACCTGGTTTTGGTTTGTAGCCGATCCGCATCATAATCGCGCCGCAATCGGCGCCGCCGCTACTGAAAGGGAAGCGGTCCATGAGGCCTGCTCGTCAATTGAAGAGATGTCCGCGCAGCGTCGAGCGTGCACAGCAACCCTGTGGGGCACTGCCGAAAGCGCTTTGCTACCCGTTTCTCATCGATCCAATTCGATTGCCTTGGCATGGTGGGAGGATTCGCTGTCGAATCTCGAACGGTATCTTCCTTGTATCCATGGCGCGACTGCCTGAGTGCGCGGGGCGAAAGGAAATCGGAAACATGGAAAATTCCGAGGAATACTACAAGCGCCACGGGCCGATGACGGCGCCGGAGGCAAATGCGGCGGAGTTCAACGCGCTGCCGAGAGATATCGGAGAGCTTTGCCAGGTCGTGGGTGCTGCGCGATCTCGCGTCGCTGAATCGGATCGAGATGCTGCCCTGGGACGTTTGGGGATTGATGACGATGAGCGACGCGGAGTTGGACGAGGACAAAAGAACTGTGTTCGACCACGTCGCGCGCTCTCGCTCGCGGGTGACGACGCCTTCTCCGAAGTCCGCGCAATCTACGAATCCGAGGATCGTCTGCGCGTAACGCCGTTGGTCTTCAACGCGCTGCGCAGCGCGACCGAACCAATCGCAAACTGATTCGGCCAATTGGATCGTCCGCGATGGCTCGCGGAGCCGCGACTATCGCCCGATCTTCCGGTAGGCTAGGTTAAGGGGTTACTTTGACGATATTGCCGCAATGCGAATCTACCTTGACCATAATGCCGGTACGCCGATCCGCCCCGAGGCGCGTGCGGCGATCGAGCGATGCCTCGGCGAAGACGGGGCGAATCCCGCGTCGGTACATCGCGGCGGTCAGAGGGCGCGGGCGGCGCTCGAGGGTGCGCGCGCGCGTGTGGCACGGATTATCGGTGCGGCGGCGCGCGAAATAAGCTTCACCAGCGGCGGAACCGAGTCGAACAATCTTGCGATTCGCGGCGCGCTCGCGGCGGCGGGCGGCGCGCGGCGGCGTATCGTAAGTTCCGCGATCGAACACTCCTCGATTCTGGCGCCGCTCGAATATTTTGCTGGGGCCGGTTATGAAGCGGTCCTGATCGCGCCCGATCGCGATGGGCGGATCGCAACGGATCGGGTGATCGAGGCGATCAACGCGGACACCGCGCTGGTCACGCTCGGGCTTGCCAACGCCGAAGTTGGATCGATTCTCGACTGCGCTCCGATCGCCGTCGCCGCCGCGAACGCCGGTGCGACGTTCCATCTCGATGCCGCCCAGGCCGTTGGACGTATCCCGGTGCGGGTTGCGGAACTGGGATGCGGCCTGATGACGATCAGCGGTCACAAACTCGGGGCCCCGGCCGGAATCGGCGCGCTATACGTGCGAGACGGAGTTGTGATCGAAGCGTCGATGCTGGGCGGACCGCAGGAGTCGGGGCTGCGCGCCGGGACGCCGAATCTTATTGGCGCGGTTGCGATTGGAGCGGCGGCGGACGCGGCCGCGGCGCGGATGGGAGAGGAGGGCGAGCGAATCGAACGTCTCGCGCATCGGCTCCTGGAGCGGCTCAGCGACGAGATAGAGGGCATGCAGATCAACGGACCGGATCGCGGCGGACTCGCGAATACTTTGAATCTCGCGTTTCCCGGCGTGCTCGGCGAGAACATGTTGATCGCGCTTGACCTCGAGGGCGTGGAAGTCTCGATGGGGTCGGCGTGTGCGGCCGGGTCGGTCGAGCCGTCGCATGTGCTGCTCGCGATGGGAATCGGCCGGGAGAAGGCACGCAGCTCGCTCAGGATAAGCCTTGGATGGAACACCGATGCGGATGAGATCGAGCGCGCGGCCGAAATAATTGCGCGGGTCTGGCGGCGAGTTGTAAGCGCCGAGCGAGCGGACGCGGCGATTGCTTCGCCGATGGCGGCGACGGACGCCGGTGCGCCGCGATGAGCAGGCGGGTGCTGGTCGCGATGTCGGGCGGCGTCGACAGTTCGGTCGCCGCGGCGATGCTCCATGAGGGCGGATACGACGTGGTGGGGGTGGCGATGCGGCTGGCGCCGGAGGCGGAGTCGCGCGGGCGGCGCCGGCGCGGCACATGCTGCTCGCACGAGGATTTCGAGGATGCGCGGCGGGTGGCGGAGCGGATGGGCTTTCCATTTTACGTGGTCGATATGCGGAGCGAATTCGGCGCGCGGGTGATCGACAATTTCGTCAATCAATATCTGGACGGGCGCACGCCGAATCCGTGCGTGATGTGCAATCGCGAAATCAAGTTCGACCTGCTGTGGCGGCGCGCCGCGGCGCTCGATGCGGAGTTCGTCGCCACGGGCCATTACGCGCGAATCGAACGGGACCTGGGCGGACGGTTCCATCTGATGTGCGCCGCTGATCGCGCCAAGGATCAGTCTTACTTTCTCTTTGCGCTCGGACAGCGCGAGCTCTCGCGCACGCTGTTTCCGCTCGGCGCGATGACCAAGTCCGAAGTGCGCACGCGCGCCCGCGAGCTGGGACTCGCCACCGCCGACAAGCCCGAGAGCCAGGAGATCTGTTTCATTCCCGATAACGACTACGCGAGTTTCGTTGAAAGCCACGCGCCGGCGGACCGGATGCGCGCCGGAAATATAATCGATGGGGTCGGACGCACGCTTGGGTCCCACGCCGGAATCCATCGCTTCACCGTCGGCCAGCGCCGCGGCCTCGGCCTTGCGGCGGGCGAGCCGCTCTACGTGAAGGAGATTCGGGCGGACCGGGGCGACGTAGTTGTGGGCGCGCGCGGCGAGCTTCGCGCCGCGGGCATGATCGCATCGGACGTTTCGCTCATCGATCCCGATTCGATCGGCGACGGCGCGTGCGAAGTGAAGGTCCGCTATCGTCATCCGCCGATACCGGCGCGCCTTGCGCTCGAGGCGGACGGCCGCCGCGCGCGAGTGCGCTTCGATTCCGGCGGGCCCGCGGTGACGCCCGGGCAGGCCTGCGTCTTTTACCGCGGCGACGAGGTCCTCGGCGGCGGCTTTATCGAGCGTGCGCTATGACGACCGCCGCCACGCGCTACGCGATTATGACGCTTGGATGCAAGGTCAATCAGTACGACTCGGCGATAATCGAGTCGCGGCTGGCCGCGCGCGGAATGGAGCGATGCGCGTTCGACCAGCCGGCTGACGTCTATATCGTCAATACATGCACGATTACCGATCGTGCCGACTCTGAAAGCTTGCGGCTTGCGCGCCGCGCGCGACGGCTGAATCCTAACGCACGAGTCGTGATGACGGGGTGCTTCGCGCAGGCGAATCCCGAGGCGCTCGCGCGCGCGGCCGAGGTTGACGCGGTGGTCGGGCTCGGGCGGCTCGATGATCTGGAACGCGCGGTCGCGGGCGAGGCGCATCAGCGGGTCGCGGTATCGAATCTGCGCAAGGAGCGCGCGGAGATCGAACTCCGGCCGGTGGCCGAAAACGGCCGCACGCGGGCCTTCCTAAAGTTGCAGGAGGGATGTGACCAGTTCTGCACGTTTTGTATCGTGCCGTTCTCGCGCGGAATGTCGCGCAGCGTCGAGCCGCGGCGGATTTTCGCGGCGCTCGACGAGATGAATGAGCGCGGATTCCGAGAGGTGACGCTGACCGGAGTCCATCTGGGCGGTTACGGCCGCGACCTCGAACCTGCGTTCAGCCTTGAAGAACTGCTCGAAATGATCGCTGAGCGCTCGCCGATCGGGCGCGTGCGGATTAGCTCGCTCGACCCCGAAGAGCTGAGCGATCGGATAATCGCCACGGTCGCGGACGGAGTGGTCTTCTGTCCGCATCTTCATCTGCCGCTTCAATCGGGCCATGATGGAACGCTGATGCGGATGCGCCGGCGCTATCGGAGCGCGGAATTCCGGGATCGCGTCGAACGGGCGGTCATGGCGATGCCCGATATTGCGATCGGCACCGATCTCATCGCGGGATTTCCCGGAGAGACTGCCGGTGACTTCAACGATTACTTCAAGTTTGTTGAACAGTTGCCGCTGGCGTATTTTCATGTCTTTCCATATTCGGTGAGAGCGGGGACCACGGCGGCGAAATTCACCGGACGGGTCGCGCCGGACGAGGTCCGCCGACGGTCGGCTCTTCTGCGCGAGCTTGGCGAGGAGAAAAGGCGCCGCTTCGCGGAGCGTTTTCGCGGACATCAACTTAAAGTATTAATTGAAGAACGAGACAAGGGCGGGCGGCTGGCCGGATACAGCCGCAATTACATCAGGGTGGCGGCCGACGAGCCGCATGGGTCGCTTAACGGCAAAGAACTGTTGAATCATGAAGTGGTCGTTGAAGTTTCGCGCGTCGAGAACGCTGCGCTCGCTGGGCGGATTGTTTCGTCCGGGGCGGCGGCGGGACCGGCTATCTGATCCGCAAGCCGACGCGGTCCGGGCGGAACTCGAGCGCCGGCTGGGCTATACGTTCGTGCGGCCCCAGTTGTTGCGAACCGCGCTAACCCATCCGAGCGCCGCAAACGGCTCGGACACGCATTATGAACGGCTCGAATTCCTGGGCGACGCGGTGCTTGATCTCGCGATCGCTGACCTGCTGATGCGCCAGCTTCCGTCGGCCAAAGAGGGAATCCTGTCGAAGGAGCGCGCCTCGGTGGTTAACGGGCGCACGCTTGCGGCCAAGGCGCAGGAGGTCGGCGTGAATCGCGCGCTCAGGCTCGGTAAGGGCGAGGACAAAAGCGGCGGCCGCGAGAAGGTATCGATTCTGGCGGCGTCATTCGAGGCTGTAATCGGCGCTATCTACACGGATGGCGGACTCGAGCCGGCGCGCCGCGTGGTCGAGGAGCTGTTCGCCGGTGATATTGGCGGCCCGGCGGCGGAGCGCGACTATAAGACCGAGTTGCAGGAGATCGCCTATCGCCATTTCCGCGCGCATCCGGTCTATGAGCTTATCGATGTGCAAGGACCCGACCATGCGCGGCTCTTCACCACGCGTATTCTGATCGCGGAGCGCGAACTCGGAACGGGCGAGGGCGCGAGCAAGAAGCAGAGCGAACAGGCCGCCGCGCGGATGGCGCTTGGGCGGATACAGGACGAGGCCGCTGGACAACCCAAATAATCACCACGCGCCGAACGACTATCGGGCGGGCTTCGTCACCCTGGTCGGACGGACCAACGTCGGCAAGTCGACGCTGCTCAACCGGATGGTCGGGCAGAAAGTCGCGATTGTAACGCCGCGGCCGCAAACCACGCGCCGGCGTATCCTGGGAATCCGCACCGATGCGGACGCGCAGTACCTGTTCGTCGAGACACCGGGGATTCACGAGCCGCGCAACGAGCTGAGCCGGCGGATGGTCGAGATCGCGCGGCGTTGTGTGGGCGAGGGCGAGGTGGTGGTCGCGGTGGTCGAGGCGGGGGCGCGGCTGGGCGATCGGGATCGCGCGGTGATAGCCGAGTTAGGCGAGCTCAAACTGCCGCGGGTGGTCGCGATCAACAAGATCGACAAGGCTTCGCGCGCCGATCTGATGGCCTTGGTCGAAGAGTGCGGCCGCGCGATTCCCGAGGCCGAAATAGTTCCGGTGAGCGCGCTTAAGGGCGACAATATCGACGAGCTGCTGGCCGTTATCAAGCGGATGCTGCCGGTCGGCCCGGCGCTGATGCCCGCCGACGAGTACACCGATCAGACTGAGCGGATGATAGCGGCCGAAGTTATCCGCGAGAAGATTTTTGTTGCGATGCGCGAGGAGATTCCGTTCTCGACCGCGGTGACGGTCGAGGAGTTTGTCGCGGACGGCGGGCGCGGAATCACGCGGATTTCGGCGGTGATAATAGTCGAGCGCGACTCGCACAAGGGGATGATAATCGGCGCGGGCGGTGCGCGATTGAAGGCGATTGGAACCGCGGCGCGACTGGAGCTCGAGGAGATGCTTGGGGTGCGGATTTTTCTCGAGACGATCGTGAAAGTCGAAAAAGGCTGGACCCGGAATCCGCGCCGGATCGGCGAGCTCGAGTCGTGAGCGCACAATCCGAAGCGAATCCGGCGGCGCGCGCAGGAGCGCTGAAGGCGCTGCCCGAGGGCGTCCCGATCGTGGTGCTGGTGGGCCGCGCCAACGCCGGCAAATCGACCCTGTTCAATCGGATCGCACGCGGACGCCGCGCGATCGTGAGCGCCGTGGCCGGCACCACGCGCGATCTCAATTTCGCCGAGACCGCCCGCGCAGATCGCAACTTCGTCCTGGTGGACAGCGGTGGTCTCGAGCTCGGCGGGCGCGAGCGCCTGCCCGAGCGTATCGCCGAGGAGGCGCTGCGCGCGGTCGCGATGGCGGATGTCGGCGTTTTCGTAATCGCCGGGCGGGCGGGGCTTGGGCCCGGCGATCGCGAGGCGATGGCACTTATCCGCGAGACCGGGCGGCCGGTGATGGTCGCGGTGAACAAAATCGACAATCCCGGCCAGGAGAATCAGGCGGGCGAGTACTATGCGCTCGGGGTCGAGCCGCTCTTTTTCGTTTCGGCGGCGCATGGCCGCGGCGTCGAGGAGATGGTGGACGAGATCGTCGCGCGCCTGCCGGAGGTTGACGCGGGGCGTCTCGCGCCGCCGGAACTCAAGCTCGCGCTGATCGGCCGTCCCAATGTCGGCAAGTCATCGACTTTGAACCGCCTGGCCGGTTTCGAGCGCGCGATGGTCGATTCGACGCCCGGCACCACGCGCGACCCTGTCGACGTGCGGCTTCGGGCGGCGGACCGCGACGTGCTGTTGATCGATACGGCCGGAATCCGGCGGCCGACGCGGGTCGAAGGCGACCTCGAGCATTTCTCGGTGGCGCGCGCGATCGAAACGATCCGCCGCGCCGACGTGCTCGCGCTGATAATCGACGCGAGCGAGGGCATCACCGATCAGGACTCGCGGCTGGTGCGCCTGATCGAAAAAGAGGGCCGCGCGCTGGTGCTGGTGTGCAACAAGTGGGATGTGGCGGCGCGGGCGGGCGGACGAGTCGCGGCGTTCGTGCGTGACGCGGCGGAGCGGACGCCGTTTCTCAAATTCGCTGAGATGCTGTTCACCTCCGCGCTTATGGGTGACGGGATGGACCAGATACTGCCTGCCGCGGTGAAGGCCTTCGACTCGTGGCGGGCCGTCTTTCAGACCGCGCAGCTCAACCGGATTCTCGCCGAAGCGAGCGCCGCGATGGACCCGCCGATCGTCGATCGGCGCAGGCTCAAGCTGATGTACGTGACGCAGGTCGGGAGCGCGCCGCCCAAGCTCGCATTCTTCTCCAACCTCGAGCGCGGAATTCCCGCGCACTACGAACGCTTCCTGGAGACGCGGTTTCGCGCGGCGCTGGGCCTGGTCGGAACGCCGCTCAGGCTCGAGTTCCGGCGCACCGGCAGGACCTGGGCCGAGGCCAAGGCCAGTGGCAAGGTTCGCACGAAACCTTCCCGCGAACGCGGCGCCCGGCGCACGGCGCCGCGCGGCTGAAGCTGATTTTCCAACCTCGCGCGTGTATCTCGTGGATTGTTCATTGTTATGTATTTCACCCGCATCCGTGCAATGGAGTAGCTAATGAGATTCGGAGTCGCCTTTCCGTCCTATATCGATATCTACAAGGAAGCGCGCGAGCTCGAAACGATCGGTTTCGATAGCTGCTGGCTTTACGACTCGCCGATGGTCTACTCCGACGTCTACGCGACGCTGGCGCTGGCGGCGTTTCAAACGAGCCGGATCATGCTGGGCACGGCAGTTTCGGTGGCGCAGAATCGGATCGCGCCGGTCACCGCCCATTCGATCGCGACGATCAACGAGCTTGCGCCGGGCAGAACCTCGCTGGGGTTTGCGACCGGCAACACGGCGCGGCGCGTGATGGGGATGCCGCCGGTTGCGATGGGCGAATTCCGCCGCGAATGCGAGACGATCCGCGACCTGCTGCGCGGCGGCGTCGCCACCTATCACGAGGGGGCGCGTTCGAGCAAAGTCCGTCTGGTGCATCAGACGGACGGCTTCATCCGGCTGAATCCGCGTATCCCGTTTTACGTCGGCGCGACGGGACCGAAAACGACCGCGCTCGCGGGCGAAGTCGGGGACGGCCTGATCGCGTCGGCGGCGATCGGAATGGAGTTGAAACAGGCAATCGACAATGCGCGGGCGGCGCGAGCGGCGGCGGGAATCACCGAGCCGTTCAAAGTCGTCGCGATGCTCGGTGCGTATGTTACGGCGCCGGGCGAAGCGCCGGATTCCTCGCCTGCGCGCGAGGCGCTGGGGCCAATGATTCTCGCGTTTCTTCGCTACGCGCTTGACAACTTCCGCGGCGCGCGGTCGGAGATGCCTGAGTATCTGGCGGCCTTCGCTGCCGAAGTCGACAAGATTCCCGAGCCGCGCCATCTCCAACTATATGATCGTTACTTCATTGGAATTCCGGAGCGGTTCGCCCGGTTCGTCAATGCCGAGACGATCGCGGCCATGACTATCAGCGGACCGCCCGATCTGGTCCGGCAGAAGGCCGAAGAGACATTCCGCGCGGGTGCGAATGAGATCGTGCTCTGGCCGCTGAGCAACGGACGCGCGATCGACAACTTCCGCCGCTTCCACGAGACCGTGCTCAAAAAGATGCGCTGATTCGGCGGCCGTCAGAAAAACCAGCCGGTATCGGAGGACGGGCCGAAAATAGCGCCGACGAATCGCTCGAGCTCGATGTTGAACTTGACGAGCACATGATCGGAGCCGCCGGTGAGGCCAAAGCCGGGGCCGACGTTGTATTCAATTCCATGGGGCAGTTCGCCCCACACCACCGGGAAGACGTAATGCTGTTGTTGGTTGAACGGCAGGGTGCCGTCGATCAGGCCGGCGCCGCCGTAAAACTCGACGCCGGGCGACAGATAACGCGTCCATCGGTAGTACGCGGCAGTTGAGTAGCCGAACTCGAAGCCCTGGTTTTGGCCCACTCCGGCAAGGACCTTCTCAAAGATTGGGTTGGCCATGAATGAAAACTCGCCGAAGTCCTTTTCGACAATTGGGCGTAGTTCGAGCTCGACATCGGCATCGTCGAACTGCGGTGTCTTGTGCCATTCGAGCTCGGTGTACCAGCCTAGATCGACCGGCAGAACGCCTGGGTCGAAGAGTCGGCCGCGCAAGCGATATTCGGAGCCGGCGTAGCGGTAGCCGTGGCCGTCCGGCTCAGCCATCAGCAGGTATCCCGCGGCTTCGATTCGATCGGTAAGTCCGTAGGTCAATTCGTACTGGTTGTACCACATCCCCTGACTGCGAAAGGTTCCGGCGGCCGTGCCGTTGCCGCCCTGGCTGTGGCCGTTGGCAACGACGGCGTTGTCGGTTTCGATCTCCATCACGCCGCGGCTCTCAGTTGCGTAGGGATAGACCTCGAACTCCCACGGATCGACTTGAGCGGCAGCCTTGCGCGCAACAATCATGGTCGCGGCGAGGCTCAGGAATCCGAACAACAGTGGTCGCATGCTCCGGTGATTTCACTCCTTGCTTATGGGTGGCCGGATGAATCGGAGAGCTCAGCGGCGGCCCAGTGCTCGAGCAATTCCCTGTCCGTGGGCGTGAGACGCGCGCCCGGGTGCGCCACTCGATAGGGCCACGGCGGCATCGCTTCGTCGCGCACCGCGCGGCCCATCCATTCAAGTTTTCGCTCGCGCGTCAGCGGTCGATAAGAATTCCATTCGGAAAAGTTAAGCTCCATCCGCCCGCGTTCGACGTCGTGCGCGACCATCCACGAGGCCGGCGCGAACCGGCTATACCACGGCCATCGCGTCTCATCCGAATGGCAGTCGTAACAGGCGCGATGCAGGATCGCGGCAACTTCGAGTTGTGCGCTTACGTCGCCCGTCGGTGCGGGATTCGTGCGGGGAGTATCAACCGCCTCGATCAGGACGAGGGCGGAGGCGACGGCAAGTGCCGTCCACACGGTTCGCGAAAACACGGCATCGCCTCGCTGAGTCAACTTTCGGAATCACTAATGGGCCACGATTGTTCCCTGAGGAACGTCCTGATTGAAGTCGTCGTAAAAATCGTAGCTGCCGGGAGTGAGCGAATTCAGATGGACGAGGATCGTTTCACCGGGCTCGACGACCTTTTCGCGGTTGAGCTTGAATCTTTCAAACTCGATCGTCCGATTGCCGTCGTTCGAAACGCGAATTGTGACTGGCTGCCCGGCCGGCACGGTGAGATTCTGCGGACTGAAGCGGTGACCGGCGAACTTCACGTCCATGGTTGAATCGTTGGCGGCGGCCGGCGCGGCGAGCGCTGCGGTGATAAGGACTGCGGCGACGGTGGCGGTAGTGGCAAATCTGTATAGGAGTTTCACGGGTGCCTCGTTGATATTGAAACTAATTCTCAATATCTGGTATCGCCCTCCCTATGTCAAGCCCCCGTCCGCACTTCCAAAAGGAAATCTCGTCAGCGCGCCAGATTTGTCGAGCGAAGGCTCTCAGATGACGCCGCGGTCGCGCAGCGAAGCGATTTCGGCCGCGTCCATTCCCAGCTCTTTTCGGTAAAACGATTCGGTGTCGGCGCCCAGCTTTGGACTGAGGCTCCGCGGGTTGTTCGGCTCCCCGTTGAGCCGAATCGGTGAGGTCCAGATTGTGATTGGACCGAGGCGCGGGTCGTCGATTTCGCGCAGCATTCCGCGTTCGTGCAGATGCGGATCGGTCATCACTTCGGTTAGCTCCTTGACGATTCCGCAGAAGACGTCGGCGCGCTTGAAGAGGTCCATCAACTCGTCGCGAGTGTAGTTGCGTGTCCAGTCGGCGATGAGGCGATCGACCTCGTCGATACGGCGCGCCCGCTCCTTGAGGCTTGCGAAGCGCGGGTCGTCGCCGAGTTCCGGCCGGCCCATCAGGGCGCACAGCCGGTGCCAGCGGGCCTCGTCGGCGGCGAGTATCAGCACGTAGCCGTCGCTCGCGGGATAGGTGTTGTAGGGCACGACGGCGGCGCCGGCGGCACGGTTGCCGTCGCGAAGGCTGCCACGATAGCCGAGGCCGTAGTAGGCGCAGATGTGGCTCGTGAGCGTCGGGATGACGGCGTCCTGAAGCGCAACCTCGACCATCGAGCCAACGCCGGTGCGGTCGCGGCTGCGAATCGCGGCCAGCACGGCGGCGGCGAGGTGGACGCCGCCCAGCATGTCGACAACGGCAGGCCCGGCTTTCATCGGCGGGCCGCCGGCCTCACCGGTGGTCGTGAGCACTCCGCTCATCGCCTGCACGACGGGGTCGAAGGCGGGCAGATCGCGATACGGTCCGGTGAGGCCGTAGCCCTTGCCGGTGCCATAGATCAGACGCGGATTCAGCTTGCGCAGGACGTCATATCCGAGGCCGAAGCCTTCCATTGCGCCGAAGGCGAAATTCTCGATCACGACGTCGATATTGGTGGCGAGGCGCTTGAAGATTTCGCGTCCTTCGGCGGACTTGAGGTTGAGCGTAATCGAGCGCTTGTTCGCGTTGAGCGTGGCGAAGCCGAGGCTTATCTCCTTATCATGCGAGGCGCGAAACAGCGCGCGCATCTCATCGCCGTGGCGCGGTTCCTCGACCTTGATGACTTCGGCGCCGAGATAGGAGAGCAGCAGGGTGCCATAAGGTCCGTTGTAGTAGTGGGTGAGATCGAGAATGCGGATGTCATCGAGCGGAAGAGCAGGCATCTCTGGCGAAACCTCCGATGCGGCAGCGAACCGTTCTGGTTAGCACTAGGTCTTTCGATGCCGCGCCGTCAATTGCGCCATAGGCGGGAGTATCGGCGGCGGATGCGGTACGTGCTCTCTGGCCCGCGGGTCCAAAGAGGGGTGCCTTACTCAATCCACTCCCGGTCGCGGCTTCCACGACGCCGCGGCCTTAGGTAGCATCTGTTGTCCACCTTCACGATGGCTCTTGGGAGCGGGCCGGAAGGATGGAGGAAGGGAAGCGTCTACGGAGTCGATTGGAAAAATGGCATTTTCGGGCGTTGCATGATCTGGGCAGCTACTTACTTCGGAATCTGCCCTGTGACCTCCCCTTTGTCGACCAAATTCTTCCGCTCGTAGTACTTCTGTTCAGATGCCTGGAACTCATCAGAGCATTTTCCCAGCTCGGCACTATCCTCCTCGTTGCTCGTAGACATCCCGTTAACACTAGGGGACCAATAGCTGGTATCTCGCACGACCCCCGAGTTGACTGAGACAATGTCATCACGGTCATTGATAAGGACCTCCACACCTGTCGAATCGGTACTTCTATCGAGAAACGTAACGCGAACATGACGTGGATCTACAACGTTCACATTGATATCCCCGATTTGAGTATCCGGTGTCCCCATAATCGAGTACTGCATGACGACTCCTCCTGCGTCACTTCTAAAACCCATGCTCTCCGGCACGGGTTCTTCGTCGCAGGAGCCTGCCGGCTCGCAGGACACGACATGTGCCCATCCGCACCAATCGCCAATGAAATCAGAGCTGGCGTTTGGTAGGCGGAAGTTTTGGCTGTCGACCAGAGTTCCAGAGCCTGAGTAACCGACCGACGAGCTTGATGAGGAAAACAAAGCGTGGCCGGCTAGCGTTGCTACCAAGCTCAGAAGGAAAAGCGCTCCGAGAATTGCCACGGTTCTAGCCGAAAAGAAACTCCTTTGTGAGGGTGCAGTCTTTTCTCCTGCCGCACTCGATCTCGAAGTAGAGAGGCCGGAGGCGCTGCCGACTGCACGTGCCCCGCTCTCGCGATAAACCAGTACGACGTGACCGAGTTTTATTACAGTGCCGTTGGTCAACTGACCGCCGGCAACCCTAGATCCTTCGATAAACGTGCCGTTGGAGCTTCCGAGATCTCGTAGAAAGGCGCGACCAGCATCAAAAGAAATCACAGCGTGGCGCTGTGAAACCGTGGAATCTTCCAGAACAATGTCGTTTTCAATCGCACGCCCGAGTCGTGTCAGTCCCTCCATTCTTAGCTCTAGCGACTTGCCTTGAGCGTTCGTCAGCCAAGCATCTTTATTAGCTTTCTCCACCGTTGGCCTGCTCGGAATCAGGATCGGTCGAGCGATACTTAGCCTCGTCGATGCCGCGCCGTCAATTGCGCCATAGGCGGGAGTATCGGCGGCGGATGCGGACCGCCGATACTCCCGTGATTCGAACTGATGGTGAGATCAGATGAGGACGGCGGCCTTGTGCAGCGCCGCAATACGTTCGCGCGAGTAGCCGAGCATCGTCGCCAGAATCTCGTCGGTGTCGGCGCCCAGCAGCGGCGCGACGGCGCGCACCGCGCACGGCGTATCGGACATCGTCCACGGGATTCCGCAATGGGCGCGGCGGCCAACCTCGGGATGCTCGAGCGCGACCAGGTAACCGCGCGACTTCAGATGCTCGTCTTCGGCCAGGTCGCGATTACTCATGGCGGGATGCGCGGCGACTCCGACATTCTGGAGCATGTTCGCGATCTCCCAGCGGTCGCGTGTGCTGGTCCATGCGGTGATAATCGCGTCGAGCGCGTCTTCGTTACGTTTGCGAAGCAGGGCGGTTTTGAAGCGCGGATCCGCGGCAAGGGCCGGCTGGCCCATCGCGGTGCATAGCGCATTCCATTCGGCCTCGCTGCCGACCGCGATCGAAACCCATTTTTCGTCGTCGCCCTTTGCCTTGTAGCATTCGTGCGGCGCCATCACGCGGTCGCGATTACCGGCGCGTTCGGGCTCGGCGCCGGTCATCTCGAAGTCGAGCAGCCCCTCGGGCATCACGGCGAGCGCGGTCTCAAGCTGGGACTGATCGATGAACTGGCCTTCGCCGGTAACCGCGCGATGGGTCAGCGCGGCGAGTATCGCAAACGCGCCGAAGACCCCGGCGTTGGGATCGGGATACGAGACTCCGATCTCGGTGGGCTCGCCGCCGCGATAGCCGGTGGCGGAAAAGAATCCGGATGCGGCCGAGGCCGGCGGTCCATAGCTGACGAAGCTCTTGAACGGACCGGTCTGCCCATAGCCAGACATCGAAATCTGGATGATATCGGGTTTGATCGCCTTCATTTTGGCGTAGCCGAGTCCGAGCTTGTCCATCACGCCGGCCGCGAAATTGTCGGCGACGACGTCGCATTGTTTGACCAGCTCGTGGGCGATCTGAATCGCTTCGGGCTTGGTCAGGTCGAGCAGGAGGCTCCGCTTGGCCTGGTTGTACTGATTGAAGTAGCCGCATCGGTTCGGCCCGGGCTGATCGTCGGCGTAGGGCGGGATAGCGCGGGTGACGCAGGGGCGTCCGGCGCTTTCGATGCGAATGACCTCGGCTCCCAGATGCGCGAGCTGCAGGGTGCAGAAGGGGCCGGCCCAGGCCCAGGTGAAATCGAGCACGCGAATTCCATCAAGTGGCAGTTGCGCCATCGAACGACCTCCGATTCAGCCGATGTTCTTCTCGCGCAGAGCCGCGAGGCGTTCGCGCGTGATGCCAAGTTCGCCAGAGAAAACTTCCTCGGTATGCTCGCCGAGGCGCGGTGCGGGACGGCGCAGCGTCCAGGGGGTGGCGCCATAGCGCGACGGCATCCCGGGCATCCGGAGTTTGCCGACGCCGGGCTGATCGAGCTCCTCGAAGAAGCCGCGCTCGGCGAGATGCTCGTTTTCGTACAGCGCGCGCATCGTGCTGACCGGGGCGAACGGGATTCGCCGTCGCTGGCCTTCGCGATAGAGGTCGGCGACCTTCCAACCGGCGAACCATTCGGCGGTCAGCGCCTTGAGCGCATCCATGTTCTGGCCGCGCAGCACCCGATCCTTGAAGATTTCCTCGTTGGCCCATTCCGGATTGCCCATCATCTCGACCAGCCGCTGCCACTGATCCTCGGTGACGGCGACGATGAAAATTTTGCCGTCGGCGCAGTCGGTGATGAACCACGGACCGATCATCCTGACGCCCAGCCGCGAGGTCTCGCGCCCGGCATAGGTCCAATGCATGAAGTTCATCTCGAGCATCGCGGAGATAACCTCCTGCTCGGAGACTTCGATCGCCTGTCCGCGCCCGGACTTCAGGCGATGCATATACGCGGCGAGCGTGACAAAAGCGGCATGCGCGCCGGCCTGATAGTCACACTGCTGGCCGAAGGGCTTGAGCGGCGGCAATTCCGGAGAGGGCGACGCGCCGGGGCTCAGGTAGGCCCATCCACTCGCGTTCGAGGCGGTGAGTTCGTAGCCGCGCCAGTTGGCACGCGGCCCCTTTTCGCCGAAGAGCGAGATCGCCGCGACGAGCAGCTTCGGATGCCTGGCGCAAAGCTCGGCGCTCACGAGTCCCGCCGCCGCGCGATCGGGCGGCGCGACGTTGTGAATCAGGACGTCGGCGCTCTCGAGCAGGCGGCCGAGCATCTCGCGTCCTTCGGGACGGGTCAGGTCGGCCACGACTGAGCGCTTGTTCGTGTTCAGATAGATGAAGAGCCCGCTCTTTTCCGGGTCAGGCTTGTTATCGGGAAACGGTCCGCGCCGGCGGGTGAGATCGCCGCCGGGCGGCTCGACCTTGACGACCTCGGCGCCGAGGTCAGCGAGCATCTTGGCGCCAAACGCCGCCGATACTCCCTGGCCGCATTCGACGACGCGGATTCGGCTGAACGGACTTGCGGCTTTGCCGGATTGCGTCGCGCTCATTTTATTACCACCGGATTCACTGGCGATCCGGCGCCGCCTACGACCTTAAGCGGCGATCCGACGAACAGGAACGTGTATTGGCTGTCCTTGGCGCAGTCCTCGGCGAGATCGTGCAGCCAATCGATCTCGTTGAAGATGACGCCCTGGTAGTGAAGCAGCGCCATGTGAAGCGGAATCATCGTGCCGCTCTCTTCATGGCTGGTCTGCTCGGAGGCGATCGTGTCGGTGCCGAGGGAGGGGATTTCCATCTCGTGGAACCACTTGACCAGCTCGGGGCTGTAACCGAGGCCCGGCTCGTTGAACGCGCCGCCCGGGAAGATGCCCTCGAAGCCCTTGTCGTAGAAGCGCTTGAGCCATCCGGTGTGGATCAGGATGATGTCGTGCTTCTCGATCGGGCTATTCTGCTGCTTGGCGATCTCGAGCATGTCGTCGAGCGTGATCCGCTCGCCCGCGTCGAGGTTCGCCTTGCCGCGGTAGCGCGCCGCATCGAGCAGGACGGCGCGGCCGACCACGCCATGATTGGCGATCGGCTCGATCGAGCACTTCTGCAGCCCGCCCATCGTGGTCTTGGCGTCGTAGCCGTTATAGAGCGTATCGCCGTGCCAGACGTGGCCGAGCGCGTCGTACTGGGTGGTGCCCTGCAGGAACATCGTGATCACGTCGTCGGCGTATTCCATGCCGCCGGGAAACGGCGTTGCGGTTCCGTTGAGGTAGAAGCCCTTGTCCATCGCCATCGTGCGGATCGGCTGCGAGCGCGACGGGTAGAGCGGATCGCCGCCGGGCCGCGCGAGGGGAACGCCGAGAGTGAAGACCTTGCCGCTTTTGACCGAGCGGATTCCGCGCAGGACCTCTTCCTTGGTCAGGAAATTGAGCGCGCCAATCTCGTCGTCGGGGCCGAAGCGCCCCCAATTCTTGGGCGCGGATTTGAGCAGCTCTGCAAATGGAATCGGCTTTGTCGCCATGTCGATACTTTCCTTTGGAAACAGTTAATGCACGATTGCTTAGCCGTCCGGGCGGCTCAAGGCAAACGAATCGCCCGGTCGCGGCGCAGCAGCGGCGTGGCTATCTTTCCGCGCGCGGCGGGCGCCGGTCAATGATCCTGTTTGGCGGCCGCGCGGCGCCTGATCTCCTGCTCGCGCAGATCGCGGCGGCGAATCTTGCCCGTCACGGTCATCGGAAACTCATCGATAAACTCGAACTCGCGCGGCGCTTCATGCGCGGCGAGCCGGGTTTTGACGTGCTTTTGAATCTCCTCGATCATCCCCTGCGAAGGCTCATTTCCCGGCAGCAGCTTGACGAAGGCCTTGATCGACTGGCCGCGCCGCTCGTCGGGCACGCCCACCACCGCGCACGACGCGACCGCGGGATGCTCGATTATCTTGGCCTCGATCTCGGCTGGACCGACCCGGTAGCCCGAAGTTTTGATCACGTCGTCCGCGCGTCCCTGGAAATAGACGTAGCCGCGGTCGTCCATGTAGCCCTGGTCGCCCGTGACGCACCAGTCGCCGAGGAACTTTTCGGCCATCGCGCCCGGATTCTTCCAGTACTCGCGCATCACCACCGGGCTGTCCTTGCGGATCGCTATCTGGCCGTGCTCACCGACTTTGAGCGGCGTGCCATCTTCGGGATTCACGATCGTGACGATATGGCCGGGATAGGCCTTGCCCAGCGGCTCGAGGTCGGCCTTTTCGAGCGCCGTGCATGTGCCGATGAAGTAGTTCGCCTCGGTCTGGCCGAAGGCCTGGTTGAACTCGACCTGGAGCTGCTCGTCGACCCATCGCGCGAGTTCCGGGCTGACCGGCTCGGCGCCGCTGACTACACATCGCAGGCGGAGATTCCTGTACTTCTCGCGCGGCTTCTTGACCTCGCGCAATCCTTTGAGCGCGGTCGGCGGATAGAGTCCGACCGTGGCGCCGTACTTCTCGACCAGCCGGAGCGTCACGTCGGGATCGAAGCGCGCCTTGCTGGTGTAGGCGAGGACCGGGATTCCGTAGGGCCAGATCGCGAGCAGGCCGTCGAGCAGACCGCCCGCCCAGGCCCAGTCGGCGGGGCTGTAGTAGAGATCGCCGTCGCGCAGGAAATTATATGAGTAGTCGATTCCGTTGTGACCCAGGATATAGCGCGCGACATGCAGCACGCCCTTGGGATCGCCGGTGGTGCCCGAGGTGTACATCATGAGGAACGGGTCTTCGGGACCCGTCGGACCCATCGTGAAGTCTTCCGAGGCGTTCGCGATCAGGTCGTCGAAGGCAAGGCCGCCCTTGTTGCCGCCCGCGATTATCACGTGCTTCGTGGGCACGTCGGCGCGGATCGCGTCGATCTTCTCGAGGCTCTCGGGCTCGACGAGAATCGCTTTGGCGGAGCTGTTGTTGAGCCTATAGCGGAGCGCGTCGGGGCCGAAGAGCTTCGAGATTGGCAGCGCGATAGCGCCGAGGCGATAGAGTCCGATATGCGCGATCGCGGTCTCGGGACGCTGCGGCAGATGGATCGCAACCACGTCGCCGCGTCCGACGCCGAGGGCCTTCATCGCATTGGCGAAGCGGCGGCTGAGCGCGCCGATCTGGCCAAAGGTGTACTTCGCGGCATGACCCTCGTCATCCTCGAAAAAGAGCGCGGGCTTGTCGCGCAAGTCCGTATGGCGATCGATACAATCGACGGCGACGCTGTAATCGCCCGGGATAGTCCATCGATGACGCGCGCTCGCCTCCGCGATACTCTTTGCGCCGCGTACGGTCAGCTCCTTCAACCCGGTCATGCGAATCTCTCCTGGCAAAAAATAAGGTGAGGGCGAAAATGCGTTTACGGGACTGCAGCGCGGCCGCGCCGATCCATCGTTTCACGCCCCAAGGCCCTCTACTCGCGGAAGCCTAATCCGTCCCGCGGGCGCCATCAACTGCGCGTCTCACGAGGCGCTGTTGGATATCACCTTCTGACCGTTCTTGAGCGAGGCGGGCGCGTCGATTATCACCGTGGCGCCGTCGTCGAGGCCGCTTTCGACGCTGACACCGCGCTCGAAGTCGCTCCCGGCGACGATCGGAATCCACCACGCGGCGCCGTCGCGCACGGTCCAAACGAAACTCCGCCCGCCGGTCCTGATCACCGCGTTCTTGGGCACGAGCAGAACCGGCGGCTGCTCCGCGCCGGCGGCGCCGGCGAGAAAGGTGACCCTCGCACTCATCTCGGGCCGCACGATCGCCAGGTCGGGTTTTAGAATTCGGACCTCGACCTTCACGGTTCCTTTCTGCCGATCCGCCTCCGGATAGATTTTGACGACGTTGCCGTCAAAGCTGCGATCGGGGTAGGCGTCGAGCGCGATCGTCGCCGGCATCCCCATTACGACCTTGGCGATATCGTTCTCGCTGATATCAGCCTCAACGCGCATGTCATCGGTTGCGGCAAGCTGCGCGATATCGGTCGAGCCGCCGCCGGCCTGGATGTCGCCGCCATAGTTAATCGTGTCGCCGACCTCGCGGTATTTGGCGAGCACCACGCCGTCGATTGGCGAGGTTACGACACACTGGTTGACATTGAAGCGGGCGTAGTCGATCGCCGCGTCCGCGCGCTTAAGTGTCGCCGCGGCGACCGCCAGCGCGTTGATAGCCACGTCAAGCTCGTCCTGCGAGGCGACGCCATTCTGGTAAAGGACGCGCTCGCGCCGCGCCTTGACCTGCGCCAGCTTGAGGTTGGCGGCCGCCAGGTCCCTGTCGGCGATCGCCTGGTTAAGCTGGGCCTGGTAGTCGCGGTCGTCGATCCGAGCGAGCAGGTCGCCGCGTCTGACTTGCTTGCCCTCTTCGATCGGCTCCGCGACGATTTGGCCGAGGATTTTGGTGCCGACGATAATGTACTTGTCGCGCGTGACGACGTAGCCGGTGCCGGTCAACAACGCCTGCTGGCGCTCGGTCCGCAGAAACAGGACGGGCGCCGTCTGCACTTCGAGCGGCCGGCCGAGGGTGTGGGTATAGGTCTCGTAGGCCGCGGCCATACCGAGGGCAAGGACAACCGCCGTCAGCGCCACGATGACGAGCCGGTTTCTCGGGGGAGGATTATCGCTGCGGGCGATACGCAACGCCTCGAGGTCGTGTAGATTCGGCCCGCGCGACGATTCGGCCGCCATCGGTCTATGCTCTCCTGAGGGCGTCGACGATCCCGAGCCGCATCGCCTGCCACGCCGGCAACCATCCACCCACGAGACCCATTATCGCGGCAAACGCGAGCGCCTCGGCCACGATCGCGGGCGAGATGTGGAATCTGAAGGCGAGGGTCGAGAATGTCACGAAATTTCCGAAGGTCGAGGAAAAGCCGTCGATCGGCATCGCGACGACGATTCCGATGACGCCAGCGGCAATTGCCAGAATCGACGATTCGAGCAGGAAGGACGTCATGATTGCGCCCGGGCTGAATCCGAGCGCGCGCAGCGTGCCGATCTCGGAGGCGCGCGCCGCGACCGCCGCGTACATCGTGTTCATTCCACCGAATACCGCGCCGATTCCCATGATCACCGCGACCACCATCAGCAATGCCCGCAACTGCCGCGCGACCACGGCCTCGTCGGCATAATACTCAGGTTCAGTCTGGGCCTGAAGGTTGATGCGCGGGTCATCGGCGATTCGCCGGGTAAGGGCGGCAACGTCGGCGCCGGGTACCAGCTTGAGACGCGCGCTGGCGTAGTAGGCGCCGCGCTGAGCCTCATCCTGAACGTTATGGAGGTCAGCCCAGATTTCGGATTCGAACGAGCTTCCGCCGGCGGCGAAGATGCCGACCACGGTCCATGTGCCGCGGCCAAAATGCAGCTTCGCGCCAAGCGTGCAGTTGCGATAGCGACCGACCAGGCTCTTGCCAACGATAACTTCGCCGGCTTCCGGGCGGAACATCCGACCGGCGACGATCCGTACCTGGTCGTGCACCTCAAGCGCCACCGGCAGCACGCCGCGAAAGACGATGTTTTCCCTGCTCCCGTTCTTCAGCTCGAGCAGGGTCTGAACCGGCAGCTCCGGCGAGGCCATCGGATTACCGGCCGGGTCGCGGCGAATCTCGGGCAGGAACTTGAGTGCGTCAAACTGCGCCAGGTCCATAGCCGAGTAGGTTTCGGTCGTGGCGCCGCGGCGCAGCACGACCATGTTGTCGGGCGCGCCGGCATCGGTGATCGCGGATGCGATGCCCGCGACCATCGCCATCACTACGACAAACACGGCGACCACGAGCGCGATCCCGGCGGCGGTCATCGCCGTGGACACCCTGCGGACGAGCAGGCTGCGGACGTTGTATTTGAGCGGGATCGCCATCTCAGGCGACCATCCTGAGCGCGTCCACGATATTGTGCCGCACCGCCGACCAGGCCGGCACAATCGCGCTCAGGACGCCGAGCAACGCGGCAAGCACCATCGTTTCAACGGCGATTGCGGGTGAAATCTGGATGTTTGTCAACGGACCGGTGGCCAGCGAGCCGACCGCGTAGAGTCTCAGTACGATGTAGGCAGCGGAGCATCCGAGCGCCCCACCAACAATCGCGATAATCGTCGACTCGGCCAGCAGAAGGGCGATGATCGTGCGCGCGGTGAATCCGATCGAGCGCAGCACCGCTATTTCAGTGCGCCGCTCACGAATCGACATCGCGGCGGTATTCGCGGCGACGAGCCCGATCGTCACCACTACGATCAGGCCGAGAATCTCCGCGAGCTGGAAGAAAATCCGAAAGTTCGCGGTGAAGCCGCCGATGAACGACGCCTCGGACTCGCTCAAGGTCTCGGCCGAGGAATTAGCAAAGCCTTCATCGAGCGCCGCTATCACACGCGGCACCGAAGAGGGCTGGTCGACCCTGACCCAGAAGTTGTCGACAAAGCCGGGGCGTCCGGCCGCCTCCTCGAGATAGTCGCGGCGGAAAATCAGAAAGTTCGGCGGCGCCTTGCCGCCCAGGTAGCCGACGATCGTCAGCGTGACGTCGAACGGGTAGAGCGTACCGCGCAACATGATCTGCTGACCGAGGTGCCAGTTAAAGCGCTTCATGGTGGCCGGACCGACCAGGCACGCCGTGCGCAGCCGTTTGAACTGATCGAGCCCTTCCGGCGAAATACCCCAATCCGGCCACATCACGGCGACGTCTTCGGGGTCGACGGCCAGGTTGGGGAATTGGTCGGACACATCGTGATAGATGCCGCCAAACCAGCTTTCAGGCACCACCGCGACCACATGAGGGGTGGCCTCGATACGCTGTTTATAGGCCTCGGGCAGAGAGTAGGCGAGGCCGGCCTGGTTATGGCACGCGATCCGAACGGAAGAGGCGCTGTCGGACAGGATTTGATTGGCGACCACGGGCACGCTGGCGAGTGCCGCGAATATGAACAGCGAGACGGCGATCGAGAGCACCGTGAGCGCGGTCCGGCGTCGATTTCGCGTGAGGTTCTTGAGAACTAGCAACGCGAATTTCACTCGTTCCCAGTCCTCCGCATTCCCCGAATTCAGACGTTCGCCTTAAGCGTGGACACGCCTGCCCCAACGGTTTCGACTCCAGTCTGCACGCCCTTGTCGAGCCGGTAGATTGTCTCAACGTAGCGTTCGGCTCGCGCGTCGTGCGTGACCATCACGATGGTCTTATGGAAATGGCGGTTGAGTTCGGTGAGCAGACCCAGGATGTCCTCGGCCGACTGCGCATCGAGATCGCCCGTGGGTTCATCCGCAACGACGATAGTAGGATCGGCGACGATGGCGCGCGCAATCGCGACCCGCTGCTCCTGTCCGCCGGAGAGTTGGCGCGGATAGTGCGCCATCCGGTCGGCGAGCCCGACCGCGCGCAGTGCCGTTTCGACATGAGCGCGCCGCTCGGCCTTTTTGAGCGGGGTCAGCAGCAGCGGCAATTCGACGTTTTCAAAGGCGGTGAGCACCGGGATCAGGTTGTAGAATTGAAAGACCAGCCCGATATGCCGCGCGCGCCAGCGGGCGAGTTCACGATCCTTCATCCCCGTGATCTCCTCGCCGCCGACCGCCACCCGGCCGCTCGTCGGATGGTCGATGCCGGCAATCAGATTGAGCAGGGTGGTCTTGCCCGAGCCCGACGGCCCCATCACCGCGACGAAACGGCCCGACACGATGCGCATCGAAACGTTGTCCAGGGCGCGGATTTCAAACTCGTCCCGGCGGTAGACTCTGGAGACGGCGTCCAGTTCGACGGCATATTCACGGTCCATCGTCGCTCCGAGCGGGTCAGTGACAGTATCGGATTGCCGCGATCCGCTTGCACTTGCGAACAATACCAGCCGTAAAATAGTAGTCTCAGGCACTTTGAACAAGGCATCATGGAGTTAACCCGCGATGGCGAAAGTCTGGGTACTGCAGCATCATCCGGCCGAAAATCTCGGCCTGATCGCCGAGGCGCTCCAATCGGCCGCGCTGGCGTGGCAGCAGGTTCGCGTCTTCGACGGGCAGACGCCGCCCGCCGACATGACCGGGGCGGGAGGCCTGATCGTGATGGGCGGTCCCGAGTCGGTCTATCGGCTCGACCGCCATCCGCATTTGCGCGCCGAGATTTCGCTTATCGAATCCGCCCTTAAGGCCAATCGTCCCGTGCTCGGAATCTGCCTCGGCAGCCAGTTGCTCGCGGCGGCTCTGGGAGCCGAGGTGCGCAAGGCTCCGCGACACGAGATCGGATGGTATCCGGTGCGGCTTAGCGACGCGGCGCGCGAGGATCGCCTGCTCAAGGGATTGCCGTCCGAGATCGTCCCGTGTCACTGGCATGGCGACGTTTTCGATCCGCCGGCGGGCGCGGTCTCGCTCGCGTCGTCCGAGATGACCGCGTGCCAGGCCTATCGCTACGGCGATCGCGCCTACGGATTCCTGTTCCATGCCGAGATGACGCAAAAGATTATCGGCGCGCTGGTCGAGGAGTTCGGCGCGGGTCTGAAGCGCATCGGAATCGATGGCGACGCGATCATGGCCGAGGCGCCCGCGCGGCTGGCGAGCCTGGCGCCGATCGCGGACACGATCTACAACCGCTGGGCCTCCCCGATCCAGGGCACCTGACCGCATAGGTGCGCCGACCATTGCGCCAACCGCAATTGAATCGCGCGGCTCTTTCGGCGTGCTTGCAAGAAAAGATTAAGCGGGACGATAGTGGGCCGATACGCCCGCTTCGTGCCGGACGCTCGCGGCGATCTCCGACGCTGATTCGAGCCGGCCCCTTGCGGTGCGGCTTCGGAGGTCGTCATGTTCGATCTGATTGTTCGTGGCGGTCAGGTGGTGACTCCACAGGGCGTCGGCCCCTGGGATGTCGGGATTATCGGCGAGAAGATTGTCTCGATAGGAATCGAGGATGCCCGCGCCGAGGCGGGACGGATTATCGACGCGGCCGGGAAGATCGTCGTGCCCGGCGGTATCGAGCCGCACGCTCATCTCGCGAGCCTGATCGGGATGCATCCGGAGGGCCGTGTGTTCACGCTCGGTCCGGAGGAAGACACGGTCGGGATGGCGTTCGGCGGCACGACCACTCATATCGATTTCTGCTTCGTCCATCCGGCGACCGATGTCCATACCGCGATTACGCGGCGCGCCGAGCGATGGAAGGGCAAGTCGCACGTGGACTATTCGTTCCATGTCGCGCTGGGCGGTGCGCTGCCGCTCAAGATTTTCGATCAACTCGGCGACGCGATTAAGTACGGCTTCCCGAGCTTCAAGGTGTTCACCGCCGATATTCTGACGCCCCATCCGAATCGCCTTTCGTTCCGGCTCGACTGGGGACGGATGCAGCTTGCGATGGAGCGGTTGGCGCACGCGGGCGGGATCATGACGGTGCATGCCGAGGACCACGATCTCGTCCAGTTCAATTACGAGCGCTTCCGCGAGGAGGGACGCGTCGACGGAACGAATCTGGCCCATGTGCATACCAAGCTCTCCGAGCAGCTTTCGTTCCGCCAGACGATTCAGCTCGCCCAGGCGACCGGCGCCGCGATTTACTTCGTCCATACCTCGGCGCGCGAGGGCGTCGAGGCGGTGGTCGAGGCGCGGGCGCATCGGCTGCCGATCTACGCCGAAACGCTCCATCACTACGCGCTCTTCAACGCCGACGACTATCGCAAGCCGCGCGGCTTCTGTTACCACACCTATCCGTCGCTCAAGTTTGCCGAAGATCAGGCGGCGCTGTGGGAGGGGCTGGTGCGCGACGGCGTCTCGGCCACGGCGACCGACGAGTACCCAACGTCGCTCGAACTGAAGCTGCGGGGCAAGCGGATCGATGACGTGACCGGCGGCAACCTCGGCGCCGAGGCGCGGATGGGGATCGTGTATACCGAGGGCGTCGTGAACCGCGGCATGTCGCTCGAGCGGTTCGCCGACGTGACCTCGACCAACGCGGCCCGAATCATGGGCCTCTATCCGCGCAAGGGCGTAATCGCGCCCGGCAGCGACGCCGACCTATGCGTGATCGATCCGACGATCTCGCGCAAGCTCAAGCGCGAGGACTTCCACGTGAGCGACTACAGCCCGTGGGAGGACTGGCCGATCAAAGGATGGCCGGTGATGACGGTGCTGCGCGGCAAGGTTATCGTCGAAAACGGCAAGCTCGCGGGCGCGGCCGGGGAAGGCCAGCTTATCCCGCGCAAGATCGATCCGGTGATTCTGCGCCGGCCGGCAAGCTGAGGGGGGCAGGGCGAAATCAGCCGGGGCGCGAATCGGTGCATCGCGGGCTTAACAGCGGAAGAGATACGAAGGAACTACGGCAATGACGGCGGATGACATCGAGAAGGATTCGGCAAACAAGGGCGGAGTGAAACTCAACCCGCCGCATCGCGCGGAACATATCGGAAGCCTGTTGCGTCCGCGCGAACTGCGCGAGGCGTTCAAGGCGCGCGCGGCGGGACAGATGGCGGCCGACGCCTATCGCGAAATCGAGGACCGCGCGATTATCGCGGCGATCCAGATGCAGGAGGCGGTCGGCCTGCAGACGATCACCGACGGCGAGTTCCGCCGCGGTTCGTGGGCCTTCGGTCTGGTCAAGGCGGTTGACGGGTTCGAGGAAGCGCGCTCGAGCTTCGAGTTCCAGGACGCCGACGGCAACAGCTATCCCTTCGACACCTGCTACGCGACTTCGAAAATCCGCCGCACCCGTCCGATCGCGGCGGGCGAGTTCGCTTTCGTGAGCCATCACACCAGGCGGGTGCCGAAGGTCACGATGCCGGCGCCGAGCTTCATGCATTTCTTTCGCGGCGCCGAATGCGCCGATCGCAAGGTCTATCCGAATCTCGCCGATTTCTGGTCGGACCTGCTTGCGGTCTACAAGGAAGAACTCCACGAGCTGGGACGGCTCGGCGCCCGCTATCTCCAGATCGACGAAGTGCCGCTGGCGATGCTCTGCGACGCGCGCGTGCGCGAGCGGGCGCGTGCGATGGGCCAGGAGCCCGACGCGCTGGTCATCCGGTATATCGACGCGATCAACGAGGTCATCGCGGCGCGGCCGGCCGGCATGACGGTCGGGATGCATGTGTGCCGCGGCAACTTCCGCTCGCGATGGATGGCGGCGGGCGGCTACGATACGGTCGCCGAGCGGCTGTTCAATCGCACCAAAGTCGATGCATTCTTCCTTGAGTACGACACGCCGCGCGCGGGCGACTTCGCGCCGCTGCGCTTCGTCCCGGCCAACAAGGTCGTCGTGCTGGGCCTCGTCAGCACCAAGACGCCGATCCTCGAACAGAAGGACTCGCTGAAGCGCAGAATAGATGAGGCCGCCCGCTTCGTTGCGCTCGAACGCCTCGCGCTGAGTCCGCAATGCGGCTTCGCGAGCACCGTCGCGGGCAACCTGCTTTCGGCCGAAGATCAGACAAGGAAGCTTGGGCTGGTGGTGGAAGTCGCGCGCGAGGTGTGGGGCTGATCGCGACCGGCAAGCTCGAATCGAAACCCTGATTGAATCCTGGAGGAACCCGATGGCATACGAAACTTTCAAAGTGGAACGCGCGGGCGCGATCGCAACCGTGCGGTTTAATCGTGCCGCCAAGCTGAATCCGATCAACGAAACGCTGATCCGCGAGATGATCGCGATCGCCGGCGAGTTTCAGGAGGACGAAGAGTCGCGAGTGATAATCCTGACCGGCGAGGGACGTTCGTTCTGCGTCGGCGCCGACCTGAACATGCTGGCGTCGGGCAGCACGCCCGAGGCGCGGCGTACTCAGACCGACGCGTCGCGGCTGCGCACCTCGAAGCTCGGATGGCGTCTCATGGACGAGTGGGAGCGCCTTGACCAGATCACGATCGCGGCGGTCAACGGCTTCGCCGTCGGCGGTGGACTGTCGCTCGCGATGGCCTGTGATTTCAGAATCGCGGCGGCGGGCGCGCGCATCTGGATTCCCGAAGTCCGCCTTGGCGTTCCTTACATGTGGGGATCGGTCACGCGGCTAATCAACCTGGTTGGGATGGGCAAGGCGAAAGAACTGATCATGACCTGCGACGAGGTCACCGCCGAGGAGGCGGCCGCGATCGGACTGGTCAACCAGGTCGTGGCGGCGGAAAAGATCGGCGAGGTGGCGATGGCGCTCGCGCAAAAACTGGCGGGCCGGCCTCCGATGGCGCTGCGGCGGACCAAGGAGTTCTTCAAGGCGCTCGGGACGAATCGTATCGGCGACATCACTTATGCCGACGCCTATCTCGGCGTTTCGAGCGCCGGCAGCGAGGACGCGCGCGAAGCGATCGCAGCGTTCCGGGAAAAGCGCGACGGCAAGTTCGTCGGCCGCTGAGATGCGCAGGTCGTAGAGGAGATCATCTGCCGGGCGCGCCGAGAGATCATCTAAGG
>VFSW01001238.1_pt1 | contig 38741 bp, 38 predicted proteins | sample 5358111 | NCBI WGS metagenome assembly VFSW01 (sample SAMN11554181, study PRJNA540505) | mine drainage metagenome | isolation source: sediment from site ElyBrook_90M | place: USA: Ely Copper Mine, Vershire, VT | collected 2017
TTGTTCCTCCTCCTGCTCGTTCAGCGTCTTCTGGGTCTGAAGATCAGGGTCGCCGGGCACCTCACCATCTACATCACGCGCAGCGCAGGAACTTTTTGGAAGCGACCGTGGCCTAACTGGCGCCTCGTCGTTGCGGCGGAGACCACCCAGATCATCGGAACGTTCGCGGCTGTCTATGGATGGGGCATGACGCCACTAGGATGGAAATATGCGTTCGCGGTATGGGTCTATGCGCTCGCATGGTTTTTCGTCAATGACATGGCGAAGGTTGAGGTTCACCGCCTGTTGAACTTGGGAACGCAACGCCAGCAGCGCCATTTGGCGAGAGTCAACGCCAGCCTTCATCCGGCCCCGGTCAAGGCAGCGATGCCAGCCGCTTAGGGGCAGCCTTGGCGCTGAAGATCAATTTGTACGAAGAAGTCTTGAAAGCATCCGGTCCGCTCACTAAGGAACCGTACACGCCTAAATTAACCCCGCCGCCGCTATCTGCCAGTTGTGCTTGCCGAGAACCAGATCGGCGTATCGCTCGTCCCACTCACGCCGCGCCTTGGCATAAACGCTACCGTCCATCGTTGCCTCCGTCGGCACGCAGGGCTTCTCCGAGTCGCGCACGGCGACTCGAACGCGAGTTTGTGATGGGAAGGGAAAAGCGAAGCGCGCGCCCAATCCAACCTCGCGCTGTGTCCCGATCTATGAACTCGGGAACGTGGAGATCGGGGCGATCAAATTTTCTGGCAAATTTCTGGCAAAGTTGGCGGGAAAAGGCGGGAAATGCGGTTCCTGGCCGGGAAGCCGAAAATGCGGGAACGCCTTGTGCCGCAAGGGTTTTCATCCCTCCGGCTCCTCGTCGTTCCCGCCCCGAATCGAGTTGCCAGCACAAGGTCGTCGGTTCGAAACCGATCACCCGCTCCAGTAGTTCTCCCAGGGAAATCAAGACTTTTTCCGTCCGTTGAGGACATGCAATTGCTGGCGCGCAACAACCGCGTCAACTCCGATTATGAGAGCGGCACCGCGAAGCCTTGCACTTGCGACAGCCACGAGACACTCCAAGGTTTAGAAACGACTTCAGGACCTGCGCGAATCGCTCGGCGTCAATGGGCTTCGAGGTGTAGTGGTGGACGCCGCCAGCGCGTGCGAATTTCTCCGTTTCAGGGCTGTGCCTGGCGGCGACGTAGATCACCGACGTATCTGGCGCCGACTGGTGCAACCGATCGAGCGCCGCGAAGGAGTCCGCGGAGCCGAGAATTGCGTCGTCAAGAACGATCAGCTTCAGTTCAGGTCGCGTTAGAAATTCTGGCCTGGAAGATAAATCCGAACAGCTCTCCACGCGCCACTGATCTCCAGCGGCCTCGAACGTAAGTGACGCCAGGGCCGCATCGTTGGAAGCGACGACGATATGGATCGGAGAGGCCACGGGAGTTCTGCCATCCAAGGGTCTGATAATCGGTACCCAGCCGTTAGCGCGCGTGATGTCGGTATTAGCTTGGACCGTGCCAGCCGTTGGACCGGAGCTTGCCGCGATCGAAGGCGCGGCTTGGCGCATTTGGCGCCATCGATGACGCGATTGGAGCCATGGGGCTTGCCCGCCAGTTTGCTGTTTTGGGTTTGGATGGCGTGAAGGCGAATCTCCAGACGCGGGATGATCGCTTCGTCCTTTTGCGCTCGCGTCTCCTTCGCTTTCTTGGGCCCGCTTGAGTGACTGAAGTCTCGTTGCACCTGTACGAGTGAAGCTCCGCTTCCATCCGCTACGCCTCGTCGCGTACAGTTCGCAACGAGATCGCGGCTTGGACGGACGCCAACGGTGACGGGTTTTTTGGCCATGCGTTATGCTTGGGAGAAAGCGCAAGGATTTGTGCGCTATCGCCACCGGACTGAAGAAAAAGATGGCCGGGCCGGAGAAGTTTGAAGAGACGGCAGAAACGTGGAGCGCTGCTATTATCACATACTCTGGGACCACGAGTTGGACGGGTTGCAGGGGCTGCTTGAGACCCTTCTGAAGCGGCGCGACGAGGTGATGGACCGATGGCACAGTCTTTATGTGGTGCATTTCGGGGAGTCGCGTTCGCTTTCCGAGGCTGAGTTCATCAACATTTTCGGTTCTGAACTGGACAGTTCCGTTCCACATTTGCTGCGGAAGGATATGGAGGGCTTCGCCGCTAAAGTTCGTGCCAAGGCCGAACAATTGGCGGAGCGCGAGGTGCCCTACTCCGAGGTGATAGTTTCGATGCATCTCTTCGAGGAGAGCGTCGCCAACATTTTCCCCAGCTTTCCGCCAGCGCTCCCGCGGATATACCTGGCGTTCGACAAACTGAGCCACATCCGTACCATCATTCTGGCAGAAACGTACTTTCAATCGCGCTCGGCTGCGGCTCACGCCCGAATTGAGGATCTTGAACGGGAAGCCTCACGCATACAGCTTGACGGACGCAGCAGCTTTCACGGTTTGGTCGGGGCGAGCCGACCGATGCGCCGCCTTTACGAGCGCATCGAGGCGGCGAGCAAAACCCGCGGCACGATTCTGATTGTTGGCGAGAGCGGAACCGGCAAAGAGCTCGTGGCGCGGGCCGTGCACGAAGCCCAGCACAGTTCTTCGGGTCCGTTTATTCCCTTCAACTGCGCCGCGATACCGAAAGACCTCATCGAGAGCGAGCTTTTTGGCTATCGGCGCGGAGCTTTTAGCGGCGCAACTGCCGAGTACCTGGGCCTATTTCGCGCCGCCGAGGGCGGCACGCTATTCCTGGATGAAGTTACAGAGATGAGCCCGGAGACGCAGACCAAGCTGTTGCGCGCGATCCAGGAACATTCGGTACGCCCGGTCGGCGCGACAATGGAAGTCCCCGTAGACGTGCGGTTGATCGCTTCGACAAATCGCGAGCCGGAGGAGGCGGTGCGTCGCGGGCAGTTGCGGGAAGACCTGTATTACAGGCTGGAGGCCGGCGAATTGCGCATACCGCCGCTGCGCGAGCGGCTGGAGGACATCGCGCTGCTGGTTGAGCACTTCATCGCCCTATTCAATCAAAAGATTGGACGGAAACCGCCGGTCGAGGGGATCGAGCAGGACGCACTTGAAGCGATGCGTCGCTACCAATGGCCGGGAAATGTAAGAGAGCTCTCGAACGCGATTGAAGGTGCTTTGACCTTTGGACGCCACAGCCACATCAGGTTTGAGGACCTGCGGTCGCGGATTCGCGGAACGACAGAATCGGTGAACGCGACCGCGAATCTTCCCAGTGGCACGTTCGCCGACGTGGAGCGTGAGGTGATTCGAAGAGCTCTGGAACAGTCGGGAGGAAACAAGGTTCAAGCCGCGAAGCTGCTGCGTATCTCCCGCAAGAAGCTATATGCAAAAATCCACAAGTTCGATCTGTGATTCGTTGCGAATTTCTTGAATTCAAGCGATCTTCGACGAAATGCTCCGGATCAACGGCTGGCCTCCTGTTGAGCGGTGGAACCCAATGAGCGGTTGAACCCAACGGCCGGTTCAGTCGTCCATTATGTGCTGAGTGGCCTGCAGCACGTCTAAGAGCGCTCTCAGCAGATCGCTGGTGCTCACGATCCCGACGAGTTTGTCGTTCGCCAGGACTGGCAGGCCTCCGATTTTATGCTGGAGCATCAGCCGCGCCGCGTCTTCCGCGGTGATGCGCGGGGTAATCGTAACCGGGTCTGGCGTCATCGCCGCACTCACTTTGGTGTAGTCGAGGTAACCCGAGTGCTGACGTAAATCGCGCTCGGTGATAATGGCCTCCAGCTTGCCGTTCTCGATGACGGGGAGGCGCCGAAAGTGCCCCGCATCCATCAGTGATTTGGCCTTGGCCAGCGTGTCGTCAGGCGTCACGCACACTGGATCGCGAGTCATCCAGTTGGCAATTTCCATCGCTTCCTCCTCATCGTTCTGCCCGATACCGTCGCAAATGTCCTGCCACGGCTTACGAGGCTTCTTGTGTGTGGGAGTCGCGAGATCGCATGCTTATCGATTTCCAAACCAGCGAAGATTGGCTCCGTTGGATACAGGCGTGAGATAGCTCGCATGCATCCGAACGGCCTCGAATGGGCACATTCTACTCGAATGGGCGCATCCCAACAGTTTTGCCTAGGGATCCTTTGCAGAGTGGGCTGGCACGGCGCTCGCTATAGGGAGCAGTGGCAGGGGCCATTTGAGGCAAGGAGACGTTTCAATGTCCTTCCCATTCAGAAGAATCCTGAGTCCGGTTGACTTCGACGACAGCTCTCTGGCGGCCTTGGATGTGGCAGCACGGATCGCGCGCCAAAATGACGGGACGATTGTGCTGCTTCACGTTGTGCCGATGCTGATCCCGGCCTCGGGCATGCCTGTTTACGTCGACATCTACAAGGGGCAGGAAGAGGCGGCGAAGGACAAGCTGCGCGAGGTCGCTGGTAGACGGCTGGAGGGGATCAAGTACGAGACGCTTACTGATCTCGCCGATCCCGCCGGGGCGATCCTGAAAGTAGCCCGGCGAGCTGGCGCCGACCTGATTGTGATGGCTACGCACGGACGGCGGGGATTTTCTCGGGTCCTGCTGGGCAGCGTGGCGGAAATGGTTCTTCGCGAAGCGCCCTGCCCGGTGCTGTGCGTCCGTCGCGGGGAGCCGGACAAGAATCTGGTTGCGAGATGGATGAGCTCAAGCCCCGTGACTGCCACTCCGTACGAAAAACTCTCAACCGTTGAGGGGCGCATGCATGACGGCAACTTCCGGTCCGCACCAGTAGTTGACGGCGGGCGTTTGGTCGGCATCGTTACCGAACACGATATCCGCAGCCACATGGGCGTTCTGGAAAGTACCGAGGTCAAGGCGGCGATGAGTGACAACGTGACTGCCGTTACGCCGACCACGCCGCTCCACGAGGCTGCACGGCTGCTTTTCGAGCGAAAGATCGACCACCTGCCAGTGCTCGAAGATGCGCAACTGGCGGGCGTAATTAGCACCAGCGACATCCTCAGGGCGTTTCTCGAACAGGACTGAGAGAGAGCCTCATCATGATTAGTGAGCAAGCTCCGAAGCTGGACTCCAGTTTGGAAGCTTCAGAATCGCGCCTGGTCGAGGCGATGAGGCTGCCCGAGTTTTACCCGGATCATCCATCGCGGGTCGAAGTCAGACAAACCCACATGTCCTATGTGTTCCTGGCCGGCGAATACGTCTACAAGATCAAGAAACCGGTCCACTTCGATTTTGCCGATTGCTCGACCCTCGGGGTCCGCTACGAGCTGTGTCGCGATGAAGTGCGCCTGAATCGGCGCCTTGCCCCAGCCGTCTATCTCGGTGTTTGGCCAATAATCCGCGATGGACGCAGATTCGTGCTGGGTAACGAGGGCAGGAGCTTCGACCCCAGATCGCAGGAGTACGCAGTCAAGATGCGGCGGCTTCCGGATGACCGGATGCTGGACCGGATGTGGCGCGCCGGCCAGGTGAATGTTGCGATGATTGACGGGCTCGTGAAGAGACTGGCCGGGTTTCATGAGAGCGCTTCCACCGCGGAAGGCTGGCGTTATGGATCGGCGCCTGCGGTTCGGCGGACAGTGCTCGGCAACCTGGACGAAAGCGAACGCTTTGCCGGCTATACGCTTACCAATTCTCAGTTCGCGTCAATTGAGGATTATCTTAAAGGCTTCATCAGCGCGCATTGGGAGTTGCTTAACGATCGAATGCGCCAAGGCCACGTTCGCGATGGTCACGGGGACCTGAGATGCGAACATATTTGCCTTGTACAGGGAGTCCAGATTTTCGATTGCCTTGAGTTCAGCGAACGTCTGCGTTATGGCGACGTGGCCTCGGACATTGCCTTTCTCGCGATGGACCTCGATTCGCTCGGCGCGTCACCGCTCGCCGATGAATTGGTTCACGCTTATGCTCAAGCGACAGCCGACGAGACATTCGCGACGCTGACCAACTTTTACAAGTGTCATCGCGCTTGCGTGCGCGGGAAAGTGGAAAGCCTCAAGAGTCTCGCGGACGAAGTCCCTTCAGTTGAGCGCGACAGTGCGCGCGATCATGCTCGCGCGAGCTTTTCCCTGGCGTTTGGTTACGCCTTGCGCGGTAGACCGGCCCTGGTGATTGTGTGTGGACTTTCGGGCACGGGCAAGTCAACCGTCGCCCGGATGCTCCAGTCTCGTACTGGCTTCGAATTGCTTAGTTCGGACCGCATTCGCAAACGCCTTGCCGGCGTTCCCGAGACGGCTTCCGCCAGCGCTCCGTACGGAGCAGGCATATATAGTGCGGGCTTCGACCACCTGACCTATGACGCTCTGCTGGCCGATGCTCGTGCCCGGTTGCGCGAAGGTTGCGGCGTAATCATCGATGCAACTTTCATAAGACCGAAGGATCGGCGGAGCGTCCTGGCCATCGGCGCACAAGTCGGAGTACCGGTCTTGTTTGTCGAATGCCAGGCGGATGAGCGGGAAACTCTACGCCGGTTACGCGAGCGGACCAAAAAGGGCGATGGCGTTTCAGACGCAACGGCCGAAGTTTATCTGCGCCAGCGGGCGGACTTTGTGCCGATAACCGAAGTGCGCGCGCGCAACCATCTGATAATTGATACCGGCGAAAATATTGAATGCGCCCTGGAACGGATCGAAGGCTCCCTTCGTAGCCTCTTTCAACCGAGCAATGGCGTTGATGCGGCAACGGACTATTCATGATGCAGCGCTCGGGTGAAATCACGACGGTCGACATGACGAACTACATGGCCAGCGAAGTGTTAGGCGATGGTAGCCGGATACTAATCCGCGCGATCCGTGCGGATGACAAGCAACGGCTGCTCCAACACTTTCAGAACCTAAGCCCACAATCCGTCTACTATCGATTCTTTGGCCTCAAGCGATCGCTCAACGATGATGATCTTCAGCGCTTTACCGAACTCGATTTCATCAATCACGTAGGCCTGGCTGCGACGCTCGGGCGCAGCGCCAGCGAGCGCTTCGTGGGCGTCGGGCGGTATATCCGGAGTGAAGGTGCTTCCAGCGCCGAGGTCGCATTCGCCGTGCTCGACGAATACCAGGGCCACGGGATTGGAACGCTGCTGCTGAATCATTTAACGGGGATCGCACGCGTTAAAGGGATCAAGGAATTCACTGCGTCTGTTCTGGGGAGCAACAAACAAATGCTGGAGGTGTTCGCAAGCAGCGGCTTTCGAGTACACGATTCCTATGATTCGGGAGTAGTTCGCGTCAGCCTGGAAATCGGGGTGCGCGACCGGGTTCCATCAGAGAGAGCAGAAAAGAATCCGCGAGCGGAGGCTGTCATGAAAGTTGAACAGATGATGAATCACGCAGTCAAAGCATGTCATCCAGAGGACTCGCTCAACAAAGCTGCGCAAACGATGTGGGAGAATGTCTGCGGCGCCGTGCCGATCGTCGACGCGGAGTTTAAACCCATCGGATTTCTGACCGATCGTGATATCTGCATGGCCGCCTATACCCAGGGTAAACCTTTACAGGCACTGACTGTCGACGGCGCGATGGCCCGCAAGGTCGTGTGCTGCCAACTCGAAGATGATCTCGACTCCGCGATGCAACTGATGCGCGAGAAACATTTTCGGCGGCTTCCCGTGGTCGGACCCGATGGCAAGCTCATCGGTATTCTTTCGTTGGACGATCTAGCTCACGAGGCCGGACTGTCGCTGCGCGGCGGGGTGAACCGCGAATTAAGGGAACGCGTGGCCGAGGTCTGCATAGCGGTTTCGCGAAGCCGCGTCTTCGCCCGCTCTCCACGGACCGAATAAACAGACGCGCATTGGAGTTTTCGCGGCGCGCGCGAGGCTGTCTCAGACGGCGCGCGCGAATCCCACAATTCCCGACCCACTAAGGATCAAATTTACGAGCACCTCCAGTACGCCTATCAGCACTGGATCGACAAACCACAAACCGAGGCAACTGGAGTGGCTATACTAAGAGAAACGTGCGAATCGGCAGGGCGTGTGAAGGAGAACCAGGCTGACGCGGTTGCAGTCGGTGCTTCGTTCGCGTCGTTGCGGGCAAACGAAGACCTGATGATCGCGCGCCATGCTTATCGAGTGCCTTTTTCCTCCGTCTTAAGCGATGACCCACTGGAGAACCATGGCCAATGATGACTACGGCGTGATACCGCAAGACGTTGAAGGTGTTAAGGAACTCGCCGATCTGGCTTTGGACCTGCGCAATTGCTGGGACCATCGAACCGACCAGTTGTGGAGGCGGCTCGAACCGGAACTGTGGGCCTTAACTCACAACCCGTGGGTTGTTCTGCAAACTGTCTCGCGCACCAAGCTCAAGCGCCTGGCCGCGGACCCCTCGTACCGCAACGAGGTCCAGAAACTGCTGCGGGATCGCGAAACGCGCGAGAACGAGCCGTCGTGGTTCGAGCGCACGCACGGCAACTCACAGCTCACCGGTGTCGCATACTTCAGCATGGAGTTTGGACTCAGCGAAGCGCTGCCGATCTATTCGGGCGGCCTCGGTAACGTGGCCGGCGACCAGCTCAAGGCTGCGGATGATCTGGGTGTGCCAGTGGTGGGAATTGGTTTGCTCTATCAGCAGGGTTATTTCCGCCAATTCATCGATTCAGACGGCAGCCAGATTGCGCTCAATCCTTATAACGATCCGAGCCAGTTGCCGATCTCGCCGGTACGGGACAAGGAGGGTGAGTGGCTTCGTCTGGAGATTCGGCTGCCCCGTCAGAAGTTGTGGGTGCGCGCCTGGCAGGCGCGGGTCGGACGCGTGACGCTGTATCTCCTCGACAGCAATGATCCTGCGAACCCGCCATTCTATCGAGGTGTCACCAGTGAACTTTACGGCGGAGTCTCAGAACTGCGGCTGCAGCAGGAAATGGTGCTTGGGATCGGCGGCTGGCGACTCTTGCGTGGCCTGGGGATGAATCCCGAGGTCTGTCATCTCAATGAGGGCCACGCGGCCTTTGCGGTGCTCGAGCGGGCGCGAAGTTTCATGGCAGAGACTAATCAGCCGTTCGATGTTGCGCTCGCGGTTACGCGCGCAGGTAACCTCTTCACCACCCACACGCCGGTGTCAGCCGGCTTTGACTGTTTCGTCCCTGCTTTGATGGAGCAGTATCTGAAGCATTACGCCGAGAGCCGGCTGCGTATCAGCATGCGCGACCTGATGGCTCTGGGCCGCTTGAACGCTGACGACCCTGGCGAGTCCTTCAACATGGCCTATCTGGCCCTTCGTGGAAGCGGGGCAGTTAATGGAGTCAGTCGTCTGCACGGCGCGGTCAGTCGCGAGATTTTCCAGCCGCTTTTTTCTCGCTGGCCGCGAGCCGAGGTTCCCATCGGGTACGTTACCAACGGAGTCCATACGCCGACCTGGGACTCCTCGCATGCCGACAAACTATGGACCGAGGCTTGCGGCCCTGAGCGATGGCGCGGTGCAATGGAAATCGTGGGCGAGCAAATCTGCTGTGCCTCCGATGACGATCTGTGGCAGATGCGGGCGGACAACCGATTCGACTTAGTGAGCTACGTGCGCGATCGGATCGCGGCGGAACGTGCAGACGACAACTCCCACGAAGAGCTGGCGCAGACCATTTTTGATCCCAACACCCTTACCCTGGGTTTCGGGCGGCGCTTCACGGCATACAAACGTCCCAATCTGCTCCTGCATGACTCGGAGCGGCTGACGCAAATCCTTACCAATCCTCGGCATCCGGTGCAGCTCATCGTTGCAGGAAAGGCCCATCCAGACGACCAGCAGGGCAAAGCGATGGTACAGGCGTGGGTGCGGTTCGCTGAGCGGCCCGAGGTGCGCAACCATGTGGTATTTTTGAGCGACTACGACCTACTGCTCGCCGAACGCCTGGTCCGGGGAGTGGACGTGTGGATCAATACGCCGCGCCGGCCATGGGAGGCGTGTGGCACCAGCGGCATGAAGGTGCTGGTGAACGGCGGGCTAAATCTATCTGAGCTGGACGGATGGTGGGCGGAAGCCTATTCGCCCGAAGTAGGCTGGTCGCTGGGCGACGGGCAATATCATGGGGATGATCCTGCGTGGGATGCAGTCGAGGCAAAGCAGCTCTATGATCTTCTCGAAAGCGAGGTCATCACTGCATTTTATGGCCGCAACGACGCTGGCATCCCGGGCGCGTGGGTATCGAAGATTCGGCAGAGCATGGCGCGCCTGACGCCACAATTCTCGGCGAATCGAGCGGTCCGCGAGTACACCGAGCGATATTACCTCCCTGCGGCGCAAGCTTATCTCAAGCGAGCCAGGAACAGCGGCGCCCTGGGCAGGGAATTGCTGGGCTGGCAGGATCAGATGCGGCGACACTGGACGGCGATTTACTTCGGCAATGTCCATGTCGAGACCTCTTCCGGCTCGCACCAATTCCACGTGCAGGTGTATCTCGGCGAGTTTGATCCAGATGCGATCGAGGTCGAGCTCTATGCCGATTCGCCGAGCGGTGGAGTGCCTGTGCGACAGAAAATGACGCGCGGCGACCAGCTGGTCGGCGCGACCAAAGGATGGATCTACGTCGCTAAGGTGCCGGCTCAGCGTTCCGCCGAAGATTTCACCGCGCGGCTGATACCTCGTCATCCGGGCGCGGCAGTTCCGCTGGAGGCGGCGCAAATCAAGTGGCAGCGGTAAGCACGCTGGCGGAAGCGGCGGCCACGGGGCTGGTGGTTCGCGTGCGTGGGTCGGTGGTGGACGTCGAGTTTTCTGACGGAGTATTGCCGGCTCTCAACGAGGCGCTGATCATCGAATGGGATGGAGCCCATCCGTTGCTCGTCGAGGTGCAGAAGCATCTTGATCCGCACGCGATACGCGCGGTCGCGATGCAGAGCACGGCCGGGCTTAGCCGTGGATGTGCGGTTCGCAAGACCGGAGGCCCGATCAGTGTTCCCGTTGGCGAAAAGGTTCTCGGTCGCCTGATTAACGCGGTCGGCGAACCGATTGATGCGCTCGGGAGTTTTGCACCTGACGTTCCACGCTGGCCGATCCATCGGTTGGCGCCGGCCTTTAACCGTCAGGACCCCACGCGCGAAGGCTTCCAAACCGGACTCAAGGTCATCGATCTGCTCGCCCCGCTGGCCCGGGGTGGCAAGGCCGGGATGTTTGGCGGCGCGGGGGTGGGCAAGACCGTACTGATTACGGAATTGATTCGGACGACCGTCGAAAAGTACTCGGGCATCTCCGTGTTTGCCGGCATTGGGGAGCGCTCGCGCGAAGGGCATGAACTGCTTGGCGAGTTGCGCGAGTCGGGAGTGCTCTCACGGACGGCACTGGTTTTTGGACAGATGAACGAACCGCCCGGACCGCGCTGGCGCGTGGGGATGACCGCGCTCACAATCGCGGAGTACTTTCGCGACGCGATGGGCCGCAATGTGCTGCTCCTGATGGACAACGTTTTTCGCTTCGTACAGGCCGGGGCCGAGGTTTCAGGCATGCTCGGGCGGCTGCCCTCGCGCGTCGGTTATCAGCCGACGCTCGCGACCGAAATCTCGGATTTGCAGGAGCGCATCACTTCGGTGGCGGGCGCGGCCGTGACGGCTATTCAGGCGGTATATGTGCCGGCCGATGACTTTACCGACCCCGCAGTCGTGGAAACTTTTCGCCATCTCGATTCGTCGATAGTGCTTTCCCGCGACATGGCTGCCGAAGGGCTCTATCCGGCTATCGATGCGCTCAACTCGGCTTCGATACTGCTCGACCCGCACATCGTGGGCGAAGAGCATTACACAGTGGCGGAAGAGGTGCGCAAAACCATCGCGCGGTATCGTGAATTGCGGGAGATCATCTCGCTGCTCGGCGTCGAAGAGTTGAGCGCCGAGGATCGGCTCACCGTCGAGCGCGCGCGCCGCCTGCAGCGCTTCCTGACGCAGCCTTTTCTGGTGACGGAGCAGTTCACCGGCGTCGCGGGGAAATCAGTGCCAATCACGGAAACCCTCAAGGGATGCCGCGCAATTCTGGACGGCGAGGGCGACAAGTGGGCCGAAAGCAGCTTCTACATGGTCGGTGCGTTCGAGGACGCGCGCGATAAGGAAGCCAAGTCCAATAAGACTCCGACCTGAGCGTTATCGATGAAACTGGTAATCACCACGCCCACCGCGATCGTAGTGAACGCTGACAATATCAGCTACGTTCGGGCCGAGGATTCCACCGGAGCTTTCGGGATACAGCCCGGACATGCGGATTTTCTGACCGCACTCACAATCAGCGTGCTGACCTGGCGCGACGAGGCCGGCCTGGAACGTTTCGCAGCCGTCCGCGGCGGTGCCTTTCGGGTGCGTGATGGTAAGTCGGTGGAGGTTGCCACGCGCGAGGCGATTGTGGGCGACGACATCGGAAATCTTCGCGACGTCGTTCTCGCGCAAATGACCAGGAGCGCGGAGACGGAACAGGGCGCACGGCTTGGAGCGCTGGGCCTTCAGCACGCCGCTATTCAACAGATTTACCGCTATCTACGTCCTGGCGATCAGCCCAGAGATCCGCTGATGCGTAAATCATGACGCGCGACGCAAAAGGCGGCGGACCTTGTGACGAAGAGGAACGCAGGCTCGCGAGGGCGGTGGATCGAGTGAAGCGCAGACGCGAGTACTGGGAACGAACTGGCGAATGGCCGCTTGGAAGTGCGCTCGGGATGATGGGCAGGTTCGGATGGACCATCGTCGGGCCAACGCTGCTGGGCGCTTTCATCGGCCGATGGCTCGATCGAGTCTTTAACTCCGGTGTTTTCTGGAGCGCGACACTGGTTTTCGTCGGAGTGTCAGCGGGCTTTTACATGGTTTGGAAAAGGATGAACGCCCACGGATGAATATCCCACTGGTGAAGCTATTGATCTTCCTTGTCCTCGGGGTGGTTCTCGGCGGGGCATGCTTCGGCGCGCTCAAGTGGAATGTTCAGCTCTATTGCGGGAACTCCAGCACCCTGTTGGCGCTGTCGATTCACGCTTTGCGGTTGCTGGGCACCGCCGCGGTATTCATTGCGATCGCCCGAGCCGGCGCCGCGTCTTTGCTTTCCGCCCTGGTCGGATTCCAGTGCGTTAGGGTAATCGCCGTTCGCGCGAAAGGGCCGGCGCCGGGCGCGGTGTCGTGAGCCGCACTCCGCTCGCAGCGGTGGCCGTATTTCACATCGGGCCCCTTGTGATCACCGGGACTGTCGTCACGACCTGGATCCTGATCGCAGTGCTGGCGATCGCGTGCCGGCTTGCGACGCGTCGGCTGAGCATAATTCCCAGCGGCCCGCAGGCAATGCTGGAGATGCTCGTCACTGCCCTCGAGGAGCAGATTGCGGGAATAGTCAATCGCGATGCGGCACCGTTTTTGCCGCTGCTGGGAACCTTGTTTATCTTCCTCGTCGTGGCGAACCTCTCGGGAGTCCTGCCCGGAGTGCGCGCCCCGACCGCTTCGATCGAGACTCCGGCCGCATTAGCCGTGATCGTATTTTTCTCGGTGCACGTCTTCGGCGTGAAATTGCGGGGTCTGAGTGGCTATTTAAAGAGTTACCTCAAACCGAATCCGCTGTTGCTGCCGCTCAATATACTCTCGGAATTCACCCGTTCGTTCTCCCTGATGATGCGGCTGTTCGGCAATATAATGAGCGACGAACTGGTGATCGGGATAGTAGTGGCGCTCGCGGGCCTGTTGGTGCCGATCCCATTCATGGCATTCGAAATACTGATCGGTCTTGTTCAGGCGTACATATTTACGGTGCTGGCCGCGGTCTATATCGGGGGCGCCGTCGGTTCGATCGAGAAGTAATTGGAGGATCAGGTATGACTGTGCAGATGATTAGCATCATTAGCGCCGCATTGGCGGTCGCGGTTGGTTCGATCAGCCCGGCGTTGGCCGAAGGCCGCGCGATCGCCGCCGCAATGGAGGGGATCGCAAGGCAGCCGGAGTCAGCCGGTGCGTTGTCACGCACGCTTTTTGTCGGCCTTGCCATGATCGAGACGATGGCGATCTACTGCCTGGTGGTGGCATTGCTGCTGCTGTTCGCCAATCCCTACGCCGGCCGCTGATGTCCTTCAGTTGGACAACATTTGGGCTGCAGGCGGTCAATTTCCTGGTCCTCGTCTGGTTGCTCAAGCGGTTTCTTCTGAAGCCGGTCGGCGCAATCGTGGCCCGGCGCCGGCAGGAAATCTCCAGCGCTCAAGCCGAGGCCGATGCCGCCCGGCAGAGTGCGGAAAAGGCGCGCAAAGACTTCGAGTCACGCCAGTCCCAAATCGAGGCGCAACGACAGATTGTGCTCGATCAGGGGCGCGCACAGCTTGCCGACGAACGCTCGAAGATGATCGAAGAGGCGCGCGCGGAAATAGCGAAACTGAAATCGGCGGCGCTCAAGCACGTTGACGAGGAACGAGACAGTGCCGCGCGCGAAGTCTTCGACAGCGCCGTAAAAATCGCGATGCGGCTGGCGCAACGGCTCTTGCAACAATTCGCGACCCCGCGCCTCGAAGAACTATTCCTGGACCGCGTGCTCGATCACCTGGACCATCTGGCGCCGACAGAGCGCGCGGCGCTGCTGGGACAGTTCGGACATGACGGCGGGCAATTGATCGTCGCAACCGCCTATCCGCTCGGCCCCGAATCCGAGTCCAAATGGCGAGTGGCACTGAGCGAACGGCTCGGTGGGCGCTCGCAAATTGTGTTTACCACCGACACCGGGCTCATTGCTGGTGCGGAACTGAAGTTTCCCCATGCGATCCTGCGCTTCAGTTGGCGCGACGCCATTGCCGACGTACAACGGGAGTTGAATCAACATGAGCACGCTGGCTGAGAAGGTCGAGCAGCGGCTGGGCGAGGCGGCGCGGCGCGTCGAGAAGCTTACGTCCGGTCCCGCACTCGATATGCTCGGGCGCGTCGAGAGCATCGGCGACGATGTCGCGATGGTCTCCGGACTGCCCGCAACGCGGCTCAACGAATTGCTGCTATTCGAGCGCAAGGACGGCGGCGAAGCGGCGACCGGGATGGTGCTCGCGCTCGATCCCGATGTGATCGGGTGCGCGATGCTGGACCGGGCGGAAGGAGTCGAAGCGGGAAACCGCGTGCGCGGAACCGGTTTGGTCGCGAGTGTGCCGGTGGGCGAGATGCTGCTCGGCCGCGTGGTCAATCCGCTCGGCATTCCACTGGACGGCGGCCCGGAACTAACCGTCAAAGGGTTCGAGCCGGTCGAACGGCCAGCCCCCGGTATCATCGAGCGCGACCTTGTGAGCCAGGCGCTGCAGACCGGCCTTATCGTGATTGATTCGATGCTGGCGCTGGGGAGAGGTCAGCGCGAACTCATCATTGGCGACCGCGAAACGGGCAAGACCGCGATCGCCGTCGACGCCATCGTCAACCAGCGCGACTCGGGCGTGGTCTGCGTCTACTGTGCGGTCGGACAGAAGATGTCGTCGGTGACCCAGGTAATTGAGGCCGTCAAGCGCCACGGTGCGCCCGAGCGATGCATCTTCGTCGTCGCCGCCTCGGACGATCCACCGGGACTGCAATGGCTCGCGCCCTATACGGCTTGCACGATGGCGGAGTACTTCAGCGAACGCGGCGGCGATGCGCTGTTGGTGATCGACGATCTCACCAGCCACGCCGTCATCTATCGCCAGCTTTCGCTGCTGCTCAGAAATCCACCGGGGCGTGAAGCCTACCCGGGTGACATCTTCTACATCCATTCCCGTTTGCTCGAACGCGCAGCCAAGCTGAGCCATGAGCGTGGCGGGGGCTCGCTCACGGCGCTGCCGATCGCGGCTACCGAAGAGGGCAACATCTCGGCCTACATTCCGACCAATCTGATCTCGATTACCGACGGGCAGATCGTGCTCGAGCCGCGGCTTTTTCAGGAGGGTCAGAAGCCGGCCATCAACGTCGGCAAGAGCGTCTCGCGCGTGGGCGGCAAAAGCCAGGCCTCGGCGATGCGCAAGCTGGCGGAGAATCTGCGTCTCGAGTATACGCAGTTCCTCGAACTCGAAATCTTCACGCGCTTCGGTGGCATGGTCGACGAGCGCACGCGCCGCATAATCGAGCACGGCCGCCGTATCCGCGCGGTACTCACGCAGCCGCAATATTCGGGGCTCGCTATGCCCGATCAGGTTGCGCTCCTGCTTGCTCTCAACGAGGGGATGCTCGATTCGCTGCCGCTGGATAAGGTGACCGAACTCCGCAACTCGCTTGCGCAATGGCTGGCCGAAAAGGGCGCCGCGGCGGTCGCACGAATCAAGTCGGCCGGTGATCTCGACGACGCAACGCACTCGGCAATCCGGAGTCTGATGGCGGAATTGATCGCACACGTTGACGGTTCCACCACGGCTGCCGCGCATCCTTCCACGAGGTAGCCAGCGCAATGGCACGGGCGCAGGAAATCGGTACCCAAATCGCCTCACTCAACGATCTGCTTGAGATAGTCGGGGCGCTGCGCGCTATGGCCGCGGTGCAGATGCAGCAGAGCCAGCGGTCGCTTGATGCGATTCGCGACTACATCGGCATAATCCGCCGTGCTCTGGCCGAAGCGGCTGCGCTTGTGCCCGAGGACGGTGACGACTCAGCCATTGGCCTTGCGCGGCGGCCTGGCCTGGTGGTTTTCTGCTCGGAGCATGGGTTCTGCGGGGCCTTCAATGAGTCTCTTATAAGCGCTGCTGCCGAGGCATTAAGGAGCGACCCGAAACTCAATCTGATCTTCGTCGGAACGCGTGGTGCGCAGCGCGCCTCCGAGCGCGAGCTTCGTCCCGGACTGACACTTCCGATGGCGACCCATAGCGGTGGAGTCACGGCGGCGGCCCGCCGCGTCGCTGCGGAACTTTACCGGAGGTTCAGCGCGCAGGAACTGACCAGCGTCGAAGTGATTTTCACCCTGCAAGAGACTGGCCAGCACGCCACTCTCGATAGAGTGAAGCTCCTGCCATTGGAAGCTTCTGCGATTGAAAAAAGCCAGACCGGGATTCCTCCGCTGGTGAACATAGAACCGCGCCGTCTGCTCGGCGAACTCGCGGCGGAGTACATGTTCGGCGCCCTGGAAGCCGCCGCTATGGAGTCGTTCGCGAGCGAGAACGCGGCGCGTTTCCGGACCATGGAGGCTGCCCACGAAAATATCGCGACCAAGACCACGGACCTCAACCGGCTTGTGCGCCGGATGCGGCAGGAGACGGTCACCACCGAGATCCTGGATTTGATAGGCGGCTTCGAAGCCATGAAGAGCGACTAGAGATTCGCACTGAACGTTCTCGACCAGTGGCTGGGCGGATCGGTCGCGATCATGGTTCGGAGGACTTGGACATCAGAGATAGCCGAGTTGTTTCGCGTGATCGAGAAGTTCGCTCCTGAATTTGGGATGGGCAATTGCGATTAGCGCCTCGGCCCTCGCGGCGGTCGACCTGGCGCGCAGGTTTGCCACTCCGTATTCGGTAACGATGTATTGCGTGTCTGCCCTCGGATCGGTTGCCGGACCCTCGATCTTGGGAACGATGCGAGATACCGAGCCGTCCCTGGCCGTCGAATACGCCGTCAGGATCGACTTGCCACCGTTCGATAACTGCGCCCCACGGACGAAATCCAACTGACCGCCCGGCGCGCTGTACTGCCGGCCTTCGATCGTTTCGGAGTTGACTTCGCCGTCCAGGCCGACCTGCAAAAAGCCGTTTATTGAAACAACCCGATCGTTCTGCCCGATGACGTACGGATTATTCACAAAGTCGACTGGGTAAAGCTCCATGCTCGAGTTATCGTTCAAAAAATCATAGAAGTCTTTATCGCCCGCGGCGAGCGTATAAATGTTCTTGTGTCGATGTACGTTTTTATACTTGTTGCTCACTGCCCCGGACTTTATCAGCGCAGCGACTGCCGGACTCATCATTTCGGTGTGAACACCCAGGTCCTGATGATTGTCCAGCGCCGAGCACACCGCATTCGGGACTCCGCCAATGCCGATCTGGAGCGTCGCACGGTCGGGCACAAGTTCGACGATGAACTTGCCGATCATGCGATCCAGAGCGGTTGGTTCGCGCATCGGGAGTTCGGGTAGCGCGCTTTCGTATTCCACGATACCGGCGACTTCGGAAATGTGCAGCGCCGAATCGCCGAAGACGCGCGGCATCCGCGGATTCACTTCAACGATGAGCCGCTTCGCGATCCGCGCGGTCGGGATCGTGTAATCGCCGTTGGTCCCGCAACTGAAGAAGCCCGCCTTATCTATCGGCGAGACCTGAAGGATGAATGCGTCGATGCCTATTTCCGACAGCACCGCAGGCATCGCGCTAAAGTTGCCCGGCATGTAGAAGACCGCCTGTCTGTTCTCTTGCTTGCCGCGCTGCATCAGCGCCCGCTCGAAGATGGTCGGAAAAAACGGATGAGGCTTGATCACCTCCAGGTACTCGTACTTGAGGATGGTCCGGGCGGCGGCCGCGACCGAATGCGAATAGTAGACGCGAAGCTCCTCGATGCTGCCCTCCGTCACCCGTCCCTCCAGCGCTTCAAGCAGCGCCGGCGGCTCGCTCACCGCCATGCCCATGGAAAGAGTGCCGCGTGAAGGGATGAGCTTAACCGCGTCCGCTGCCGTCATCAGCTTTGACTTGTATTGCGTCTCATACATGTTCTCTGTCATTGCGCTTGATACCAGTGGTCCTTATCCGCGGGGCCTGCGATCGTCATTAGTTAGAGCGATTCTCGTGCCAACGCTCGATTACAGAGAGTCATGGCTCATCATGTGGCATTGCGTTGGCCTCGGAATGGAGCGGCGTTGCTCAAGCGTGGTGCACGAAGCGTTTGTCCGCTGCTCTCGTTCGGCCCTCGGGCTGCGTGCCGATTCGTCTGCGCGGCGGCGGGCAGCGGGTCGCAGCGCGTCCAGCGGTGACATTGGCGCGAGGTGCGGTGGACGCAGTGAAATTGTGCCCGAGAGAGCCACGGGATGGCGCGGATCGCTACAGGCGGAGCTGAATTGGAGTTCATGCTGACAGCCGCTGATAGGGGGCCGGTTAGCCGCCCGACGAGCGGGCGCGCGCCGCCTCGCGATCGAAGCCAGGCAGGATGGCGCTGATGAAAGCATTGTGGATCAACTCGCCGAGCGCCTGCCATGTACTCATGTTGGGACGCTGCAAATTGCCGGAAATATTGACCTCGGTCGCGACCTTCTCCGTGGAATGATTGGTCAGGAGTTTGTCGGCTGTGCCAATAGCAAGTTCATATGCCTGATGAAGCAGTGGTTTCCCACTATCTTTCTTCAGACTATATACTTCCACGTTTCCGAACATCGGCTTGACATAGCCCTTTACGGCCCCGTTCTTGACGCTCATCTGAGTAAAGAGCACGAAAGTGCCGGCGGCGACGTCAAACCGTCCGTACGCGGTCAGAAGAGGATTCAGCCGGGTGAGGTCGGTCTTCTGGATTGCCAGATAGAGCGTGAAGTCGGGCCCGTTGATTTCAGGGCGGAAAGTCGCGTCGATCGAGGCGGGCCCGTCGGCCATGAAAAGACCATGCGCTGCGAGTGTGGCGTTGCCTTCACTGAAATGGTTGGAAAGATTTCTCAGCGAGGCGCTGACGGCCGAAACGTACAATGCGTATGATGGCGGACGTGTCGTGTCGGTAAAGCCGAGATCGCTATTGGTCAATCGCAGGTCGTCGATTTTCAGCAGCAGACCGCGCCGGTTGTTTACCTTGTGAACGCCTGCCTTGACCTCCTGCGCGCGCCGCTTTTCCGCCTCGGCGGTCGCCGCGGTATGGATATATTCGAGCTTCAGGCTGTCGATCGAAGCATCGTATAGTTCGAGGCGCGCTATCCCGGGAGCGTATTCGAGCGCGCCATCTCCCTGCATCACGCCGCCCTTGAGATTGACGTTCGCCTTGCCGGCTTCCGGTTCAAAAGGCGCCAGAGGAAGCCGCTCAGCCCAGTAGCGGACGCGCAGCCCCGGCGTCGGCTGAGACAGGAAATTCGCGTTGCCATCGATTGTCAGCCGGCCTGTGCCGTTGACCGCGGCGCTCGCCTGAATCGGCGACGGGTACGGGTCTTTCGGAGCCTGGATGTTACGGATGTTGAGCGCGGCCAGGCGCAGATGGGTCAACTCGAGCGGGCGCTTCGGATCGGCGTCGACGTAAACGGCGCTCCCATCGATAATACGCAGACGGTTGAGCCGAAATGGATAGATTCCTTCGACGGCCTGTTGCCAGCCCTCCTCGCGCAGCGGAACCTTGCTGCCGCGCTCGGCGCGGAGCTGGATCAGGTCAATATGAAGGCGCGGTCGCGTCACCAGTGCGTCGGCGACGACGCTTCCGAACAGAAGCTCATGCCATTCGATGCCGACGCGCAGCGAATGGATGTCGGCGACCGGCGGCGCCGGATGGGCGTTCTGAATCACGATCAGCTCGTCGAGCGTCAGGACTCCATCGAGCAATTGCAGATGAGCGCCGGCCAGCGCGGTGTGATAGCCGCGCAGCTTGGCATTCATCGAATGCTCGATACGCGCGCGGATTATCGAGTCGAGAAAGAACGACAGGATGGAGAGCGATGCCGCGACCGCGAGTACGACGCCGGCAAACCATCGCAAGAATGAGGATTTCGAGCGCAATCAGCGGCTCCTGCAACGCCCGCCTGTCCGCCACACGGGATGTCGCCCGACGATTCGTTCCCGGCGGGAATCAGGCGGCGCTGGAGGGATTTGGGATTTCGGCACAGCGCCCTGGGTCAGCTAGAGCAGGCGCCTGACGATGAAAATCACTACTAGAATTGAAATTGGAACGCCTAAAAGCCACGCGATTCCATAGCCGAGCATTGTTCAGATTCCTCCCGTGTTAGAGTCGCTCACGCCTATCAAGTGCAGCAAGCGCCGTACCGGGAAGATTCGCTTGAACTAGGAGAGGATTGTTGTTGCTCGGAGAGGAATAGGCAATATTTACCTGGATCGCCGAATCACGCGGAATTCGGATTTCGCCACCGACCTACTTATTGACCGCCGGTGCACGCAAGAGGAATTGACCGATAGCGATTTCAAGCCTTTGAAAATTGACCGGCTTGGTGAGGTGGCCGTTGAATCCCGCGGCTCGATAACGCGCAACGTCCTTATCCATCCCGAAGCCGGTGAGCGCAATTGCGGGAATAGACGAGTCGCGCCGTATCTGTTGGATGAGATCGACCCCGGTACCGTCGGGCAGTCCGATGTCGCTGATCAGCAGGTCGAACCGCTCCGAGCGCGCGAGTCTGATCGCATCGGCGACGGTGGCGGCTACTTCGACGCGATAGCCGCGCAGACGAAGAAGCCGGGCCAGAACTTCGGCCGAATCCTCATGGTCCTCGACCAGCAAAATGCTCATTCCGTCGGTGTGGAAGCCTTGGGCGGCGCTGATTCCGGCCAGGGCTTCGATCCGCGACCTTTCCGCGTGAATCGACGGCATGGACACGGTGAAGACTGATCCTCGTCCCAGTCCCGGGCTCGTGGCCGACAGGGCGCCCGCATGAACATCAACCAACGCCTTCGAGATCGCCATGCCGAGACCGAGACCGCCGTATCGGTCGGCAATTCCGTCTCTGCCCTGTTTGAAAGGTGTGAAGATATTTTCCAGGGTGTCCTCGCTCATGCCGATACCGTCGTCAGTGAAAACTATCTTGAGCCGCTGAGCGGTGTCATTGGATGTCGAGATGTCGATATGCCCGCCGGGCGCGGTGAACTTGGTGGCATTGTTGATAATGTTCCCGAAGACCTGTTGCAGGCGTGCGGAGTCGGCCTTGATGTAGTGCCGTTGGGCGGCGAGATTCATCGAGACCGAGAGCCGCTTGGCGCGAAGCTCACTCTGATACATCGCGACCACGTTCTGAAGCAGCTCATGTGCGTCGACCAATTCGAGGTTGAGCGACAGCTTTGCGTTAGCGATGCGGGTGACGTCGAGCAGGTCGTCGATCAGGCGAGCCTCGAGTTCGACGTTGCGCCGAAGCATCTGAACGTCGGCGAGAAAAGATGAAGGCAAATCTTCGCTGACCTCCCAGGTCGTAAGCGTCGCCAGCACCGGGGTGAGCGGAGTTCGCAACTCGTGCGACAGCGCGGCCAGAAATTGATCCTTCGCCTGACTCGCCATCTCGAGCGCCTGATTCGCTTCGAACAGCCGCCTGTGCGCCGCCCGCTGGTCCGAAATATCGCGGAATATCAGGATGACGCCCCGGATGCTGCCGTCGGCCTCGCGGATTGGCGCGCCGCTGTCGTCAATCGGAACCTCGCGGCCGTCTTTTCGGATCAGCAGCGTGTGATTCGCGAGTCCGGTGACGACGCCGAGGCGCAAGACCTTGTCGAGCGGGCTTTCGATCGGCACTCCCGAATCCTGGTTCACGATCTTGAAAACGTTGGCGCACGGCTGGTTGAGGGCTTCCTGAAATTTCCATCCCGTCAGCTTTTCGGCCACCGGATTGAGGTATGTGATCCGCGGCTCGCTGTCGGTAATGATGACGGCATCACCGATGCTGCCGAGCGTAATTTCCAGCAAATCCCTCTGCCGCCTGACTTCACGCGCCGCATCATCGCGTGCCGCGGTTTCCTCGGTAATTCGCCAATAGGCCCAGAACAGAACCGCCAGATTCAGCAAAGCGGCCAGCCCGACAACGAGCCTGCTTTCGTAAACGAGCGCGTCCGCGCGTTCGTGCGCGCGATCGAGAGCGAGGTCTTGCGCGGCGACGATCCGCGCGCCCGCGCTCCGCATCGCGTCCATCACATGCTTGCCGCGGTTCGACTGAACGATCGCGACAGCGGCCGGTAATCCTTGTTCGCGGCGAACCACGATCGTTTCATTCAGCATGGCGATTCTTTGGTCAGTCAATCCGGAGAGCGCGGACAGGTCGGCGGCCGAAATCCGTCCGGGCGGCCCCGCGTTTGCCAACGCGTGCAGCTCCGCGCGCACTTCAGGCAGCGCCCGGTTGTAGGGCTCCAGGTATCGCTCGTCGCCGGTCAACAGGTAGCCTCGCTGCCCGGTCTCGGCGTCCGTCATGCTCGAAAGCGTCTGCCGCACCCGGTCGATCATGGTGCGGCGCTGAAGTACTTCCTGATTCGCGCGGATGGTCAGCACGGCCATCGCTGAAATCGCGAGAACGGTCGCTATGAGAACTGCGGCGGCCGTCACAATAATGCTGGCGAGCTTGCTCCGTTCCGACATTCCGACGCACTCCGTCGAGAAAAAAGATAATAATTCTACCGAGCGGCAACAAGCCTGTTTCGATGGCGCCGGCCGGCGATAAGCCGACGCACCGTCCAATCGGTCGGGCGACCTTGGGCGGCGCCGCATCCGCGGAGAGCATCACGCGAAAAGATGATCTTTAGGAAAGCCTTGAACGATCGGGAGAATGCCTTCACTTGAAGAGTACGGGGCGCGCGGACTTCACCGGACAGGCTTCTCAGACCCGGCCACTGAAACCGGGAGGCCGCCGTCGGCGCCGCCGTCGCGCGATAACCAATGCACGGCGGAACACGGTGCGCCCTGGCGCTATGTTCGGCGGTCTCCGCTATCTTCCTCGCCCGCGCCGCTTGTCGTGACGGGTCGAATGATTCGCTCGGCCGACGCGCCTCTATTTGCGCGGTTGAACGGGTGGCGTCGTTTCGCTCATACGCGAGAAGACCTCCTCGTCGCTCATGCTGTAAATCCGTTCTCGGCCGGGCGGAAACTGCATCTGCGGCTTCGACGGATCGAGCGGCGGATTCTTGATCGCGCCCCCTTTGGACTCGAACGCCGCCGGATTCTTGTAGCGATCGAGTTCGGCCGGGCCGATTCCCGCGAGCTTGACCACTTCGGGATCGATCCACGCTTCGGCGTCGATCGGCTTGCCCTCGGAGGTCGAAAACTCCAGCATTATCCCCTCGGGCGCCGCGAGATAGATCGATTTGCAGAAGCCGTGGTCGATCGGTCCCATCACCCAGTACCCGTGCGAGCGGACGCGATCGCGAATCGCGAGCAGGTCGTCGAAAGTGTCGACGTTGAGCGCGAGATGCTGCATCACGCCCGCCGCGACCGGCGCCGCCGTCCACGCCGGATGCGATACACCGATCTGAGGCTGAATCTCCCCGATCTCCGACGACTGGACGAATGCGATCGACGACTTTCCCATCTGCACAAAGCCATGGAAGGTCTTGTCCACGCCATGCATCCAGTAGAGCGCGGTCAGCTCCATCCCGACTACCTGCGTGTAAAAATCGATCTGCTGCTTGATATCCTTGGTGCAGATCGCGAGATGATGAACTCCGTTCGGCAGACCCATCGTAAAGCCCTCCTCGTGAAGTCAGGCGCGGGACTGATCCCGACCGTTAGCTGCCTGATTGATCCACGATCGACAGGTTCATGGCAATGGCAGGGTAAATGCGTCGACGCGATTTCCGCCGCCGTAGCTACCGGTCGGAAGATAGACGGTGCCGTTCACGACGGCTGGCTGGATTCGGAAATCGTAATTGAAGGGTAGGTCGCCCGGGTCATCAAGCGCGCCCAGAAACACGCCGGTCGCTGCGTCGAAGAGTTGCAGGTCGCCCGTGTCCGCGATGTCGTAGACGACGCCGTTTGCGACCGTAACAGTTCCCGCCGGCTCGTCGGGATATATGCTGCGCCACATTATCTTTCCGGTGACCGCGTTAAGAGCAAACAACCCGAAGAACGGATCCTGCGCGTTGACGTAGACGTTGCCGTCGGCGATCGCGGGCATGCTGACGATCGCGCCGACATTGTTCTTCGTCCATCGAAGCTTGCCGGTGCTCGCGTTCACGGCAAATACCGAGTTTCCCCCAACGTAGACCAGGCCATTGCCGACCGAAGGCGCCGAAATGAAAATCTGCCGGCCGAAATTGGTGCGCCAGATTGTGTGTCCGGTCGCCCTGTCGAGCGCGAAGAGCGAGTCGCCGCCGGTCGCATACACCCTCGTAGCGGTCACGGCCGGGGTATTGTCGATCCGGCTGAAATCAGCAGGGGTGAAAATCCACAAAGTGTTGCCCGTCTTTATATCGACGGCTACAACGCTCGAACCGTTGGTGATGTAAACAACCCCCGCGTTAATCGAAGGCGGCGAGATTATTGACCCGCTCTCGTCGCGGCACCAAAGCTGGGCGCCGGTGGCCGGATCGTAAGCGGCCAGGTCACCGCCCTTGTCACCCACCAGCAGCGCGTGCGAGCCCAGCGCCGGTTGCACGGTGCCGATCCCAGAGCACGACAGATGCGACCAGAGGCTCGCTCCGTCGCTGGCGCGGAAAGCAAAGATTTTACCGTCGGCGGCGACGTAGACATTGCCCAGGCCTACGGTCGGTCCCGAGACCACCGGCGTACCGGCCGATCCAGCCCACAAGAAGGCGAGATTGGCAACATTGCCCGACGTGAGCGCGGTCTCCTTTTCGTTGAAGCTCGCGTGTCTGGACGAGAAGCCGTACTGACTCCACGCGGTAGCAGCAAACGTCGCTGGGGCACTGAATGCGCACAGGGCAAGCGTCGCGATCACGATTGGCAAAATTGACTTTCTCATGGCTCTCTCCGCTCGAACATCGTCGCGATACTCCGGTTTCGCACGCACGACCCCTTTGACCGCGCGCTGTTGATCGAGGCGGATTAGATCACGCGCCGGAATGCGTTGACTCCCGGAAGTTCCAATCGACACGCAAGCATTCCTCATGACGCCCCACCTTTGGGCGCCAGTATATGCACATTCGGCGCTTAAACGCGCTATAGTCACACATTAAATATCTTCGCGGCTCCCAGCACCGCTGAGACTAAGCCGCTGGTCTGTTGGAAGCCGCCCAGCGCTCGCGTGACGCCGGATCGAAGTTCGCGATCAGTCGGAAGAAGGGCGTCAATGGCTTGCGAGCACCGGCACCGTGACCGGCACCTGTAATCGCTTTCCACCGCGCACGACGCTCAGATAGACAACTTCGCCCGGCTCCGCATCGCGAAGCCTGTCCTCGAAGTCGATAAAGTTGGTGACCCGCTCCCCGTCGACGCCGATTATCAGGTCGAAATTTTCGCCCAATTGAACCGATTCGATTACCGGCACGGCCAGAACCGCCGGTGGGAAGAACATGGCGGCCGCGACCACGGCGCCCTCAATCACGTCGTGCGCCACCTGATGGCCTCCGCAGAGGCCTGCCTTGGCGGCGGGACTGCCAGTCTGGACATCGATCACCAGTAATCCATCGACCACCCGGCCGCTCTTGAGCTTGCGCTGCCCCTCCTCGACGCTGATCCCCAGAGGCAAGGTGTTCGAGCCTTCGTTCTCGAATTCCTGGAGGCTGTGAATTTGAGGCGAGTAGAGCGGGGTGCCCTGACTCACGTAGCTGCCGATATCCGGATTATCGTAGGAGTCGAAATTCGGCGGATTTCCTCCTGCGACAGGAAGGGCGACCGGCGGGCTTTGAATCGCGAGGGCGCCCTGTTGATCGGTGGGTTCGGAGGCTGGCGGCGGCACGGTGCCCGCAGGTGATTGCGCACCGGTCGCCGGCGATGCCGGCAATGGCAAAGTGGCCGTATTGGCGGCCGCTGAATTCGACAGGCCGGCGCGCGCACGGCCTGCGGTAAGCGTCAGAATGGCGAGCACCAGCAGCGCTATTGGCGCGGCTTCACGCGAGTGCTTCGCGCGCCTCGGTTTAGACGATGCTCCAACGGGTTTCATGTTCGACCACGCGGCCGTCGCGCTGAAGCTTTTTGAGATGCGAGCGGACCGAGTTGGCAGCCGCCTTGTACAGGAACTCCGGAACGTCGGTATAGATTTGCTTCACGATCGCCATCGGCTCGAGCGGCGCGCCGGGCGCGAGCACTTCGAGAATCTGGCGCTCACGCAGCTCGCGATGGGCGATATACTCCTGGATTTTGGTGCGGGGGTTGCGGATCACGGGGCCGTGGGCGGGATAGATCGCCTCGAGGTCGAGTTCGAGCAGCCGGTGCAGCGAGTTCATATACTGGCCGAGGTCGCCAAAGTCGTCGGGTATGATCGTAGTTCCAGCCCCCAGCACCACGTCGCCGGTGAACAGCGCCTTTTCTTCGATCAGATAGTAGCAGAGATGGTCGGGCGCGTGACCGGGCGTGTGGATTGCGCGCAGCGTCACGCCGTCGGCTTCGACAATCGCACCGTCATCGATTGGCGTAACGGGAGCGCCGGCGACTTGGTCGGGCCCCGGCCACGGCTTCTTGAGCACAGCGAGCTCGCCAAACTTCCGATAGACCTGCGCCACTCCGCCGATATGATCGGCGTGCGCGTGCGTGCAGACGATCCGGTCGAGTTCGGTGCTGTCCGAGACCTCCTTGAGCCCGCGCGGCAGAAGCTCCTCGTAGATCGCCACGCCGGCCCCGGTATCGAGCAGCATCGGACGCCGCCCCATTCCCACGATATAGGTGTTGGTGCCGGGCCCCGTGAACGGGCCTGGGTTATGACCCAGCACCGTGGCCACGCGCGGCGAATGGCGCGCGTAGTCGGGCAGCTTCAGTCCCATCATCGAATCGGTAACGACCCGTCGCTGTGTTTCCATCACTTTTCTCCCTGGCGCCCTTGCGTCTCCCCGAGCACGATCTCAGGTGCGCCGGTTGCGTTCGAAGATCAGCCGCAGTCCTTTGAGGGTCAGGAACTCATCTATCATCTCGATCGTTTTCGACTCGGGCGCAATCAGATCGGCCAGGCCGCCGGTCGCGATCACCCGCGCCCGCTCGCCGCGTTCATTGTTGATCCGTTCGACCAGCCCGTCGACCAGCGCGGCATAGCCAAAGATTAGTCCCGACTGAATCGCGGTGATCGTGGTTCTGCCGACCGCCTCGCGCGGCCGCACCAGCTCGACCCGATAGAGCTTCGCGGCGTGTTCGACCAGCGCCTCCATCGAGATGGCGAGCCCGGGCGCGATCGAGCCGCCGACGTATTCGCCTCGTCCCGTGATGTAATCGAAGGTCGTCGCGGTGCCGAAGTCGACCACGATCGAAGCCGTTCCAAAACGATCGTAAGCGGCCACGGCATTGACGATCCGGTCGGCGCCGACCTCCTTGGGATTCTCGTACAGGATCGGCATCCCGGTCTTGATTCCCGGCCCGACCATCAACGGCTCGCGATGGAAGTAGCGATGCGATAGCTCCTCCATCGTGCGCAACAGCGGCGGCACGACGCTCGCGACGGCGACGCCCTCAGGACGAATCGGCATCTCGATTCCCTCGTTCGCCATCATCGCTTTGATCAGCACGCCATGCTCGTCGGCTGTGCGCTCGGGGTTGGTCGAGATGCGCCAGTGATGGAGCAGGCGGTCGCCCTCGTAGATGCCGATTACGGTGTGACTGTTACCGACGTCAATTGTGACGATCATGCTGTGCCATCAACCTGTGTTGCAAAAAAAAAAGTATGGTCCGATGGCCTTAGCCTAAACTCACCGTGAACGGAAGCCCATACCGCCGAATCTCATGCCCATCCCTCCGGCAAAGCGGGGCGTCATGCCGAAACGCGCCGGCGCGCCTCTCCAGAGCGGCGGCTGTATGACGGGCGGCGCCGACGGCATCCGGCTCGCGTAGGATGGCGCGGAAGGAATGGTCGCTGGCGGGCGTCCCCACGGCACGTTGACGTAGCCGACCCCGGGATTGCCGGCGTAGCCTGCATATCCGCCGTAGCCGTAGCCGGGCGCCATCGGGTAAGCGGGCACGCCATAGGTGGTATACGGCATCGGCGCGACAACCACCGGTGCGCCGTAAACAATCACAGGTCCGCCGATCGCGTTTTCGGCGTCGGGCTGCTGCGCCTGGTAGTCCTGCGTGGTTCCGTATTGCGACGGTGCATTCTGGTCATCGGCTGCCTGTTGGCCGTCGTCGCCTTGCTGGCCGTTACCCTGTTGACCGTCGCCACTCGCGGCGGCCTGCGCCTGCGAGCCATCCTGAGCATTGGCGCCGGAGGAATTATCGGCGGCTGCTCCACCATGGTCGTCGGCGCCTGGAGTGTCGGGAGCGACCGCGACAGTCGTCCCGGAATCATCCGGGGTTGCAGTCAACGCACCGTTGGCGTCCGAGCCCGAACCGCTATTGGCATCCGCGGCATCCGGAGTATCCGCGTCCGCGGCGCCATCCTGAGCCAGACCCGGAACGGCGTAGAGCGAAGGAAGTTCGAGCACGCGATCGTCAGACGAGGTAGAGCTGGCGAAGGTGGTATCCGGCACCGATGCGGCGACTGCGGCACCCGGATTGGCTCCGGACGAGTCGCCGCCGCCGGCATTCGCATCGCGGACCCATCCTTTGGTCGGGAGGCACGCCATCGCGACTCCAAACGTGACTGCGAGACCTACCATCGCAATCTTATGGCAACTGCCGAGCCGCCGGTCCGGTTTCATCGCTTTCGCGCCTAACCTTCGTTCGTTTCAAATCAAACCTAGCACTCGGTTCCGCAACTAGCCAACCACCCGCAACTTGTCTTATCGCGTCTGCTTCCCGCGAACAGCCCGGGCATGACGTCGAACTTCATTATCGAGTTCCAGGGGGCGCCGCTTTTCAGGCGCGGGCGGGCTCGGCTAAGATGCGCGCCATGGCAGAATCCAAGGTTGCATTGATAACCGGCGCCGGACGCGGAATCGGAAGGGATATCGCGCAGCGGCTGGCGCGCGAGGGCTACGCATGCGGACTGATCGCGCGGACCAAATCGCAGTTGGACGAAACCGCCGAGCTGATCACCAAGGCGGGGGGCAAAGCGCTGGTCACGCCGACCGACGTTTCCAAGCGCGAGCAGGTGCTCGCGGCGGTCGCCGCGGTCGAAAGCGGACTCGGCCCGGTTTCGGTCCTCGTCAATAACGCCGGCGCCTATTTGCGCAAACGCTTCGAAGAGATCACCGAGGACGACTTCGACTTCCAGCTCAAGGTCAACACTTACGGCCCGTTCTTCTGTACGCAGGCGGTAATCGGCAAGATGGCGGAGCGCGGCGCGGGCACCGTGCTCTTCGTGCTGGGCTCGGAGACGCGCGGCGGCCCCGCGATGTACTCGGCCTATACCGCATCCAAGCTTGCCCAGCGCGCGATCGCCGAGTCGCTCGCGTACGAATACATGCATCGCGGAATTCACTCGGCGACGCTCGACGTCGATGGCGCGGTCGATAGCGCGCGCGTGCGTGAGGCCGCGTCCGATTCCGACCCCGACCATTTCGTGCCGCCCTCGGCTATCTGCGATGAGATTGTCCATCTCATCAATCAGCCGCGCGGCGCCTGGACCTTCGCGATTGACATGCGATCGTTCGTGCAATGGCGTCCGCGCGTGGCGGCGAAGAAGAAGGCCTGACCCCCGGCGCGCCGCGCCGGCGCATCCCGCAGGCGCGCCCGCGGATGCGCGAGCGCGGTAGCGTCAGCCACGGCGCATCTGTAGGATTTCTCCCCCACGCACGCGGTATGATGGCGGCGCGGATGAATCGCTCTCCGGTCGGGGTGTGGCGCAGTCTGGTAGCGCACACGCTTGGGGTGCGTGTGGTCGCCGGTTCAAATCCGGCCACCCCGACCAAACCCTAAGTTCCGAGGTCTCGTTCGCAACGGGCATCGTGACCGCCCCGGACGGGAGCGTCGTTGCCGCCAGCGATCCTCGGGGGCTATGATTCCTTCAACGAGAGACTGCGATGATGACCGAAAAGAGCGCTGGCGATTGGCAGCCCGCCGCATATGGAAAGTTCAGATGGATTGTCCGCGATCCAGACTTGCTGGGCGGCAAGCTTGCGGTCCGAGACACCCGGCTGTCGGTCTCCTTCGTGTTGGCTTGTCTTGCGGAAGGGATGAGCGTAGACGAGATTGCGTAAACCTACGGGCCGTTTCCGGTCCAAGCGATTCCGGAGATCATGAAGCTCGCGTCTGATCTGCTCGATTCCGGGCATGTGGCTGCTTGACGCCAACATGCCGGTGCAGCTGGTCGCGTTGCCAAGCGATTTGGGCATCGAGGCCGATTCAGCGGCTGGTCGCGGCTGGAACGCGCTGAGCAATGGCCGACTCGTGAGCGCGGCGGCGCGGGCCGGATTTACCGCTCTTCTCACGCGGGATCGCCTGTTCGGAGAATCTGCCGCAGGCGCGCTCAGAGCATATCCCGATTTTTGTGTTGTCCGGGTTGCGCTGCCTCAGCTTCGCGCATCCCAGTTCCTGACGGCATTTCGCACGGCTTGGCATGAGCACAGAGCATGAGCACAGAATAGTCCCCGCCGCGGGTCAGATGGTCCAGTGGCCAACTCCGTGACGTAGCCGGGGTTCGGTGGATCCGATCGGAGCTTCATCAGCCTACAGAATAGATCTGCCTGTACGCGATGCGCGCGGCCTACCGGGGCACAAATGTGAAATCTCTCTCAGGTAATTATAGCGTAACATATCTTTGTTTGACTCGTGACGGGAGCAATTATAGAGTCTCGCGTTAACGATGCGCCGATGGGGTCATGAGTGCGGGCTCTGGGGCGCCTGGAAGAACTAAGCAGGAGGGAGATCGATGAATCGACTGATAGTCGGATTTCTGGCGGTTTTATTGACTGCGGGCGTGGCTCACGCCCAGGTGACCGAGCTTCGCTACGCGCTGATCACCGGCACGGCGAGCGCCCCCACGGTCGGCGCGTGCACCGGACAGGGCTATGCCGACCAATGCCCAAGCGGAACTTGCACCTGTGTCACGGTTACGGGGGCGACGGTCGGTGCCTTTTCAACCTGTGCTGCGGCTCCGAATTGTCCCAAGCTTGCCGGCTTGGGTACAGCGGACCTGTTCCTCACCTTCGATATCGGCGCCGAGATGCCCGGTTCCCCCCAATCGCCCCAGTGCACGCCATTCTTCGGAGTCGCGAATCTGACCACTACGCGCCATAAGTCGGCGTCCAGCGAGACGCTCAATCTGACCGGCGTCAATTGCAACAAGATTACGGCTCTGAGCCAAACGGATAATCCCGTCCTTGGTGGTTTTGGGATTTCGTCCACGCCCGCTCCCGTCAACGGCGGAACCGGCTTCGGTAAGATTCGCGGATTCTACGACGGATCAACTGGAGCGGTTTCGTTCAAGATTCACGGACCGATAACTGAGTAGCGCGAGCCGGCGGCAAATAGACCCACGGTCGATGGAGAAAAGATCATGCGCAAAATACTTATCCTGATCGCGATTGCCGCGCTGGCATTCAAAGTAACACCGGCGCTGGCGCAAATAACGTTCACGGACACTTTCACAGTCACGGGAAATCTTGCCTTGTCATCGAACCCGGCCCTCTGTACGGCGCTTGGGACGTATACCGCCTTTTGTCCCACTGCCGACAACTGCAAATGCCTTTCGGCGACCCAAGCTAATCTACATAATGGGAATACGATAGTTACTATTCCGCCCGGTACCACCACCGTTGCGGTCGCCAAGGCCAAGGGCGACTCGACCGGCACTTCTCCCAATCCTCTCGGATGCTTCCCCGCCTACGCCTATGTCCATTACGTCGCCAACTCTCCGAGTAGCGACAACGCGTTGATCAATATCTTCGGCACCTTGTGCAAGCCGCTGGTTGCGGGGGCGCCTCTCAACTTCTCGGGCGGCGGCGCGATCGAAAGCGCCAGTTTCGTTGTTGGCCCTTTTCAGGTAAGCGTGGTCGGATGGGGAACTGTCACCGGAACGTATGCTCCGGGGACCACCGGACAGAATCTGACGCTCAACCTAAACGCTCAGGCCACCGCCCTCTAGCAAGCGTCCGAGCGATATCGAGCGGCGCATCGCCCTCGGGATAGTCTTGACGAATCGCGTCTGATTCTCAGGACTCGCCCGGGGGCGTTCGCGCTTTGGAACGTCCCAGGCCGCCGCGCATGCCGAAACGGATCGCCTTGAAATGGCCGTTTCACAACGATTATCGCGAGCGCTTTACACTCGCGCGCCCAAGGTCTATTAGAATCCAGTCCGTCGAGGCGTAAGCTGCCCGGCGAGAAAAACAGTCCGGACCGCGTGGACGGTTCGGCGGTGATTGAGACATGGGCTTGGGCTGGCTGCCTGGATCCCAAAAGGACCGGGACCCCGAAATGCTTGAGCGCTCGTTCAGCGGAGCTTTTCATTCGCGGGGTTGCCGGATTGCGTCGGCAGCCCCGATTTTATTTCACGATGCTTTCGGGCAGAGGATCGCACCATGGTGAAAGACAAAGTCCGCGTTACCGACCTGGCTGAAATGAAGGCCGCCGCTCGGCCAATCGCGATGTTGACCGCCTACGATTTTCCGTTCGCACGGATTTTCGACAATGCCGGCGTCGATGTGCTCCTCGTCGGCGACAGCCTCGGCATGACCGTCCAGGGCGCCGACAGCACGCTCCCCGTTACCGTCGAGGAGATTCTCTATCACACCCGGATGGTCGCCCGCGCCCGCAGCCGCGCATTGCTGATCGCCGACATGCCGTTTCTCTCCTACCAGGTCAGCATCGAGCAGGCCGTTGCCAACGCCGGACGCATGATCAAGGAGGGCGGCGCCGAGGCGGTCAAGCTCGAAGGCGGAATCGTGGTCGCCGACACCGTGCGCCGCCTGGTCGGCTTCGATATTCCGGTGATGGGCCATATCGGCCTTACGCCCCAGTCGATCCATCGCATGGGCGGCCATCGCGTGCAGGGACGGCGGACGGGCAAGGCGCCGGGATGCCGCGAGCGGCTGATGGAGGACGCGGCGGCGCTCGAAGCGGCGGGCGCGTTCGCGATCGTCCTCGAAGGAATCCCGGCCGAACTCGCGCGCGAAATCACCGATCGATGCGCCGTGCCGACCATCGGAATCGGCGCGGGCGTTGGGTGCGACGGGCAGGTCCTCGTGATGCATGACATGCTCGGCCTCAGCGAATCGTTCCGCCCGCGCTTCGCCAAGCCCTACGCACGCCTTTGGGAGGACGCCTCGGCAGCCACCGCGGCCTATCTCCGCGAAGTCCGCGAGCGCGCCTTCCCCGGACCCGAACACTCCTACGGAATCAAGGGAGCATGACCATGGAAATCATTTCGACCCCGGCCGCGATGCAGCGCCGCTCCGACGAAATCCGCCGCGCCGGCAAGACGCTCGCGCTGGTGCCCACGATGGGTTTTCTGCACGAGGGCCATCTGAGCCTGATGCGCGAAGGGCGCCGGCGCGCCGACTTCGTCGCCACTTCGATCTTCGTCAACCCGACCCAGTTCGGGCCCAACGAGGATTTCGGCCGCTATCCGCGCTCCTTCGACCGCGACTGCGACCTGATGCGCACCGTGCCGGTCGATATCGTCTTCGCGCCCGAGGCCTCGGCGATGTACGAGCCCGGCGCCGAGACCTGGGTCGAAGCGACCGAGATCACGACCGGCCTATGCGGAGCGCATCGCCCAGGCCACTTCCGCGGCGTCACCACCGTGGTCGCCAAGCTCTTCAATGTCGCCAAGCCCCATCTGGCGCTCTTCGGCGAGAAGGACTTTCAGCAGTTGCGCGCGATCCAGCGGATGGTGCGCGACCTCAACTTCGATCTCGAGATCGTCCCGATGCCGATCGTGCGCGAGGCCGACGGTCTGGCGATGAGTTCGCGCAACGCCTACCTGAGCGCCGACGAGCGCCGCCGCGCACTCGCGCTGAGCCGCGCCCTCGCAGCCGCGCATGAAGCGTTCGGCGCAGGCGAGCGCGATCCGCGCGCGCTGGTCAGAATCGCATGCGGCGTGCTGCGCGCAGGCGGAGGAATCGAGCTCGAGTATGTCGAGGCGGTCGATTCCGAAACGCTCACGCGGATCGAAACCGTCGAGCGCCCCGTAGTGCTCGCGATCGCGGTGCGGATCGGCAAGACCCGGCTTATCGACAACGCCGTCTTCGCGCCCCGTCCGGTCCTCAACTGAGTATCGCGGTAAATTCAACTGCGCATCGTGGCCATCGACCGGGGCTCGCATCGCAATAGCTGTTTGTGGAAGTTAGTAGTCTAATGAGAATAATGCTGCGCGCCAAGCTTCATCGCCTGCACCTGACCGGGGCCGACCCCGATTACGAAGGCAGCATCGCGATCGATCCCAACCTGCTCGAAGCGGCCGGGATAATCGAATACGAGATGGTCCACGTCTGGAACGTGAGCAACGGCGAGCGGCTCGAAACTTACGCGATTAAGGGACGTCCCGGCTCGGGCGAGGTCGCGCTCAACGGCGCGGCGGCGCTGCGCGGCAAGCCCGGCGATATCGTGATCGTCGCGACCTTCGCCCCGATGGATGAGGCGGGCGCGCGCCGCCACGTCCCGACCGTCATCCTGGTCGACGAGCACAACCGCCCCCGCAACCTCCGCCTTGCCAGCGCCACCGCCTGAAATTGCTCTTACCCTGAAGAGCGCGAAGGGCACGGCCGCAGACCACCCATCTGCGGCCGTGCTCAAATCAGACGCCGCTGCGCGTATTGTCCTTGGGGCGCCTGTTCCACACGCCGGTTCTGGGCGCGACCGTCCTCCGGTTTGCAGTCGCAGTTCGGCGCTGGTCGCATGTCTCGCAACACACCCTATTGGTTACAAGCGCCGCCTGGGAAAGCGGAAACACTATTGCCGTTCATTGTGACCGCGCCTGCGTTGGCGCCTCCCAGCGCTTTGCCGTTCATCGTTGCGCCGGTAGCCAGCGTGATCGATGCGCTAGCCAGTACATTTCCTTCCAGCGTACAGCCCACGCCGATAGTCGCTGAACTGCCAACCACCCAAAACACGTTGGTGGCTTGGGCGCCGTTGGCCAGGATAACGCTGCAAATGGGGGTGGTCAGGGTGAGGGTGGACGAGGGCATCTGGAAGATCCAGATCGCATTCGCGTCACCCTGGGCGTCGAGCGTGAGGTCGCCTCCCGTTATCTCAAAGGAGGTTGCGCCGGAGGTGTAGAGACCGGGAGTGAGAGTGAGTCCGGCCAGGTTTTCGGCGACAGTAATTGCTCCGGTCAGTCCGGCGGCGACAGTGAATGCGGTCTGCAGGGCCGCTCGAGCCGCGACTGCGGGCGCAGTGTCAATTTCAATCGTTCCGTTCACGTCGCTCGGCGAAAGTCCAGTCACTGAACTGCCTGGCGTCAGACCAACATCTCCATTGATCGCACTCGTGCCGGTGTTAGTGATTGTGCTTGAAGCCAAGGCCGCGAAACCGGAGGCCGCTCCAAGATCTACCGGCGAAAGACCTGCCGTTGAACCGGTGGTAAAGCTCCATGAAACATCAACTCCCAGTGCATTGCCGTTCAGATCCGTGACCCCGGTCGTGACCGTGGCAGTAAAGGTCGAATCGGTTGCGAGCCCGCTCGCGGGCGTAAACGTCGCGATCCGGTTGGTCGCGTTGTAGCTGACTTTCCCAGGTACAGAAGTTGCGCCGGGCCCAGTCAGCGTAAAAGTTGCCGGAGTAAGCGTTGAAGGATCTATTGCCGCACTGAACGTCGCGTTGACAGATGCATTAGTGGACACCGACGAGGCCCCATTCGCAGGGTTCGTAGAGATTACTGTGGGTGCGGTGCTGTCCGGTCCCGTGCCGGCGGTGAAGCTCCAACTGAACAAGGAAGCGATCGGATTTCCTGCCAGGTCCTTGACCCCGGTAGTAATCGTCGCGGTAAACACCACGCCGGTTGCCAGAGCATTCGTCGGTGTAAACGTCGCGGTTGCGCCAATCTGGGAATAGTTCACCGTGCCTGTGACCGCCGTGGTGCCGGGCCCCGTGAGTGTGAAAGTCGATCCAGTAATGGTTGTAGAGTCCATCCCATCGCTGAAGGTCACGGTAATTTTGTGGTTGGTAGCCACGCCGACCGCAAGGTTAGCCGGACTTGTTGAGATGACAGTTGGGTTGGTCGTGTCCGAGCTCGCGCCGGTGGTGAAAGTCCATACAAAATCACTATTCAGCGCAACCCCGGCGGCGCTGCTGGCCCCGGTGGTAATCGTTCCGGTAAATATGGTGCTGACCGGGAGCGGATCTGTGGGCGCAAAGATCGCGATATTGTTGATCGCGTCGTAGCTAACGCTTCCCGCCACGGGAGTTGCGTCCGGCCCCGTCACTGTAAAGGTTGCTGTGGTGATGGTCGCCGCATCCATCGCCTGATTGAAACTTACCGCGATCTTGTCATTAATCGGTACGCCCTGGCCTCCACAGCCCGAGCCAGGTGGGTAAGCCGAAACCACTATGGGCGTGGAGGCTGGTGTAGGCGTAGGAATCGGCGTCGTGGTCGGCGTCCCCGTAGGAACTGGCGTGCCCGTAGGGACTGGCGTCCCCGTAGGGACTGGCGTCTTCGTGGGAATTGGCGTGCCCGTAGGGATTGGCGTGCCCGTAGGGATTGGCGTCGGAATGGGAGTCGGACTGAAAATAGAGGTCGGCGTCTGATGGGTGACAGGAGGCGCCCCGCTACCACTATCTCCGCTGCATCCCGCCACCAGAAACGCAAACACTACCAGGAACGCCAGACCCCACTGTTTGCCAATTTTGAATTCGCGCGGATGGTTGCTCAGTCTTTCTCGTGACATCGTGATCCCCCGGGCTTCAGTTATCGCCGACCGTTGAATAGTCAGTTAATGAACCTACACAACGTATGAATTTATCCGCCCCGTAATTGAGTCCGCAAGAGTAAAAATGGTTCGGATCGATACTTACAAGGCCGGGCTCAACGTAGCTTAACTAAATCAAATTAAATCACACCGAGTCATATTAAATCATACTAAGTTCATACTAAATGAGCGATCAACCCGGTAGCCACTCGTTGCGCATCGCGCCGTTGCAGTTTTCGATATGCGCGGCCAACGGTAAGCGTCGGAATCCAAGCCATGCCAAGGATGGGTGAACTGACGGGTCGCGGCCAGGGCGCGCTTTTAATGGAAATTATTTAAAAAACGCCGGGACCGCGGTCACGCGAGTTGCCGGATCGAGTCTGATTGCGGTAGCGATGGCACAAGGAGATCGCAAAATGGACGCTGACGAACTCGCCCGCAATGTGCGCCTGCTGCTCGATATCGAGGCGATCAAAACCCTCAAGCATCAGTACTGTGCCTACTGCGACGACAACTACAATCCCGACGGCATCGCCGATCTCTTCGTCGAAGACGCGGTGTGGGACGGCGGCCAGCTAGGCCGATGCGTTGGGCGCGAGGCGATCCGCGGCTTCTTTCGCGGCGCGCCCAGGTTCCTGAGCTTCGCGATCCATCAGGTGATGAATCCCATAATCAAAGTGGACGGCGACCGCGCGACCGGCGAATGGAAGCTTCTGCAACCCTGCACGCGCGAGGGCAAGGACGGTCCGCGCGCGATGTGGCTCGCGGCCAACTATCACGACCAGTACGTCCGCACGGCCGCGGGATGGAAATATCAGAATCTAAAGGTTGATACGCTATTCTTCGCGCCCCATGACGAGGGCTGGGTGAAGATCGCGAAGCCCTGATGACGCGCCGCACCGGCCCGCTTTCCGCAACAGGGGCCGGTGCGCGAAGCGGATGGCGTTTAGTAGTAGTCGACCGGATCGATCTGGCGCTTCGAGCCGTACCAGAACAGCATGTTCTCGGTCAGTCCCTGCCAGGTGAACTTGCCCGGCGGCATCAGCAGCCGCCTGAACATCGACTTCATCGAGTAGAACTCTTTGGTGCAGCGCCACACCCCTTCTTCGACCTGTTGCGGCGACATATTGTTGGGCACGAACATGCATCGGAAGTTGTTCGTGTACATGTCGGCGTCGGGGATTATGACGCGGCCCTCGGTCTCGAGCTTGGTGCGCATCGGCGTGCCCCGGCGCGGCGTCACCGTATTGAAAAACGCCTCGGGCGCCTTGACCTCGTGCAGGAACTTGAGCGTCTCGTCGAAGATTCCCGGATGGTCCTCTTCGAGGCCAAAGAGGAAGTTCAGCGAATAGTAGATGCCGTACTTTTCGAGCCGCTTGAGCAGCTTCTTATAGTCCTTGGTGTGATTCTGAATCTTGTTCATCGACAGCAGGCTGTCCTGGCTGA
>VFSW01001239.1_pt1 | contig 38730 bp, 39 predicted proteins | sample 5358111 | NCBI WGS metagenome assembly VFSW01 (sample SAMN11554181, study PRJNA540505) | mine drainage metagenome | isolation source: sediment from site ElyBrook_90M | place: USA: Ely Copper Mine, Vershire, VT | collected 2017
CATTAAGGGTTTGTTTACCGCGCGGTAACTAGAAAAGAAAAATGAACACCGCCGCTCCCGCTGAAAGCTATTACCCGCTCACCCCGTTCGGACAGGCAGCCGTTGGCCGCGCCGCAGATGAAGGCATTCCGGTGTCGGCAATCGCGCGCATTTTTGCGTTGCCGTTCGATGAAGTGTACGAGGAGCTGGAGTTGCAGCTAGCCTCTGGCAAGATCGTGGAAATTCCCGCCTCAGACTGGCCGCCGACTGCGCGGCGCCGCGACCGCCTGCCGCACTGGAAGGAAGGCCGCAGCGACGCCGACCTGCGCTATGCGTTGCAGCGCGTGCTGCATCTAACTGCGCTCGAAGCCGGCTTCATCGGCGCCATGGTGAAAGTCGAAAACGCGGATAAGACGTTGCTCCATAACGTTATCGAGCAGCAGCGGCTTATGCGCCAGGGGGCACCGAACGATCGCGACAGCACTGACCCTAAAATGGTGGACGTGATTATCTGCAAGCTCCGCAAGAAGCTCAAGACGCTTGACGCGCGGCTCGGAAACGCTATCGTGACGATCTGGGGTGGCGGCTACTATCTGGAACCTGCCGCCAAAGCGGTCCTCATGGAGCTGCTCGATGTCGAAGAAAGTGCAAAAGTCATCGATCAAAGCTGATGTGTCTGTGCGCCACGCGCGTCCCGCGCGTCCTCCTCATGACGGCACTGAGTATCGGCTGCTGAACCTCCCGAAGATCGAGGAATGCCTGCGGCCGGCCTTCGATCCCGAAATTTCGGCCGAATTTGACGCATTACGGGCCGCTTTTCGGTGGCTTGTCGTGAGCGCGTATGAACGGAACTTCCTGTGGGAAGAGTGCAGCAACCTCATTGACAAGGCGATGGAAGTTAACGATTTGCTTACGCGGATTGCCCTGAGCCAGCATTTTGCCAGTGTCCTTCAAAAAGCAGGGCAACCGACACCGAATATGGACGCCGGCATCGCGAAAATGACCGAAAAAGTGCAGGCCGCGCGGCGCTGGGGGCTTTCCCATCTCGATCGCATCCAAGGAATGCCGATGCCGGGGATGCCGCGGCATTAAGCCTTAATGCAGATGCGATATTATGCCAACATGAACGCGCACACGCTCGGGCATTACCTGTCGCCGGCGGGACTGTTGGCTGCGCTGCTGTCATTTCTGGGGATGCTGCCGGTTATCATCGGCGCGTTTGCAGCGATGGCGGCGGCGTGCTTCTATACCGTGCAGTTCATCGAGACAAAGACAATTTCGCAGTGGATCAAGTCAAGACAGCAGGCACGGTATCATCGCAAGGTGGCGCGCTTGCAATACCGACAGAGCCTCATCGTCGGCGAGTTGAAGACCCTCGGGGTCCTCGCCCACGCTGAGACCAGAGTAGAGTTGGACCACCAGACCACCAGCATCGAGACGACGGTCAAGTCCAACCCAGCGGGCTGATGATGCGCTTCGGGCGCAGCGGCGGCGAGAGATAACGCGAAATCACCGGCATCATGCCGCCGTGAACTACCAAGCAGATATATTGCAAACAGTCAGCTACGTGCGAGAAGCCTTCCGCATCGAACTTTTCCGGCTTCGGCTTGAGCGCGCCTTGCTTGGTTTTGGCAAAGCGATATCCCCCAGACATAGCTCTACATAGAAAAGGGCATCCAGCGCGGTTGATAAGGACAGCCGGGCCTCCTGCAACTTGTCGGCCAAGTAGAGCCTCGACGGCCCGTAATCTTGGCTCGATATCATTTGTTGGAGCTGGGAAACAAGGTAACCCAAGTCGTCGTAAAAGGTCAAAGCTGTTTTCTTCGCTATGGGAATCCTTTGCAACGCCTGCTGGATCGCCGACGAGGAGGATTTTGGAGCGCACGAACCTGTCTTGGAAGAGCCGCGGCCTGAGATGTTCTTCGACATGCTTCTCTAGTCCTATGTTTGTGCCGGGGACCTCTTCGTGGATGAGCAAGCGCCCCATATGGTCCGGCTGCGCGATGAGGCTCCAGGGATTGCGGCCGAAGTCCTGGCCGACAAGTAGAGGATAGCCGGGGATGATCGGCGTGTCATCAACGATGTGAAAGTCTGGCCTGAACGTGGCGCGGAAGACGGCCATGCCGGAGGGATCGTCTCCGTACTCGGCGTCAACGTAACGCTTGATCCACGGGCTCTCGCGCCCGTACATTTCGACAAGGCGCTCGTAGTAGCGGCGTCCTTGCGCTCGGCGCAGGCGCGAGCCCTCCGGTAGCTTCAGCGTCTCTTCGTTCTGCGTTAGCCACTCCAGGTTTTCAGCTTCGTCACTGAGCCCCCCTGGCTGAAAGAACGCTTGCCAGTCCGGTATCTGGCCAGAGCGCACTTGTTCGAGAAATGTGTGCCACGGTGTCATTTCCGTGGGCATATTCGTGTCGGCGATTACGCCGTACCAGGTCGGCGTCCCTTTGGGCCCTGATGGATAGCGGCCGAGCCGCCCCGAGACAGGCCCCAGGATCGAGATGTCCATTTCGATCATCTCGGAGAGCCACGCGGCGGTGAGCTGCATGGAGAGCAAGCGCTTCTGATCTTCCTGGTCTTCGAGCGGAAGGAACACCCACTCGCTGCGCACGTTGTCGAACATCACGTGATAGGTGCTGCGGGCTTCCTTCCAGATGCCGAGACCATTGGCCCCGAGCCACGTGTGGCAGTCCGGCAGTACAGTGTCTTTCAGCGACTTCAGCGTGCTGCGCACCACGCCGAAGCGCGTGTACTTGTAGCCGTCGGCACCTTCGCGCTGCATGCACGCCCGGCGCAACAGCTCGATAATGCACGCCGTCGTCTTGCCCGAGCCGACGGGACCGGCCGCTACGCGGCCGAAGCTATCAGATTTCATGAAGTGCGCCAGCGTGGGAGGCGCGCGGTAGCGCAGGAGCGGCGTCATGCGGCCCAACTAACCCATACTTTATGCTCCGCTGGGACTGGCTTTTTCTCCAGCTTCACTTCCCAGTGAGCAGTGATCCCGTTTTCCGGGTGGACAAAAAAGAGAGCTTGCATGGGGATTTGCGGTGCAACGCGCAGCTTCGTGCGCGCGTATTCGTCATAGCCCTTCACGCAGCCGTTGACGATCGCTCCCGGCAGCCACATGAGCTGGTGCCAGTGCCCCATGAGCAGATAGTCAAAATCCCGGCCGATGTGGCGTTCGCTGTTGGCAAGTTTAACCACGCCGCGCATGATCGGGCCGACAGCACCGATGATGCCATCGCCGCCACGCGTGCCGAGCCGATCGCCGTGCGTGAGCAGGAAGCGCATCCCGTAGATGGTGAAGAACGCGTCAGTTTCCTCTGGCGTCATGAACTTGATGCGCGGGTCATCGCGGAAATCCCGTTCGAGGCTGCACGCGATGATCCAGTCGAAATTGTCGAGGACGACGTGCTTGGCGGTGGGTTTCAGCGTCATGCGCCCGTGGTTGCCTACCACGCTGACGACAAAAACCCGTCCAAAATGATCTGCCCAGGTCTTCAGCATACTTCCCAGGATATCGGTCAGCTCGTTGACCGCTTGCGCCGGCGTCCGGTCATTGGTGACCCGGAGCTCCTCATGGATGTTGCCGCCGATCAGGTCGCCGCCGAGGCAGACAACGAGACCTGGGTATTTTACGCCCGCGCGGCCCATGTGGTTTTCGCACAGGTCAATGACCTTGAAGCACAGTCGCTGTAAGCGCGCTTTGGCTGTCTCTGCATCGTAGTTGTTCACGCCAGCCGTTTCTTCGCGCGAGATGGTCTCGCCGTAGTGGATGTCGCTGACCATGATGACCGGGGCGCCGCGGGAGCCCTGGGGAACGCCAATGCCGCTTATCCACTTCGGAGGCGCCATCGTGTGCTCGGCGAGGCCGAAGATCACTTTCCGGATGCGCGCGGCGGTGTCCTGCTTGTCGTGAAACGAGTTGACCGCCGCTTTCAAGTTGCGGATGTCCACCAGCTGCTGGCGGATAATGGCCTCGGCGTCGGCGAGGCGATCTGCGTCTGTCTTTTGCTTAGCTGACATGGGTTTCTGCTTTCTCCTTGCGGCTTTTCGCATATTTCCGGTTTCGAGCGAGGCCTTTCGGGCTATGGTTATAGCGCCACATCTCGGCACGCCCCTTGGGACTTATGTTATACTGCCGGTGTCGTGCCTGTCCGAGTGGGCTCTTCTGATAGGCCAGTCTCGATAGCCTCCGTCGGATTGAAAGCAAATAGCGCGTCTCTGCTGCTTTCCCCTTCTGGGTTCGGCGGTAGCGCCTCTGTGCTTCCACGTGCTTCCGACGTTGCTGCGCTTCCTTCAACAAATCGTGCGGTGTCGATGGTAATGCGCTGGTCTCCCCCGAGGTCAATCTGAATGACGAACTTTTCGCTTGGGGCTGCTGCGGCGCCATGATTGCCTTTAAGCCGTCCGAGCTCCATGAAGATGCTGGCAAGAGAGGCGATCGAACTGAGGCTTTCATGCGGGTTGACCATCCGGGAAGCTAGTTTCGTTGTGCTTTGCTCCAGAGCCGTCAGTGCTTGCAGGGCGATCCGGTCCGCCGTTGAGCGCGGACTGTTCCACTCTTTTGCGAGAACATCAAGAGCCTGCTTGTAGTACGGGATTTGCTCAATCAGCTTGTACTGTGCGTCGCTTAAGCCGTGCTCGGCAAGGATGCTCGGCAGGTCCCGCATGTTGATCGCGACTTCGCGCGCGAGCGCAGTCAGGTCGCCGGGCGTGAAGTCCTTCGGCAGCGTTACCGGGCCGGTAACGGCTGGCGCCCATGTGATTTCGTCGGCCATGGCCTCTAGATTTATTAGCCGTTGGTTAAGGCGGCCTCAATAAGAATGGGCCCCTCGAATTTCGTAGGGAACGTCTATGTCAGAGCAGGCTCTGGGTCAACAGGGGGTGCTTCAGGTCATCCCGCCGGCGGAGCTGGAGCGCCAGCTTGCCGCGCGCAATGCCCAGACGGCGAATGCCAATTCCCAGCAGCCGGCTGCCCCCGAGCTGAGCAGTCTCATTGGCTACATCAAGGGCCAGTATGAAATTTTCCGCAACCATCGCAACACGGTAGCAGGCTGGAACAATCGCATGCTGGAGGGGCTGCGCACTTTCAACGGGCAGTACGACGAGAGCCGTCTGATGGAGATACGCAAGTTTGGCGGCTCCCAGATTTACGCCCGCATCAGCGCGCAGAAGTGCCGCGCCGCGAGCTCGCTGCTGCGCGACATTTATCTTGGGCCGGATCGTCCGTGGGGCATCCGGCCGCCGGTGCAGCCCAAGCTCCCCGACGAAGTGCTTCAGTCGATCGAGCAGCTCATGCAGCACGAGGGACAGCTTGTCCAGCAGCAGCTCGGCAAGCCGCCGCAGCAGGCAGACGTCCAGAAGCGCAAACAGGCACTGATGGAGAGTGCCATTGACGCCGCGAAGAAGCAGGCGGCCACGCAGGCGCGCACGAGCGAGCAGAAGATTGAAGACATGTTGCGGGAAGGCGGCTTTTATCATGCGCTCGCCGAGGTCATCGTCGATCTGCCGGTGTTCCCGTTGGTGGTGTTGAAAGGCCCCGTCGTCAAAGTCGTGCCTACCGTCGAGTGGTCGCCCACTGGGCAGCCCACCATCCAGCAGAAGCCGCGCCTGACGTGGAACCGCGTCTCGCCGTTCGACTTCTGGTTTACGCCCGGTGTTGCGGATATTGCGAACGCAAACACGATCGAGAAGCTGCGCGTTACGCGCGCCGAGCTGAACGACCTGCTTGATTTGCCCGGCTATGACCAAAACGAGCTTCGCGCGGTCCTGGAGGAGTACGGCCGGGGGGGTCTGTATGACAACTGGGACACGACCGATGCCGAGCGCGCGGTGCTGGAAAGCCGCGAAAATCCGGCTTGGAACCGCTCCGCCATGATCTCCATGATGGAGTTCAATGGGAATGTCCAGGGGCGCATCTTGCAAGAGTACGGCTTGGCGGTCCCGGACCCTATTCGCGACTATGCGGTCCAAGTCTGGTGCATTGGCAATCACGTCATCAAGGCACATCTTTCGCCGTCGCCGCGGCAGCGGCCGTACTATTTCGTGACGTCGTTTGAAAAGGTCCCAGGGACACCGGTTGGCAACTCGCTGATCGACCTACTGGCCGACATCCAGGACGCCGCCAACGCCACGCTGCGCTCGCTGGTGAACAACCTGACGATTGCCTCGGGGCCGCAAGTCGTCGTCAACGATGAACGCTGCACGCCTGAGGAAAACACGGATGACCTTTATCCGTGGAAGCGCTGGCATATCCGCAGCGATCCCGTGGGCAATAACGCTCAGCCGCCGGTGTCTTTTTTCATGCCGACCAGCAACGCCCAGCAGCTGATGCAGACTTTCGAGCAGCTGTCATCTATCGCGGATGACGTGTCGGCGATCCCGAAATACATCGGCGGCCAAGCTGGAGCCGGCGGAGCTGGGCGTACCGCATCTGGGCTTGCGATGCTCATGGGCAACGCGTCCAAAATCCTTCAAACCGTGAGCGCCAACGTAGACCGCGATATTATGGAGCCGGCTCTCACGCAGCTGGCTGACCTGATTATGCTCACCGATACGAGCGGCTTGCTCACGGGCGAGGAGCAGATCAGCGTTCAGGGTGTCAGCGTCGCCATCCAGCGCGAGACGATGCGCCAGCGGCAGGTCGAGTTCCTCACGGCCACCATCAACCCGACCGACCAGCACATCATGGGGCTCAAGGGACGCGGCGTTGTCCTGCGGGCAGTCTCCCATGACATCGGTCTTAACAGCGAGCAGATTGTCCCGCCGGACGATGTCCTGGAGCAGATGCAGCAGAAGGCGCAGGCCCAGCAAGCGGCCGGTCCGATCCCGCAGCAAATCCAGCGGGGCGTCCAGCGCGGCATCGAAGCGGGCATCCAGCGCGTCACCACGGAGCTCACGGCCGGCGGCCTCGCGCAGCAGTTCCAGATGCCGGAGGGTATGCCTACGCACATCGGGACGCCCTCACCGATCGAAGGTGGGCAGCCGGCTACGAACAACCCAGCTATGGACCTGGGGCCCGGCGGCGATCAGGCGCGCATGGCTGCGATCGGGCAGGGTAACAAGCAGCCGGTCCGCGCCGCGGGAGGGCTTGGCCCGCAGACGGCTACTGTGGTAGGAAATATGAAAGGGCCGAACGCGAAACCTATTTCGCCGGGGCCAGCCTAACCGCAGGACGTTCCCATGCCCATGCACTTCATCTCCGGCTTACCGCGCAGCGGGACGACGCTTCTGGCGTCGCTTCTCCGTCAGAACCCGAACTTTGAGGCATCTTTCCAGTCACCGCTGGCTATGGCGGTTACCGCGGCGGTAACCAATATGGGACCCGAAAATGAAGGGCATACCCTGATCAGCGATGCTCAGCGGCGCGACGTAGTGCGCGGGATGTTTACGGGCTTCTATGATTTGGAGCTGCTAAAGCCGCATCAGATTGTATTCGACAACAGCCGGCGATGGTGCGCCAATATGGGCATTATTGCCGACGTTTTCCCGGAGGGGGTGGTTCTTTGCTGCGTGCGACCGATCGCCGAAATCGTAGATAGCTTCGAGCGTCTATTTCAGAGCCACCAGATTGAGCCGAGCCGCATTCATGGTGGCGCCGCTAACGTGAATGTCTACGCCCGCGTGCGGGCTCTCCTGGACGAGAATGCTGTTGTCGGCTGGTCCCTCGCGGCGACACGCGAGGCGTTTTACGGGGTGCACTGGGCCCGGTTGCATCTCATTGAGTATTCCGAGCTGTGCAATAACACCGCCGCCGTGCTGGAGAGTATTCACAAACGCTTAGGTGCGAAACCGTTCCAATATGACTTCAGGGATATCCGGCAGCTTGACGGTAAGGAGCTGTTTGACGCTCAACTGGGGACGCCGGGTTTGCATACCCTTTTTCCGGAAGTCGCTGCCTACAAGCCCGGTGAGTTCATCATCCCGCCGGACATCGTTGCCGGCATGCCGGCGCCATTCTGGCGTTAAGGAAGCTGCAACTCCGGAGCCTTATCGTGCATGGGCCTTTGTTAGGGAACCGCCATGGCGATCTTGCAATCATCCGATTACGACCGCAACACGGTCGGCAAAGTTTTGGCTGAGGTCGTCGCCGCCATCAACAGCGGCCAAGGGGGCGGATCGACTGGGCCAACCGGCGCAACCGGTTCCGGAACCGGTCCGCAGGGTCCCGCCGGCGCCCTCGGCCCGACAGGCCCTACAGGGCCCGCAGGAAATTTCACAGGACCGCAAGGCTCCGTGGGCTGGCAAGGTCACGCTGGCGCGACCGGACCGACTGGCCCAACTGGCATGAGCGGCCAAGGCGGCCCCGGCGGACCGCTCGGCGCCCCCGGCTCCAATGCAGGCATCACTGGCCCAACTGGGCCCACTGGCTCTTCGACCGGCGCGACTGGCCCCGCTGGTGCCGTTGGCGCGACTGGGCCGACCGGCGCAACCGGCGCGACGGGCTATCAGGGCTCCATGGGCGGCTTCGGGCCGACTGGTCCGCAGGGGCCGACAGGGACCGTCTGCAAGCTATTCATCGCTCCGACGTCCGATCCGGGCGTCACGGGGCAGGTTTGGAATAACAACGGCGTTGTCACAGTCTCAAGAGGCTAAGCGATGGGCACCTACGACATTCTCGCCTCACGTGACTATGACCGCAACGCGATCCCGCGCGTCCTCGGCCAAGTCGTGGCCGCGGTCAACGCTGGAAACGTCGGCGGAGCTACAGGCCCCACCGGCGCGGCTGGCTTGCCGGGCGGCGCAACTGGCCCGACTGGACCCACTGGAACGGCTACTGGACCGACTGGCCCAACCGGTGGAGCTGTAGGACCCGCGGGTCCGACGGGCGCAACTGGCCCGCAAGGACCCACTGGCGCGCAAGGAACGACGGGCACCGTCGGCCCGACGGGCGCGACTGGCCCACAAGGTCCTGCTGGCGTGAGCGGCTCTTCAACTGGGCCAACGGGTCCCGCAGGAGCCCCTGGGGGCGTTCCTGGACCAACTGGCCCGGCGGGTTCAACGGGACCCACTGGCACCGCGGGATTGCCCGGACCGACCGGTGCTGTAGGGAGCGCGGGCCCAACTGGCTCTACCGGCAATACCGGCTCAAGTCTCTTTGTATTGCTGCCTGTCACGGCCGACCCGCACGTGGTCGGACAGGTTTGGAACAACGCTGGCGTGCTGGAACTCTCGGCAGGATAATGGCACATGAACATTCTTGACCCGACAGTCGCGCCCGACACCTATGACGACAACGAAATCCCGGCGATCCTGCTGGAGGTTGTGGAGGTCATCAATGCGGGTGCCATCACCGGACCGACTGGCCCTGCTGGCCCGCAGGGGCCGAACCCGACCGCTACTGGCACTACTGGACCGACTGGACCGACTGGCGGCGTGGCGACCCTCGTCTCGATCGGCCTTACTGCGGGCGTTACCGCCAGCATGTTCACGGGCTATTATGAGTATGTTGGGCCGACTGGCCCTGCGGGTGGCCCTCAAGGTCCGACTGGCAACACTGGCTACACCGGCGTCGCCGGTCCCACCGGACCGGCTGGCCCCACTGGCGGAGCTGGTTCAACAGGTCCGACAGGCGCGACTGGTACGCAGGGACTGCCCTATTTCCCGGGCGCGACCGGCTCGCAAGGGGCTAACCCGACTGCCACCGGAACGACTGGCCCAACTGGTCCAGCTGGCGCGACTGGCCCTGCGGGAACTGGTGGCCCCTCGGGCCCGCCGCGCGCAGGAGGCGCGACTGGCCTTGAAGGTCCGCAGGGCGCGCCGGGCCCCGTACTGAACAGCATCTACATGGCGCCGCAGATTGACCCGGCCGTTCCAGGGTCCTTGTGGTACGATCCACGCGGTGGCACATTCCGGTTCTCCCCCGGCTTCGCCGGCGGAGGGTAACATCTTGCATCTCTCTTCCTGGTGCTGTAACTGGGGCCGTGTAAAAAGCGGCCCCTTTCTTTTGGAGGACAAGATGGATCACCAGGATGGATATTCCCTGGTTGCAGTCAAACGATGGTGGGTCCCAGAATGGGTGTGGCTCTGGGCCTGTTGCGACCTTTGGCTATTGCCTCGTTCGATCGCGTGTTATCAACCGTTTCGTTGGATGCTGACGATCCCTGTCGATTAACTTGGAGCAACCCCATGCGCCTGTGCTGGAATGGCATCGTTAAAAACGAGAGTGCTCGCATTGAGCGCATGTTGGATAGCCTCGGGCCATTCATTGATTTTGTAGTTGCCGTCGATACGGGCAGCACGGACGACACCAAGGCCAAGATACAGGACTGGTGCGACGTTCACCGCATCCCGTGTCGCCTCTATGACGCCATCTTCGAGAATTGGTCGCAGGCGCGCAACGCCGCGCTTGCCCACGCGCGAGCCGTCTGGTGCCAGGAGGGCCAGCCGTATGACTATTTGCTGCTGGTCGATGCAGATATGCAGCTCGTGGTGAAGGACCGCACGTGCTTCGACAAGCTGACCGCTGGCGCATACGGCATGGTGCAAAAGGCCGGCAGTATTGTGTATTTGAACACGCGTCTAGTCAGCGCGAACCTTTGGACCGGCGATAACGGAGGACGTCCTGTTGCCTATGTGGGCGTCACACATGAATATCTCGACTGCGCGGCCGTTGGCGTGATCTCCGAGGCGCAGGCGTATTTCCTGGATCATGCGGATGGGGCCAACCGGCCTGAAAAGTTCAAGCGCGACATTCGGTTGTTGGTGGCCGCGCTCAAGCTGGAGCCAAAAAACGAGCGCTATATGTTTTACCTCGCGCAGTCTTACCGGGACGCGGGCGACTTTTGCACGGCCGCAGAGTGGTACAGGCGCCGCGTCGAGGCCGGGGGTTGGGAAGAGGAAGTCTGGCAAGCACGTGTCAACATGGCGGCTTGCTGGCTTCAACTAGGCGAAGAGGGAATTTTCTTGCGTGAGATGCTGACGGCATACAATCAGCGTCCAAGCCGTGCGGAAGCGCTTTACGATCTAGCCAAGCACTACCGGGAAAAAGGTGACAATGCGACCGCCGCGCTATTCGCATCTGGCGGCCTCGGCATCCCGCTCAGCCATGACGCGTTATTCGTGAACGAGTTTGTCTACCGCATCGGGCTGAAAGAGGAGCTTTCTATCGCTGGCTTCTACGTGCCGCAGCACAAGGCGCTCGGCTTCGCATGCTGCGAAGAGATCGCCTTCGGCAAACATCCCCATGCGGGAAACCGCGAGTTGGCGCGTTGTAATCTGTTCCATTATCTGGAGCCGTTGAGCAAAATGGCTCCTTCCTTCTCGCCGAAACGCATTGAGGTTGACGCGCTGGAAGGGTGGGCAGCTATGAACCCGAGCATTGCCCTGTGGAATGGGCAGCTCGTGATGAACGTGCGCCAGGTGAATTACAGGATTGATGAGCAGGGGCGCTATCTCATTCGCGGCACCGACGGGACCGCGAATGCGACAAATCCTATCAACACGAGCAATGTGCTTTTGGACCTTACCGACGATTTATTTGTCCGTGCTAGCCATCCTGCCGTGACGCCGGAGCTTCCTGTCGAATTTCCGCTCGTGCTTGGGTACGAGGACCTTCGCTTGTTACCGCGCGGTAACGAGATGTACGGCTCAGCGACCGTGCGCCAGTTTCACGCCGACGGGAACTGTGAGCAGGCTCTCGTCAAGCTTGATGTTGGTGCGGGTGACATCTTTCAAATCAAACTCGTGCGACGTATGCTGCGCCAACCGCGAGAGACAGAGAAAAACTGGGCACCGATCTTGCATACCAACGAGGAAGTGATCTCTTTCATGCGATGGCCCGGCCAAGTCGTGGACTGCTATGGCAATGTCACAGCTGATGTCGCGATGCCGTGGGAGCGCACACTCTTCTCGGGAGGCTCGCAGTTAATCCCGTTCAACGGCGGCTACTTGGGTATCGTCCACACGCCGCATCATCTGCCGGGTAGTCATCTGCGCTACTATCTTCATCATTTCATATGGTATACGCGCACGCTGAAGCCGGAGCGGCTTTCGCGGCCATTTGTGCTGCACGAACGCGAGATCGAGTACGTTGCCGGCATGTGTTTGCATCCTGACGAGCAGCATCTCGTGATTTCCTACGGGCGCCGTGACGCGGAAGCCTGGGTGGCCACCATCCATCGAGGAGAGGTCGCAGCGTTATGCGGAAACCCAAGCTGAAAGTCGTCACTGGCTACATTCCGATCGCCGGTCATCCGCGCGATGCCGCCGAGTACGGCGCGCTCGGCGAGAAGCTGCGCGAGCTGAAATATCCCGTACAGCCATTTTATGCGGCTGTGACGTCCACATGGCTGTATGACATGATCAATGCGCTGCCATTTGGACCGACCTGGAGCGTAGCTGACAATCCGCAGAAGAACACGCTGGCTTATCACTGCGTCCAGCATCAAAAATTCCAATGGCTTTACGATGCCTCGCGGATGGACCCTGAACCGGACACGTTTATTTGGCTCGATTACGGTATTTGCCATGTGCCCGGCGTCAACCCAGGAGTGATCAATGCCTGCCTGGACGCTATTCGCCGCGGCGATCTTGCTATTCCTGGATGCTGGCCTCACCGGGGACAAGTGGACGATGCTTTTCCTTGCTGGCGCTTCTGCGGGGGCTTTATGGTTATCCCTCGCAAGCATGTTCAGCGATTGAACCTTCTGCTGAAGACGCTTATAATGTTTCATGTACAGGTGACGAAGAATGTCACGTGGGAAGTGAACACGCTTGCACGCGCGGAGCAAACTGATATGCTGCCGATCCGCTGGTATCAGGCCGACCACAACGAAACCATGTTCACGAATTACGCGAAGGACCTCCCGTGAAACGCGGGCATCCTAAGCGTTATCGAACGCCGGAGGAAAAGCTTGCCGCCACCCGGGCAAATGGGCGCCGACATACGCTTGCGTTCTATAATATGTCGCCTAATGACTGGGCTCTTTTGTTCGAGGCCCAGGGATGTGTTTGCGCCTGTTGTGGCTGCCATGACCCGGGTGGCGATGGAACGGCCGGAAGTGGTTCCCAGGGCTGGCACGTTGACCATGATCACACGACCGGATACGTTCGCCGTATTGTATGCCGGGCATGCAATACCGCCATCGGTTACTACGAAAGTCAGCGACGTCCTCTCGTTGAGAAATATCTGGAGAAAGCGAAATGCCAAAGCGTGTCCTCGTTACTGGAGCAGCAGGGTCTCTGGGAGCCCACGTCTGGTGCCATATACTGGCGAACACGGACTGGGAGTTTGTTGGTCTAGACAGCCTGCGTCATATGGGACTTTCTGAGCGCATCGTAGAGATGTCGAAAGACCACCCGCAATACATCGCGCGGAGCACTTTTTTGACACACGATCTTAATGCGCCGATCGGTGATATTCTCGCGAAACGAATAGGGCATGTGGACTACATCCTGAACACCGCTTCTCTTTCGGACGTCCACATTTCGCTAGTTGACCCTCTCCCGTTTTTTCAGAACAACGTGAATGTGGTCCTGAACATGCTGGAGTTCGCAAGGAAAGTGCGCCCGGAAGCGTTCCTACACGTCTCCTCCGACGAGGTTTACGGGCCCACAGATGGTGCCCATCGGCATAAGGAGTGGGACCCTATCCTGCCTTCCAGTCCGTATTCTGCGTCTAAGGCGGCGCAGGAAGCGGCATGTATTGCTTGGTGGCGGAGTTATAATGTGCCTCTTCTTTTGATTAACTTGATGAACTTGTTTTGCGAGCTTCAAAACCCACGTAAATTCCCCGTTCTCGTGCAGAAGGCTGTTGCTGCTGGAGAAGTGGTCACCGTGCATGGCACGATTAACACAGTCGGCACGCGCTTTTATCTGCACGCCCGCAATGCCGCCGATGCTATGCTGTTCATCCTGCAAAACGTGCCGCCGAAGCTGCACGTGGACGGTGCCATCGACCGTCCAGAGCGCTTTAACATCGTCGGAGACAAACAGGTCAGCAATCTTGACCTAGCTGAGATGATAGCCCGCTACATGGGCAAGTCCCTGCGCGTCGAGTTTGAGGACTTCCACTCGGCGCGCCCGGGGCATGACCGTCACTACGGGTTGGACGGCTCGCGCCTGCGGGAGCTGGGTTGGAAAGCCCCAGTCTCGTTCGAGGACAGCTTGAAGGAGGTAGTACGGTGGCAGAGCGAACATCCGGAGTGGATATCGTAATCTACGTGAAGTCGTGCCTCCGCGATCGGGAGGCTGGGCTGCACGACGCGATCCGTGACACATGGGCGCGGCTGCCCGTCGGCGCCGATGTGCGGTTTGTGTTGGGCAGCATTCCGTTCGAGCCGCGCGACGACGAACTGCGTTTTCCAGTTGTTGACGACTACAACCATCTCTGGCTGAAGACGCGCATCGCGCTCAATCATGCGCAGACGCATGGATACAAGTGGTCATTCCACGCCTGTACCGATACGTACATCGTGATCCCGCGCTTGGTGACCCTCCTGACTTCTGTCCTTCCTGACGAGGCGTACTACATCGGCTGTGCGACCGGGGAAGGTCATGCAAGCGGGGGCGCCGGTTACGCGCTGGAGGACCTTGCAATGTGGACGCTCTGTCATGAGCAATTCTACGCGCAGTGGGAGGATAAGCTCGTGCACGATCTGCTGCGGCTGCATGATATCCGGCTGCGCTCGCTGCCGATATTCCGCGGCAGCGAACCGCGGCCATGGGACGACGATACCGTCTCCGTGCACTTGGGTACGCATACGGGCTCTATGACCAAAGAGCGCCTTTATGCCTGCCATCACCGCTTCACAGGATACGCACCCGATGCTTAAAGTACGTGTCGTTTCCGCCTACGTTCCACTGATGGAGCGCACGCGCGCGTCGTTTGCCGAGCTAGGAGACCGCCTCTCCAAGGCATGCGACCACAACGTCACGTTTTTCTGGAATTTTGCCTTTGAGCAGTGCTGGCTGGCCGCGGAAAAACCGCCATGGAAAGCCGCCAATGCCAGAGCGACCGACCGCTTCGAGACCGACGACGAGCATATACGATCGAACATCGTACAGCACTCGCCCGTGCAGTGGGCGACGATGGCCGCAGAGCTCGACCCGAGCGTTGATGTGTGGGTGTGGCTCGGAGCCAGCGTGATGAAACAGGGCGTGTGGCGCAACAACCCTGTGCGCGAAGATCACATCCGCGATTTCCTGCGCCGGGTGGCACAGTTCAAGGATTATGCTACCGCGATCCCGTTTCCTGGGATCGAGCCTTGGAAGCCGCCAAGCGACCACGGCGACAACTGGCGCTTTGTGGGCTCGACGCTGATCCTGCCCACGTGCTGGTTGCCGGCGATCACGCGCTCCTACAAGTTCGAGTGCCGCCGGTTTATCCGGCACGTCGGCGCGGTGCCGCTCGACCTGGCCATCTGGCCATCCGTCGAACTACGGAGCGGGTTGCCGTGGTGCTTCTACCAAGCTGAGTATGACGCCAGCCAGTTCACGGGTTTCCCGGGAGCTTAATTCTCTCTTTACCGGTCCCGCTGTCTGATGCCTCCGAGCGATGCAATTCGCCATTCGGAGGAATTTTGACATGGCCAACAAGTCCAAAAGCGGCAGCAACGTGCACGGCGGCGCGGGCTCGAAGTCGGGTTCGCACATGGCCGAGAGCGTGAAGTCCCACGCTTCCGGTGACGCCGGCGCCGAGGCGACCGAAAAGTCGCACGACGTCACGTTTGCCGAGGGCGGCCACGGCAATCATATGTTCGGCGAGCAAGCTGCCAACGAGCAGAAGCCCGGAGGTACGGCTCACGATGTCAGCGGCGGCTCGCCGGGTCCGGAGTTCGCGTCCGGCGGCAAGACGAAGATGTTCGGCTTCCGCGGGTCAGAGCCCGCCCGTGCGGGCCAGACGAGCCCGTCTTAATGGGCGCCTCCCTGGCTGTCCGCGGTGGGAAGGGCGGCCATAAGAGTGTTTCCACGCCAGGCATCCGGCCCGAATACGTCCTAGGGTCACGGCCGACCACGCTGCGCGCTCAGCAAACGCGTATCAAGCCGGGACCCGCCAACACCACGCAGTACGGGAAGGCCAACCCGGCGGGTGCGTCCGCCGGCCGCACTTTCCCGGTTCCGGAGGAATAGATGGCGTTCAAGAAGGACCTGACCCCGCTCCGGAAGCACGGAGAAGTCATCAAACACAAAGGTAAAGGCTCCTCCGCGGCGCCGCTGCCGTCGCGCCACACCATCAAGCAGCTCGCGCAGCCGGGCGGCGCAACGATCAACAACTACGCAAAGGCCACCCCCATGCCTTCTGGCCAGCCTGCTCCCGCATTCTCCGGTCTGGGTTCCGGAGACTGGCCTGGGAACGGGATTTAATGGCTGAACTTACACTGCCAGAAGCCGCTTTTTTCCTGCGCAAGCTCGATCCCCAGCGCTGGGAAGACTTTGTTAACAGTTTCGAGCGGTATTCGGACCAGGTTACCGTGGCGGTAACTGAAGCATCCCCCGAAGAAGTGCTCATCTACCAAGGTATGGCCCGGCAATGTCGCGCCTTAGTCCGCTGCTTCCGCGAGTGCCACTTGCAGAAGCAGAAACCCCCACCGTCGACCCGCGCTCCATAGCCCCGCGCGCCGACAAGGAGACCAAAATGGCACTCAATCTGCCCCCCATTGACGAAAGCGTGGCCGTTCCAGCCGCCGTTAAACGCGCCTCTGAACGCTCGGAGCAAATCCACAAGGCTGCCTATCAGGGCAATGCGCAGCCGCTTCCAACTGGCGAAGCCCCAGCTCCCGAGCAGGCTCCTCAGCCGGAGAACTCACCGCAGCCAGAGACTACACCGCCTCCGCAAGCCAATACCAATCCGCAGCCAGAAAGCGCCCCCCCTCCCCAAGCCGATACCACTGTCCAATCCCAGCCACAGCCGCAACCCCAGCCCCAACCCCAGCAGCCGGCTGAGGCGAACGAATGGGAGCGCCGCTATCGCTCCATGAAGGGCCGTTTCGAGCAGTCCCAAGCGACGATCGCCAACCTTCAGGAGAACATGGCTGCGCTTGGTGACCAACTTTCGCGTGCCGTAAGTACGCCGCAGCCACAGGAACCCGTGCAGCCGCTGCTCACGGATAAGGACCGCGAGACCTACGGGCCTGACCTGATCGACTTTGTGACGCGGGCGGCCAGAGCCGCCGTCGAGCCTGAACTGCAACAGGTCCAATCCACAAATCAGCATGTTCTTCAAAGGGTTGAGACGAACAGCGTAGAACGCGTCTACGAGCGCCTCGCCGAAGAAGTGCCAAACTGGCAGGCCATCAATACGAGCCCCGCCTTCATGCAGTGGTGCAATTTACCAGATTTATACTCCGGTGAGATAAGACGAAATCTACTGGGGAAGGCACTTCGCGCCGCTAACGCGCCCCGAGTGATCGCCTTCTTCCGAGGGTTCCTCGCAGAGAACCCGGCCGCAGGTCCACAAAGCCAGCCGCCCGCCGCGCAGCCCCAAGCTCCCCGGCAGCCCGCAGTGCCTCTCGCGACCCTTGTCGCACCCGGCCGTCCAAATCCAGCTTCTGGCAACCAAGTCCAGGCGGACGCGGAAAAACCCATCTTCACACGAGCCCAAGTCGCATGGTTCTACAGCCATGCGGGCATGCAGCACTACGCAGGCCGCGAGGCGGAGCGAAAGGCGGACGAAGCCGCCCTGTTCGCCGCCCAGCGCGAGGGCCGAGTTCGTTAACAACGGGGTGAGCCAGTGCTCGCCCCACAACAGGGGCTATAGCAATGGGTATTCCTTCCGGTGCATTTCCCGGCGCAACTGCCGGTTCCTCGCCGCCGATCTACCCGACCGGCTCGACGTCCAACGACTTGCAGGCCACAGGGTTTATCCCTGAAATCTGGTCGGGCAAGCTGGTGGAAAAGTTCTATGCGTCTACCGTACTCGCCGCGATCAGCAACACGGACTACGAAGGCGAAATCCGCAACAAGGGCGATCGAGTGAAAATCCGCACGAAGCCCACCGTCACCATCCACAACTACGAAGCAGACGCGCTGCTCGGGCTCGATCGCCCCACCGGCGGCACTGTCGAGTTGTACATTGGCAACGGCAAGTACTTCTCACTGATCCTGGACGACGTTATGGAAATCCAGTCGGACCTCAACGTGCTCTCGATGTGGTCTGACGACGCTGCTCAGCAGCTCAAGATCGCCGTGGACTTCGACGTCCTCGACGGCATCTATGGCCAGATGGCCGTTGCCAACCAAGGGACCGCTGCCGGCGTCATCACCGGCTCGCTGAACCTTGGCGCGCAGGGCTCTCCGGTCGCCGTAGTCGGGCGCAACCCGGGCACCGGTCAGGTCGAGCTTCTCGATCTGCTCATGCGTATGGGTCAAGCGCTCGATGAGCAGAACATCCCCGAGGTTGGGCGGTGGGTCGTGATGCCGGCGTGGGCCGGCCGCATGATCAAGCAGTCGGAGCTCCGTCAGGCATACCTGTCCGGCGACAGCGTCTCGATGCTTCGCAACGGGCGCCTCGGCATGGTGGACCGGTTCACCCTCTACATCTCCAACCTGCTGCCGAACAACAGCACGGACAGCACGCACTTCGACACTGGCGAGTGGCCGATCTACGCGGGCCACGCGCACGGTCTGACTTTCGCGAGCCAGATCAGCAAGGTCGAAACGCTGCGCTCCGAGCTCACCTTCGGCCAGATCCTGCGCGGCCTCCAAGTCTACGGCTACCAAGTCGTGGATGGCAAAGCGCTCGTGCAGGCGCAAGTTACCCCGGCTTCGTAAGGAGCATGGGCCTCGAAGCCTAGGGGTTGAGACGGGGAGCTGGCTGATACCCAGCTCCCCGTCAACATTTATGAGCCCTTAACGGCACCCATGTAGTTTGGCCCCATGGAAACGCTGGACACCGTCAAGAGCTACGTGGAAGAAGTGCGCGTCCTGCTCTTGGACGTCCTGCACCCCCACCGCTACAAAGACCATCAGATCGTCGCTGCGCTGAACACGGCGCTCCTCGACATGCGGCGCATCCGCGCTGATCTTTTCATTCATCGCCACGGCAACCACGTCCCGCGCTTTGAAAGTGCTGACGCCGAGGAGACCGTGCCGATCGAGCCGCAGTTCCGGCTCGTGCTTGTCTACAGCATGGCTGGACAGGTGCTCCTGCGCGACGAAGAAGACGTCCAGGACGCCCGCGCGAACTCATTCCGTATGATGGCGAACGCGATGCTCACTGGCATGCCGGTCCCGGCGATGCAAGGTGGCACGCCGCCTCCCGGAAGTCCGCAAAGGTAATGCCACATGGCCCTCGACAAAGACGACTTTGAGGATTTCATGAACCAGTGTCGGTCGCGCCTCACCGGCGCGTCAGACGCTGGAATTAAGGCTGCTTTGTTTGAAATCCTGAAGGAGTTTTTCAAGGACAGCCTTTCATGGCGCCATCATATCTGGTTGGCCGTGACGTCGGGCACGCAGGAATATCGCCTCACGCCGCGGGACGGCGGACAGATTATTCAGCTGTTCGGTGTGATCGACGGCAACAAGACACCGGTTGCCGCCTTTATGCCGGAGTTCGGGCGCCTCCTCGTGCGCTGGCCGATCCAGGTTACGACCATTATGCCGGCGAACTGGGATGACGATATCGCGTGGACGGCTTCGCCGAACCCTGCGAACCCGTGGCTTGTTTCATTCGCCGAAAACGTGAAGAAGCCCACCACGCGCGATAACATCCCGGTGGCTCCAGAGTGGGTGCTGAAAGTGTACAGCAGCTACATCTTGGACGGCGTGCTCGGCTGGCTCATGTCCGAACCGAACAAGAGTTACTCCAACGACACGAAATCAGCTTATCATCTGCGGCGGTTTCGCACTGGCATCCAGGCGGCGCGCACGGCAGCTGCACGGCAGAACACCTTTGGCGCGCAGACTTGGGCCTATCCTCGCGGCTGGGAGAGCCGCTCGCAGCGCATGTTTGCTGCCATCGGGTTTCCAGGGGAGCGCGTATTCTGATGCACGGTCCTCCGACTAGCGCCCGCGTTGACATCGTCACGACCGACAACGAGACGCTGTCTGATGCTTTCCAGTTTGACCCGCCGGGCCCGAGCGGCCCGACCGGCTGCTACGGCGGCTATGACTATCCCTACTATGGCTGCACCGGCCCGACGTGGGGCTTCACCAGCATGAATTTCCGCATGGACATCAAGCGCCGTGCGAGCGACACCGGTCCGCTTCTCTCGATCACGGGAGCGCAGGGCGTTGCGGGCGCAATCGTGGTTGACGACCCCACCAACCGGATTTTGCATTTCAACGTGTCGGAGGCTACGCTGACCGCGGCCCTCGTGCCCGGCGAGTACGTCTACGATTTCGTGATGTTCGACAATTCCACGCCGCCGATCCGCACGGTGCTCATGTATGGCCGCTTCGGGCTGCGCCACGGCATCACAGGGGGCTAAGATGACAGCATATGTGCAAGGCCCCGCTCCGGTTTTCGCGCGCCCCGTCGTTATCGTGGGCGCGTCAACTGGCCCGACCGGCCCGTCAAGCGGCCCGACCGGTGCTACTGGGCCCGCGGCAACAGGCCCGACTGGATACACAGGCATTGCCGGGCCCACGGGAGCCGGCTCAACCGGTCCAACCGGATACACTGGCCCGACCGGCTATCCCGGCGCAACTGGCGCTCCGGGCGCAGCCGGCCCGATCGGGCTGCAGGGTAGTGCGTCGAGCACGGGCGCGACCGGCCCCTCGGGCCCGACTGGGTATGCTGGTGCGGCGGGCCCAACTGGATCGAGCGGCCCGACCGGCCCAGCTGGTACGGCATCTAATACGGGAGCAACCGGACCAATCGGTCCGACTGGAGCTTCTATCTCGGGCGCCACCGGTGCAGGCCCAACTGGCTATTATCTGTTCGGCAACATCGCTGTGAACTGGGGCGAAGGTATCGCCGCGACGGGAGGAACGACATTCACATTCCCGCGGGCATACTCTGACGGGCCTCCAGCTATGACGCTCGGGCTCACTGGCGCGACCGGCGTATGGGTGCTGTCAGTCTCCAAGACCGGTGTGGAAGTTCAGGCTGCGTGGGGAACGCCGTTTGTTTGGTGGCAAGCGGTCGGGAGTTAAGCCATGCGCGAGTTCGACGTTGTCAGCATTCAGAGCTTTCTTGGTGAGGATTGCCTGCCCGCCGGCGATACGGTAAAATACCGCGCGAATTTTCATGGGCTGTTGGAAGAGCGAGAACAGCTCTCGAACGCGACTGCTTCTGTCACGAGCACAACGTCCACTGTGCAGAATGTGCAGCTCTCCGAGGACCGCAGATCAGCAGAATGGTATGTCACAGCCGGTACGATCGCTGAGACGTTCACCCTCACGCTGATCGTCTACGATACGAATGGCCAAACACTCAACTACACGGTCGTCTATGACGTCTACGGTCCCACGTCAGAGAGTTCCATCGCCAACCCCGACCCGATTATTATCGGTATCACCGGTGCGACTGGCGCAACCGGCGCCACCGGGCTCGTAGGGCCAACTGGCTCGATGGGCAGCACGGGACCAGCTGGCGTTCCAACCGGACCAACCGGAATGACGGGGCCTACCGGAACAGCAGGGGTGGGCACCACAGGGCCAACGGGACCTACCGGTGCACAGGGCAATACAGGTAATGTAGGGTCTGTTGGTGCTACCGGCCCGACGGGGTCTCCTGGTATGACAGGCCCTACCGGAATTGCTGGCCCCACGGGAGGTACGGGAGCAGCTACGATCCTCGCGTTGACAGGAGGCACCAGTGTTGCGTCAGCCACATGGGCGCTTCTCACGTGGGACTACACCGTGCGTGACGACGTGAGCGCGGGGCACGGGAGCTATATCGAAGGGCCTACCGGCTACTCGCAAGTGCGTTTTCACGTCTACACGGTCTGGGCCAACTCCGGGAACACTCAGCGGTTTGCATCTCTTGAGAAGAACAATACTGGAGGGGAAGGCACAGGAACGCCCGTGCAGATTTGTCAGTCCCAAGTTTGCTTCGAGACCCCGCAAACGATCGTGACAAGATGGCAGCCGTTCACGGTTGGCGATAAGTTCTACTTGTTCGTGCGCCAGAACGAAGCGAGCGCCCTTACGCTCGAAGGCAACACTGACAACTATACCAACTATTCCTACATCGAAGCCGACTGGCTCCCGTGAGGCCCCTGATGCGCGTGTTTGAAGTCGCGAGCATCGAAGACAGCTTCCTGGGGCGCGTGGACCTCCCTGCTGGCGATACGGTGAGGTTCGTGGCGGACTTTCATGCCGTCTTGCGTGCAGATGAGCAACTCGCGAGCATCGCAACCTCTATCAGCAGCCCGTATTCAACTGTTCCTTCAAGCGGCCTTTCCGACGACCGCGAGCGCGCCTGGTGGTATGTCACTGCGAGCGGTATCACGGAGACCTTCACGGTTACCGTGACGGTAACCGACACGGACGGCCAGACGCTGAACTACACCGTGATCTATGATGTTTGTGGTCCGCAGACCGCGAGCAGTTCACCCACTCCATTTCCGTTGATCATTGGACCAACAGGCGTCACAGGGTCTATAGGGCCAACTGGCCCCACTGGTCCCACTGGATCGCCCGGGATTAACGGCGCTAACGGAACAAATGGCGCGACAGGGCCAACAGGACCCACGGGGGCCGCAGGGACGAACGGTGCTAACGGAACAAATGGCGCGACAGGGCCAACCGGTACAGCCGGCGTCTTGAAAGTTACCTCTTTCCAGATGGGGAGCAACATCAGTATGGCTGGATCGACTTCTTTTGAAATGTTTGGCTTCGGAAGTGGTTCTACTTATACTCCGAGCTTTAGCGGCAATCTGATATTGTGCCTTTTCGTGCGGGTGGGCGGCAGTACCCAGTCTGCCGCATCTGGTGACAATTATACCCTGAATTATGGAACCGGTACGCCTCCTGCTACGGGAGCGCCCAGTACCGGTACGCAAATTACGCCCCATATCACGTTGCAAACACCAGCCGGTGATTATTTACCAGCGACTGCCATGCTGGCGACCAATGGTCTTACAGTAGGTACTAAGTACTGGTTTGACATAGCGGGAGCGTTCGGCGGAGGAACTTTGGGCGACACCCTCAATGCAATTAATCCCATTCTCACGATTATCGAATATTAGCTACTTTACTCAAGAATGGAGGCCCCTATGAGCATCGGGTCATTTTTCAAATCGCTCTCGCCGGTGGCCAAAGCAGGCGCATCCGACGTCGAGAAGGCAATCGCCGATATCCAGGCCAAGGCTGAAGCAGAGATCGCGAAGATCAAAGCTGACTTTGCCGTGAAGGCGGCTGCTGCCACGCTCGCGGCGAAGCAGGCTGACTGGAACAAGTTCAAGGCTGACTATGAAGCGTATCTGAAAGCGGGGGGCGCCCCGGCAAACCCTCCGACAGCCGTCGCCGCACAGGGTCCGACGGGATCGACGGCTTGATACAGTGGCTTGACCGGCACGCCGTCAGCGATTGGCGGTATGCCCACAAGTTCTGGAGCGTGCGGATCGCGATTTTTTGGGCGCTCATATCAGGCGTCTGGGTTGCGCTACCGGCTTTCCAGAACTCCATGACGCCAGTGGACTTTGTCCTGGTGTCCATGTCGTTCTCGCTGCTGGTGCTGTTCGCGCGTCTGACGCATCAACCGGGGCTTGACGTATGAACTGGATGGGCAGGTTTTTCGGCGGCGTATCCGACCATTTCGGGCGACACGGCTCCAAGTACGCGTGGGTTACCGTCGCGGTAACCCTGGTTGCGGGCTTCGAGGGCTACGTTGGGCATCCCTACCGCGACAGCGTCGGCGTCGAGACCATCTGCTACGGGCAGACAGCGTCAGATCACGCTGACTTCTCAAAGATTTATACCAAATCCGAGTGCATGGAGATGCTCGGGAAGGATTTGCCCAAATACGATGCGCCGCTCCAGCGCTGCCTTCTGCCGGCGGTCTACGACAATCTGCCGCTGCACCGGCATGCCGCGCTCGTGAGCCTTGCCTACAACATCGGCGCGGCCGGCGTGTGCCGATCGAGCATCGTGCGCTACCTGAACGCGGGCCAAGTCACCCGTGCATGCAACGCCTTCCTGCTGTATGATCGCGCCGGCGGCCGTGTCTTGGCCGGGCTCGTGCGCCGCCGAAAGGCGGAGCGCGCGTGGTGTTTGAGGAGCGACTGATGCTTAGCTGGCTGATCCAAGACGCGTTTGCCGGCATGTGGGCCACCATCTGGCAGTGGGGGCTCGGCATCGGCATGCTGATAATCTGCCTCGTGCTGGCGTACGTTTCGCCGATCGGCCGCAAAGATTGCCTGCTGGCCGCGGTTGCCATCGCCATTGCGCTGATCGCTATGGAGATCGGGCGGCGGCAGGAGCACGCACACTATGCGGCCCAGCAAGCCCTCGTCAGCCGGACGGTCAAAGCCGCGGTGAAAAAGGCCGAGGGCCCGGGCACGAAGAAATGGAGAGACCCATGGGACCGCAAAAACTACTGATACTGGTGGTGCTCTGCCTCGGGACATCTGCGTGCGCGAGCATGGGGCTCAAGCCCGCGCGCAGCCTGAGTCCTGTCTGCCAGGCGCTGATCGGTCCGATCCACTACAACACATACATGCGGCGCAGCCGTCGGTACGCCGGGCCAGACTTGGCACTTGACCTGCGCCGTCGCAACCGCGTAGGGGTTGGGCTGCATTGTCCTCAATACCGAAGGTGAACTTCATGCGGCTCATCTGGTGGAAGGTTGCACTCTGGGTCCTCGGCATCGCGCTGGTCAGCTCCAACATCTACGTCCTTACACGGCCGCGCGCCTGCGTCGCGCTCAAGCCTCTCACCATGATCGTCAAGCCACATACGGCTGTCGCGCTGCCCAAGCCACCCGAAGTCGTCCCGCTCCCTAGACCGCGGCCTAAAATTGCACACCCTATTATTAGACCACGGCCAAATCACTTCCGGACAAAGCACCGCCCGGTGCGGTTGTTCACGGGGACATTCTCCTGCGCCAAGGTGCCAGCAATTGCCTACCGGGTTGACCAAGCAACCCTCGTGCAGTATGCTCGATCCTATGGACTGTCTAAGGCCCAGATCGAGAAGGTCTTGGCCTGCATAGCGCGAGGGCGCGTCCACGGAGCCAAACATGGCAAAAGGGTCAAACGCAGACTGGATGGAAAAGGCGTTCGCGAACGCGCATGGTCAGTTCAAAGCCACCGCGCACCGCGCTGGCAAGAGCGTGAAAGCCGAAGCCGCCCATCCTGGCAAGAACGCTTCCACGAAAACCAAGCGACGAGCCAATCTCGTCCGTATCGCAGAAAGGGCCCATCATGGCGGTTAAGTTTCGCACCCCGAGCGGCGGCGTCAGTGCCGGCGCACGGCGTCAGGCCCGGTCGAAGGGTGACACGATGCCCGGAACCGGCGGAAAGTTTCCAATCCGGAACAAGCAGGACTTGCAGAACGCCAAGCATGACATCGGGCGCACGAGTGAACCGCGCTCTAAAGTGGTGAACTGGATCGACAAGCGGGCGAAGCAGCTCGGCGGAAAGCCCGTCGGCGCCTCACGCGGACGCTAAGTGGGCCTGAGTGTCTAAGGGTCTTGGCAAAGGTTTACCGGCCGGTAAGCGTGCGTTTCCGACTACGGACGTACTGCTCGCGGCCGGGATGAAGCAGCCCACTTTTGGGCTTTCCATGGGAGGCCATGGCTCGCAGCTCGGCGCTAAGACCGCCGCGTCTCCGGGTATGGCCCCTCAGCCACTTGGAGCTATCAATGCAGATCAAGGAAACGAAGCTGGCTACCTTCCCGGAGGTTCAGCTGGCGAAGTCAAGCCCACCGGACGAAGCTCCGGAAAAGGCCAAAAGCGCGGCTAAGTTCGAGATGGTCGTGTCCGACGAGAAGCCAGAAGGCTTCGAAGACCCGGCGCCTGCGTCGCGCGACCGCCCCGAGAACGCCCGGATGCGGGCTGAGCGTCTGCGTCACGAAGAGCTCGAACGCAAGAAGCAGGAGTTCATCGACAAGGTTCGTGAGGCCCGGCGCGTGCAGGATTTGCCGGCGCCCAAGCCGCAGCCGGTATCGCCGGCCATCCAGGCGCGGATCAACGCCGAGATCGAGGCTGGACGCAAGGCCGCGGAGGCCCACAAGGCGCAACGCGGGCAGGAGCTGGCTCGCCCTGCTGATCCGCGCGAAGGGATCACGGTGCCAGTTTTGCGGCCGCAAAGCTATACGCACGAGAAGAACACCGCGAAATCTGTGCCTGTTTCGTGAACCCCTGTCGTAGTCAGGCTACGATATGACCGCTTTTCTGGTCAGTCCGAATAACATCTTCGGTCCGATTACGCGGCTCTTGGACATACACTTCCCGGAGAGCAACGTCACCTACGCGGCACCAGCACTAGACAAGACGTTTGCCTCCAGTGCGTCTGCGTTCCAGATCGAGGTTGGCGTCCAGACGGCAACTTGGTCATCTACGCAGGGCACAAGCAATCCTTGCTGGGTGTGCATAGCAATCGCCTATGCGATCACCAACATTTCACCCGCAAATGTTAGCGAAAGCAGCAATACCCTCACATTCGAGCGCAAGGCGCGCGTTCTCAACCCGGGCTACGTCGCCGTAGAGCTGTGGGCCGCATGGGCTCCGAGCGGCTTCAACCCGTCAAACGCATCCGTCACCTGGTCGCTGAATTTTCCGGCATGGAATGGCCAGAATACGCCATGGGCCGGGGCTGTCTTCGCGGTTGGCCAGACCCAGCAGGTTCCGGAGTTCGACGGCAGCGGGACGCTCCCCGCTAGCGGCTTCGACGGCACCGCTGCCCTGCCGCCTATCGTGACGTTTGACACGGCGAACCCCACTGACTTGATGATCGCCATTGACGCGGCCCCTGACGCTGACACCGGCAATACGGGGTTCAATTTCCCGCCTTCCGGCTGGACTAATTTGACATCGTGGGCAACGGCTTATGGCATGCACATCGAGGTCAATTACCAGCTCACTACGAAAAAGCAGCTGGGCGAGACTTACCAGAACCAGAGCACGAGCAGCGGCCATTGGACCACCCTGATCACGGGGATGGTAGGATTGCCCGTCGCCAAGAAGCCATAAGCCGCGGTTCACCGGCTTCTGTTAAGCCTTTCTTATGCCTGCGATCAAGCTAGACCAGTTCGGGGGACAACTTCCCGCTTGGGACCCGCGGCTCCTGCCGACTGGGCAGGGCACGCAGTCGCAAAACTGCTATCTTTTCTCCGGTGCGCTGACGGGATGGCGCCAGCCAAAGCTGCTCTATACGCTGAAGAATAGCGGTTCGCGCTACGCTTATCGTATCCCTACGATTACGCAGGGACAGGCGCAGGCGTTCCTGCTATTCGTTGGACTGCCTCAAGCCGGCGACACGTTTCAGGTGGGCGAGTTCACCTATACCTGGCGCAGTGCGCTGGCGAGCTCCTATGACGTGCTGATCGGTGCCACGACTGCCGCTTGCGCGACGAACGCGCTCGCCGCGCTGACATGCGACGCCGGCTCGGGGCTGAACGCCGGCACGCTATACGGCACTGACACACAGCCTTGTCCCGACGTCTTGGCGAACACTGGCATCTCGCTGCCTGATGGCATCAATGCTTCGACCGTCAACAGCTTCACGATCGGCACGACGGCCTACGCGTGCGTGCAGGTCTGCGCGCTCGACTTCGGCAGCTCCTACAACAGCATCCCGGTCGCCGAGAGCACCGGCAACGCGCGCACGACCTGGCTGAAGGACGTGCTCGCGCTGGCTGACACAACCACTACATTCACCGGCGGCATCAACCCCACGTTTTCAAATGATATAACCGCGTCGTCGCTATGGCTGGAGTTCGCCGACCAGGACACCAACGTCGTCAAGTCGCCCGTCACACAGGACGCGTTCAAGCGGTACTACTTCGCCAGCCCAAGCCAGCGCCCCCAGTACAACACGACCGATCGCATCGCGGGCGGCTCCCAGCCGTGGCTCCTTGGCGTCCCGGCTCCCCGCGGCGCGGAGAACGCCGCTGCCGTCTCTGTGACGGGCGGTGGCACGAACCTGGAGCTGGGCAACCCGCCTCCGCCTTCCGATCAGTCGTACGACGGCGGCGGAAGCCACATCTACGGTGAGCTCTGCACCGTTATGCCGGTAACGCCCACCGGCGTTGTGCAGGTCAATGACATTCAAGTGGCCGTGACGTCCGCGTATTTGCTCGGCTACACGGACGGCGTCAGCGCGTTTGTGAACGGCAATCGCGTGCCGATGATCTTCTGCGACGCCTCGGGCAATTTCCATATCCCATGGTCGAACATCTGCGGCGTGATTTACAAGGACGCGGACGGTCGCCCCGGAGAACTTCTTGCCGTCGGCGAAATAGTGTCAGGCCCGATCAACAACGGCATGCCGAACATCGTGAGCAGCTTCACGAACCCTGTGACGCTGACACCGGGACAGCAATACTGGATCGGCTTTGCCGGCGATACGGAGTTTGAGAGCTCGGCCACCGGCTGGATCGGCGCGGACGGCTCAACCAATAGCTTCGGCAACCCGGGCGCGCCGGACACTGTACAGTTTCCGATGTCCTTTACCGCGGGACCGCCAGCGGAAGCCCCAGCCGGCGAAATCTCTATACCGATGACGGCGCCCCCGATCATGTGGGCGGACTGCACCGCCGTCACATCTGGGAGCGGTGAGCAGATCGTCGCGGCTGCCCGAGCGTATGTGTACACCTACGTCACTGAGTATGGCGAGGAGGGTGCGCCTTCTTCGGCGACTGTCATCAATGGCTGGGAAAACGGCGTCTGGACTGTGGGGGTAGTGCCGCCGCCGCCAAGCTATATAGGCCGCACCCGAAATATCCAGTATGTGAACATCTACCGGACTGTCGTCGGCTCCAGCGGCAGCACGGTATTCTTCTACGTCTGCACGCTGCGGCTCACTGACAGTGCCTTCAGCCTGACCGGCATCGACGGGCCATGGTACTCGGGCAATGACGGGCTCGGGCTGCCGACACTCAGCGTCAACGGCGCGGCGATCACTGCGCTCGCCAGCAGCAACTACACTTTCACTGACACGCTGCCGGACAACTACGTGGCACTAAACAACGAGCTGCAGAGTACCACCTGGTTTCCCCCGGCGGACGACCTGCAAGGGCTCACTGCACTACCGAACGGCATGATCGCCGGCTTCCGCTCGAACGAAGTCTGGTTCTGCCAGCCGTACTATCCGCACGCGTGGCCGCCCGGCTACGTGCTCACCACGGAGTATCCGATCGTCGGGCTCGGCGTCGTCGCTGGCGCACTTGTCGTTTGCACAACGGCGTATCCCTACGTGGTGACCGGCGTCTCCCCGGGCACAATGTCCATGATGCAGGCGAACCTGGCAGCTCCATGTCTCAGCCGCGGCAGCATCCTCTCCGGCATCAGTTTCGTCACCTATATGTCGCCGAACGGCCTCGTCCAAGTCGGGCCGAGCGGGGCTGTCGTAAACACCACCGATTTGTGGTTCACCCGTGAAAAGTGGCAGCAACTCACCCCGCAGAAATACACGCGGGCGATCGAGCTGGCATCGTGCTATTTCTGCTTTGGCACAACGTCGCCTGATAAGTCCGACACGTCTGTCGCGCAGGAGGGCTTCACGATTGAGCTGGCGCAGGACGCATCGAGCTTCACGATCTGGCCGCAGCCCGGCGGACATAGACTTGGCTTTACCAGTCTGTCCAGCATGATCCTCGACAGTAACGGCAACGGGCTGAATATCGACAACGTCCTGCTCGACCAGTGGACCGGCATCGGACTGCTGATCGGCAACGGCGGCGTTTACTACTACGATTTCACTGATCCGTCGCCGTTCCTCATGCCATACACTTACGCGTCGAAGATACTCCAGCAGAACAACCGGAAGAACTTCGAGGCGATGCGCGTCTTCTTCGACGTACCGCCGAACACGCCGCCGCAGAACGCTGAGCCGTGGCAGGCACCGGCGACTGATGCTAGCTGGAATACGCTCGGCTCGGGCCAGTACGCGATCATCCAGACGTATGCCGATGTTGGCTGCACGGGTGATCTGGAGCTGGTCAGTTCCCGCGAAGTGCGCCGCAGCGGTGGATTGCTGCGGCTTCCCTCCGGTTTCAAGGCTGAACAGTGGCAGTGGGTTATTCAAAGCCGCGTGAATATCTCGAACATCCAGATCGCGACCTCCGTGAAAGAACTGGCGAACGTGTGATGCCGAATATCCCCGGGACTGCGCCTCCTGTTCCTTCCGTGCCCGCGGCCGTGGACCTGCCCTCGGCGCTCGCCGCTATTAACGCGCTACGCCACATCGTCCAGGTGCTCCAGTCGCAGATCAATCCTTCTAGCCAGAACCCGACGGCTTCCAATCCGGCGGACTTCTTTGAGAAGAACCGCATCACGAAGAAGTTTCGCATCTACAACCCAACCGACAGCAGCCAGTACGTGGACGTGGCGCAGATCGTCTCCCTGACCTTCGAGAATGCCCTGGGCCAGAAGATCGTGTGGACCCAGCATGGAATGCTCAATAACTGAATGGTAAACAATCCCTTCTAGGCTCGTCCCTTCAATCTGGGCACCCGTAATGGCTCTTTCCCAAAACTCCGGTGGCTATACCAATACGAACCAGCAGAGCAGCGGTGGCGGCTCTAGCGGCGGCACAAGCGCGGCGCGCTCCTATGCGGTAAGTACCCCGCAGCTGATGCAAAGCCCTCAGTCGCAGTTCAGCCTGCAACTGAGCCAGCTCCTCGGCAACCTTGGGCAGAACCAATACAACTGGGCCCAGCGCGAGTTCGGCAACACCAATAACGTCAGCGACGCTGCAATCAATAACTACATTCGCAGCGCAAACTACGCCGGCCGCCAAGGCGGTAGTCTCTGGAACCAGTACGCCCAGACCTACCAGCCCATGATGAACCAATACGCGCAGATGGCCTCGAACTACGCGAGCCCTGGGCGTATCCAGCAGCAGATGGGATCGGCCGAGAGCAACGCTTCCCAGGCCGCTCAGCAGAACATCGACAATACCACGCAGACACTTCAGAGTTACGGCATCGACCCCTCGTCTGGGCGCTACGGCGAGCTGGAGCAGGCGGCCAACTCCGCCAAGGCTGCCTCCGAAGCTGGCGCGGGCCAACAGGCTCAGCTGGCCACCGAACAGACGGCACACGGCTTGCAGCAGAACGCGATTGGCATGGGCCAGCAGATACCGGGACAGTCCGTCAACGCACTCAATGCCGCATATCAAGGCGTCGCCGGCGCGGAGAACGCGAACCTGGGGCAGGGCAACCTCGGGACTTCGTTGACGACCAGCGCTAACCCGTATTTTGCCACCGCGCAAGGCGTCAAGCTGCCGGGCATCGGCAACTCCAGCGTCAGCGGCAGTTCGAGCAATAGCCAGCAGTCCGCGCAGAACTCGTTCAGCAGCACTGGCACCGGCCACTCGCAGAATTCCGGAAGCGCCTACAGCGGCCCCTCGCAGGGCGGCTATGGCGCCGGCTACACCAACAACTCATCCGGCGGCCAACCGGTCAACAGCGGGGGCTACGCGTCGGGCGGTTACGCTCGCGGCGGTGGCGTCATCCCGTCCCACGCAACGACCGGCGGTTTCGTGCCTAAATCCGCCTCGCCGTCTGCTGGCGCGGTAACCGACGACATTCCGGCCCGCCTCAATGCCGACGAGTTTGTCATCCCGCGCGACGTCACGCACTGGCTCGGGCAGGGATATTTCCAGAAGCTGATCAAGCAAGCCCGCAAGGAGCAGGCTCAGGCTCGGCAGCATGGCGCACAGGGCGAAATGAAGCCGCCGCTGCCGGGTCCGCCTAGCTTCGTCTCGCATCACATGGGAGCAGGCTAATGGCCGCGCTTTTCGGGGCAACCTACGGTTCCTCCTACCAGCCTGGCAATCAGCAGGGCTCCAGCAGTTACATGGCGCCAGATGCCAACGGCAAATACGGCGGCGCGGGCTCGACGGGCGAGAACCTATACGGAAACAATGGTCCCGGCGCGTTCGGAGGCGGCTTCGGCAGCTACGGCCCCGGGCCGTACAACAGTGGTCTTGGTGGAGGGGGTGGCTACGGCGGCGTGATCCCGAACTATAGTCCGATCCAGAACCCCGTGAATTTCCAAGGTGGCTCTTCGCCGGCCGGCTCAAGCTCGGGCGGGGGGCAGTCGAACCAACCACCGTCTGGCTGGCCTTCTGGCATGCCATGGTCGCAGCCGGGAAGCGCCCTTATTGGCTCCTCCGGCGGTGGTGGCGGAGCTCCTAACTTCAACAGCCTTATCCCTGCGAACAGTCCTACGCTAGGCGGCGCAAGCCAGATGGGGCTCGCCGGCGGCGGCGTAATGCCTTCTTCATCGCAAGGTGCCGGGGCCTACGGCATCAACCCGGCCCTCATGCAATCTGGCATGAGTGCGCAGACGCAGGGGGCGAGCCTGCCGCAGGGGGGCGGTTACGATCCGGCGCAGCTCGCGCAGGCGGTTGCCACCGCCCAACAGGCACTCGGCTCCGGGCGCCAGAGCATGGGACTGCCCCAGCAGTTTTATCCGTCGCTTGGCTCGCTCCAGCAGCAGATGCAGCAGCTCAGCAGCTATGCGCAGCCGAACTACTCCGTGACCAATACCGGCGCGGCGGCAGCGGGTGGCTATGCCAAAGGCGGCCCCGTCAAAGGCTTCGACAGCGGCGGCTCCCTCGACGACGCGCCCTCCGTGGGTGAAGGAGCCGCGAGCCAAGGCAATCAGCCGCCCCCTATGCCGGCGTTACCGCCCGGTAACCAGCCGAGCGCCACGCCGCCTCCCCAGGGCGTCATCCCGTCTTCGCCCGCTGCGGCGGCTCCAGCTCCAGCCGCAATGCCACAACCCACTGGCGGTGCTGTAAATCCACAGGCACTGAAAGAATACCTCGCCGGCGCGGGAGCGATTGCGCCTGAGCAGGCAGCGGCGCTGGAGCAGCAAGTCGATCCCCCCGGCCAGATGCCGGAAAACGTGCGCCGCACGCTGGCCATCGCCAACGCGGCGCCGGATATGCGCTTCGGGCTCATGCAACACCACCGACAGCGTTTTAACATGCTGAAGGCGTTCGCACATACGAAGCTGCACCAGGGCAACCTCCTCGCCTCCACACACGCGGCCAACCGCGCGTACTCACACGTGCCTTACGTTGGGCACATACACTTCTCGCCGGCGAGTGCCGGCGTGCACATGCAGTATTCGCCGATCGGGGGTGGCCGCGCGCATTATATGCTCGCGATTGCTGGCCGCGGCACACGGGTCGATCAAGGGCTGCTCGCCAAAGGCAAGGAAGCCTACGGCAAGTCCAAGCCTCAGAAGGCCCACGCCCAGGGCGGCCTCGTTAAGGGCTTCGCCGGCGGCGGCCTTGAGAGCGTCATGAACATCGCGGCGCAACCGCAGCGCGATATGTCCGAGATCGCGCAGGCACCCCAACCGCAGACTGATCCGTCGGAGCTCGCGCAGGCGCCACAGCCTGGCATGCGCGCCAATCCGCAGGCGCAGCAAAGCGGCCGTGCTACGTGGGAGCTGGCGCAGGCGCCACAGCAAGGTGGCCGCGCTATCGCACAGGCTCCTCAGCCGCAGGTCGATCTGCCTCAGCTCCAGATGGCAGGCAAAGGACCGCGGCCGGAGAACATGGGGCTCACCCAGAGCATCAACAGCTTTGACGATGGCGGGGGCGTGCCTCCTGCGAACCCGGACCAGGATACCGACACGAATGCTGTGCTCGGAGCGATGGGCGGCACGATGAGCCCCGAGAACGCGACGGGTACGGCGCAGGCCGGAGCTCAAGGCGTCCAGCACATGATCCTGTCGATCCCGCAGTATGAGCACTTGCTCAACAGCGGTTATGACAAGATGATGGAGAAGGACCTGGGCAGCGTGCTGAAGGAAGCGCCGCAATCTCCGTCGCAGCCGGGCGCTGGCAGCACGATCCCGCAGCAGAGCTCCGCAACGAAGCCCGCGTCTCAAGGCTCCTCGACCACGGCCAACAGCAGCGGCTCGACGTCGGAAGCTGGAGCGCCTCCGAACGCCGACGCGCCAATCTCTGGCAGTCAGGGCGTCATACCGTCTTCGCTGGAAGCTGCGATGCCCGGCCAGATGGGACCTTATGGCTCGAAGAACGTCGGCCAGCTTGGCGACAACCCCGACCTTCTTTCACCGACGCCGGCTGACGAGCAGCAAGGCAGCAGCAAGAACGCGTTCCCGACGCCGCTCACCGCGGCCGAGCGCGCTTCTAACAATCCAGAGCAAGTCGCTGTGCTGCCGAGCAATCCGTCGGGCTCGGATATCATCAATTTCAACAAATCCAATGGCGGCAGGCAGGCGCGGCAGACATTCAACCAGAACCAGTGGGTACGGACGTCGCCTTACGAGTGGCAGTCTATGAGCCAGCCGCAGTACACGCAGTATCTGCAGAATAAGGCGCTCGCCAACCCGCGCACCGCCGGCGAGCTGATGCGGGAACAGTTCGTAGGTGGGCGCCTCGCGCAATCCCAAGGCGCGCGGTCGCAGGCGATGCTGCTAGACCGTATGACGAAGCTGCGCTCCCAGATTGCGGCACGCATGTACGCGGCCGACAACAGCACAGATTTTTCCAACCCGGCTATACAAGCGCAAATCAATAACCAGGCTGCTGCCATAGGAGGATGGTCGCCCCAGCTCATGCAGCAAATCCTTGCAGGACAGCCGCAAATTAATCAGTCGTTGATAAAGAGTGGCACCAGCGCAGCCGCCCCTGAAATACGGTACGATGCCCAGGGTCGCGCATGGACAAAGGGACCAGACGGCCGGGCTGTGCCGTACACGCCCCAGCAATAAGGGACGCTGATGCCCTACGGAGAAGAGTTCATCAACCAGCCGGCTAGTCCAGAAGAGCCTCCGGATTGGAACACCCTGTCACCAACGCCACCCCAAAGGATGGCTTCGACCACGGCCCCGGACTGGAACAGCCTTTCGCTGACGCCACCGAAAGACGTTTCCGCTTTCACCGCTGGCGCGCATCACGCCGAAGCCGGCCTCGTGCCGATGATCGGCGGCGCAATCGGCATGGCGGTTGGAGCGGGGCTTGGCTCTACAGTTGCCCCCGTTGCCGGCACGTTGGCTGGCGGCATCGCCGGTGCGGGCGCTGGCTCTTGGCTTGCGCAAAAAGGCCAGGACTGGGTTCTCGACAAGCTCGGGCTCGCGCCCAGTATCAACCAGGAGCTCGGCCGCGAGGAGCAGCAGCATCCGTATGCGAGCGAGGCTGGCAGCCTCGCAGACACGCTGGCTGCGTTCGGTACTGGTGCCGGCGAAGCCAAGCTCCTCGAACGCGGGATTGGTGCTGCCGGCATGGGTGGCATTGAGGCCGGCCAAGAGTACGCACGCAACGGTAAGTTCGATCCAGCCAAAATTGCCATGTCCGCCGCGGCCGGATTTGCGCTACCGAAACCGCGTTCGTGGCAAGAACCGTTTGCCGCCTACGGTACGCGCCTCGGCGAGAGCGTTGCAGGGCGCCCTGATCTCACCGCGGAGCCCACTGAGGGCGCCGACAAGCAAGATGTATCGGCTGCTAACGATGTCACACCGACTGCCCCAGGGATTGCTGCTGAGAATGCTAAGGCTCCTGTTGTGGAGGGGGCCGGCAATCCTGTCGGTGCACCGATGGCGGCACGCCAAGCTGCCCCGCCGAGCGATCCGGGCCGCGATTACAGTAAGGACACCGGAGCATCTGAGACAGCCAACGCCGCGGGTTCCTCGGCTCTTTCGACTGATCCAATCCACGCGGACGTTGCCTCCGCCTTAGAAGCCGCCAACGAGCCAGACCAAGCAGCCGGCCTCCGCGCGCAGCAAGCCGCGCAAGGTGGCGAGCCGCCGCCGGGTGCCCCGACGGGATTGGTTCCGGGCGCAGCTCCGACAGAACAGCTGAACGCTGCTGCCCAACAGGCTGCGCCGAAAGTTGCCGCGGCCCAGATTGCCGGAAGCGATCCGGTTGAAGCTTCGCAACAGCAGCGCGCCGCACTGGAAGCTGTGAAGGCACGCATGGCAGCGCAGCAAAAAGGCTACGCCTTCAACGAGGAGACGCCGCATCCTGTCGTGCAGAAAATCCTGCAAGCACCAGTCATGCAGGAAGCAGTCGAGGCCGCGATGAAACGGCCCATCAGCACAAAGTACCAGATGCCGAGTGGCGCGAACTCCAGCAAAGACCTCGCCGGGCCTGTGTACGTGGACCCTCGTGTACCACCTGAGTTCCAGCGACCGGTCGCCGTGCATGAGACTGTCGAGCAAGTCCTGATGGGCAAAGGCGTGCCGTACGATCAGGCTCACAAGATTGCCACCGTTGCAGAACACGGCGCGGTCCTGCAAGAAGGCATCCCATGGGAAAAATATACGCACACGTGGGATGGGCTCTTGCCGAAGATCGAGCATGAGAAGCCCGCGGCGCAGCCTCCAGACCTTCATGTCAATCCGCACGCTGCGGACGAAGACGTCGGGCATAATCACCATATGGGGAAGGCTGAAATCCTTCAGAAGGTTCTGGAAGCTCCAAATGAGCTGCCGTGGGAGCATCTAGGGTTACCGGCCGGTAACGAGGAAGCTGCGCCAGCCGCTGAGGCCACGCAGTCCGCAAAGCCCATATCGGCACGTGATCGCCAGTTCATGGCGAGCGCCGAAGCACGGCTGCGCGAGGCAAACATGCCCGCTATCATCGAACGCATGAACGCGCTACCTGAAGCTGAGCGGCTGGAGCGTTACCGTGCACTTGAACGCGAGGCGCGTGGTGCGGAGGGCCGGCGCCCGACGCTTGAAGGAGGCGCGCAAGCACGCAGCCAGAAAGACGCAGCACGCAAAACAGGAGCCCTGAAAGCCATCACCGATGCGGTCAACGCTCATCCTAATCCGCGCCCGGGCTTCATGCCGGTCTCCACGCCAGATCGTGCGGCGTTCATACAGCGGCTGGAGCAAATGCACACGGCCGCTGTTCAGAACCACGGCGGCACGAACCCTCTTGATATCTACAAGCCGCGCGTAAAGCCACCGGAGTATCAGCTGCTTAAAGCGGCACAGCGCGTCATCAAGAACGCCACGCCGAAGAACATCAAGGAATATCTCGCGACTGAGAAGCTCTTGACCGGTCCAGACGCCACTGATGCGGCGAAAGAAATCCAGGCGATGCGCCGCAACGACAGCGACATCGATCTGAGCCATCGGCCGCAGGCAGAAGAGGCCGCGGCTACGCTGCCTTCAGACGTGTCACGCGAAACCTTTGAGCCGATTCCCGGGAAAGGCGCATACGTTGACGCGCAGAACGAGCTGCGGGAGTGGCTGAACGATCTGCCACCGGATCAGTATGAGACGCTTGCGCGCGAGTACGACCTCGGAGCCGAGCTCAATGAGCCGGCTGACCCGGCCGCGCTCATGGACGACATGAAGCAGACGCTGGCTAATACCATGCGCCGCCCCGGGCAGCTGGAAATTCCCCCTGAAGAGGGCGTTGCCAAGCCGCGGCCAATCACGAGCGCAGCGGACCTTCTTACGCCGGAGGAGCAGCACGCGCTTGCTGAGCGCGCGAACACTCCCGCCTCCGCGCCGCAGGGGCGCAGCCGGCCCGATCTGATCGCGCAGTACAATCAGCGCCTCCAGAGCGGTGACCTGGCCGCACCGGATCGGACTGGGATGCTGGAACATGCCGAAGGGCAGCAGGCGGAGGGTGCTGAGGAGCGCGTGCCGCCCGAAAAGCGTAGCGTAGCAGAGTTCTTCCGAGACGAGCGCGGTGCGGGAAATATCCCGCGCCTGCCGGCGTGGACCCGGCGCATGAAAAACCCGGGCAACTTTTTCTCGCCGCAGCCACTCCCGGAAGTCGAGCACCTGGCCGACAGCATGGACTGGCGGTTTGCGAAATATCGCAATGCCATCATCGCCATTGACAAAGAAATCCGGCAGTTCGCTCTGGCAACCGTGCGGGCCTTCCCGGAGTCCACGAAGCCCAGCTTCTACAATAATGTCTACCGTTCCTTCGAGCCCGAAGGCGAAAAGGTTCAACTGACCGCTCGGCAGCAGCAATACCGGTCCCACCTTGAAACCATGAACAATAAGATCAATGCCGCTTATGAAGAGATGCGCGCCCGACGCCCAGACCTTCAGCTGCCGGCCATGCAGGAGGGATGGATCAGACACATTATCAAAGGCATCCAGCATTGGTCACCTGATGCAGAAGCTGCTGATCCAATCGTCGGCGCAGCCCGACAGACGCTTAACGCTGAGGGTGCCTCTGCACTGCAAGAGCGCAAGTTCTTCGAGCTGGTGTCTCCGGTGGACGACAAGCGCTATCTAGTCTCGTATGATCCGGAGGAAGGAACTCTCACCCGCTGGCAGGACGGCAAAGCCACGTTAATAAAAAACGCGCAAGCCCCGCAGCCGTTTCATCCTGGCGAAGTGGTGACTGTGAACAAACAGCAGTACTGGATTGACCACGCGCGCACGGACGAGATCAATCAGCATGCGCGCGAGACGACTGAAGTCAACGGCAAGACGGTCAAGCAGCGGGTCGAGTACAATCAGGACCCGGCATATGCGATGGCGGAAGCCTATCACCAGATCGCCTCTGCACTGGAGCGGCAAAAGGTGCTCGATCACTACATGGGCAACCGGTTCCTCGACCCTCCCGTGCCGCCGCATGCCGATGCAATGCGCTACATGGCCCGATCAAACAGCAAGCTCGCCCGCGATAATGGCTGGAAAGAGAGCGCGCTTCCCCAAATGAAAGGATGGGCGATGCACCCGCGCATACGGGAGATCGTGGATGACTTCGTAAAGCTGGGGTTCGGGGGCGATACAG
>VFSW01001240.1_pt1 | contig 38726 bp, 69 predicted proteins | sample 5358111 | NCBI WGS metagenome assembly VFSW01 (sample SAMN11554181, study PRJNA540505) | mine drainage metagenome | isolation source: sediment from site ElyBrook_90M | place: USA: Ely Copper Mine, Vershire, VT | collected 2017
TAGTCTCTGCACGTCATGACCGCGTAATCGCTGGCCTGTGGGACAATGACTGTTGCCCCACTGATCGTGCTGCCTCGCGTCATCTGCGTAAGCCCGCGATAAGCATGCTTTTTTGGCCATCGTTGACACCCTATACCCCAAAAATGAGGCACCGCGCCATGAAGCGGGGGACCTTGTCGGCTATCACACCGGAAATCCCAAATACATTAGCGATTTACGCCCCCAGAAAGGTCCGCTTGGACGGGCCATCCACCCTATGCCTGCTGAAGGAGCCGCGATGGACGCTGTGGAACAAGCGCAGAGCTACGAGGACATCATGGCTTACGCCGGGTACGTCCTGCGGGACGCCGACCTGGACGACATTGCCCACTTCTTCGCCTACAGCGCTGACGAGGTCGCTCAGCACTTCCTGGGGTCTCCAGACCCCGATGAGGGTGAATCCCTCTCCAGAGCAGCCTGAGTCATGACCATCGAGGAGACCCGTCTGCAGCAGGAGTACACTGGCACCCGTCCAGCGCCAACACCCTGCTCCTTCGGTCTCTGCCAGCACGCCAAGGACCACACGGTCCACCGGACCGCCCAGCTTAACTACGTGGGCGGGGCCGACACCCAGGCGACGGCGGGCGGCCACTCCTGGCTCGATGCCGTCGCCCCCAGCGAGTACAACGGAGGCCGGTGATGGCTGATCAGCAGTCCGACTACGACTGGGCCGTCGCCTACGGCAAGGGTGAGGGCAAGGGCACGACGCCCGTCCCCAGCCACACTAGCGCGCAGCACAAGGGCACGGTCGAGGAGGCGCAGTCGCGAGACAACGCCATCATCGACGCCGCCGTCGGCCGCGCGGAGTCGGGCAAGCCGACCCCCGACACCCTGCTAAGGCGCCAGTGAGCTTCAAGCCCTGGAGCGACGACTTCACGCTGGAGGAGCCAGTGATCGACGACCGGGCTGAGTTCGAGAAGTTCTGGGCGTCCAAGGATGCCTTCGAGCCCGCCGCGCCTCCGGCGCGCGAGCCCCGCGTCTTCGTCTGCAGCCAGGACTACTCCTCCTGGACCGACGCCGACCTGTTCCGCGCCATCAAGGCCGATCCCGACAGCGCGGAGGAGTACGCCCAGGAGCTTCGGCAGCGCAAGGCCGACCGGGCGGAGCAGGCGAAGCTGGAGGACGAGCTCCGCAATAAGTACCGGCTGTGATCTGGCGGTCTCGCAGTTGAACGCCCACGATATGGTGCAGCACTCGTTCTGGCACCAGCGCGTTGTCTTCCACCGCTCGGAGCCGGTCTGCGGCATCTGCCACAACCCGGTGCAGTTCTTCATGGGCGACGACGTGATCGGCTGGCGCTGCCACCTGGGACACCCGGTTCTCAATCCGGTCTACGAGACGCTGCAGACGCTCCAATGCCCCTTCACCCCGCTGCACAACCCCACCAACCTGTAACCCCGTATCTTGGGCCTCTCTGGAGGCTCGTATGTGTATCGGATGCGGCGGCACCGATGGGTGCCGCGAGTGGTGCTGGATCGCCCGCGAGAAAACCTCGGAGGACGATTGCTGAGCTCACGCTCCAACAGCCGCTGTACTTTCAACCCCGCTCCTACCAGTGGCAGTTCCTGAAGGCGATGCGTGCGGGCGCGAAGCGCGCCGCCCTGGTCTGGCACCGTCGGGCAGGAAAAGACGACACGACCCTCAACTGGGTCATCGAGGCGATGACGGAGCGCGCCGGGACGTACTACTACTTCCTCCCGACCTACGCGCAGGCGAAAAAGATCATCTGGGACGGCATTCGGGCCGACGGAAAGACGTTCCTCTCGCACTTTCCCGAGTCGATGGTCATCGGAAAGAACGAGACCGAGATGAAGATCACGATGGACATCGGAAACGGTCTCCATTCGGTCTTCCAACTGATCGGAGCCGACAACATTGACTCCATCGTGGGTACAAACCCTGTGGGTGTCGTTTTTTCTGAGTACTCGCTCATGTCCCCATGGGCGTGGGATCTCATGCGCCCCATTCTGGCGGAAAACGGCGGCTGGGCGGTGTTCGTATTTACGCCACGCGGCCGGAACGAGGCCGCCGACCTCTGGGCCAACGCCATCCGCTCCCCCGAGTGGTTCACGTCGCTGAAAGATGTCAACCACACGCGCCGCGACGGCCCCAACGAGGGCGGAGGGCCGGTCATCGATCTCGCCGCCATCGATCATGAGCGCCAGGGCGGCATGGCGGAGGAACTGATCCAGCAGGAGTTCTTCTGCAGCTTCGAGGGCGCGATGCAGGGCTCCTATTACGGAGACCTGATCGAGCGGATGCGAAAAGAGGGCCGGATCACCGCCTGCCGCTACAACAGCGACGTTGCGGTCGATACGGCGTGGGATCTGGGCGTCGATGACGAGACAGTCATCGGATTCTTCCAGAACGAGATCGACCGGGCGCGCGGACTCAACTACATCACGCTGATCGACATCGAGGTCGGCTCGGGACAGGGTCTGGACGCCTACTGGCGGCTGATGCAGTCCAAACCGTACGGCTATGGCCGCCACTACGGTCCCCACGACCTGAAAGTCATGGAGTTCGGCTCCGGCAACACTCGAATCCAGACCGCCGCGAAGATGGGCCTGTATTTCGAGATCGTACCGAAGATCGCGCTGGCGGACGGCATCAACGCGACCCGTCGGATGCTCCCACAGTTGTGGGTCGACGAAGAGGTCGCGAACCGCAAGTACGGAAAGTCCTCGACATGGCTGAACGCCATGATGGGCTACCGGCGCGAGTTCGATGAGCGGACGCAGACGTTTCGCTCGTTTCCGCTCCACGACTGGACCTCGCACTACGCCGACATGACTCGGTACCGCGCGACGGCCTACCAGGCGAAGACCGGGCTGTTCGCGGCGCGCCAGCAGCAGCGCCCGACGCGGGGCGACATCGACTGGAGCGTATTCGACGACGGGGAGCGCCAGGACAGCAGCGCGCACTCCCAGACCCGCTGGAGCATCTTCGATGGTCGGTAGTGGACTCCTGACGCTCTCGCCCGACGTGAATCTCGACCGGTTCATTTCGTTATCGCCTCCGGCGAAGCTAGGCAACGTCTACAGTTCCAACGGCGGCTTCAAGAACAGTCCGCTCGCTGGCTCGATGCTCGATACATCGACTCCGCTGGTGAATATGGCGAAACAGCTTCGCCTCCTGGTTACACCTGTTACGGCGACACCCGTGCAGATCGCGGACGTCATCCAGGTCGGCGCGTCCAGTGCGGCGGCGGCAGCAGTTGGTCCGACCAGCAGTGTGGTGTCGGAAGTGTTTGGCGCGCCCAGCGGCAACGGTGCCGAGGGTGCCACCGATGGCGGCGGCGCGGCTGGCGGCGCTTCGGGCGGCGCGGGCGACTGATGCTCGTCAACGAGCCCAGCCTCGCGCGCCTGCAGTCGATCCACCGACAGATGGGTCTGCCTGAGCCCTTCGTCTACTGCCACCTCGAAGACGGCGCCATCGTCGGCGTGATCGAGGGCTGGATTCAGGACGGCGTCTGTGCGGTCGACCACCTGATCGTGCTGCCATCCAAGCATCGGCTCTCGACGCTGTTACGAATGTCGCGAGAGGCGACCCGCCTGCTGCACCAGCGCGGTCTGGACGTCGTCATCAAGATCGGCCACGAGGACGGCGCGCTCCGCACTGGGCTCCACGCCTGGGCCAAGCGCTGCGGATTCACTGAGTACCACTTCGACGGCGCCTTCCACTGGCTCGTCAACCGAAAGGAACTCCCTTCAGATGGGTAAGTCCAAGCCGCCCTCCGCGCCCGCTCCGCAGCCACTTCCGGCCCCGCCGCCCGATCCCAGCGTCAACGAGCAGGCGAAGGCCGACGCCGCGACCGCCGCGCAGAACCAGAAGCGCCGTACGCTCGCGTCCTCGACCGAGGGCACCTTCGGTGCCTCCAAGTTGGCGATGCAAGATCCCTCGACCAGCGCGGGCGTCAACTCACTGAAGCCCAACAGCAACCTGAAGTCGACCCTCGGTTAACTCGTGGCCGACAAGAAGGCTGAGGGCGCGCTCCTTCGCTGGGGCGATCTGGAGCAGGAGCAGCGGCTCTGGCTCACTCTGTGGCAGGAGCTTGCCGACTTCATCCAGCCACGCAAGGGCAACATCGCGTTCAAGCGAAGCTCCGCCCAGCAGCAGACCGACCGCATGTTCGACTCGACGGCGCCCCACGCCAACGAGTTGCTGGCGGCCTCGATGCAGGGCTCGCTCACGTCGGCGGCGTTCCGCTGGTTCTCGCTCCGGCTGAAGGGTGTGGAACTCTCGCGCGACCACAAGGTCAACGAAGACCTGGAGTGGTGCAGCAACGACATGTTCGACGCCTACAACGACTCGAACTTCGCGTCGGAGACGCACGAGATTTATCTCGATGCGCCCTGCTTCGGCACCGCCGCCATTCTGATCGAAGAGCGCCAGCCGACCCGCCTGCAGCCCGGTGGCGCCCTGCGCTTCACCGCGCTGCCGCCCGGCAGCTTCGGTATCGATGAGGACGAGGACGGCTACGTCGACACCGTCTTCCGCAAGTTCAGCCTGTCGGCCCGCGCCGCCGCGACCGCCTACGGGAAGGACAAGGTCGGCAAGCAGATCCTGGCCGCGCTGTCGCATAACAGCAACCAGAAGTTTCCGTTCCTGCACGCCGTCTACCCCAGGACCGATGTCCCGCTCCGCATGGGCTCGCGCGCGCTGCCCGCGACCAAACTGCCGTACGGCTCGCTGACCATCGACATGGAGGGCCACTGCGTGGTCCGCGAGAGCGGCTACCACGAGCCCGCGATCATGGTCCCCAGGTGGACCAAGACGTCGGGCGAGGTCTATGGGCGCGGTCCCGGCATCATCGCGCTGCCCGACATCAAGACGCTGAATAAGGCCATCGAACTGAAGCTGAAGGCCTGGGCCAAGGTCGTCGACCCGCCGATGATGGTCCGCGACGAGGGCGTCGTCGGCAACGTGCAGTTCCGCAGCGCGGGCATCACCTACGTCCGCGACATGGACGCGATCAAGGCGCTCACCGAGTTGGGCGGCAACCTGAATATCGCGGACATGGAGGAGGACAAGCTCCGCAAGTCGATCCAGCGGATGTTCTACTCCGACCAGCTACAGATGCAGGACGGCGGCCCGCAGATGACCGCCTACGAGACCCAGGTCCGGTTCGAGTTGATGCAGCGCGTGCTGGGGCCGACGCTGGGTCGCATGAATGTAGAGTGGCTGAATCCCTGCACCAACCGCGTCTTCTGGATCAGGCTGCGCGCCAGCGCGAAGAACTCGCCCTACCGCCGCATCCAGGCGTGGTGCGCGCAGAACAATCTGGCGCTCGAAGTCGAGTACGAGGGGCCGCTCGCGAAGGCGCAGCGCCTCGCGGAATCGACGGCGATGCAGCGCTACTTCCAGATCATCCTGCCGCTGACGCAGACCAACCCCGAGATCATGGACAACATCGACATGGACTACGTGGCGCGCGAGCACGCGGAATCGGTTGGTACGCCCGCCAAGATGCTGCGGCCCAAGGACGAGGTCGACAAGATCCGCTCCGCCCACCAGCAGGCGCAGGAGCAGCAGCAGAAGCAGCAGCAGATGGAGACGGCGGGCAAGACGGCGGCAGGCATCGCGCCGCTCGTCAAGGCCACCTCTACCGCGCAGCAGGGTGCGAAGGGCGGCCCGGTCGCCCCGCTGGTCGCCGCCCTGAGTGGACAGAAGGAAGGCGCGATCCCCCAGGCCACTCAGGTGGTTCAGAGTGGGTAGGCGCGCGAACCGCGAGGCGCTCGGCCTCACCGAGAAACAAGCGGACACGGGAGCGGACACGCTGACCCCCATCGAGAAGCTCGCGGAGTCGTATCGGCGCACGTTTAGCGACGGTCCCGGTGCGGACATTCTAGCGGACCTGAAGAAGCGATTCGGCAACCGGCGCAGCTACGTACCGGACTCCAACACCACGGCATTCCACGAGGGTCAGCGCGATGTCTACCTGATGATCCTCTCGTACATAGAAAGGGACGTCAATCGCGCCCCCCAAGAAGACGATCTGTCGTAAGGGGCACGATAAGCCGCTCGGCAAGCCGTGTCCGGCCTGCATTCGGATCGCAAGCGCTAAGTGGAATGCAGCGCACCCCGAGGGTCGCAGGGCAGCAGCACGACGGTCGAATCTTAAACGACTGTACGGGCTCACGCCCGAGGAATACGACGCGATACTTGCCGCACAGGGCGGCAGGTGCGTGATCTGCCGACGTAAAAAGATGCTCCTAACCAACTGGCGAACCTTCCCGGTTGATCACGATCATGAAACAGGTCGTGTACGAGCCATCCTCTGCAGTCGGTGCAACGTAGGCATTGGAATGTTGGCTACTCCTGCGAACCTGCGGGTGGCGGCGGCATACCTGGAGACCCACAGTTAAATGGCAGAGCCAGTAGCAGCACCGGCAGCACCGGCCCCAGTAGCGCCTGCAGCACCGGGACAACCGATCACGTCGGAGTGGCGCAACTCGCTTCCCGAGGAGCACCGGGGAGCGGAGACGCTCAAGAAGTTCGAGGGCAAGGACTGGAGCGAGGTCGGCCCCAAGCTGGCCGTCAGCTACATCAACCTGGAGAAGATGCCTCGCGGCGTCACCCAGCCGAAGCCGGATGCGAAGCCCGAGGAGTGGGACAAGTTCTACGAGGCGCTGGGGCGCCCCAAGACGGCGGACGAGTACGGCATTGAGGTCAAGGTGCCAGAAGGGATGCCGTGGAACACCGAGGCCCAGAAGATCATCCTCGCGAAGGCGCACGCGCGCGGGCTGAACAAGGTGCAGGCGCAGGGCCTCCTTGAAGACTACATCGCGCTCTCCGCCGATGGGCTGACCCGGATGAAGCAGGAGCAGGCGCGCGACGCCGACGCCTCGCTGCAGGAGATTCAGAAGGACTGGGGCGGGATGACCGACCGCAATCTCGCGCTCGTTCAGCGCTGCGTGACGGAGTTTGGCGGCGAGGAGTTCAAGACCTACCTCGACGAGAGCAATCTCGGCAACGATCCCCGCTTCCTGAAGTTCGTCCACAAGATGGGCACGCCCATGCTGGAGGACAACCTGATTCGCGGCGATGGGCTCGGCATGAAGCAGTCGGAAGCGCGGGCAGAGATCGACTCGCTCATGCGGACCCCGGAGTGGGCGAAGGGCGACAAGAAGACGCTCGCTCGCATCGAAGCGCTGTACCCCATCGCTCACGCGCAGTAACCCCTAAAGGAGGGATTCTTCACCATGGCTCAGTTCGCACTCAAGTACCTCATCACTGCCATCGGCGCCAGCAGCGTCACGCTGACGCCAGTCGTTGGCCAGAACTCGTCTGGGCCGGTGACCGGTACGCTCCCGACCGGCTACCAGGATCTGGTCGGCGGCCACTCGACGGTTGTCCTCAACTTCTCTGGCACGCCCGACAATCGGGTGTTCAAACAGGTCGGGGAAGAGGTCTACCTCGAAGTCGGCTCCTCAGGAGCCTAGTTCCAGCCAAGCGGTACCAGATTCACCACTGAGTCGGCCAGGAGTCCGACGCCCCCGGAGACACCCCGCATGAAATTACATGCCGCGCTCGCCATTTCGCTCATCGCTCTGCTGCTCCCGTGGACCTACAGCCTGGCCCGATACCCGGCGACTGCCGAGTGGGCGCAGTGCCACGCGACGGTCGTTACCAGCGACCAGCACTCGCCCATCGAGTCGTTCTACCAGCCGCTAACGCACACCCTCTACATCGGAACCGAGGAGGACTCGTCGGTTCCGTACTACGCTGGCCTGATAATTCTTTTGCACGAGGTCGGGCACTGCCTTCAGGACGAGAGCGGCTGGCTCGACGCGCACCCCGATACGGTGGAGCGCGAACTCGATGCCGACCGGCGGTCGGCCGATCTGGCGTGCGGGATGGGTCTCGATGGCCGTCGGCTCCTTCACGACACCTTCGTGTGGGCCCACGACCGGTTCGACTACAACGGCGACGAGGATCACGGTTCGCTCGCTGAACGTATCTCTCAGGGCGACAACGCGCAAGCCTGCGACCACCAATACCAAGAGGCCTAGTCATGGCAAAACTCTCCGCAGCGGAACGCAAGAAGCTCCCCGGCAAGGATTTTGCTGGGCCAGGTCGCAGCTTCCCCATCGAGGACAAGAAGCACGCTCGCGCTGCACTGATGCTGATCGGGCACGCGCCCGCCAGCGCGCGAGGCAAGATCCGCGCGAAGGCCGACGCGATGCTGGGCAAGAAGCGCTCGCTGGCGTCGAGGGCCGAGGGCAGCTACTAGATGCCTGCCGTCAGCACCGCGCAGCAGCACCTGATGGCGGCGGCCGAACATGGGGCCAACTTCCCCATGGCGAAGAAGCTCCGCAAGTCGATGTCGCACAAGCAGCTTCATGACTTTGCTTCAGGCTCCGAAAAGGGCAAGCCGAAGCACGTCAAGAAGAAGCGGTCGCTGGCGAGTCGATCCGAAGGCAGCTACTGATGGTCGTTCGCTGGATTCTGTGTGTCGTGGGCCATCGTGGCTGGTGGATAGATGTCGCAACGAGCAAACCCCCGAAGTGGTCCTGTCGGTATTGCGAACGCGTGTGGGTTGTAAGGAGATACGAACGTGGCTGAGGTACAGGACAACAGCCTCAGTGCCATTTCGATTCAAGCGGTGACGGTCGCGCATTCGGCAATCAGTTCGATGACGTGGGAAGAGGTTTCGATCTAGTGATCGTCCGCAGGTATGTGTACGACCCGAAGCGCGACGCCGTCGTGGAGCTGGGTGAGGTCCGCGAGACGGTAGACGCCCGCGAGGCGTACTCGAACGCGTTAGGTAGTTGGAAGCACCGCCCTGACGAGGGCAACGGACTGGCACTCCGAAATGCCGCGCTGGAGCGCGCCGACCGACGGATCCACGCGCACCGCTATCGCGGCGACGAGAGCCGTTGGTCCGAGTAGCACCCCGCAGCACCTGAGTCGCGAGCGAGGCCCGCAAGGGGAACCTCGACTCCAGTCTGGAAGGCCCGCAAGGGTAACCCTCCTGCACTTGGTCCGCGCATCCCGCAGACCCCGCACCACATCCGAAACTCGAACATTCCCCAGGAGGGAAATCCATGTCGTTCCAGATCGATACAGCGTTCGTGAAGCAGTTCAACACGACCGTCTCGTTGCTCCTGCAGCAGAAGGGCTCGCGGCTCCGCAACGCCGTGACCGAGGAGACGATGCACGGTGAGGAGCAGTTTTTCGAGCAGGTCGGTCCCGTCTCGGCGCAGGAAGTCACGACCCGCCACGGCGACAGCCCGCTCATCAGCACCCCCCACGACCGGCGCCGGGTGACCCTGCGCTTCTTCGACTGGGGCGACCTGATCGACAACTTCGACAAGGTGCGGATGCTGATCGATCCCACCTCGCCGTACACCCAGAACGCGGTCAATGCGCTGGGCCGTGCCATCGATGACGTGTTGATGGGTGCGGGCACCTCGGGTGAATCGGCCATTACCTACCCCACCGACATGGGCGCGCTCGGCGTGTTCTATGGCACCGCGTTCAGCGGCAAGGCGGCGGCGACCAGCAACACCTTCCCGGCCAGTCAGAAGATCGCCGTGAACTTCGGCGGGACGAACGTCGGTCTCACGGTCCCGAAGCTCATCGAGTCGAAGCGACTCCTGGCTGCGGGCAACGTGGACCTCGACGTCGAGGATCTGTATTGCGCGATCTCCTCGCGCGGCCTGGCTGACCTGCTCAACACCACGCAGGTCACCTCGATGGACTTCAACGGCGTGCGCGCCCTCGTGGGTGGCGACGTCGATGCTTTCCTCGGCTACACCATCAAGCGCACCGAGCGGCTCCCGCAGGACGGTACGTCGTGGGGCTACCCCGTGTGGGCCAAGTCGGGCATCAAGCTCGGCGTGGCGAAGGAGATCCAGACCGAGGTCGCCCAGCGGCCCGACAAGCGGTTCTCCTGGTACGTGTACGCCTGCATGGGTCTCGGCGGCGTGCGGATGGAAGAGAAGAAGGTCGTTCAGATCGCTGGCCTGATCTAAGGCTAGCGGTTGGTACCCTGAGAAATCAGGGGTCGAGTTCGCCGGTCTCGTCAAAACCGGCTTCAACCAACTTCAACAAGGAGACACACCATGTCCGATACGCCGCAGCCGATGAACCGCGAGCAGGCCGACGCGAAGGGAATCGATCCCTCCGAAGAGGGCCAGAAGACCGTGCAGAACGTCAAGAAGTACGTGAGTGAGTCCGGCGAAGCCGGAGTCAAGTAGTCCTCCCAACCCTTCCACACTTCCCCAAACCTCTAACATGCCGTTCCACTGCGCGCGGGGTTAGATCCCCTGGCACGGGCTTGACGGTGAGGAGAGATTCAAATGGCTACTTGGAACTCCGATCAGATGAAGAAGCTGGTGAACGTGCCTGTCATCCACGTTCCCAGCAACGAGCACGGTCGCGTCCGCCGTCAGGTGTTCGCGTACCCCTCGTTGGAGACCACGGTGATCCCCGGTTACCCGGCTGTCCTCGGCTCGGCCGAGACCCCGGCGTCTGGCGACACCATCCAGCTTTGCAAGCTTCCGCCCAACGCCAGCGTGGTGGGTGGCAAGTTGTTCTGGGAGGCGAACACCGCCACCGCGACCCTGAACATCGGGATCGCCGGTAACACCTCGAAGTATAGCCCGACCAACGCTCCGCTGCTCACTGCTGCCTCGGCCCTCCCGGCTGCGACTGGTGGTGCGGCTGGCTACGAGCTGGGCGGGTTCGGTGGGACCGTAGCGGCCCCGATCCTTGGGGACAAGCCTACCACCGTCGTCACCATCATCGGCACCGTCGGCGTCGCGACCCTGACCGCCAACAAGCGGATCTGGGGTTACATCGACTACCTTGGTGTGGAGTAAGTAGCTGAAAACAAAGGAAGAAAAGGCTGCTAAGGCTGCCTACATGCGTGAGTGGCACAGGCGCGGTGGAAAGCAGACACGGAAGCCTGAGTATCTCTCGAAGCAACACGCCCGGCAGCGCACCGCCAAGCGTGAGCGGAAGCTTCAACTCGTCGCGCTCAAGGGCGGCCACTGTGTTGACTGCGGTTTCGCAGGACACGTAGCCGCTCTTGAGTTCGACCATCGCGACCCGTCTACGAAAGTCACGGAGATCACGACCCTGCTCGGCCACAAGTGGGAAACCATCATGGCTGAAGTAGAGAAGTGCGATCTCGTCTGTAGTAATTGCCATCGAATCCGCACCTGGAATCGGTGGACCGAACACCTCAAGTAGTTCCGCTTCCCACCTCCCACTAGGAGACCCGCATGGCAAACGTCACCACCACACCCGGCGTGATCGGCCCGCTCGATACCGCTGCGGACAACATCGTCGCTGCAGGCTCAAAGGTTCAGATCAAGCTCGCCCGGTTCGTCCGCCCGACCGCCGCAGGCGCGGTCACCATCACCGACGCTGGCGGCTCGGCCATCAAGCTCGAACTCGCGGCCGGCGCCGGGTTCTCTGACGTTCAGAAGTTCTCGACTAGGCCGCTGATCCTCGATGGCCTGAAGGTCATCGCCATCGCGGCGGGCGGCGCCCTCTACCTCCACACCGAAGCGTTCTAAAGGCTGGACGCATCCCGCCGGACCTTCTGCCGGTTCTGGCATCGAGGCTCAACACGCTCAAGGCGCCGGTTATTGCCGTGGGCGGCATGATCTACATCCCCGTATTCAGACCCAGGAGACGATAGTTGGCGACATCCCCAGTCGACGTCTGCAACACGGCCCTCAAGCGCCTCGGTGCCGACGCCATCGTTGACTTCACCGAGGGCTCCAGCCGCGCGTCGCTCTGCTCGCAGCTATACCAGCCGACCGTCGACCGCATCCTGCGAGAAGCGGAATGGAACTTCGCTCAGTTCCGGGTCGCGCTGGCGCTGCTCGCTACGGTGCCCGCCTTCGGCTACCAGCACCAGTACAGGCTGCCGACCCAGCCGCTCTGTCTGAAGGTCAACGAGACCGACCCGTCCGATGCGACCTACGACATCGAGAACACTATGGACGGCACGGGTGCCGTCACCGGCAGGGTGATCGTCACCGACGAGACCCAGTTGAACATTCGCTACACGGGCCGGGTCACCGACGTCACGATGTGGGACTCCAGCTTCACCGACGCCGTTGCGATGGATCTCGCCGCCCATATGGCGTACCCGCTCACTGAGAACAGCGCGATGGCGAAGCAGGTCGCGCAGGAGGCGCAGAACGCGCTGCAGCACGCCCGCAGCGTCGACTCCCAGGAGGGCTCGACCAAGCAGGCCGACATCAACATCCTGATCGACGTGCGTCGCCACGGCTTCCGCGAGGCATTCAACCGCAACCAGAACGTGATCTGAAGATGACCGACCTCGAACTGGCTTATCTGGCTGGGTTCTTCGACGGTGAAGGCTCGGTCGGCGTCTACAACACCAGTAGTCGGAGACGCGTTACGCGCGGGCTCCAGATGAAGGTTTGCATCTCGCAGACGGACCCGACCTTCCTGAAAGAAGTTCAAGCGCAGTTCGGCGGCACGCTCCTCGTGTGCCGCGCCAAAGCCGCGACGGTGCGGACGTGCTGGCAGTGGACGGCATCGTCTCTCATCGCTGCGGCTTTTCTGCGTGCAGTGCTCCCGTATCTGAAGCAGAAGCGCGGACAAGCTGAATTGGCGTTGCAGTTCCAGGCTGAACTCGCCAAGCAGCCCCGTGGTCACGCCGTGACATCAGAATCGACAACGATTCGAGTTGATCTCGCGGAAAGGCTCAAAGCCTTGAAGTGGCAGGAGGTGAGAGTGAATGTCTAGGGTTCACCCCATCTTTTCCTAGCTTCACTACCGGAGAGTTGTCACCGCTGATGTACGGGCGGGTGGATTTCGCCAAGTTTGCGTCTGGGCTCCGCGTCCTCCTGAACTACATCATCCGCCCCCACGGGCCGGTCTACCGCCGCCCAGGCACCCACTTCGTCTGCGAGGTCAAGGACTCGGCGAAGTTCACGCGGATGCTGAAGTTCGAGTTCTCGACGACCCAGGCCTACCAGATCGAGGCGGGCAACCTGTACTTCCGATTCTACAAGAACGGCGGCCGGATCAATCTCGGCAACAACAAGGCGATCACGAACGTAGTCAACAACGGCGCAGGTCTATTCCGCGTGACCTGTACCGGCCACGGGCTCGCGACCGGCAACGGGGTCGACATCTCGGGCGTCGTCGCGACCGGCAACCTCGACTTGCTGATCAATCGCTCCTGGCCCCAGGTGACGGTGATCGACGCCAACACCTACGACCTGGTCGGCTCGGCCTTCGTCGGCACCTACACGTCGGGCGGTCTCTCGAACGGTGTGCCCGAGGTCGTGACGCCCTACCTCTCGGCCGATCTGCCCGCGCTCAAGTACGTCCAGAACGCCGACACAGTCTACTTCGTTCATCCCAGCTACCCGGTCTACAAGCTGACGCGACAGAGCCACACGGTCTGGACGATGGCACCCGTCAACTGGCTTCCGCCCGCGACGCTGGAGATCGGAACGACGACACTGAACGGCGGCATCTACGACTACGGTTCGATGACGCTGGGTGCGACGTCCGGCCTGGGTGTCGCCCTGACCTTTGGGACGGCGAACATGCTGGCCACCGATGTCGGGCGCCTCATCACCGTACCGGACGGCGGACGAGCGATCATCACGGTCGTTACGAACACGACGCAGGGCACGGTAGACATCGCCACCGCGTTCACCACCACGAGCTACGCGACCGGTGGCTACACGATCACGGGCTCTCCCAATACGACGTGCACGCCGTCCGTTGTCGGCCCGAGGAACGCCGAGGTAACGCTAACACTGGCAGCCAATGGGTGGCATAGCGGCGATGTGGGTCGTTATGTCCGCATCAATCACGGTGTTGTCGTCATTATCGCGATCGTGAGCAACACCGTCGCCACGGGGCAGGTCCTGTCGGTCCTCGTGAACACGACCGCCTCACCAGGTGGCGCCTGGACGCTGGAGGATTCGGAGTGGACCGCTGCGCGCGGCTATCCCCGCGCCGTCGGCTTCCACGAGCAGCGTCTGATCCTAGGGGGTACCACCCTTCGTCCCACCGCATTCTGGGGCAGCGTGACTGGCAGCTACGAGTCCATCGCGCTCGGTCCCGACGATGACGATGCCTACAACTTCCTGGTGGCGACCAACGAGGTCAACACCATCAACTGGCTTCTGCCGACCCGCGCGCTGCTGCTGGGCCCGGCGTCCGGCGAGTTTGCAGCGCAGGGCTCCTCCGGCGCGGCGAGCGCCGCCATCACGCCCAACAGCATCGACCTGAAGCCCTCGACCTTCTGGGGTTCGTCCGCCACGATCCAGCCGCTCCGCATCGGGAACGCGGGTCTCTTCATCTCGCGCACCGGGACAGAACTTCGCGAGATGGTCTTCTCTCTCCAGCGCGACTCCTACGTCGCGGACGACATGCTGCTGCTGTCGGAGCATCTGACGAAGGGCGCGGCGCTCACGGTCACCGATATCGCCTACGCCCGCCACCCCAACAGCCTGATCTGGTGTATACGCAGCGATGGCGCCCTGCTGGGCTTGACGTACCAGCGCGAGCACGACGTCATCGGCTGGAGCCGCCAGATTACCGGCCCCGACATGCAGACCATCACTCCCGTCAAGGGTAAGTTTGAGTCGGTCGTCACGACGCCGCACTGGAACGGCGACCGCGACGTCTCCTTCTTCACGATCAACCGCACGATCAACGGCGTCCAGAAGCGGTACGTCGAGTACATGGACGACCTGAGCGGCTACTACGGTGCGCTCTGCACCGATGCCGCGCTGGTCTACAACGGCGGCCCAGTCACCTCACTCAGCGGACTGACGCACCTAATCGGCGAGACGGTGCAGGTCCAGGGCGATGGCGCGGTCTACCCCAGCGCGGTCGTCGACAGCACGGGCTCGGTCGCCCTGGCGGGCCTCGCGGCCTCCGTGGTCGAGATCGGCCTACAGTTCAATTCTACGCTGCAGACGATGACGGTCGAGGTACCACAGCAGGGCACCAGCCAGGGGCTTCAGAAGCACTGGGCGCGCATCATCGTCCGCTGCTTCAAAACCATTGGTATGTACGTCAACGGCGATCCGATCCCGTTCCGTTCCGCGCAGAACTTGACCAGCCAGGCGGTGCCCCTCTTCACGGGCGACGTCAAGCGCGAGGGCACGGGGCGCGACTCCGACGGCCTGCTCACCATCGAGCAGCGCCAGCCCCTGCCGCAGACTATCGTCGCCATCTTCGGAACCCTGGAGGTCGGGGAGTGATTGAGATCCGCGAGATGCGGATGTCGGACGAGCTGCGCGTCAGGGAACTGTGCGCGACGCTGCCCGAGATGGACATGGAGCGTGAGCGCCCGCTCGGCTTCCATCTGAAGCGCTCCACGCTGGTCGCCGTCGAGGACGGCACCGTGGTCGGGCACACGACCTGGAGCCACCACGACCTCTTCACCGCGTGGGATGAGACCGTCGTCGCTGCGAGCCATCAGGGGCGGGGCATCGGTCGTCAGTTGATGGAGGCGCGCGCAGCGCGCACTCCCGGCTTCATCATCGGCGCCGCCCACGACGAGAACGAACCCATGATCCACCTTCTGACCAGCCTCGGCTTCCATGCCTGCCAGCGGGTCGGCTCGATGATGATGTATACCCGCCCACACCCCAAGGAACGACTCGAATGAAGATTCGTCACCGGCTCAAGGCTCTCAACTGCCCGGTCTGCCACCGCTGGCTGCGCTGCGAGTGCGGCTGGGTCACGGCGACCGTCCTGGTCGTCGGTGCCGTCGTCGCCGCCGCAGGCGCTGGCTACGGCGCCTACTCCGCCTCCGAGGCGCAGGCGCAGCAGAACGCCGCCCTGAAGAAGAACTACGCCCTGCAGGCGGAGCAGCAGAGGAACGTCGCCCTGCAGCAGCAGCAGGCGGGCGAAGCCCGCGCGAAAGCGATCCAGTACGACGCCGACCGGCGGCAGAAGTCCTTCCTGTCGAACGCTGCCGCCTCGGGGGTCGACGTGTCGAGCCCCTCGCTGCTGGAGAGCGTCACGCAGTTTGGCTCCGACACGGGCTATGCGAAGTCCGTCGCGAGATACACTGGTGATCTCGCCAGCCAGCAGAGCGGCTACAAGTCCGACCTGTACGGCTACGCCTCCAAGTCGGTGAGCCAGAACATCAATCCCGGCATGAGCGGCGTGATCTCTGGCGGCTCGACGCTCGCCACCGGCATAGCCAACAACTCCAGGGCGCTGTTCAACTTCGGCAACAACACCGGCTACGGCCAGGCGATCTAGCCAATGCCCATCATTCCCCGGCAGGAGATTTCAGGGATCGGCATCCCCAACGCGTCCGACGCGCCCTCGATTCCGACGCCCGACATCTCGGCGTACCCCGGCTATCAGGGCGCGAAGACCGGCGCCGCCGTCTCGCAGATTGGTACGGCGGCCTCCGAGTTTGGAATGGTCCAGATGATCACGCAGGCCCGCATCAAAGCCTCGGCGCTGAAGACCGAACACGCGATGCGGATGCAGACGGCGCTTGACGATCTGAAGGTCGCGCCCCAGAAGACCATCGAGGGGGTCGACGACTCCAACCCCGAGGGCACGATGCCCTTCACCTCGCTGGTGCCCCGGTCCCAGACCATCGTCTCCGACTTCCAGGCCAAGGCCAAGGAGATCAACGACGACATCCTCAATAAGGCTAGCGGCCTCGGCAACCCGCTGGTGGGACGGTACCTCGCCATCGGGATGGACCACACCAACAAGACCGCGTTCTCGATCGCGGACAAGATGCGGGTCGGCTTCGCGCAGCAGGAGGATCGCGACCTGATGATTCAGACCGCCGACGCGCTGAGCGATAACCTGCGGACGGCGCCCGCTCCCTCCGCGCGGATCGACGACAACGGCAGCGCCACCATCGCGCTGGGCGACGACCGCAGCTACGAGACGATGCGGCAGGGCGTGATCGATGTCTTCGACAACGCCAAGCTGCAGGGCGGCGAACACGCCGACCTCGCGGACAAGATCAAGATCGCGAAGCTCGCTCGGATCGATCACGGGCGCGCGACCCAGGTCATGGTCAGCGATCCCGCCGCATGGCTCGATGCCTCTGTCAGTGGCCGCAACCAGTGGGAGTCGCGCCTCACGCCCGAGGCGTTCAAGAAGATCACCGACAACGCCCACTCCATCGTCACCAAGGCCGAGGGCTCCGCCAACCAGGAGCGGCTGCAGGTCGCGCGAGAGACGCAGGACGACTACCTCCTCAACATCCAGCCCGGCGCCTCGACGCCGCTGACGCGCGACCAGATTCTGCAGGACGTGAAGGACCGGAAGATCGACTCCAAGGAGGGGCAGGAGTGGCTCGACAAGGTCGACAAACTCTCCAACGGTCAGTGGAAGAGTGATGGCCCGACCAGCGTTCGCGTGCTGATGAAGGCGCAGAGCCCCAGCGTCGACTATCCCAGCTTCTACAAGGAAGTGACCGACCTCACGCACCCCGGTGGGCTCTCGACGACCGACGCGCAGACGGCGCTAACGCACGCCAAGAGCATCAGCGACAAGCGCAACGACCGTGGCGACCAGCTTGGTTTCCACGTCCTCTCGACCGTCCACGCCGACATGACCGCCCAGTTGAAGACGCCGCCCACCCTGCTGGGCCACAACTTCGACGACACGAGCGACGTGATCCGGGGGCGCGCCTCCGACGAGTTGTCGACCGTGGCGCTCCGCAGCGGCTACGATCCCGAGGCCATCGCGAAGTGGAAGAAGGACCGCCTCCCGGACTACGTCCGTCAGATTCAGGGCAACTCGAAGGATACCATCAAGTCGCTCTCGGCCACGCTGCCGGTCGCGGCGCCGATGGTGGACCCGAAGTCGGGCTTCATCGAGCAGGACGAGATCGACAAGGCCGCGAAGCGCATCTTCAATCAGTTCAACGTGGCCCCGGAGCAGTACACCACGCTCAAGAAGCAGGGCCGCATCCCCGCCGAAATGGACCGCGCATTCAAGGCGCTGGACGACATCGAGAGCCTCAACCAATACCAGCGTGACAAGGGTCTCAAGGAAGGCACCCGCTAATGGCGCAGCGACTGCTCCACGATTCCGAGGCGGATGCTGAACTGCGCCGTGGCGCGAAGTACGCGGAGCGCGCCTCCGGCGGCTCCGATCAGCCCACGTCTGCCGAGACCGCGAAGACGGAGGCGACGGCGAAGGCCGCCGAGAAGAAGAACGCTCCAGGTCTGGGTGCGCGCGCTGCCTACGGTGCAGGCGCAGTCGGTGGGGCCGGAATCGCGGGCCTCGAAGCGACCGGCGCGGCGGCCCGGCAGTCGACCAGCAGCGCATGGGAGGGCCTCAAGAATCTCGTCGGTGGCACCGGCCCACATCCTGAGGACGTCGGGAAGGGCGGCCTGACCGAGGCACTGTCCTCGTTGGCGGGCCGGGTCGTCGGCGGCAAGCAAATGGCCGAGGGGCTGATCGGCGTCCTGGCGTCGCCGCTGTCAGGTGCGAAGGCGGCGGCCGAGAAGTACATGGAAAGCCTGCCGGAGTCGCATCAGAACGCAATGGCGCTCGAAGCTCCGGCCGCCAACCTGGTTCGCAACCTGATGGGCGAGCCCAGCCGCCAGGCCGATATGACGGTGAAGGAGTTGGCGGGCCACGTTGCGCAGGCGGCAGTGATCGCGCACGGTGCGACGGCGAAGGGCGAGGAGGCCGCCGGGGCACCCGAGCCCACTGAGAAGCCTGCTGCGCCCAATGCTGCACGCTTCGCTGCGGCAGCGCCCGAGGCCGAGCCGCCCACGGCGGGGCCATTCAAGGCGACGCCCGAATGGCAGGCTGCCTATGTGAAGCGCTTCAACTGGGAGCGCGCGCAGAAGGCGGCCCAGCCCGCGCCCGCCGCCCCTGAGGCCGCTCCGGCAGCAGAGCCTGCCCCCTACGCTGGTCCTGAACGCCGTGCCGTCCACGAGGGCACCGTCCCGCCCGTTGAGGCCAAGGGCATAGAGCAGGCACCCGGTGTAGCCGAGACCGCTGGTCTCCCTGGTGACATAGCCGAGGCTAGGATAAACGCGGAGAACGGGGTCGTACCAGAGGAGCCTGTCGTAGTGCCCAGGGCGACCGACATCCAGCCCGGCGAACCGGAGCCCGGTGCGCCAGCGGAGCCGGTGGCACAGGCCACTCCCGGCGAGGTCGAGCCAGGCTCCCCTGAGGCGCCTCCGGCGCCGGAGCAGCCCACTAGCCCACTGCAGCAGGGTGATGGCACTGTCGAGCAGCCCGTCACGCCAGACACGGCCCAGGAGGCTCCCGCGGAGCCCTCGCCGGTCATGCCGGAGGAGGCGCAGCCCGCGACCCCCGACCCGGTTCAGGAGCAGGCGCAGCCGGAGCCCAGTGCCGCCCCGGCCGCTATCAACACGGTAAACGAGCTCAACGCAGCGGCTGCGCCTGCCGTCGAACCGCTTGTCCAAGCGAAGCAGGGAGCCCTCGATGCAGCGGAGCGCGAGCGCGTCGCGCGGGAGGAAGCCAACACGATGGCCGCTGACATGCGAGCCGCTGGCGCATCGCGGGAAGACATCAATACGGCGTACCGCGCCAAACTGAATGAGAGCGGCATCCGCTCGAAGCGCCAAATTGCGGCTGACGAGAAGCTCCAAGCCCTTGATCCCGGTCAGGTACAGCGCGGCATCTCTGCGGCGGTCATGGAGAGCCCTGCCGACCCGGAGCCGGTGATCGTGAGGTTCCTCAAGAAGCTCGGTCTGCCCGATGACATGGCAAACGACATCGCGGACCGGACGACTGAAGCGCTCAAGAACCAAGGGCTTGACGATGGCGCCGGGGGCATCGACCTGACGAAGCAAGAGAACGCCCCATTCGACCGAGTCGCCGCCAACCGCGCGCTCGCTGAGAAGGTGAGAACCCTTTGTCCATAGACTGCGCGTTCAAGAACACGATCCAGCTTGATCTCGACAAGGCAAAGGACGTCGATGTCAAGAGCCACCAGGACCTCCGCGACCAAGTCTTCGCTGGCCTGAACGCCACTCTGGACCGCGTCGCCAACGGCGAGGCGCTGCCGGACCACGAACTGTACGGCGATGCCGTCCTGGCGGCGGCGGTCGCGGACAAGGTGCGTTCCATCGAGGGTCGATTTGGTCCCGACGCGGAGCCTGGCCGCATCTCTGGCGGCGTGCGCGCGGTACGCGCCAAGGACTTGCTGGAGTTTCAGGAGAAGCTCCACGAGGCGATCTCGGAGCCCGATCTATACGCCAAGCTGCGCTCGATGGAGCCGGAACAGCAGCAGAACTGGCTGGCGAATATGTATCGCTCCGCCGGAGTCAACTCGCTGCGGGGCGTCTACATGAGCCTCTACATGAACGCGATGCTCTCGAACCCGATGACGCTAGCGAAGGCGACGGCGGGCCACTTCATGCAGCTACCTAAGGCGGTCGCTGACCGCTTCTTCGCGGAGATGTGGAGCGGTCACGAACTGTTCAGCACCGAGGGCTCGAAGGTCGTGCCAGGCGAGGCGCAGCAGATGGCGCTCTCGTTCTGGACCAACATCGTCGATCAGGTCTCGATGCTGGGGCGGCGCGACTGGTCGGGCGTTCACCAGCAGATGGTGACCGAAGGCGAGTACCACCCGCCGCTCCCGATGCCCAGCAGCCCCGCTGGCGCCATGATCAATGCCGTCGCCGGAGCCCCCAGCGCGGCCCTCGGGGCGCAGCGCGCCCCCTTCAAGGTCATCACGCGGCTGGGCGAACTCAAGGCGCAGGCGATGCGGCAGGCGACCCTCGATGGCGTCCCGCCTGAGCAGTACTACCAGCAGGTCGAGTACTACCGACAGAACCCGACGGGCGACATGCTGAAGGCGATGAACGACTTCTCCGCCGAGAACACGTTCACCAAGAACATGGATGGGCTGCTCGGTACGGCGACCCAGTCAGTCGGCAGCGACATCATGAAGGTGCTGGTCACGCCATTCGCTCGCGTCAGCCTGAACATCGCGGACAACTCCTATGCCGGGCTGCTCTCGGGCCGCCTGCTGGACGATCTGCGCGGCCCCAACGCTACGCCGACGACCCGCGCCATCGCGATGGGCAAGATCACGACCGCCGCCACCATCGTCGGCACCGGCTTCGCGCTCGGCACGGGCGGGCTGGTGACGGGCGACGGCCCACCGGACCCCAGCGCGCAGAAGCTGTGGCAGTTGGCGGGCTACCGACCCAACTACGTCTACAGCCCCTTCACGGGCAAGCCGCTGTTCGACCACCGGTTCCTCGGCATCTTCTCGGGCTGGCTCGCGATGGGCGCCGATGGCGCCTTCCTGGCTCGCCATGCCGACGCCTACTCCGCTGGCGGCCTGGGCGCCCAGATGGCGCTGATCCTGGCGGAGCCCGCGACCCACGCGGGCTACATCGAGGTCTTCGGAGACATCGTCCACGGCATCAAGAAGGGCATCTCCTCCGGCGAGTACTGGAGCCTGATCCGCGACCGCGCGCAGACGCTCTCGCTCATGGCGCCCGGCATCGTGCAGTTCGCGACCCAGACGCTGGACCCGACCGAGAAGCCAGCCCACAACGTGGGGCGGGGCGATTTCTACGAGAAGCAGTGGGCCGCGCTCAAGGAGCAGATCGCTGGCGACTGGCCCGGCTGGTCGAAGAGCCAGCCCGCGCAGCGAAACTTCCTGACCGACGAGGCGATCCCTCGCGACGGTGCGCTCGCGTTCCTCCGCAATGGGGCGCCGACTGCCGATCCGGTCGCGAAGGAGATGGACCGGCTGCAGACCAACTACGGCAAGCAGAAGTTCTCGATCTTCGCGCCGCCCGCCAGCGTCTTCGGCAAGCCGATCCCCGGCATGGAGATGTCGGCCGACGCGCTCCCGACCGTGCCGCTCAACCCGTGGGAGAAGGACCGCCTGATCCAGTTGATGGCGGGGCCGCAGCCCGGCGGAGACCCGACACTGCACGACGCGCTGCTGACCGCGATCCAGTCGCCCGAGTACGCCAAGAAGGAAGACGGTCCCAACGGCGGCAAGGCGATGATCCTGCAGACGATCTACAAGGCCTACCAGGGGCGTGCGCAGCGGATGCTGCTGGCCGAAGACCCTCACCTCGCGTGGGAGGTTGAGCGCGCGAAGCGCGTCGCCGTCAGCAAGCTGCAGGACAGGGACGAACCGAAGGCCATCGAAGGACTTCCGCCGGAGCCGCCAGAGACTGAGTACCCCCGACCGGGGCAGAGGAGATAGCACCGTGACCATTTCGTCCACGCTGAACCGAGTGAGCTACACCGGCAACGGTGCCATCACCATCTTCGCCTACAACTTCGAGATCCTGGCGCAGACCGACCTGCAGGTCTACATCAACGGCGTCCTCAAGACGCTGACGACAGACTACACGGTCTCGGGCGTCCTGGTTCCGACCGGCGGCAACGTTACGTTCGTTGTGGCGCCAGCCAACGGCGCCGTCGTCCTCATCCTGCGCGTGCTGCCGCAGACCCAGTCCTCCTCGCTGCCACTGAACGACAAGTTCCCCAGCACGACGGTCGAGACCGCGCTCGATAAGCTGACGATGCTGACCCAGCAGTTGAACGAGGTCGACCAGCGGACGCTAAAGCTGGCGGTCACGTCGGCCTTCTCGAACCTGACGCTGCCCGACCCGGTCTCGCAGTTGTTCCTGCGGTGGAAGGCCGACCTGTCAGGCATCGAGGCGGTCTCGCTCGCCGGGCAGGGTGTCCTGGGTGTTCCGGTCGCCGTTAACCAGGGCGGAACGGGCGGCGCTGACGCCCCCACGGCGCGGCAGAACCTGGGCGTGGATGGCGTCGTCCGCAAGACGCTGACCAACCAGAGCGGCGCGGGCGTCGCGCTGGGTGACGTGGTCGCGCTCGACACCGCGCACGATAACGCGGTGAAGCTGGACGACGTCTCGGGCTCGCGCTCGCAGTTCGTCGCCTCCACGGGCGTCATCGGCAACACGGTGGCGGGCGAGTTCATCCTCTCGGGCGTCGCCACGGTCAACGTGCAGGGCGCGTTGGCGCGCGGGCAGTACATCCGCAAGAGTGCGACGGCCCGGCAGGTCGAGGACGCGGGCGTCGCGATGGCCTCCGGCAACGCCGCACCGGTCGGCGCCATCGGGTACGCGCTGACCGCCGCCGCCGCCGGGCAGGCGACCGTCTACCTCTTCGGACGCACCTACATGGCGCCGGTCGAGACCTTCGTCGTGCCAGTCACCATCGGCATCGGCTCGTCGCGCCTGACGTTCTCTAGCTCGACCCTGATCCAGTTGGGGCTGGGCTTCATCCCCCTGAAGATCAGCGGCACCTGGACGATGAAGGCGGTCACCTCGGTCGTCACCATCGGCAATGGTGGGCTGGCAGCCAACACGACCTACTTCGTCTACGCCTACGACAACGCTGGCACGACCACGCTGGAGCTTTCGACGACCGGCCACAGCCCCGACTCCGCCTTCGGCGTCGAGGTGAAGACCGGCGACGCGAGCCGCACGCTGGTCGGCATGGTCCGCGCCAACAACTCGACGCAGTTCGCAGACGGCTTGGCCCAGCGGTTCGTCATCTCCTGGTTCGCCCGCCGGTCTCTCAGCACCTCGGGCAACTTCACCGCTAACCGCTCCACGACCTCCACGACCTACATCGAACTCAATACCGAAATCCGCAGCGAGTTTGTCACCTGGGCCGACGAGGATGTCGCGGTCAGCGCCGCTGGCGGCTTCACCATCTCGGGCGTAGAGACCGGCTTCGTCTCGATCGTTTTCGACGCGACGACCGGATCGGAGCCCATAGACGCTGCCACCTCCGCCTCCAGCACAGCATCGCTGGGTCTGGCCCACTTCGCCCGCCTCACTGAGGGCTACCACTTCGTGACCCTGGTCGCTCTGGTCACCCCCGGCGGCGGCGCCGACAACACCCTGGTTCTAGGTACCGCCGCTTCGGGGAAGACGACCTACCTCAAAGCGTCGGTCAGGGGCTAGTTATATGGCCGCCGTCGAGGACGGCTACGGAAAACTCTCCGTCGTGGTGCTGTGATGGCGCTCACCAAGTCCGAGCAGACCCGCATCGCCGCTATTGCCGCCCTGGTCGAGGCGCGCCACGAGGAGAACGTGCGGCGGTTGGACGCCATCGACGCCGCGATCAAGCAGGTCGGTGAGAGCGTCTCGTCACTGATGACGAGCCGCGCCTACGGACGCGGCATGGTGAAGGCCGCCGGAATAGTAGGCGGCATCGTCGCCACCGTCGTCTCAGTAGTTATCGCCTACCTGAAAGGATCGCATTAGATGCCAAGCACCTCGCTGCAGGACGTGGTCAAGGAGCTCCGGGACGCCTACCTCGCGCTGCGCGCGGAGTATCAGGAGCAGAACCCAGGCCGCTCGCTGGCGGTGACCTGTACCTACCGCAGCCCCGAGGAACAGATGGAGGCCTTCAGGCAGGGACGCGGTCAGGATGCCGATGGCGTCTGGCGCGTGCAGGACATGTCGAAGGTAGTAACCCAGTTGTCTGGCGAGCCCGGCCACGAGAGCCTGCACAACCTGAAGCCGTGCCGCGCTATCGACGTCGCCGTCTGCATCGGCGGCAAGATCACCTGGGACATCCGCGAGTACGCGCCCCTCGGCGCCCTGGCCGCCAAGCACGGCATCGAGTGGGGTGGGAACTGGACCCACCTCAAGGATTATCCACATCTCCAGCTAGGAGCCTAGAGTCATGGCATTCGATCTAGCGCCGTACAGCGGCGCCATCAGCAGCGTCTCCGATCTCGTCAGCGGCGTGCTGAAGCGCGTGCTGCCCGAGAAGATGTCGGAGGCCGACGCCGCCAACCTGCAGACCCAGGTCACGCTGGAGTTGATGAAGGCGGACTGGGCGGGCATCCAGAAGCAGTACGAGGACCGGGCCGATGCCCGCGCCCTTGCGAAGGCGGATGTCGAGAAGGGCAACTGGTTCACCAACGTCCTGGCGGCCACCGTGCGGCCCGTCTTCGGCTATGTCGCGATGGCGGCCTTCTTCATTCCTCTGGCGCTGCGTGTCGCTGGAGTAGCCGCTGGGCACCCCATGCCCGATATCGTGATGAACGACGTCGAGAAGGAAGTCACCCTCACGGTGATCTACTTCTTCTTCGGTGGCCGCACCATCGAGAAGGGCATCGCGATCTGGAAGGGCGCCAAGTAGTGTGTATACGCTTGTCGATCAGGCTCGCGATCTTCGCGCTCGCGCTGGCAATGCTCATGGCGTGCTCCCACTCGACGAACACGAACACCTCCGCCGCGCTGCGCGCGCGCGAGCAGGCAATTCAGAACTGCATCCTGTCGGGCGGGCATCCGCACCTCGGTCCCGACAACTCCATCCTGTGCGGGAACTAGGAGAACCCATGGTCACCCTCATTGTCTCTGCCGTCGTCGCCGTCCTCTCACTCGCTGGCGGCTATTACCTCGGCTACGCCTACGGGCGCAAGGTCGAGGCCAAGGCGCAGGCCGCCTACGCTGCCGTCAAGGCCATCGCGTCCCAGGGCTCAGCCGTCAAGCCCGGCTAGGACGCAGCAACGCCCCGGTCTCGATGTCCTGAGCCGGGGCGTTCGTCTGTCTACTGGCTCGCCGGGCGCCCGCGCGTCGTGGGTCATCTCCATGTCCCTCCCGTCGGATTGCACACTGCTGGATGCGGACCACCCATCTCGGCAGGGTAACGCACGACCGGCTGCTTTGCCGGGCATGAGGCATCGAGCGCTCGCTGCCGCTCCGCCGCCGTCGGCAGCGCGAGACAGAGCCACGTTACGGCGGTCAGGATGCCGAGGATGCTCAGGACGTAGCTCATTCCATCTCGCGGATGCGCTGAAGTGCCCCGTCGGGGGTTTGGATCACACCAAAGTGGCGGGTCTGCGGTAGCTCGTGGTCGGGCACGCTCTCGACCTCAAAGTTTGAGCGCACCAACGCACGATACATGGAGCCGCCGTCGCACTCCCGATTATCGACTTCGATCTCCTCGATCATACGCTGCGTTTTCACGTACTCGGCGCCGTTGATGTTGAAGAAGACAGCGGCGGCATGGTCCTCGTCCTCGTCGCCCAGGAACCACTGGACGAAGTGGCGGAGGGCGGACTCCTTGAATCGCTCGTATTCCTCGTCGCCTGATGCCTTCATCCAGTTCCTGGCCGCGTACTTGACGGCACCCTTCGTCAGGTGCTCCGCCCACCGCCGCAGCATCGGGCCGTCGAAGACGAGTGACCACAGAGTCTTTCCGGCCTGAGTGTCACGCACCATGCCGGAGTCGAACGACTGGCGCTGGCCGGAGTCCTTGATGATGAAGCCCTGCTTCACTGCCTGCTCGCTCTGGACGCCCACGTTACGCTGCCTCCACTTGTGAGAGGAATTCCTCAACGGTGTTGACCCGAATCACCTTGGTCCCAAGGATCGATTGGTCCCACCGGTTGTATGGCGCGTCCAGCAGGTAGCTCTTGGTCTTCGACGCGAGATACTGGGTCGCCACCGCGTTGCCCGCCTTATCATCGATGGCGTGCGTGACGCCCACCGCCTGAGCGAACTCAGCCTTGCGGCCGGTGACGATCACGGTCCCGTCACGCACCTCATGGTCGAACAGCCAGCGTTCGGTCTGCCACTTCGTCCGTCTGCCCGGCCGTGCCGTGACAAAATAGACGTCGGCCACAAGGTCGGTGATGTGATGGAAGACACGGTCATGAACCAGTGCGGGTAGCTGCTCCCAGAAAGTGAGCGAAGACTTAATCTCCTCCCACACTACCGGGTTCCACTTGGCGTCCCACGGGGCATCCGGCCCCGGAGGCTCGACGCCCAGCTTCATGCAGAGACGGTCGTAACCCGCGCTGAAGTCAGCGAGGACGCCGTCTACATCAAACTGCACGATCCTCTTCATGCAGGCGTCACCGTCACCGGAGCGACCTTGAAGGTCGGGGCCTGCACCACTGCGATGGCTTCCTGCGCCGCAGCGACCCGAATGCGATCCTTGGCGTCGAACTTCGCCGCCAGATAGATGTCTGGGTCGCGTCTCATACGCCTGCTACCTTCTTCTGCGATGCTGCGATATTCTCCAGCGCAGTCGCCAGACGCTCGGCAGCAATCGCAAGCCTATCTGCCTGTGCCGACGCTGGGGCTGCTGCGCGCTCAGAGGAAGCAACTTGCCGATTCATGGCCGCGATGAGGCGCTCCTGTTGCTCGAACTGCCGCTCCATGTCGATCCGCTCCTGCTTGGTCACTTGGTCTCTCGCTTTCTGGCTCGCGCGCCCTTGATAGCCGCGTCGAGGTAGGGTCGGTGCTTCGTCCCGTCCTTGCGCTCCACCTCCTCCGCCATCTCATCGCACCAGCGCGAGGCCTGCGGTGCCAGGATCAGGTCAACGGAGTCCATCTGTAGGTAGACCACCGTGTGGCCCTGCTCCCGCAGCGCCTCGATCTCAGACCGGTCTCCCCATCCAGACGGGACCGCAATGCGGAGCGGCTGGTTCGTTTTACCGCGCGCCATCAGCCCTCACCCCGCAGAGCCGCCAGTCGGCTGCTGATCGCCTTCCGCTCCTCCGCCGGGATGCCCACGTTCTCGACCGTGAGGTCGTGGACCTTCGGCGGGTCCATCTGGATGTCTGGCGTCTTCGTCTGCTGCATCGCCCGCTCCGCCTCCAGCGCGGCCTGGGCGGCGCTCCGCAGCCCCTCCTTCAGAAGCTCCAGCAGCAGGTCGTTACGGCTGGGGAACTGCTTTATGAGGAACTCGTGAAGTTCGTCGACCTTCTTCGCAAGCTCGCGCTCGACGAGGATGGTTAACTGCGTCATCTCGACCGAGGGCGTCGGCCCCGGATCGGGGAGTCCCTTCGCCCGGTACAGCGCACGCCGGATGCTCTGACTCAACCGGCCCTCCATGTCTTGGGTGAACTGAGTAGGTCGCGCGCCACGAGCGCGCGTCGTAGTTGCATGTGCTGAATGACGTCACCAATAGCCCGCTTCGCGGTGAGCTTCAGCCCCTCGTCGGTCAGCCGGTTGGCCTCCCGCCACAGCACGGTGTTCATGCGGACCTTGGGGGCGACGAGGCCCAGCATCGCGGACAGGTTCTCCTGCGACGCGGAGATCACCGGCCCCTTCTTGACTAGGTCGAGCTTGGTGTCGCACGTCAGCTTGTCCTCAAGGCACGGCAGGCCGCGCTCGACCATCGCACCGTTGATGATCGGCAGGTCGTGCATGCGGATGTAGTGCCCGGTCACCATGTCTGCGGCGTTGTACCGGATGCGAAACTCTTCGAGCATGTAGCCCGGATCGTCTCGGCCCAGCAGCATGCAGCGCATCGTCTTCGGCTCGCCGTCGAAGCACCACGCGATGGCCGTGATCTCGGCGGTCGTGTAGTCCTGCCCGAGGTACGACAGCGGGCGGTTCTCGATGTCGAAGTCCAGGACGCGAACTCTAGTCATTCAGCGCCTTGAGGTCGATGGGCTTCGGCAGCTTGCCCTGCTGCACCTTCTTGTCGAACGCAGCCTCAGCCTCCGGCAGCAACTCGTTCAGTAGTTCCAGACGCCGCTCCGCAACCTCCGCGTTCACGGCAGCGCGGATGCGAATAGCCATCTTTCGCTTCGCCAGTTCGATAGTCCCTAGACGCTTCACTTCTCGGCCTCCAATCGGTTGAGTGTTATGCGGGACTTCTTGACGGCGTCTCGCGCGTTATATAACGCCTTCCGCAGCGGATGAGCAGCCATCCATGAGTCGAAGGCTGCCTTCCTCTCCGCGCGATGCGTGGCGCGATACGCGGCACTGTACGCCTTCTGCTCCTCGCGATGCGCGGCGTGCCACGCGGCCATGTAGGCCTTCTGCTCCTCGCGATGCGTGGCGTGCCACGCGGCGCAGTACGCCTTCCTCTCCGCGCGATGCGCGGCGTGCCACGCGGCGTAGTACGCCTTCCTCTCCGCGCGATGCGCGGCACGGTACGCCTTCTCGCACTCGCGACAGTGCCTGCTGCTGACGTACTCGTGGCTCACACTGCCTCCTTGAACTTGTAGTCAGCCGGGAAGCTCACGGTCTGTCCGTTGATGGTGAAGTCTCGTTCGACGATGGGTGCGTACAGCGCAAGGAACTCGAACCGCCTCTCGACCGGAACCTGCCACCAGTGGGAGTCGTGAGCCCCGAGGACGAGCCGCGCCCATGGGGCGGCGGCCTTCACCTTGAGTGCGGTCGTCACGTAGATGTCCACGACGCCGCCCTGCATCGGCATGTTGCTACCCTCTCGGAGGCGGGCGTTCTTGAAGCCGGATGTCAGCCTGCGCGGGCGGCCCATGAAGGTCCGCACCAGCCCAGTACGCTCGATCTCGCGCTCGATCTCAGCCCAATAGATCGGCAGCGCCGGGTGCGCTGCGAGGTACTTGTTACTCAGGATCACGAGCCCGTCCGCGTTCAGGTTCAGCGCCCGCGTACCGGGGATATCGCCAGCGTTCTCCGGCTTCCCCCGGTAGTGGATGCGGAGGATGAAGGCCTTGCCGAACCGGCGGCGAATCGACTCCAGTTCCTTGGCCCCCATCTCGGGGAAAATCTGCCGGATGCTGGGGTTGTAGAAGTCCTGCCCGCTCTCGTGGACCGCGATGGCGACCGCGTCGTTCGCCTCGAACGCCAGGATGCGTGGCTCGATCTGCTTCCAGTCGTGGCCGACCCAACAGGTGCCTGGGTCGGGCGTCAGCAGTGTGAGCAGATCACCCTTCATCTGCTGCACGGCGGGGCCAACGTACGAGTGGCGCCCGCTGGCCTGGACGTGCTGGCGGCACTCGGGGTAGACGCGGGTCCGCACGCCGACGATCCGCTTCTTGGCGCCCTCGCCCTCGGTCACGAGGCAGGGCTCGATGTAGTGCGAGACCGCCTGCTGCGCACCCATGAAGAGGAACCGGGCCTCCAGCGCGACGTTGCCGCCCTCCTCGATGGCCTCCATCGCAGACTCCAGCGTCGGCGCCTCGCTCTCGTCCCACTCCGTGCCGCAGTACCGGCGCAGCGCCGCGATGGCGTCCTTGTCAGTGGTCGCCTTGCCCTCCTCGCCGGGCGCCCCCTTCTCGCGCTGGATCGGCAGGCCCTCCAGGTCGTACAGCACCAGCTTCATGTCGTCGGGCGAGTTGATGTTCACCGGCCACCCGCAGTAGGCCTGCAGCAGGAGGCGCGCCTGACGGCGCTTCGCATCCAGCTTCTCGTACAGCGGGAGCGGCGTCTCGGGGGCGACGCGGATGCCAGCCTCCTCGCCCTCGATGGCGAGCCAGAGGAACGGAAGCGACTGCGAGCGGTAGATCGCGTGGGCCTGGACGTCGGCCTCAAGCTCGGCCTCTATGGCGTCCCACACCAGACAGGTCGCGACCAGATCGGCGGCGTTGTACTCCCGAGGCGCCACCTTGCGTAGGTCTTTATGCGCCGGGAGCTTTCCGTACCGTTCGCAGAGATCGCCCAAATCATGGGCTTCCTCGCTGTGCAAGACGGCATCTGCCAGCATTGTGTCGTCAAGCTTCAAAAAATTGGCGACACCAAAAAGCGGGAATGCATTGGCCCTCAACTTCCTCACGTCAATATCCGCGTTCTGCATGACGACTGGCAGCGCGCGAAGCGTATCCATCAACCACTCGCGCAGCCAAGCATGATCGAACTCGCGCTCCTGCCACGCTAGCTGGACGACGTACTCCTCGTTGCCTACGCCGACCGTTTCCAGAGCGCCGGTCTCTTCGTTCCACTCCAGATCGACACAGACCCTCTTCGTCCAGCCTTGGGGCTGAGGAGTGTCGTAGATCGGCGGCAAGATCGCCTGCAACAGCGCGAGTCGCTCCGCTTGGTCGGGTATCACTTCGGTTCCACCTCAGGCGCATCCTCAGTGAGCCGCAGTGGATGCATGTCGATCTTCCGCAGAGCCTCGCGGAAGAGGAACAGGAGTGCGGCGCCCCAGGCGTCTAGCTGCAGCATCAGACCGCCGCCTGACGCCAGTCGAACGTTGACGAGAGGTAGATCGCCGCCTTGTAGTGGACCTCGGCCTTGCCCAGGTTGCCGCGCCCCAGCATCCGGTAGTTACAGGTGAAGCAGAGCCGCCCGCGCACCCGGCCCGTCCTGTGGTCGTGGTCGGTGTAGAGCGTCTTGCCCGGCAGCGGCACCCGACCGCATATCTGGCAGGCAGTGATCGCCTCCAGCGCGGTCAACTGCGAGACGGTGAGCCCGTACCGCTTCGCGCGCAGCGCGAGTTTCTGCTCCGGCGTACGTGGCTTCGCCATCACTGTTGCCCCGCGAGGACGATGTTGGCGGAGCCCACGCAGAGGTTCACCACGGCGATACGCCAGGGACCGCTGTAGAAGCCGTAGAGCCCTGCGCCCCACTGCAGCACGCCGACGGCAACCATGAGCCAGTTCATTTAGTCTCCTTGAACGATACGGTTGGGCCATGAAACACGAGGGTGCCTTCACCGACACCGCCGTCGCGCTGCTTGGCGAGGTTCCATTCCATGACATCGGAATCGTGGTCGCGATGCAGCAGGATCACCGAGTCCGCGTCGTGTTCTTGCCACCGCAGCAGGGTGGTCACAGGCTTCGCCCATCGAAACCGTTAGCCAGATACAGAGCGATGCTCGCGTACAGAGGAACATCGATATCCCGCGCGCGGCCCAGTCGATGCCGGTTACAGACCCAGCAGCACAACCCGCGCACGCGCCCGCTGTCGTGGCAATGTTCCACGTGCAGCCGCTTTCCCGCCTTTGGTGGTTTTTTGCAGATGGCGCAGACACCGCCCTGCCGTTCCATCATGGCGTCGAACTGCGCGATGGTGATCCCGTAGAGCCGCTTGAGGCGCGCCGCTCGTTCCGCATCGGGGTGCGCCAGCAGATAACGACGGTTCCGCTCGCGAGCCTGCACCGCAGTCGCTGAGTACGTCATGGCGTCCGTCTTCTTTTTGCACTGACGACACAACTGGCGCCCCTTCTGGTCGACCACGTATGGATGCCTGTTCTTGCAATGCGTTTTGCGCGCGGGAGCCACTTACTTCACCTCTTTGAACGTGAGAATGCGTGGGTTAAAGTCCAGGGTGATCTCGCCCACCTCGCCGTCACGGTTCTTGCCGACGCGCAGCAGCGTGGTGGACTCCTCCAGCTTGCGGCTCATCAGCAGCACGATGTCGGCGCCCGCCTCAAGTTCGCCGCTCTCCATCAGCGACTCGATGCCGGGTTCGTAGTCCTTCCGGTCCTTGGGCGGCCTGGTCAACTGCGAGAGCGCGAGCAGAGATATCTCGTAGGTGTTGGCGAGCCGCCGGAGATCGCGCGTGATCGCGCCAATCCGCTGCCGGGAGTCGAACTGGTGCTGATCGCTCGCCAGAAGCTGGATGTAGTCGAGGACAACAAACTTCAGTTGCCCCGGCTGGTAGGTCTGCAGCAGCGCTTCAAGGTGCGCCGGGGTCCGCACGTCGGTCGTAATGCGGATCGGTAGCCCCGCTAGGCGGGGCGCCATGTACTCCAGCATCTTTAACTGCGTCTCGACAAGTTTGCCGGTACGGAGCGCCTTCGCGTCGACGCTCGCCGCCTGCGCGAGCATCCGCCGCACCAACTGCCCCTTGCCCATCTCCAGCGAGACGATCAGGGTCTCGCGCTCCAACTGGCGGGCGATCTGCAGCGCGAGCGCCGTCTTACCTACGCTTGGTCGCGCCCCGAGGATCGCATACTCGCCGGGCTGGAAGCCTTCGGCCAGAAGATTGTCGAGCCCATCGATGCTGGTGCTGACCGGTACCTTGCGCGTCTCGGGATTCCTGATGACCGCCATCTCGGCGGCAACAAGGTCCGACAACTGGGACGGAGGTCCGTCAGGTACACCTTCACGCTTCGCGATGCTCTCGACGCACTTGCTGACCTGGTCTGGCGGGAACGGTGGGACGCACCGCTCGGCCCAGGACTGCAGAATCAGTTCGACGGCGTCCTGAGGAAGGCCCTTACCCAGAAGGTACCCAGCGAGCCGGGTACAGGTCTGGTCTCGTCCTCCCTCAGGGACGCCGACGAGGGCCTGCGTAAACCAGTCGGTGCCCCCCAGCCCCGGCATGGTCGACGCAGGCTTTCCATTACTGCGGATCATGTCGTACAGCCGCTCCGGCCCCGTCCTCAGGGCGCCCAGGATCGGCGTCGTCCACTCGTAGACGTGCCCGCTCTCGTGGACCGATGGCGGCGCCACGACGTAGCCCACGCCCCGCACGTCGACCTTCGGCAGCAGCCCGATGCGGTCGGGTATCTCCTGCCCGGCGAGGAAGACGTGGTAGCCCCGACTCGTTCGCGAACGGGGGAAGCCGGTCAGATCGATCCCGGCTCCGGCGAGAGCCTGCTCGCCCTCGGGGCCATCCACATCGACCGCGAACAGGCCGCGTCCCATCACGAGCCCGACGTTAGCCGTGGGCCAAAGTGTCCACCAAGCCTCGATCATTACGGGCGTCGGCATCTCGGTCTGGTACGCTTTCCAGGAAACGAGAGGTACCTTGTTACGCCCCACGGGGATCGGGACCAGCCCCGCCTCGCGGTAGGACAGAGCTGCTTCGAGGCAGGCATTCATGGTCGTTCCTGCTTCCGCTTATCGCCCATGGCGGGCGATCCCTTAGGGTGACGGAACCTAGCAGCCTCTCGCTTGGCTGCTCCCGCCCCACTTATGCAGCGATAACAGACGAATTTCTCTGGCTTTTCAGCTAGATAGGGCCAACGAAGCTCCCCGCACCGCACGCAGGTCATCTCGTACGCCTGGGAAGCCATCTAGTCTCCTCCCGCCAGATGGCGAAACTGTTCCTGGGTGAGCAGCACGGCTACGACTGAGCCGCAGGCGAAGCAGTGGAACTCGGTACGGTCCTTCTTGCGGGCGCCGAGGGTCCAGGCGTTGCCCTTGCAGTTGGTGCAGGTGTCAAGCTCAAACAGCGCCATCGCTCGCTCGCGGCCCGCGCTTCGGGTCGATGCTCTGCGGCTGGCAGAAGTTGTAGAACGGGCATTTCTGGATGTAGCTCCAGGTCGCCACCTCGGGCGACATGACGTGGCCCGCCTTCTCCTTCCGGTGCTGCACCTCGCAGCCCTCGGCGCTGCACTTCGCGGGCGTCGTCACCGACTTCTCGCTCTTGCCACACTTCCACGAGGCGCAGAGCGGCAGCGTCCAGCCGCCCTTGATGCCGCCCGTCAGCGCCTTCAGGCGCGCGTCGCGCCGCTCGATCAGCGCCGCCTCCATCTGCTCAAGCTCGGCGGGCATGAACGTCACGTCGTAGAACGCGAAGCTCGGCTCCCGCGTGTAGAAGCAGTCGGGGCACGAACCACCGATGTCGAACAGCCACAGGCCGCCCTCGGGCTCGCCGTCCAGTGCGCAGTAACCCTTCAACTGCTCCAGGTAGTGGTCGTAGCGCTCCGCCTCCAGCCCCTCTTTAGCGAACTCGGCGCGGCGGCTTTTGAACTCCACCGGGCGCGAGCCCCATCGGAAGTCGGGCCGATAACTGATGCCGTGCTTGAACCGCTGCTCCCCGGCGATCAGGCCGGGAATCTTCACCCGCTGCGCGGGCAGCGCCATGCCCTGGATGCCCGCCAGCCGGGCGACCACGTCTTCGATAGAGCGCCCGCTGGCGAAGTAGCCTATCTGCGTCTCGGTGAGTGGCATCGGCACCACCGTCCGATAGTGCGACTCCCGCACCGAAAGCAGATCGCTCAGGTGGACGCCCTCGCGCGGCTCGTCGAAGCTCTCGCGCAGGGCCGAGAGCAGCAGGGCCTCCTTGCCCGCGTTGCGCGCGATCCTCATAGCCACTGCACCGTAACTTCGACGCGACCAAGCTGAACGGTGGCGTACCGCCAGTGGAACTCGTGACGGTGCATCGTTAACCGCCTCTCCCACACGAAGACCGTGAGAGACGGTCCCCAGCCGAGGATGTTGATTGTGAGATTCGCCACCATCGAGCGAACGATCACCGCTGCTTGTCCTCGGGGCCTTGGCCCTGATGCGTGTGGCTCAGGACGTCGTGCGCCACGCGCTTGTCGTACAGCTTGAAGCAGACCTTGCAGATGTTCATCACGCCACCACCACGCCCTGCTGCTCCAGGGTTTCGCGCAGCTTCTCGGTGCGGACGGCGGGGTCGGGATAGATCGTCTCCATCGCGCCCTCGATGGCGACGGCGCCCTTCGGGTTGCTAGCGCGGAGTGCAGCTAGGAGCTTGTCGTACTCATAGGCAGGGACCGTCGTAGTGGGGGCAGTCGCCGCAGCACTCCCCGTAGCAGACGAGGCCGCCTGCGAGGGCGTGGGCGCACCCGCTGCAGCCAAAGGGGCGGAAGGTCCGCCCTTGTCGACGCGGTAGGAGAGCTTGTTGAACGGCTTGCCGCCCGCCGTGCGGGCCTTGCCCTCGAACTCGACCATCACCCGCGTGCCGATCTCTTCCTGGGTGAAGCCCGCGCTCTGCAGGCCGGTCGAGACCTTGATGGTGCGCGTTACGCCGTCGTCGCCCACGATAGCGGCCTGAATCGTCGGCTTGCCCTCGAAGGTGCCGTGTATGAAGGACTGCAGACGTCCCTCGATCACCTTCGGCTCGTCCCACTTGATGAAGTTGCCGCTACTGCCGACCTTCTTCTCGCTCCAAGCCACGTCTAGTTCTCCTTGAGGGCGCTGGTGTAGGTCCGCGCGTAGTTGAGGGTGATGTACGGGTTCGCCATCGCGATCTCTGTCGCGCGGCCCAGATCGTGGTCGTTGTTTGCGTATGCTTCCTCGCGTGCGGCGGCCCGCTCGTTGCGGGCGACGATGACCTCCAGGCAGTGCATTTAGTTATCTCCCTTCATGTGGTCTTCGATCTCGGTCACGAGGTGCTGCGTATTGTCACGCAGCGTGTTGTGGTCGGGTCTGCGGTCGTCGGGCGGAATCTGCTCCAGTGAGTCCAGACCCGCATTGCCCACGAGGTACACCACCGATCTGTAGAGCGAGGCCAGATAGCCCTCGGAGAAGTAGCCCTTCTCGACGCCCTCCGCGAGGATGCCAAGACCTTCCAGCACCGATGCGCTCACCTCCTGTCGGTCCATCAGATGCCCTCCAGCTTGGCGATGAAGATGAGATGCTCGCGCTTGATCGCGTCCCGCCACTGCTGGCGGAAGTCTGCGAACCACGCCCGCTCGAACCGGGCGTCGTCGCGCTTGGTATCGGACTCGAACCGCAGTCCGGGTCGTATCCCATAGATCCGAACGGGGCGAAGTTCCTCCTTCCGGGTTTCAGCCGTCATGCCGTTCTCCCGCCAGCGCGGTGTCCACTTGGTAGCCACCGCATCACCAGTTGGGGTGCCGAGCGCGTTCGTCCATCTCGCGCTGGGTCCGCTGCTCCTCGTCGCGGTCGTAGGTGCCCAGAGGGCTCGACTTCTGCGGAGGCGCAAACGTGTGAATGCAGGACATCAGGTACGGCTTCTCCTCTCGGCACTCGGGGCAGACCATGTTGGGGGCCATCTATCTGTCCTCTCCGTCTCGGTGGCGGTAGGCCGCCGGATTCGCCCGCTTGTGCCCCTTGTCCCCCAGCACTCGAATATTTCTTTGGGCCTCCCGTAACCTGCTGATACCGCGAAGCTCGTTGATCCCCCTGTCTCGGCTGCGCTGCCGCAGCCACCCAGCGACCGTTTCCTTGGAGGCCGTCTCCCACTTGCGCGCGGCCCACGTCTCTGTGGTCGCTTTCTGAACAGCGTCTTCGGCCTGATCCCGCCCACCACGGCGGGCCGCGATACGAACTAGCTCGGGGCGGAGGTCGGTCACCAACTGTTCGAACTCTTGTTCGGTCACGGCGCGTCTCCGCACCGCTGCCGGGACCAAAGAAGGGTCTTCACTCCGCCACCCTCTCATAGCCTTGGCGCTGGAAGTCGCGTACGCAGCCCCGCTGAAGCTCGGCCGCGACTTCAGTCTGCCGGGGCGTCACCATCGTGTCGCCGCCGCAGACCACGCGGTGCCCAGCGGCGTCCCGCAGCACGATGTCGCGCATCCGCAGCGCGCAGCCGCTCAGAACCAGCGAAGCCAGTACAGCTACGAACACCAGAATCGTGATGCTCAGCCAGTCCAGATCAACCTTCATGGGTTCTCCCCTCCAGGTACTTCTTTGTACCATACCCAAGCTCCCGCCTGCAGGACGAGCAGAGGTACTCGATGTGGGTTTCTTCCTTCGCGCCCGTGACTGCGTTCACAGTCCGCGCCAGCACCATCTGGCAAGCGCGCACCTTGTCGCACTGGTAGCACTTCATCGAGGGCATCACTTGCCTCCCTTGGCCGCGCGGTGGGCTGCGCGGGTCTGTTCAAGCGTGGCCCGTGCCATGGCGATCATGAGCGCCACAGATTGGGCGTAGTCGGTGTGTTCAACCTTCCACGGTCCCGGCGTGTGCGCGCTCATGCCTCACCTCCCGGATCGAAGTAGGACGCCTGCTCGCTGAGAGAGTCGTCGCCCTCGCTGGAGAATGTGGCGCCGCAGTACCGACACCGGAAGTGGTCGAGGGATCCGAGGCGCCCCAGGAAGGCCTCGTCGTACGCGTTGCCATTACCGCACCAGTGGCAGTTGAGGTGTTCCATCAGTTGGTCTCCTTGGTGATGTAGTGGACTCGTGCGTGCGGGTTGGCGCGCCGCCAGTCGGGGAGAGTGCAGCCCTGCTCAGGACTGTCGGGGTCGTAGATCAGCCCGTTCTCCCACGGTGCGATGTGGCCGGTATCCCTATTCCCGCCGAAGCGGAGGCGGATGACGCCGCGACCGCGCGCCGGGAGCTTGCGTAGCCGGTTGCTCAGGTGGACGACGCCGCCGGTCTGCGTCTCCCGCACCTGGGGAAGCAGCCCCAGCAGCGCGCGCAGCCTGCCCGAGGGATCGAGTTGCTGCGCGATCTCGTCAAGGATGCGGTTCTTGTAGAACAGAGCGCGGCGGGCGCGAGCGACGGTCTGCGCCACCTCGCGCACCTCCGCGAGCGGGACGTCAAGCAGCGCGCCCATGGTGCAGAGCGCGCACTCCATGTTGCCCTGCCGTTCGACCACCATCACCGGCCTCCGTTCCTGCGCGCCCAGAGGACGCGCCCGTCGATGTCTCGCAGGTTGATGCCGCAGCAGTCGCACGTCGCGCGCTCCATCAGTGTCTCCAGCAGGAAGTTGTCGATGCAGCCCGGCTTGAGAACCAGCGCGCGGCGAATCTCGGTCGAGGTCGGCAGACCCTCCTCCAGCGCGTTGTGGCAGCACTCCTCGGAGCAGTAGATGTTCGATGCGTAGATGAGAGCCTTCATCACTTGGTCTCCTTGTGGTCGTGGATGTTCAGGCAGTACCAGCAGGCGCAGAGCTTCTTCGAGAAGCAGTCGGTGTGCCGACCGCGCTGGCAGTACCAGCAGGTGATGTCGCGCGGGATGCTGCTGTAGACCTTCTTCTCCGCGAGCAACCGGGTGTAGGTGGTGAGCATCGTCGAGGCCTCCTGTGCTCCGTCTCGATTGATCTGCTTCATGTCCCCAGACTACACTCCTGACTACTCACAACGCAAGTGGAAAATCTAGTGCTGTAGAACTAGCTGATATTGCAGGCCGATTGCCCTATTGTGGACTGCAAGAGTACAAGCTAGCATCCCTGACTCCACTCCAGAGCAAATGAAGCAGACAGAGCAGATAGCATGTCCAGTGTGTGGAGAGACCTCAGTGCATCACGAGCGCGTCTACGTCATCAACGGCCAGCGCGTGACGCTGCGGTCCCGCTAGCGCGGAGTCGCCGCAGGCGGCTCGTCGCGGCCTGTCGCGGCTCGTCGCGGCCTGTCGCGGCTCGTCGCGGCCTGTCGCGGCTCGTCGCGGC
>VFSW01001241.1_pt1 | contig 38714 bp, 40 predicted proteins | sample 5358111 | NCBI WGS metagenome assembly VFSW01 (sample SAMN11554181, study PRJNA540505) | mine drainage metagenome | isolation source: sediment from site ElyBrook_90M | place: USA: Ely Copper Mine, Vershire, VT | collected 2017
CACATACCCATGCGCCAGTTCGAGCGCCAGGGCGGACTCAATGGCCTGCGTCGCGGTCTCCAGTTCCTCGTCCCGCACCAGCAGACAGAAGCTCTGCCGGTAACTCGAACTGGAAACCGCGAGCACTTCCACGTTCGCCCGGTCGAGCGCGTCGAGCGAGCGCGCCATGATGTGGACCCCGCCCCCGCCCGCGCTCGCCGGCTCCAGCGAGAGCAGCGCCACGTTCGCCATCGAGGTGACCGCCCGCGCGCCGGGGTTGCCCGCCGTGAGCGCCGGGACGAGCAGTGTGCCCGGCTTCTCCGGCGCGAAACTGTTCTTGCTCCACACCGGAATCCGGCGGTCCACCAGAGGGGCGAGTGTCCGCGGATGCAGCACCTTCGCGCCCGCATAGGCCAGCTCCGCCGCTTCCCCGTAGGTGATCTCCGCCAGTATCTTCGCATCGGGAACGAGGCGCGGATCGGCCGTCATAATGCCATCCACGTCGGTCCAGATCCAGAGCTCGCAGGCGCCGAGGGCCGCCGCCAGAATCGACGCCGAAAAATCCGAGCCGCCGCGCCCCAGCGTGGTCGGCCTCCCGTCGGCGCTTGCGCCGTTGAACCCGGTGACGATCGGAATGGTTCCCGCCTCAAGCAGCGGCGTCAGGCGCGCGGCCGCCTTCTTTTCCGTCGCTTCCATCAAAGGCGACGCATGATTGAACACCGCGTCCGTGACGATGACTTCCGCCGCATTCACCGCCTCGGCCGCAATCCCGAGCGACTGCAAACAGGCGCTCATCAAAAGCGCGGAGAGCCGTTCCCCCACCGCGACCGCCTCGTCCACAGTGCGCGGCGGGCGATGCCCCAGCATTTGAATCCCGTTCACGATACGCCGGAATTCAGCGATGATTTCGCCGATCTGCCGGTGCAGGTTCGCCCTCGCGGCCGCGTTGCCGGGCAACGGCGGGATGAGACCGTCGGCCGCGCCGAAATGCCTCTGCTCGAGCTGGCGCAGGTTGAAGGCGATACCCTCCTGGTCCCCTCCTTCGGCGTGCCGGGTAGTATCGAGCAGAAGATCGGTGATCTTCGACATGGCGGAGACCACGGCCACAACGGGGCGGTGGGCGGCTTCGGCGGCAATCAGCCCGCAGGCAGCCTTCATGCGTTCGGCGGACCCGACGCTGGTCCCGCCGAACTTCATCACAAGGAGTTGGTCCAAATATCCAGTTTAGTGCGCGGGCGATTCAGGATACAGCGGTCAGCTGTTCCCTGCCGTTCGAGATGCGCGCGCGAACGAGTTTGAGGATCGCCTCCTCCACCTCCTCCTGCGTCATCCCGGTGGAATCGAGATAGACCGCATCCGGCGCCTGCATCAGAGGCGATTCGGCGCGATGACGGTCGCGTTCGTCCCGCTCGGCGATCTGCGCGGCGAGCTGCTCCGGAGGAACATCGGGCTGCTCGCCCGCGCGGCGGCGCACCCTCTCCCGCGGGTCGGCGTCCAGAAAGATCTTGACGCGCGCTTCGGGAAACACCACGGTCCCGATGTCTCGGCCTTCCATCACCACATTGCGCGTATCCGCCATGTGCTTCTGCTTTTCCACCAGCGCCGCGCGCACGCCGCCCACGGCCGCCACCCGGGACGCGGCGCTTGCCACTTCCGGCGCGCGAATGGCGTCGCTCACGTCCTCTCCGTTCAGCCGCACCCTGCGCAGAGGAAGAAGCTCGATCCGCGCCGCGCGCGCCAGTTGCTCCAGGCGATGCGCGTCGTCGAGACCCGTGTGTTCGCGCAGCGCCCAGAGAGCCACCGCCCGGTACATCGCGCCGCTGTCGATGAAGGTGTATCCCAGCCGTTCCGAGAGCCCTCGCGCGATCGTGCTCTTGCCCGCGCCGGCGGGTCCGTCAATGGCGATTACGTGGCCCATTCAGAGGTGAGAGTCCCGGCCCGCTTCACTTGCCATCCAAAGCCGCAGCCGCCTTCGCGTTTTGCCACCCGTTCCCGTTCGAGCGCTGCGTGGCCTTGCCGATGCCCGTGTAGTTGAATCCCGCCTCGCGCGCGGTCTCGGGCTGGAACAGGTTCCGGCCGTCGATCAGCACGGCGTTGTTCATCCGCCCGGCCAGTTGTTTGAGGTTCAGGCCGGCGAATTCGGGCCATTCCGTCACCAGCACCAGCGCATCGGCGTGTTCCGCGGCCGAGAGCGCATCGTCGCAATAGCAGATGCGCAGATCCGGGTGCTGCTCGCGGCACGCGCTCATCGCGACCGGATCGTAAGCGCGCACCCGCACGCCCATCTGGATCAGCTTCTCGGCGATCTGCAGACTGGGCGCATCGCGCAGATCGTCCGTATTCGGTTTGAACGCGAGTCCCAGCAGCGCCACCGTGCGCCCCTTCAGAATGTACAGCTTTTCCTGAAGCTTCTGGATCACCACGCCCCGCTGGATTTTGTTCACCGCGAGCGAAGCTTCGAGGATGCGCGCGTGATACCCGTACTCCGCGGCCGTGTGCAGCAGGGAGCTGATGTCTTTGCCGAAACAACTGCCGCCCCAGCCAATGCCCGCGTTCAGGAATCCGCTGCCGATGCGCCGGTCGAGCCCGATGCCCGTCATCACTTCGGTAACGTCCGCGCCCACCCGCTCGCAGATATTCGCGATCTCGTTGGCAAAGCCGATTTTCAACGCCAGAAACGCGTTCGCCGAGTATTTGATCATCTCCGCGCTGGTGATGGTGGTCGCCACCATCGCGACCGGCTGCATCGCTTCAGGGCGGGGCGCGAAAGACGGATCGCTGAAGTTCTGTTCCATCAGCGGCCGGTACAGTTCCCGCATGATTTCGACCGTGGACGAGTCTTCCGCGCCCACCACAATGCGGTCCGGATAGAGCGAGTCGTGGATGGCCGAGCCTTCGCGCAGAAACTCCGGGTTGCTGGCCACGCCGAACGCCACGGCGTCCGAAATATCGGGATGCGATTCCTGCACGCCCTCGCGCACCAGAGTCTCCACCAGATTCCCGCTTCCCACCGGCACCGTGGACTTGTTCACAATGACGCGAAAACGCGAACCGTCCATCGCGGCGCCAATGCCGCGGGCCGCGCTTTCCAGATACGCCAGATTCGCCTCGCCCGAAGGCAGCGGCGGAGTGCCCACCGCAATGAAGACCACGTCGCTCTCGCGCACCGGCGCCGCAAGATCGGTTTCAAAGTCGATTCCGCCCCGCTCGGCGGCGGCCGCAATCAACTCTTCGAGACCCGGCTCATAAATCGGAGGCTCGCCCAGGCGCAGCTTTTCGATCTTTGCCGGATCGGTGTCCACGCATGTGACCCGATGACCCAGGTACGCCAGACAGGCGCCCGTGACAGTGCCCACGTACCCCGTACCGATAACCGTAACGCGCATAGTGATTGAAGTGCGAATAGTAATCAGTTTACTGCACGCCCGCGTCTATTGGGGCGCCGCGGCCAGCCCGGCCGGGCCCCAGTCGCTCAAATCCGTCACGCGGCCGGATTGCGCGCGGCTCCCGAGTTCATGGATCCGGAAATCGGCCTTGTTCCCGCCCACCAGCACGGCGGCATAGCCGAAAAACCAGCCGTCCGCGTATTCCCGGGTCCCTCGCAGGTGTCCGCCCGCGCTGGGCATCGAGATGTAATCGATGCCCTCCAGCTGGAAATGAAGCATTTCGTGCAAATGCCCGGCAATGACATACCGCACTCCATACTTCTTCGCCAGCCGGTGCAGGGGAAAGTCCGTGTTGCCCGATAACACGCTGAAAATCCAGGACGGCCTGTGCGAAACGACGATCTTCAGCGGCTGGGAGGCGTGCGCTTTCAGGTCCGTCTCAAGAAACGAGATCTCGTCCGCCGGCAACTCGTCCGAGCGGCTGTTGTCGAGAATCGTGAAGTGCGCCGGGCCGTAGTCGAAGCTGTAGTGCGGCGGATGCCCTGCATACCGGCTGAACAGCTTTTCCGAGGCCGCGGACCAGATGTCGTGATTGCCCGGCGCGAGATACAGCCGGTAACGCCGGTAGGGCGCGAGGAGCTGCTCCACCTCCCGCCATTCGGACTCCGCCGTGGCGTCGCTCCCGCCCTGAATGGTGTCGCCCGTAGTGACGACGAAGTCCGGATGGCCGGCCGCGGCCTCTTTCCACACGCGCTGATAAACGTCGCCCTGGGTTTCACCCGTGCGATCTCCCAGAATGTCGAAGTGGAGGGTGTCCGGGGCAGCCGCCGCCGAAGCCAGCAGGAATGCCGCAGGAAGAAGGATAATAAAGTGGCGTGGGCGCAACTGGTCACGAGTTTACAGGATTCTGGAGTTTCCATCTCGACGAGCCTGAAGAGCCCGTCAAAGGCAAACCGCGGATGGTGTATCTCGAGAAAGAAGACTACCGGTCCGGTCAACCGGTCGATGTCCTGAAGATCCTGGCGCGCTTCGATACCGATGGAAGAATCACCGATCGGCGCGTGTATCGCGGTGACGGTTCCCTGTCCTGCCACGAGTCGTTCGAGTACGAAGCCGATCAGCCGCTTTGCACGGTTCGCATGCTGGATTCCCAGGGCGCGCTGCTCAGCACGCGGCAAATTCTCACCGGTCCCGACTGCGACGAATCTGTCGTTACCGATGCCTCGGGAGAGATCGTGGAGAAGACCGCCACAGCACGCGATCCGGAGGGCGGCATAGTCGAAGCGACCTCCGCCGGCGTTGCCGGGAATAACGATATCCGCATGACAGTCACGCGCCAGGCAGGGCAGGAAGATGCGCATGTCACCCTCGGCGAGGGCCTCAGGATTCAGATCGTTACCGGCCCGGAAGGGGGCCGCGTGACGTTTCGCGATGCCGACGGCCGCGAACACGAGTTCACCCGGTACAGGAGACGCGCAGCCATCGAATCGACAGACGCGCGGGGAAACTGGACGCGGAAAACGATCTTCGATCGCGACCCGTCCACCGGCGAGGAAGTCCTGGCCGTAGCGATGAACCGCAAGATCGAATACTACTCCGGCTGAAGCGCCTGCTCGAAATCCGCCAGCAGGTCGCGCCAGTCCTCAATCCCCACCGACACCCGCACCAGACCTTCGGTAACCCCCGCTCGATCCAGTTCCGCGGGACTGTCGCCCGAATGCGTAGTGCTTCGCGGATGGCACGCCAGAGTCTCCACCCCGCCCAGCGAAACCGCATTTTTCGCAATCCGGAGCCGCCGCAGAAATTCGAACGCCGCCGGCTTTCCCGCGTGAAAATCCAGCGAAAAGATGCCGCCAGGGTAATCGCACTGCTCGCTGTAAATCCGCCGCTGCTCGGGGTCGTCCAAAAGCGACGGATAAATCACCCGGGCAACCGAAGCGCCCCGCGCCAGCCTCTCCGCAATCCTCTGCGCGTTCTTGCTCTGGCGGTTCATGCGCAGCCCGACCGTGGGCAGGCGCCCGTCGAGCATCCAGCATTCGTCCGGCTGCAGGATATTGCCGAACATCGTGCGCCGGCTGCGCATCCTCTGAATCGGTGCCGGGTCGTTCGAGATCGCCGCGCCCGCCACCAGGTCGCTGAACCCCGAAAGATACTTGGTCGCGGAATAGAGCACCAGATCCGCGCCCAGTTTCAACGGATGCTGAAAGACCGGCCCCAGGAACGTGTTGTCCACCATCACCAGAGGTTTGGACGGATGCCGGTGCGCCGCCTCGGCCGCGCTCCGGATGTCGGTCATGATCATGGTCGGATTGGCCGGCGTCTCAATCAGCACGATGCAGGGGTCTTCCGCAGCCCGGATGGCTTCCGCAATGCCCTTCGTATCGCCCGCCGTCACGGGGATTCCTCTCACGCCGCACGGTTCGAGAAACGTGTGGATCAGCGCCGTGGTGCCGCCGTAAAGCGGCATGGTGTAAACGATCGTCGAAGCCGGCCGGGCAAACGTGAAAAAGGCGGTCATGATGGCCGCCATCCCGGAGTTGAACGCCAGGGCATCGGTCGCGCCGGGTTCGAGCGGCACCAGATGGTCTTCCAGAATCTCGGCGTTCGGATGCGAGATGCGCGAGTAAATCAGCGCCGCGCGCTCGTTCGGCTCGGCCGCCGCATGGCCATGCACCACGGCGAACGCGTGCTCGGCCTCTTCCGGGCTTTCGAAAACGTAAGTGGAACTGCGGAAGACCGCCGGACGAGCCGAGCCCAGCGACAGCCTGGGTTCGAAACCGCGCGTCAGGATAGCGGTTCGGGAGCGCACTTCGGCGGGATCTGGCACGATCGTATACCCGCCTCCACTCTAACGCGGCCGGATTACAAAAATGAGACCGTGTTGACGCCGGAGATGTCGAACCGCTTCCGGCACCGCTGGTTCTTGCACATCGCCTGCGTATCCGTCAGCAGCATATAGCTCTGCGCTTTGGCGAATTTCGCCCGGTCGCGCTCGTCGGCGCCGCCGGGCAACCGGTCCTTCTTCGTCCGCACGATGTAGTTCAGCTCGTACGTATCCTGCGTCTTGCAGGAAGGGCAGTTCAGAGTCGCAGCCTTTTTGGTCTGCGACTCCGTGTAATAAGCTTTCTCGTCCACCGTGCTCTATTATCTCTCGCCCATGGGTACCCAGGGCATGCCGTCCGGATTGCCCTTGTACTCGGCGCGCGGCCGGATCAGCCGGTTGTTGTGATACTGCTCGAGCACATGGGCGGTCCAGCCCGCCATGCGGCTCACGGCGAAAATCGGCGTAAACAGATCGATCGGAATGCCGAGCGAATAATACGTGGACGCGGAATAAAAATCCACGTTCGGATTGAGCTTCTTCTCGCCCCGCACCGTCTCCTCCACCCGCTTCGACATCAGGTAAAGTTCCTCGTGGCCCGTGCTTTTGCCCAGTTCCTCCGACATGACCCGCAGGTGCGTGGCGCGCGGATCGTCCGTCCGGTAAACGCGATGCCCGAAACCCGGGATCTTGATCTTCTTCTCGAACATCTCGTGCACCCGCTCCACGGCCTTGTCCGCCGTGCCCACTTCGAGCAGCATCCGGATCACTTCCTCGTTCGCGCCGCCGTGCAGAGGCCCCTTGAGCGCGCCGATGGCGGAAGTCACGGACGAATAAATATCGGAAAGCGTAGCGGCCGTAACGCGCGCCGCAAACGTGGACGCGTTCAATTCATGATCCGCGTGCAGCGTCAGCGCCACGTCGAAAACATGGTCCATCACCTTGTCCGGCTTCTTCCCCGTCAGGCAATGCAGGAAGCTGGCCGCGAAACCCAGCGCCGGGTCGGGCGCCACCAGCGGCTGCCCCGTGCGCAGCCGTCCGAAGCTGCTCACGATCGTCGATGTCTGCGCCATCAGCTTCGTGGCCTTCAGCTGATTCGCTTCCGGCGACATGTCCTTCGCCAGCGGATCGTAAAGGCTCAGCATCGATACCGCCGTGCGCAGCACGTCCATCGGCGAGGCGTGCAGATTCGCCTTGAGGAATGCGAGCACTTCCGGCGCGATCGCCGCATTGGCGAACAGATCGGCCTTCAATTGGGCCAGTTCGCTCTGCTTCGGCAGATGGCCTTTCCAGAGGAGCCAGATCGTTTCTTCAAACGTGGCGTGTTCCGCCAGCGTGTGGATATTATAGCCGCGATAGCTCAGGACGCCCGCATGGCCGTCGATATAACAGATTTCCGATTCGCCGGCGACAACGCCTTCGAGGCCCGCGCCGGTAGTGGTAGCTGTGGTCGAACTCATGTGTATTCTTTCAGTCTATTTCAGCAGTGGTTTTCTCAGACGCCCGATCGTGCGGTGCATCATGATTGCGAAGGAACTCTTGAACGGGCAGATCGGATAGGGCGCGAAGGTGATCGCATCGTTGCCCTTGTCCACCCACAATTTCTCCGTGCGCGCGCGGCCCACTGCAACGGTCAGGAGCACACCGCTGTTGCAGGATTCGCTGTCGGTGACCGCCGATTCCGGGTCCGCCGCGGCGCTCCAGTCCCGCATGAAGCTGCTGAACGGGTAAGCCGCGCACGGCTTCTCGGGCGTGCATCCCCAGTCGCGGTAGGCGCCCTGATAATCGCCCTTCCGCAGCGCCGCGACAAAAGTCCTGACGACCGTTTCCTGATGGTGGTTTTTCAGCAGATACCAGCCGAGCGCGCCGAAAATGACAATGGCCGCGACAGCGGACACGGAACGAAGCACGATCCGGTTCCGCCGTTCCTCGCCGGCGCCATATTGATCCAGGTAGCCCGGCATGGCGTCAGAACCTATTTGGTTGCCGGATACGCTTTGTTGTATGCGGCGAGCGCATCGGGGGTGATATCGAGCGCGGGCTTGAAATACAGGGTCTGCGAAACATCGACGACCATATCGTAGCCCCTCTCCTCGGCCAGCTTCTTGACCACTTCCTGCATTCTCTGCGCCGCTTTGGCCAGAATGTCCTGCCGGTCGTGATCGAACTCCTGCTGCAGATCGTCGGACAGACGCTGCGCATCGCGCTGCTTGCGCTGCCCCTGAACCTGCATATCGGCCAGCCCCTGCTGGCTCAGCTTGCCGCTGTTGACCTGCTGCTGGATCGACTGCAGTTCGCTTTGCATCTTCTGCAACTCGTCCTGGCGGGGCTTGAACTTCGCTTCGAGCTGGGCCGACACTTTCTTGAGGTCGTCGGAATCGAGCATCGCCTGCTGCACGTTGACGACCGCGACCTTCAGCTGAGCCGAGGCGACGGTGGCGAGAGGCGCAAGGGCAAGGCACAGCAGCGCCGCGCGGGTTGCCATGGAACGAAACATACTTGTGGGACTCCTGGGAATGGAAAAATTCAGAGTATCACACCCGCTTGCGGAGGCCGCGGCATCCTCACACACGCCCTTTTCCCGGCGTACCCGGCGTGCCTGAGAGGCGTGTTCTTCGACGATGTGGACCGCGCTACTCTATATCGGGCTCTCGCGGCGCAAAGAGCACCGTCCGCTCCGTCCACACCTTCACACGATGCCGCTTTCCAACGAAGCGTCCACGCTGATTCGCGCCAATCTCGAAGACCTTCAAAAAGGACCCAGGAGCCATCCTCGCTATACCCCAATTGTACGTCTTCCGCAAAAGGATGCAATGCTGTTGCCACGCGATCCTCCTGAAGTTTTACGGCGCCGCCGCCTCTATCCGAAGTCAACGTCCTGCGATCCATCGCCGGCTCATCCCAATGCACCGATCACGAGGCATTGCGCGTTTGGATTCATCAACTTATGTTGTACCGGGAAGGGAAGCAGCAACTCGCGCTCGCCATCGCCGAAGACAACTGGCGTGGTCACATTCGAAGAGACGGTCAGGCCTTATCCCCACGATGTGCCGGCGACGAGAAGGCCCGTGGTCGGCGCGCCCGCGCCATCGAGAACAACATGTTCGCCCTGGGTCACAAAGAGAAGAGCCACGAACACGAACGCCGCGAAATCCAGATCGCCCTCGCCGACGCCCGCACCTTCCAGGACCACGCAAAAGAATTCAATCTGCTCTCCCTCTGCGAGCAGCGCATCAACCGCACCCTGCACCGCAATCTCGAACAGCTCAAAACCCTCCAGGCCGAGCGCAAACAGCAGCAGGCGCACGATCTCGAAGAAGCCAAGCTCCTCGCCCAGCTCAGTCTCTCCAACGGGTTACCGTTCGACCCCGCCCAAAATGGGTTCGTCTTTTCCAACGCCGAAATCAACCGCGCCATCGACCGCGACAACCGTCTCGAACAGGCCCGCGCACTCGCTTCCACCGCCCGAAAACAACCGAACCGCCCCAAACCGCTCGCCGCCCGCGCCGCCTGATCGAAATTCCCGGCGCCTGCTGCCCCTGCCGTTAAGATAAATGTACATGCGGATCGCTCTGGGCCAGATCAACCCGACTGTTGGCGACCTCTCCGGCAACCTCGCGCTCATGCTCCGCTTCGCCCGCGACGCCGCCGCCTGCCACGCCGAACTGATCGTTTTCCCCGAGCTCTCCATCACCGGCTACCCGCCGCGCGATCTCGTCGAAAAACCAGGCTTCATCGAACGCTCCGAAGCCGCCATCGGCCAGCTCGCGCAAGCCACCGAAGATCTCCCCCTGGCCATCGTCGCCGGCTACGTGGGGCGCTCCCAAAAGCCCACGGGCAACCGCGCCACCAACTCCGCGGCCATCATCCGCGGCGGCAAAATCGCGATGCGGCAAACCAAACTCCTGCTGCCCACCTACGACGTCTTCGACGAAATGCGCAACTTCGTCCCCGCCGACACGCAGTCCGTCTGGCGCCCCGGCGAAAACAGCAAAGAAACGAAAGGCCACGAAAACATCGCCCTCACCATCTGCGAAGACGCCTGGAACGACAAGGAATTCTGGCCGCACCGCCTCTACGGCCGCGACCCCGTGGATGAACTGATCGAGGCCGGCGCCAACATGATCGTCAGCATCAACGGCTCGCCCTTTCACATGGGCAAGCGGGAGCTGCGCGAGGAGATGTTCCGCGCCATGGCGCGCCGTCACAACGTGCCCGCCATCGTCGTCAATCAGGTGGGCGGGAACGATCAGATCGTCTTCGATGGCGCGAGCTTCGCCATGGATGCCACGGGCAACGTGATCGCCTCCGCCACCTCTTTCAGTGAAGACCTCGTGATCGTGGACACAGCCACCGGCGTTGGCGAGAAGCACGCGAATTTCCCCGGCGAATGCGAAGCGGTCTACGAAGCGCTCGTCCTCGGCACCCGCGATTACATGCGCAAGTGCGGTTTCCGCAGCGTGCTCATAGGCCTCAGCGGAGGCATCGATTCCTCCCTCACCGCCGCCATCGCCGTCGATGCGGTGGGGCGCGAAAACGTGCGCGGCGTGGCCATGCCCGGCCCGTTTTCTTCCGAACACAGCCTGTCCGACGCGCGCATCATGGCGGAGCGCCTGCGCATTCCCTTCGATATCGTCCCCATTACGCCCGCTTACGATTCAATGCTGCGCACCCTCGCGCCGGTCTTCGAAGGCCGCGGCCCGGACGTCACCGAAGAGAACATCCAGGCGCGCCTGCGCGGCCTCACCCTCATGTCGCTCTCGAATAAATTCGGCGCCATGGTGCTCACCACCGGCAATAAGAGCGAGCTCGCCGTGGGCTATTGCACGCTCTACGGGGACATGTGCGGAGGCCTCGCCGTCATCAGCGATCTGCCCAAGACCCTGGTCTACTCGCTCTCCCGCATCGCCAACTGCCGCCACGATAACGCCATCCCTGAATCCGTGTTTCAGAAACCGCCTTCAGCCGAGCTGCGGCCCGATCAGAAGGACAGCGATTCGCTGCCGCCTTACGATATCCTCGACGCCATTCTCCGGCTCTGCATCGAAGAAAACCGCGGCATCGCGGAAATCGCCGCGGAGTTGTCCGTGCCGCGCGAACTGGTCAAGGACATCGTGAAAAAAGTGGACCGCAACGAATACAAGCGGCAACAGGCAGCCCCCGGGCTTAAGGTCACCTCGAAGGCGTTCGGCATCGGCCGCCGCTTCCCCATCGCGCAACGCTATTCGGAGTACGAATGAAAACACCTGCCTTGATCTTCATACTGGCCGCCGCCGCGCTGATGTCGCAGCCGGCCCCGCGGGAACTGGTCGGGCCCCAACCCGATGGCAGTTTTCTTCTGAGCAGCGGATGGCGCATCAAAGCCGCCGGCACGCAGATTCCCGTCGATACCCTGCCCATGGCGGCGCTTGTCACGCCGGATAAAAAGTTTCTGCTCGTGCTGAATGGCGGCTACAATCCGCCCAGCATCGGTGTCATCGATATCGCGAGCGGCAAGGCCGTGGGCCGCGCTTCCGTGCCCGACGCATGGCTCGGGCTGACCATGACCAAAGCGGGAGACAAGGTCTACGTGGGCGGCGGCTCGCGCGCGGCCATCTACGAGTTTTCGCTCTCGAACGGCGTCCTCACCCCTTCGCGCGTGTTCCCCGTCGTCGCCGAGCAGGACCGCAAGCCGGAGGATTTCATCGGCGACGTTCAGTTCTCGCCCGACGGCCATCTGCTCTATGCGGCGAACGTGTTCCGCGATTCCGTCGCCGTGGTGAATCCCCAGTCCGGCCTGGTCATTTCGCGCTTCAAGACCGGCCGCCGCCCGTACCGGATCCTGTTCCATCCTTCCGGCAGGAGCCTCTACGTTTCCAGCTGGGCGGATGGCGCGATCGGCCAGTACGACACCGCCACGGGAATGTCCATCGCGACCATTCGCGTCGGCGCCCACACCACCGATATGGCGTGGCGCGAAGGCGCGGTTGAGGACCATCCCGAAATCGCCGCCCGCCTGTTCGTTTCCGCAAGCAATACCAACAACGTTTACGTCCTGAGCGCCAGCGAGTCGGGCGATCTCGCCCGCCTCGAAACCATTAACCTCTCGCTGACGCCGCTCCAGCCGCTCGGTTCCACGCCCAGCGGTCTCGGGCTCAGCGCCGATGGCGCGAAGCTCTTCGTCGCCTGCGCGGACGCCAACGCGGCCGCCGTCATCGATATCTCGGGCGCGCACAGCCGCGTGGAGGGCTTCGTGCCCACGGGCTGGTATCCCACCGCCGCGTTCGGTCTGCCGGATGGGCGCATGGGCGTCCTGAACGGCAAAGGCCTGCGGTCCTATCCGAACCCGGAGGGGCCGAACCCACTGGCGGGCGGGAACGCAAAATCGCCTCAATTTGTCGCGCGCATGCAAACCGGCACGATCCAGCTGGTGGATGTTTCGGACGAAGGCAAACTGGAGGCTTTCACCCGCCAGGTGCTGGCCAACACCCCTTACAACGATGAGAAACTGCAGGACGCCGGAATTCCCGCCGCCAGTCCCGTGCGCCCGAACGGCCCCATCAAACACGTCATCTACATCGTGAAAGAGAACCGCACTTACGACCAGGTGCTGGGCGATATGAAGGAAGGCAACGGCGACCCCTCGCTCGTGCTCTTCGGCGAGAAAGACACGCCCAACTTCCACAAGCTCGCGCGCGAGTTCGTGCTGCTCGATAACTTCTACGTCAATTCGGACGTCAGCGCGGACGGCCACAACTGGGCCACCGCCGCCATCGCGCCCGATTTCACTCAGCGCCTGTGGCCGAGCGAGTACGCGGGCCGGCGCAAAACCTACGATTTCGAAGGCGGCGAGCCGGCCAATTCCCCGCCCGCCGGTTATCTCTGGAGCAATGCCGCGCAGGCCGGCGTCTCGATGCGCAATTACGGCTACTTCGTGGAGAACCTCCCCAAAGCCGAGCCCGATGGCACGCAGATCTCCGGCGTGCGCGACCCGGTCCTTGCCCGTTTCACCAATCCGAAGTTCCGGTCGTTCGATCTCGACTACCCGGACGTCGCCCGCGCGAAGGTCTTCCTCGAAGATCTCGCGGAATTCGAAAAATCGGGCGTCATGCCGCAATTGCTGATCGTCCGTCTGGGCAACGACCACACGTCGGGCACCACGCCCGGCAAGATCGCGCCGCTCTCCGCTTCCGCCGATAACGACCAGGCCCTCGGGATGCTCGCCGAGGGCGTTTCGAAGAGCCGTTTCTGGAACGAGACCGCCATCTTCGTCATCGAAGACGACGCCCAGAACGGGCCCGACCACGTGGACTCCCACCGCTCCACCAGCTACGTCATTTCGCCATGGGTGAAGCGCCACACCGTCAACAGCACGCTCTACAATCAGGCGTCGGTGCTGCGCACAATGGAGATTATTCTCGGGCTGCACCCCATGACAGTTTACGATGCCGGCGCGCGCCCCATGTTCGCCGTCTTCAATAACGTGGAGACGCCGGGCGCCTACGCGCTGGAGAAACCGCAGGCGCCTCTCGACACCCGCAATCCGGCGCAATCCCCCACTGCCGCGCGCTCGAAACGCATGGACTTCCACGAGGCGGACGATATCGACGACGACGAACTGAACCGCATCCTCTGGGCCGCCATCAAAGGCCCGGACGTTCCCATGCCCGTGCCCGTGCGCAGCCGGTTCGCCCGGTAAATCAGGCCACTCCAATGCCCCGCATTCACCTGTGCTTCCTGTGGCACATGCACCAGCCGTTTTATAAGGATCTCGTCTCCGGCGAATACCGCCTGCCCTGGACGCGCATGCACGCGCTCAAGGATTACTACGGCATGGCGCGGATTCTGGAGGATTTTCCCGAAATCCGCCAGACCTTCAACCTCGTCCCGTCCATGATGGTCCAGGTGGAGGAATATGCGAGCGGCCAGGCGCTCGATCCGTTTCTCGCCTGCGCGCTCAAGCCCGCCGAACACCTGACCGAGGACGAGCAGGCCTTCATTCTCCGCAACTTTTTCATGGCGAACCCAACGCGCATGATCCACCGCTATCCGCGCTACGGGGAACTTTTTGTGGCCCACGAGGCGCAGAAGGCCGTGCGCGACGCCAAGGGCGTTTTCGGAGTCCAGGAGTTTCGCGATCTGCAGATCCTCTCCCAGCTCGCCTGGTTCGACGAGGAGTTTCTGGACCGCGACCCCGAGGTCCAGGCGCTCGTCGCAAAAGGGCGGCATTTCTCGCTCGAAGACCAGGCCCTCATGGGCCGCAAGCAGCGCGAAATCTGCGCGCTCGTCATCCCGGAATACCGGAAACTGGCGGCGTCGGGCCAGATCGAGATTTCCACCACGCCCTTCTATCACCCCATCCTGCCGCTGCTTTGCGACAGCGACATCGCGTCCGTCTCCCATCCGCACATCGCGCTGCCGCCGCGTTTCTGCTATCCGGAAGACGCCCGGATGCAACTCGAACGGGCGCGCGATTACATCGAAAAGACCTTTGGCGTCGCGCCCGCCGGGCTGTGGCCTTCGGAAGGCTCCGTCTCCGATCACGCGCTCGATATCGCCGCATCCGTGGGCTTCGAATGGGCGGCGACCGACAACGGCGTTCTCGACCGCACGCTGCGCCGGTCCGCCACCCCGGATCTCACCTATCGCCCCTATTGCTGGTCCCAGCGCGACCGGCAAATGCGCATGATCTTCCGCGACCATGTTCTGAGCGACCTGATCGGGTTCGTTTATTCGGGCATGGGGGCGGCGGAGGCCGCGCAGGATTTTCTCGGCCGCATCCACGAAAATTGCAGGGGCCTGCTCAGCAGCGGGCGCGACGCCCTGGTCCCGATCGTTCTCGATGGCGAGAACGCCTGGGAATACTACGATCGCAACGGCCGTCCCTTCTTCCGCGAGCTTTACCGCCGCATCCAGGACGATCCGTCCATGGATGCCATCACCGTCAGCGAGGCGCTCCGGCGCATTCCGTCCGAACCCCTGACGCACATCTTTCCGGGCTCGTGGATCAACGCCAGCTTCGACATCTGGATCGGCGCGGAGGAAGACAACGCCTCATGGCGCCTGCTGCTCGATGCGCGCCGCGCCGTCGATCTGGCCGAACACGCCACCGAGAGCCAGAAACAGCGCGCGCTCGAAGAGATCTTCATCGCCGAGGGCAGCGACTGGAACTGGTGGTACGGGCCCGAGCACGAATCCGCCAATGCGGTCGAATTCGACCAGATCTATCGCGAACACCTCGCCAACGTCTACCGTGCGCTGGGCGTTCCCACGCCGCCCGAACTGTCTCATCCCATTCTGTCTTATCCGGTTCTGAAGACCGGTCCGGGCGAGACGCGGATCGCGCCGCTTGGCCCCATATCGCCCACCGTCAACGGCCTGGTCGATTCGTACTTCGAATGGCTCGGAGCGGGCGTTTACCGCGTGGACCAGCGCTCGGGCGCGATGCACGGCAAGCGCACCGTCGTGAAGGAAGTCCGCTATGGGGCGGACGATACCGCGGTCTTTTTCCGGATCGATTTCGCCTGCGACGCCACCAGTCTCGAAGGCCTGGAAATTCAGGCCGAGGTGGGTAACGGGGGAGGAAAGCCGGAACGGAAACTGACGGCAATTTTGAAATCGGGAACTGTTCTGGTGGAGAGCAGCGGAGGAACCGCGGCGTTTCAGGATGTGATGGAGATTTCGATACCTTCGGTGGAGAACCCGGTCCGCGTTCGGCTTTCCTTCTGGCAGGATGGCCTTCCCATTCAGGCCATCCCGCCGCAGGATTATCTGGAGATCTCCGCGGCCTCCGGTTGGGGCTCGTAGCCGGTGCTACGATTTCCGGTCCGAGGTCCGGTTCAACAGGTGTTCGAACTTATCCGCGGCTGCGGGCGCTTTGAGGTCGTGGCCGGTCAGAATTTCCCGGTTGCTGATATCTCGGCCGTAAAGTTCGTGGTCGGCGTCGTTGTCGGGACGCAATGTTGCGCCTTCGAGGGCGATCCCGGCGAAGATTCCGCGCGAACGCGAATAAGAGAGCATCTCAGCGTGCAGTTCGGCGGCTGTTTGCGCGCTGGCGTCGCGTCCGACAGGCCCCGCCGCAACCGAAGCGGTGCCGCCCAGGGTGAATTTGTCTTCCAGCAGATGCTTCATCCCCGATTCGCTGTTGACCAGCAGAACCACGTCCGATTCCGAACCGCCGATCTGCAGTCCGAAGCTTCCGCCTTCGATTCTCATGGCGGCGGGCGCTGTCCACCCGGCTCCACCCCGGCGGCGGCATACAGCGAAGCCGCGTCCGTACTTGGCGCCCCAGATAAATCCGGCCTTTTTCATGTTGGGCACGACAACCACGCACTGCGCCTTGTCCATCAGCGTCTGCGGGATGCCTTTATCGCTCGCATGCATCATGTCGGAGAGCACGTCCGCGGCGGCATCGAGTCTGTCCGCCGCGGCGCTTTCCTTGTCCTCTGCCATTGCCATCGGGACCAATACAGCGCCGGCGGCCAAAATCGTTGTCAGTAAAATTCGCATTCGAAAACACTCCTTCTTCGCATAGTACTTAGCCCGTTGCCTGCCAATGTACTGAACAGCACCGGAGGCTATCGGCCGAAGCCGGCGGAACGCTGGGCGAAGTTCAGGACAACCCCGGGCAGCACACCCAGCACGAAGGTTCCGATCGCGGGCAGAATCAGCGCGGCGCGCAGCCCGGGCGTCAGCGGCTCGATGTTGTTCGCCACTTCCCCCGGCTCATGCATGTACATCATGACGAGCAGGCGCAGATAGTAGTAAGCGGCCACGGCGCTGTTCAGCAGGCCCAGCACGGTGAGCCAGACCAGATTCGACTGCAGCGCGGCCTCGAAGATGTAAAACTTGCCGAAGAAGCCGCCGGTAAGAGGAATGCCGATGAACGACAGCAGGAACACGGTCAGCATCGCCGCCGTGACCGGCTGGCGGCGGCCCAGACCCTTCAGGTCTTCAATCCTCAAGTGGCGCTCGCCCTTGCCCGCCATATGGATCACGACGGCGAAGGCGCCGATGTTCATGAGAGCGTAAGCGGCCAGGTAGAACATGGCGGCGGCGGTTCCGATCTGTGAATTCGCGGCCAGCGCCACCAGCACATAGCCCGCGTGCGCGATCGAACTGTAGGCCAGCATGCGCTTCAGATTGGTCTGGGTGAGCGCGGCGAAGTTGCCGATGGTCATCGAGAGCAGCGCCGAGATCCAGATAAGATGCTCCCAGCCGCCCGCCACCTGCTGAAAAGCGGTCAGGAAGATGCGCAGGAAGATGGCGAAGGCAGCGGCCTTGGGGCCGGTCGCCATGAACGCGCTGACGGGCGCCGGCGCGCCCTGGTACACGTCGGGAGCCCAGATCTGAAAGGGCGCGCCCGAGACCTTGAAGGCCAGCCCCACGAACATCAGCGCCGCGGCCACGCCCACCATGGCGAACGACGACGCGGCGGCCGGGCTGTTCAGCGCGGTCCGGATCTCATCCAGTTTGGTGGAGCCGGTCACGCCATAGATCAGCGCCACGCCGTAAAGCAGAAACGCGGTGGCGAAGGAGCCCAGCAGGAAATACTTGAGCGCCGCTTCGTTGTTGCGTTTGTCGTTGCGCAGATAGCCCGCGAGGATGTAGGTGGCTATGGAAGAAATCTCCAGACCGATGAAGATCATCATCAGGTCGTTGGCCGCGACCATCAGGCATTGCCCCACCACGGAGAAAAGCAGCAGCGCATGGTATTCCCCCGTCTCGGCCTGCTCCAGATCGAGATAGCGGTAGGATGCAAGAACCGTCAAAATGCCGATGGTCAGCACCAGAAACCGGAAAAATGTGCCGAACCCGTCCACCACCAGCAGATTGGAGAAGGCGGAGCCGGGCACGGAGTTGGCGCCCGCGGCGCCCGCGATGGCCAGCAGGAACGCAATAATCGACAGATGTCCGAACAGCTTCGGCGTCTTCTTCGCGAAGAACGGGTCGAGAACCATCAGCAGGGTGCCCGCGACGGTCAGGACGATTTCCGGTGAAAAGCGCAGCAGATCGTCGCCGCTGGGGGCGAAACTAACGGGCATGGACGTTGCCTCGCTTACTGGACAGACCTGCCGGGTACAGACTCACTCGCAGAGGAACGTTCATTTTGCTTTGATCGAGAATCTTTGAATTCGCTTCCGTTACGGGCGGCAGGAACGTCTGCGTAAAAACGCCCATCCAGACCATCATGACCACGAGTGGAATGACGCAAGCCCATTCGCGGGCGCTGAAATCGGGCATGTGATGCTTCACCTCTTCGGACACTTCGCCGAAGAACACCCGCTGGTACATCCACAGCATGTAGCACGCGGAAAGGATGACGCCCAGGGCGGCGAAAACGGTCCACGTGAAGTTGGCCTGCGCGGAGCCCTGCAGGACCAGGAACTCGCCCACGAAGTTACTCAGCAGCGGCAGCCCGATGCTGGCGAGCGTCGTGATCAGGAAGACGGTGGAAAGCCACGGGGCGGCGGTCGCCACGCCGCCGTAATCGGCGATATCGAGCGAGTGCCGCCGCTCATACATGAAGCCGACCAGGATGAAGAGCGCGCCGGTCGAGACGCCGTGCGCCAGCATCTGATAAACCGCGCCATCGAGACCCATCTGCGTGAACGAGAAGATGCCGAGCACGACGAAGCCGAGATGGCTGACCGAAGAATAAGCCACCAGTTTCTTCATGTTCGGCTGCACGAGGGCCACCATCGCGCCGTATACGATGCCGATAATCGCCAGAATCACGATCCACGGGGCGTTTTCGTGCGCGGCCGTCGGGAACATGGGCAGGCAGAACCGCACCAGCCCGTAGGTACCCATTTTGAGCATCACCGAAGCCAGCATCAGCGAACCGGCCGAAGGCGCTTCCACGTGGGCGTCGGGCAGCCACGTATGCAGCGGGAAGAGCGGCACTTTGATCGCGAACGCTCCGAAGAACGCGAGGAACAGGAAGGTTTCCTCGGTATGCGACAGTGTGACTTTGCCGCTGGCGAGGCTGCCCAGAATCGCGCCGTAGTCGAACGTGCCGGCACGATTGTAGAGGAAGATGATTGCGGCCAGCATCAGCACCGAGCCGGCCATCGTATACAGGAAGAACTTGACGGCGGCATAGATGCGCCGGTCGTGGCCCCAGATGCCGATCAGGAAGTACATCGGCACGAGGACGATCTCCCAGAAGACGTAAAACAGGAACAGATCCCACGCCGCGAACACGCCGATCAGGCCGCATTCCAGCAGCAGCAGGAAGGCGTAGAACTCTTTGGGGCGGTCTTTGACGTAGCGCCAGGAGATCAGGATGGCGATCGGGGTGAGGAACGTCGAGAGAATGATCAGCCAGAGGCTGAGACCGTCGATTCCGACGTGCCAGTGGATTTCCGGACTGGCGATCCAGACGGTGTCCGTCACGAACTGCTGGCCGCTCTGGCCGGTTTTGTATCCGGTGGCGAGACCGAGAGAAAGCACGAAGGTGAGGAGCGAGACGCCGAGCGTGACCATGCGGGTCATCTGGTCCCGCGTGCGTGGAATGAGCAGCGCAACGCCGAAACCGGCGGCCGGAATCAGGATGAGCAGATCGAGCAGATTCACCGGCCCACCCCTTCCACCACGCCCATAACCAGCAGCAGCGCTACGGAGCCCAGCACGACCCAGGTCGCGTAACTGCGAATATTGCCGGATTGCAGCAGTTTCAGAATGCCGCCCAGCCACTGCGATTCCTTGCCGACACCGTTCACGATGCCGTCGATGACCCCCTGGTCCGCTCCATGCCAGAGCACGGTGCGGGAACCGTCGATCACCGGGTGGACCACGGTCGCGTCGTAGAACTCATCCACGAAGTATTTGTTGTAGACCACGTTATACAGGCCGCCGAACGCGCCCGCGATCTTATCGGGCAGTTCCCTGTTCAACACATAGAGGTAATAAGAGACCGCAATGCCTGCAAGGCCGAGAGCAACCGAGATGTACGTCAGGTTCATGTTTTCGACGCCTTCGGCGATCGGGAACATGTTGTCCAGAATGTGCGGCACATTGAACACGTAGCCGCCAACGAGAGAAAGGATCGCCAGCACCACCAGCGGGCCCAGAATTGAGGGGGGCGATTCGTGGGGATGTCCGTGGCCTTTGTAATCGCCCCAGAACGTCATCCAGAAGGCGCGCCAGACATAGAACGCGGTCATGCCCGCCGTAATCACGCCGACCCAGTACATCCAGGGCGCGTGCGCGTAAGCGGCGGAGAGAATGGCGTCTTTACTGTAGTAGCCCGCGGTGAAGGGGAAGCCGGAGATGGCGAGCGAGGCGCAGGCCAGCGTGAGGCAGGTCCACGGGGCGTATTTCTTCAGTCCGCCCATGTGCCGCATGTCCTGTTCGCCGTGGCAGGCGTGGATGACGCTGCCGGCGCCGAGGAAGAGCAGGGCCTTGAAGAACGCATGCGTCATCAGGTGCCAGATGCCGGCCGAGAACGCGCCGACACCCACCCCGAGGAACATATAGCCGAGCTGCGAAACGGTGGAGTATGCGAAAACCTTCTTGATATCGTTCTGCGCCATGCCGATGGTGGCGGCGAAGAACGCCGTCGCAAGGCCGACGATGGCGACCGTCTCCATGGCGGCGGGCGCATGCGAGAAGATCGCGGCCGAACGCGCGATCATGTAGACGCCCGCGGTGACCATCGTGGCCGCGTGGATCAGGGCGGAGACGGGCGTGGGGCCTTCCATCGCGTCCGGAAGCCAGACGTAGAGCGGAATCTGCGCCGACTTGCCGCAGGCGCCCACCAGCAGCAGCAGCGCGATGGCCGTGAGCGTTTCGGTGGGCTTGCCGGGCGCGGCGGAGAAGACCTGGTTGAAGCTCAGGGTGCCGAAGTTCACCACGATCAGGAACATGGCGAGCGAAAAGCCGAAATCGCCGATGCGGTTCACGATGAACGCCTTGTTGCCGGCGGTGGTCGCGCTCTTTTTGACGAAGTAGAACCCGATCAGCAGATAACTGCACAGGCCGACGCCTTCCCAGCCCACGAACAGCAGCAGATAGTTCGCGGCCAGCACGAGCGTCAGCATGAAGAACATGAAGAGGTTCAGGTAAGCGAAGAAGCGATAGTAGCCTTCCTCGTGCGCCATGTACCCGATGGAGTAAATGTGAATCAGGGAGCCGACGCCGGTGACGATGAACAGCATGATCATCGTCAGTTTGTCGACGGTGAAGTCCCAGCCGACGTTGAACTCGCCGCTTTTGATCCAGGTGAAATAGTGTTCGGCGACGGGCGTCGCGCCCAGATCGCCCGCGGTCGCGTAAACCTTGAGGACCCACGCGAACGAGAGGACGACGCTGAGCACCGCCACCGCATTAATCAGTGCCTTCGGCAGTTTGCGGCCGAAGACGCCGTTGATCAGAAAACCGATGAACGGGAGCGCGGGGATTATCCAGAGATTCTGCATCGGTTCGGCATCAATTCCTGAGAGAGTCGATTTCGTCTATGTTCAGCGTCTCGCGGTTCTTGAACACGGTCAGAATGATGGCGAGACCGACAGCGGCTTCGGCCGCCGCCACCACCATCACGAAGAACGTGAAAATCTGTCCGCTGACCAGTTTGTGCTCGTTGGAAAACGCCACAAGGCTGAGATTTACCGCATTCAGCATCAGCTCGATGCACATGAAGACGGTGATGATATTGCGCCGGAACAGAAAGCCCGCGACGCCGAGCGAGAACAGGATGGCGCTCAAAATCAGATACCAGGAAACCGGCACGCCGTTATTGAGCGACTGAAGGGCTTCGGGCATTAATCCATTTCCTTTCGGGCGAGGACGATCGCGCCCACGATCGCGACCAGAATCAGCACCGAGGTGACTTCGAAGGGCAGCAGGTAGTCGGTAAACAGCGCGAGGCCGACGCTCTTCGCCGAGCCCCCCGTGAAGTTTCCGAATTTGACATAGCCCGCATTCGCGAACTCCCTCCGCACGAAATAGCAGAGGATGCCGAGCAGGGCGAGCAGCGCGGGCACGCCCAGCAGCTGCGACGTCCACGAGCGGCCGCGGCGCACCTCCGTGCCCGCGTTCAGCAGCATGATGACGAAGATGAACAGCACCATCACCGCGCCGGCGTAGACGACGATTTGCGCCATGGCGATGAATTCCGCGCCCAGCAGCAGATAGAGCACGGCGATCGAGCCCATCACACCGATGAGCGACAGCGCGCTCGCGATCGGATGCCTTTGCAGAACCACGTTAACGGCGGCGATCACCGCAATCAGCGCGAACAGGAGAAAGAAAAATAGATCCATCGCTTATATGTCCGATCAGGACGTCAGGGCCACCAGGAAACCGGTGATGAGCAGATTCAGCAGCGCCGCGGGAAACAGGCCCTTCCAGGCAAAACTCATCAGCTGGTCGTACCGGAAGCGGGGCAGCGTGGCGCGAATCCACACGAAGATAAAAAGCAGGGCGCAGGTCTTGGCAAGGAACCAGAAGAGCGGCATCAGGACGGGAACCAGCACCGGCACCAGCATCAGGCCCGCCAGCCCGAAGAACACCACGCCGAATACCGGCAGCGTGTAGCGGTCGAGAGGCCGCGCCGGATTGAGCCCGTGGTAGAAGCAGATGGCCCCGGAGAGGAAGAGAATCAGAGGCGCCAGGTAGTCCGATCCGTAAGCCTGCGGCCACAAAGGATGCCAGCCGCCGAGGAAGAGCAGCGTGGCGACGGAACAGACCGTCACCATGTTCGCGTACTCCGCCATGAAGAACGAAGCGAAGGTCATGCTGCTGTATTCGACATGGAAACCGGCTACCAGTTCGTTCTCCGCTTCCGGCAGATCGAACGGGATGCGGTTGGTTTCCGCGAACGCCGCGATCATGAAGATGACGAAACTGAAAATCTGCGGAAACGGCCCGGCGAAGACGGCCCACTTCGGCAGGAAGCCGAAGTTATAGCCCGCCTGCGAATTGACAATCTCGCGGAGACTGAGACTGCCCGCGAGCAGGAGCGGCGAGGCGATGGCGAGACTCATCGGAAGCTCGTAACTGATCATCTGCGCGGAACTGCGCAGGCCGCCGAGCAGCGCGTACTTGTTGTTGGACGACCATCCCGCCAGAGCGATGCCGTAAACGCCCATGGAACTGATGGCCAGAATGACCAGAATGCCCACGTTCACGTCCGTCAACTGCATCCAGGTGGTGTAAGGCCCGATGGTGAGCTGAGTGCCGAACGGGATGACCGAGATGGAGATCAGGGCCATGAAAACCGCCAGAAACGGCGCGAGCAGATAGAAAAATTTGTTCACGTGCGGCGGCATCACGCCTTCCTTCGTGATCAGCTTGATCACGTCGGCCAGCGGCTGCAGCAAACCGTGCGGCCCCACGCGCGAAGGGCCCATGCGCACCTGCACGTGCGCAATCACCTTGCGCTCAACCCATTGCAGGTAGGCCAGAACGGTGAGCAGCACGAACGCGATAACGGCGATTTTGATGAGCGTGATAACGATGAATACCATTAGATGCCGACGCGCTCCTCTTGATCCAGGGGCTCCAGTTTGGCCAGAGGCTCGATACTGGAACGCTTCTCGATCACCGAGTTCAGTATCTTGGAATACCGTCCGAGCGTCCCGGATGTGAACAGATTGTTGCGCGCGGACCAGATGAGATCCGGGTTGGTCTCGACGCCGACTCTTCCGTTTACCGGGGCGGTCTGCTGCGCGCCCACCGCGAGCAGCGACAGAGGAATATCGTAGCCCTTCACGGTGCGGCGGATTTCGTCGTAAACCTTATCCGGCAACCACGGCCCCATCTGCGCGACATAGCCCATCTCTTTGGCGATGAGGCCGATGATTTCGAGATCCGGTTTCGCGCCGACGGTCGAAATGGCGCGCTTGAGGCGCTGCGCTTCGCCGCAAACGTTGGTTACCGTGCCGTTCTTTTCGTAGGCGCTGGCGGCGGGCAGCAGCACGTCGGCGCGCTGGGCCGTTTCCGTCATGAACATGTCCTGCACCACGACAAACGAGTTGACCGCACCGAACGGGCGCTCCTTCAAAGGGTTCGCTCCGACCACCCAGATGGCGTCGAGATCTTTCGCCGCCAGCATCTCGTGCACGGTGAGCCCGGGCAGGCCGGAAGCCCGATAACCCGGCAACAGCTCGGGCACAAGACCCATGTCGATTGCGCCGCGCGAGTTCGAATAATCGAGCAGAGGGCAGTATTTGACCGGAATCCCGAGCGACTGGCCGAACTCGACCAGCTTGCGCACGGCATCGCCCTTGACCGAATCGTTGAAGACGATGACGAGTTCCGGTTCCGCCGCCAGCGCATCGCGGAGTTCCGGGAGCGCTTCAAGCTCCGAACCCGTGCCCTTGCGGATGGATTTCGTACAGTACTGGTCTTCGCGAACATTTCCCGGCGTAACGACGTAGATATGAGCGTCGTGATGGCGATGGTTCGCACGAATCTGGAAGGAGAGAAACGGCTGTTCGAGCGCGAGATCCGCGCCGACGATCAGGAACGCTTTGCGGTCGTAGAAATCCTGCGTGGCGGCAAGCGAACCGGATGTCCCGCTGAGGGCGTCGACCAGCGTGACCACGTCACCCGTGCGGTGGTGATCGATATTGTTCGTGCCCAGCGCCTGCCGAGCAAACTTCTGCAGGTAAAAATTCTCTTCGTTCGTGGTGTGGTTCGAACCGATGACGCCGAACTTGCCGCCGCGGGTTTTCACCTGGCCGAAGCGCGCCGCGATGGTGGAGAGCGCCATCGACCACGAGGTGGGTTCGAGCTTGCCCTTCACGCGAATCATGGGCGACTGGACGCGGTCGGAGTGATCGGAAAAATCGAACGCGTAGCGGCCCTTGATGCAGAGAAACTCGCCATTGATGCCGGAACGGTCGCGGTTATTGCCGCGGAGAATCCGGTCGTTGCGCACGCCGAGCGTGGTTTTGCAGCCATTGGAGCAGTGCGTGCAGATGGTGCCCGTGTGCTCCATCTCCCAGGGACGCGTCTGGTAACGGTAGGCGCCGCTCGTGAGCGCTCCCACCGGGCAGATGTCGATGCACTGGCCGCATTCGTCGCAGTTGAGATGGTCGCCGTCGTTGGGCGCAATCAGCGAGACGGCGCCCCGGTTGACCACCCCGAGCGCGCCCACGCCCATGCCCTCATTGCAGGCGCGCACGCAGCGGAAACACAGAATGCAGCGGGGGGCATCGTAGAAAACCACGGGCGACCATTGCTGCTCGTCCACATGGATTTTGGTTTCGGTGAAGCGGCTTTCGCCCGCGCCGTAACGGAACACCATGTCCTGCAGCTCGCATTCGCCGCCTTTATCGCAGACGGGGCAATCGAGCGGGTGATTCGTCAGCAGGAATTCGAGCGTGTATTTGCGCGCGGTTCGCACCTGCGCGGAATCCGTGTGGACCACCATGCCGCTGGCTACGGGCAGCGTGCACGCCACCTGCATCTTGGGCATCTTTTCGACATCCACCAGGCACATGCGGCAGGCAGCCTGCAGAGAGTAGCCTTCGTAGTAGCAGAACGAGGGAATCTCGATGCCCGCGCGCTTGGCCGCTTCGATCACCAGCGTTCCGGGAGGCGCTTCAAGCTCCCGTCCGTCGATTGTAAATTTCACCAGATCAGCCATGGGTTTCTTTCAGGCGGCCTTAAGCCGCCACCAGCCGGGAGGATTTGTCGTAGGGACAAGACTCGCCGTTCAAATGGGCCTCGAACTCTTCCTCGAATTTTTCGACAATCGAGATGGTCGGCAGCGCGGCCGCGTCGCCAAGCGGACAGAACGTCCGGCCCAGCATGTTTTTTGCAAGATCGCCGATCAGCACGATATCGCTGCGCCGGCCCATGCCTTCGTGGAAGCGGGTCAGCAGTTTGCGCAGCCACGTGGTGCCTTCGCGGCACGGAATGCACCAGCCGCAGCTTTCATGCGCATAAAAACGCATGATCCGGAGCGCGGCTTTCACCATGCAGGTATCTTCATCCATCACGACGACGCCACCGGAGCCGAGCATCGACTTTGCGGCGGCGAGCGTGTCGAAATCCATCGCCAGATCGCATTCGCCGGCCTTCAGGACCGGACACGACGACCCGCCGGGGATCACCGCCTTGAGTTTTTTCCCGTTGCGCATTCCGCCGCCCACTTCGTTGATCATGCGCATCAGATTGAAGCCCATGGGCAGTTCGTAGACGCCCGGCTTGTTGATATGGCCGGAAAGACAGAACAGGCGCGTGCCACCGTTCTTCGGCGTGCCGAGCCCGGCGAAGTAAGCGCCTCCGTGCAGAATAATGGCGGGGACGGAACAGAAAGTTTCGACGTTGTTCAGCACCGTGGGCGATTGATAAGCGCCCGCAACGGCCGGAAACGGAGGACGAATGCGGGGAACGCCCCGCTTGCCCTCGAACGATTCGAGCAGCGCCGATTCTTCGCCGCATTCGTACGCGCCCGCGCCCGAGTGCGTCGCCAGATGGAACTTCATGCCGCGCCCGAGGATGTTATCGCCCAGATAGCCGCGCGCGTAGGCTTCATCGATGGCGCGATCGACAATGTCGATCAGATAGCGGTATTCGCCGCGAATGTAGATGTAGCCCTGCTGCGCGCCCACCGCGAGGCCCGCGATCAGAATGCCTTCGATCATCTGGTGCGGATCGTACTCGATGAGCAGGCGGTCTTTGCAGGTGCCGGGTTCGCTCTCGTCCGCGTTCACCATGATGTATTTCGGCTTCGAGGATTGTTTGGGGACGAAGCTCCACTTCATGCCGGTGGGGAATCCGGCGCCGCCACGGCCGCGCAGACCGGAGGCTTTCACCTCGTTGACGATTTCGTCCGGCGTCATGCCAAGGGCTTTTTCGAGCGCTTTGTAGCCGTCGGTTGCGAGATACGTCTCGATCGTATGCGAGTTCGGCATGCCGAAACGGCGCGAGAGAATTCTGACTTCGAGCGGATCGGGTTGGTTGTACAACATTACGGGTTAACCTTCACTAGTTCCGTGACATCTTCCGGCCGCTTGCCCGCCGCGAGTCCGTCGATCAGTTTTTCGAGCTGCGCCATGGTGACGTCGTGATAGAAGTCGTAGTTGACCTGAATGGCGGGCGCCCAGGAGCAGGCTCCGATGCATTCGACTTCTTCGAGCGAAACCTGGCCATCGGCCGTTACCTGTTTGTGCCCGATGCCGAGCTTGTGGCTGGCTTTGTTCCACAACTCTTCGCCGCCGACCAGCAGACAGGAAATATTGGTGCAGATCTGCACGTGGTATTTGCCCATCGGCTTGCGATGGAGCATCGAATAATAAGTGAGAACTTCGTTGACCTGCAGCGGCGTGGCGCCGACGCGTCTGGCGACTTCCTCCACCAGTTCGTCGGTCATGGACCCGACTTCATCCTGGGCGTAGATGAGCATCGGGATCATCGCCGAGCGCTTCCGGCCGGCGGGGTATTTGGCGAGAAATTTCTCGAAACGCGCTTCCAGTTCAGGGGAAAACGTCATGCGTTAAACTCGATTTTCCAATTTCGTGATCCTTCGCTCATTGCTCGCGGAGACCTGTACCAATTCGCCGGAGATCTTCGCCAATGCCTGAACGTCTTCGCTCAATGCCTGAACGTTTATGCTCGTCGCCTGAATGTTTATGCTCATCGCCTGAATGCTTTCGTACTGGCTCGCGGAAGCGACGCGAAGGTTCTCGATTCTCACGCCCATGGCTTCAATGTTTACGCGCTGGGCCTCGATGTCATGCATCGCCAGTTCCAGCGTCATCCGCATCGCGTCGATCTTTTCTTCGAAATCCATATTGGCCTACCGGTCGGTGTCTCCCAGAACGAAATCCATGCTGCCGAGGCCCGCGATGACATCGGCGATCAGCGTACCTTCGATCATGGTCGGAATCGCCTGCAGATTGCCGAAACTCGGTCCGCGCCAGTGCACGCGATACGGCTTCCGGGTTCCGTCGCTGACCATGTAGCACCCAACCTCGCCGCGGGGCGATTCGATGGTCTGGTAAACCTCGCCCTCCGGCACGCGGAAGCCTTCGGTCACGATCTTGAAATGGTAGATGAGCGCTTCCATCTGCGTCTTCATCTTTTCCCGGTCCGGAAGCACGATGCCCGGCGCATCCGCCTGATGCGAACCCGAGGGCATTCCTTCGAGCGCCTGGCGGATGATGCGCAGAGATTGCCGCATTTCCTCGATACGCACCAGATAGCGCGCGAACACGTCGTTTTCAGTCCGCACGGGTACTTCGAAATCGAATTTTTCGTAGCTGGAGTAGGGCGCGTCCTTGCGGATATCGATCTTCAGCCCGGCCGCGCGCAGCATCGGGCCCGTGACCCCCAGATCGATCATGTCTTCGAGCGCAATGTAGCCGATGCCCTTGGTTCTGCCGGTCCAGATGCCGTTATTGGTGAGCAGATCTTCGTACTCGTCCACGCGCGAGGAGAAGATATCGACAAAATCCTTCACCCGCTTCTGCCAGCCGCGCGGATGCGGGAGCGCGAGGCCGCCGATGCGGAAATAACTGGTCATCATGCGCTGCCCCGAGAACATCTCGAAAACGCGCAGGATTTCTTCCCGCTCGCGGAAGCAATAGAGGAACACGCTCATCGCGCCGATGTCGATAGCGTGCGTGCCGAGCCACACCAGATGGCTGTTCAGGCGCGTGAACTCGGACAGCATGACGCGCGTCCACTGGGCGAGGGGTGGAATCTCCAGACCCAGGAGTTTCTCCGCCGCCAGACAGTAGACCAGGTTGTTCGAGAGGGGCGCGAGGTAATCGATGCGGTCCGTCAGCGTGACGCCCTGCTGATAGGTCTTGACTTCGAATTCCTTCTCGATGCCGGTGTGCAGATAGCCGATATCGGGCGCGGCCTTCAGAATCGTTTCGCCGTCGAGTTCGAGCAGCAGGCGCAGCACGCCGTGCGTGGAAGGGTGCTGAGGCCCCATGTTGAGGACCATGCTGCGCATGCCGGATTTATCCCCGGCGTGCCGCGCATAATCCTGTTCGACTTCGAGTTCACTCGTGATTCCACCGTCCGTCAGTACGGCGGAATCGTTCGCGTCTCCCATTTCTTCAGAGGCTCCTCAATATCGCGTACCGGTTACCGGAACATCTTTGCGCAGCGGATGGCCAACCCAGTCGTCCGGCATCATGATGCGGGTCAGGTCGGGATGATGCAGAAAACGGATGCCGAAAAGATCGAACACTTCGCGCTCGTACCAGTTTGCCGAACGATAGACCGCGACCGCGGATTCGATCTCCGGAGTTTCGCTGCCCGGAAGAGAGGCCACGCGCGCTTTCAGGCGCAGCCGCTGCTTTGCCGCGATCGCCTGCAGATGATAGACAATTTCGAACCGGGGCTCGGCGGGATAGCGATCGACCGCCGTCACCGTGCTCAGCCGCTCGAATTTCAGATCGTGTCTGGCTCGCCGCAACGCTTCGAGGATGTTGGCCGGATCCACTTCCACGGTCAACTCGGCGAACTCGAATTTCGCCGCGGTGGCAAGGTCCGCGAACGCCACGGCCAGCGGATTTTCGCGCAGACTCTCCGGTATCGGCATATTTTCTGACATCATCGATGCGCCAGTTCCGCGGGAGCGGTTTCGCGAGGCGTCAGATTCAGACGCACCGTCACCGGCCTCGCCGGCGCGGCCTCGTTGTGCGCCCAGTCGAGCACGCCCTTCTTCCAGATGTAGAAAAAACCGGCGAGGATCAGCACCACGAAAGTCAGCATTTCGAGGAACCCGAACATCTTGAGCTGTTTGTAAACCACGGCCCAGGGGTACAGGAAAATGGCTTCAATATCGAAAAGAATAAACAGCATCGCCACCAGGTAGAATTTTACGCTGAAGCGGTGCCGGGCGTCGCCCGTGGGCGCGATGCCGCACTCATAGGGCATGTCCTTGACCTTGTTCTTCACCCTGCGCCCGACTACGAACGAAAGGGTCACCAGAGCCGCCGCAATCACCATTGCGAGGATGGCCTGGACCAGAACCGGGAACCACGTTTGAGCTAGCGAATCAGGCATATTCAGATTGACGATTCCAGGGCGGGGCGTTCCCCACGATTTATAATAATCCACGGAAGCCCGTGTCAACGAAAAATCAAGTTACGCTCAACGGCGAACGCCGCTCGTTCCCCGCCGAAACCACTCTGCTCGACGTGGTTCTGGCGCTGCAACTGGAGCCGGAACGCGTGGCGATCGAATTCAATCGCGCCATTATCCGGCGCGAAATGTGGCGATCGACCGCCATCGATGACGGCGCGGAAATCGAGATCGTTCAGTTTGTCGGGGGCGGCTGAAGCGCCGCCCCCGGGGATTTCGTTACCGCGGCATTTTCGTACCGCTCCATAACTGTCGCGGCTCGGTGGAAACCGTTAGAAGCTGCGGACCGCGTGCGCTTCGTCCTCATGGACGTCGAACACGGTGTACAGTTTCGTAATCTGCAGGAGGTCCTTCACGCGTTTGGTCAGGCTCAGCAGTTTGAGCGTGCCGCCCTGATTGGCCACGGTCGTGAAGCCGGAAACCAGCTCTCCGATTCCGGAGCTGTCGATGTAGGAAACCTCGCCGAGGTTCAGCAGGATCTTCTTGTTTCCTTTGGCCGTCAGTTCGCGCAGGGCGTCGCGCAGCGCGCTCGACCCTTCGCCGAGAGTAATCCGGCCGGACACGTCAATTACCGTTACATCACCCACCTGGCGGGTGTTCAACTTAACACTCACTTGCGCTTGCCTCCTCGAATGGTTTCCTGTTCATGTTTGCGGCCCGATATTCTTCACCAGCGTAACTTCCGTGCCTGCGGGGGCGATCCGGCGCACCGTCATGTCGTCCGTGAAGGCGCCCATCAGGAACAACCCGCGGCCGGAATGGCGTAACAAATTCGTGTCGTGCAGGGGGTCCGGCACTTCGCCGGGATCGAACCCCTCGCCCTGATCCGTAATCCGGATCAGAAAACGCGCGCCCGGCGGAGCGGAACTGTCAACCGATACGTTGACATGCACCTGCTTGTTGCGGTTGTAGCGGTTCCCGTGCACCACCGCGTTCACCATGCATTCCCGCACGGCCATGCCGATACGGTGCCGCTCGTCTTCGTCGAAGCCCGCCTGTTCGGCCGCGTGCAGGATCTCGCTCTCGGCGAGGTCGACGCTGTCGAGCAGAGACGGGTAGTCGCGGTCGAGCATGGCTTTTGCGCCAGTATTCTGCGCGCCTGTGTTCAGGGCCATATCGGCAAGAGAGCGTAAAGACGAAACGCTACCATAAAATGGCGGTGTCCGAAAGTCAAGAGCGAAGCCCCGCGGCCGGTGCTTCGCGTATCCGCTGTCGCGTATCCGCTACGGTACCATGTAGGGCAATGACACCGCCTCAGACCCGGATCGTTCTCGAAAGATCCCCCGATTACCGCGAGAGCTACGCCAACAGCGTGCAGATGCGGGTCAACCTCTGGGACTTTTTCCTTTTATTCGGCAATATTAACCAGACTTCGCAGGATAACGTGCAGATCCAGAATTTCCAGGGCATCTATGTGAGCCCGCAGCAGGCCAAGGCATTGCTCAACATCCTGCAGCAGAATGTGGGCCAGTACGAATCCGCGTTCGGCGAGATTCGCCTGGAGCCGAAGGCCGGCGCGGGGTTCGTCCAGTAAAGCGATTCCCGAGGTAACCCGCAACAATGCCGCCCGTTCGCAGGCCGCCTGTCCGGCTTCGTTCGTACGCTCTGGCCTTCGGATCGATCGCCGTGCTGCTGATCCTCGCGCACGGCCCGCTGCTGCAAACCCCGTTCTACTGGGACGAAATCGGGCAGTTCGTGCCGGCGTCGCTCGACCTGTTTCACGGGGGTTTCCTCAATAAAGCGGATTGGATCCCGGTATCCACGCTGCCCAACGTTCATCCGCCGGGGGTGATGGCGTATCTGGCGGCGGTCTGGTCGATTTTCGGCTATTCCATTGCGGGCACGCGCGTGGCGATGCTGGTTATAGCAGCCTTTGGCGCGCTCTTCACCTTTCTGCTCGGGATCGAACTGGGGCGCGGCGCGACGGGCACGCCGGCTTTCGCGGCGCTCGTGCTGCTGTGCGTCTCGCCTCTGTTTTTCGCGCAGTCGATGCTGGCGCAACTGGACATGCCGGCCATGTGCCTGTCGATTCCGGCGCTGCTGCTGTTTCTGCAGAACCGGTTCCGCGCGTCGGCCATTGTCTGCACGATTCTGGTGCTGGTCAAGGAAACCGGTCTGGCGGCGCCGGCGCTGTTCGGGTGCTGGCTGCTGATGGAGCGCAGGGGACGGAAGGACGCGATGCAGGCGCTCTGGTTTCTTCTCCCGTTGCCTGCGCTGCTCCTCTGGCTGGCGGCGCTGCACCATGTCACGGGCCACTGGTTCGGTAATGCGGCGTTCACCGCTTACAACGTCTGGGAGCCGCTGCATCCGGACCGTTTTCTGCTGGCGCTGGCGCGGCGGTTCTATTACCTTTTTATCGGGAGCGGGCATTTCATCGGCACCGGCGCGCTGGTCCGGGCCTGGCGGCGCATGCCCCTGCTGCGGGACCGGCCCTGGCGCATCGCGGCCGCTTTCGCGGGCGTGCAGGTGCTGACGGTCAGCGCGCTCGGCGGCGCGGTGCTGGAACGGTATCTTCTGCCGGCGCTGCCGGTGGTCTATATCGCCTTCGCGGTCTCTTTGCAGGCGCTCGCGCCCCGCGCCCGGCAGATCGCGCTCGCGGCGCTGGTCGCGTGCCTGGTGGCCGCCAGCTTCATCAATCCGCTTTACCCGTTTCCGTTCGAAAATAACCTGGCGTTCGTGAGTTTCACCGGCCTGCAGCAGAGCGCCGCGGAGGCGGTGGAACTGCAACCCCGCGAAGCCTCGGTCGCCACCGCGTTTCCCATGGCCGATGCGCTGCGCAATCCCGCGTTCGGCTATGTGACGAGCCCCCGGAAGGTGGACGAAATTGCCGGTTTCAGCGCGCCCGAGATCGAAAAACTGAAGCTCCGGCGGCCCGATGCGGCGATCGTTTTCGCGCGTGCGTGGGATCCTCTTCACCTTCTGGAGATTCCCGCCGTGCGCGGCCTCCTGGTCAGCCAGTACGGCTATAAGCCCGAATTGTCCGCGGACGAGATTGCAGGAATCCTGTCAATGCGCGTTGCGCGCCGGTGGACCCCGCGCGGTCTGTCGATGGAGTTGTTGACGCGGTGATGTAATATCGGTTTGGAATGCACAAATCCCGGCTCGATCCCGCCAATCAGCCCGACTTCCTTTACGAGCCTTACCATTCGACCGCCCGCCGCGCCCCGCGCGAGCCGCTGATCTTTCTGCCGCACACGCTTTCGGAGAGAACCGGACCGGTTTTCGGCGATACGCCGATCTCGGAAAGCGACCATGACCTCACCCGGCAACATGCGGGAGAGCCCATCGGACAGCGCATGATCGTGGAAGGGCGAGTGGTGGACGAAAACGGAGCGCCGCTGCCGAAGACGCTCATTGAAGTCTGGCAAACGAACGCGGCCGGGCGTTATCGCCACGAGCTGGACGACTTCCCCGCCCCGCTCGACCCCAACTTCACCGGCAACGGCCGCACGCTGACCGATGAAGACGGGCGCTATCGTTTTCTGACGATCAAGCCGGGCGCGTATCCCTGGAACAACCACCCGAATGCGTGGCGGCCCGCGCATATTCACTTCTCGCTGTTCGGCCCGTCGTTCGTGGCGCGATTCATCACCCAGATGTATTTCGAAGGCGATCCGATGCTGGCGCTCGACCCCGTGTTCCAGGCGATCCCGGACCGGGCGAAGCATCGGGTGATCGCGAAGTTCGATATCGGATTGACGGAAGAGAAGTGGGCTCTGGGGTACCGCTACGATCTGGTGCTCCGCGGACCCGACGCGACGCCTGTTGTGGATTAAATCATGGACCTGATTCCGACCGCCAACCAGCCCATCGGGCCGTTTTTCCATTTCGCGCTGACGCCCAATACGGCCGCGGGCTGCATGGCCGGCGCGGACGCGCGGGGCGAGCGCATCAGCCTGGCCGTTCGCTTACTGGATGGCGACGGCAAGCCGGTCACGAACGGCATGATCGAACTGTGGCAGGCCGATGCCGCGGGCAAGTACAACCATCCGGCGGATATTCAGGAGAAGACCGCCGACCCCGGCTTTCATGGGTTCGGACGGCTGGCTACCGATAAGCAGGGCCTGTGCGTGTTCGCGACCGTGAAGCCGGGGCGCGTTCCCTTCTGGCGCGGGGCGCTTCGGCAGGCGCCGCATATCAATGTTTCGGTGTATGCGCCGGGGTTGTTGAAACGCGTGGTGACGCGCATTTACTTCGCCGGCGATCCGGCGAACGATGCGGATCGCGTGCTGGCGCTGGCGCCGGAAACGCGGCGCCCGACGCTGCTGGCGCGCGCGGGCTCGGAGACCGGCCACTGGCGCTTCGATCTGCATCTGAGCGGACCGGGCGAGACTGTGTTTTTCGACGTTTGAACGGGGCGCCTGCTTCACCGCGCCTCGACGGAAGGAGCCAGTCTGAAACCTCTCGGCGTCAGGCTTGCTCCACTTTTGTAATGACCCCGGTTTTGGAATGACCCCGGTTTTGGAATGACCCCGGCGTGGACTCGAACATTTTGTCCGACTAGTCCTGGCTGCTAGCCGAAATCCGGGCGGGCCGGATGGTCCACGACAATAAGACGTCCATCGGTCAACGCTCTGACGGAATGACGGCTGTTCGCGGGGACAATGGCAACCACGCCTGGCCTGGCGATATGAGATGTTCCGTCGATGGTCACTTCCAGTTCACCCTGAATGACTTCATACACCTCTTCCTCCGGATGGAAGTGCTCGTGAATCGACGCACCGGCCGCGAAATCGTAATGCGCGAACGTCATACCGGTCGAATGAAAATAACGCCCTTTCCACCCCGGTAGCCGTTCGACGACTTTAAGTTCATTCGTGTCCACAAAGGGCATGGGGCCTTCCGTTTTCGCGTTGTCCGCGGGGAACCAGGAATTGCGACTTATCTGTATTCTAGCCCGCTTCGCTGGTCATGCGCTATCCGGAAGTTACCCTGGTATCCCCTGGCGAGTTCGAAACGTGTCCAGACTGGGGAACCGCTCAAGTTTCGCTATTTGACGAGTTCTCCGTTTGTCTTCCTGGGTTTGCAGGTTCGAGCGCGCGATGACACCCCAGTGCGGACCCGAGCTCCTCAGGAATCGGCGGTGATTTTGTTCTGCTTGTTCTGCGAAGCCCACATCTACGCGCGTACCACCACGCGAAGTAACGGCAGCATTTCCGTGGGGAAGCCCATCCGCGATGCCAAAGCCTGCACAGTCTCCCGAATGTAGGGCCATGCCGCAATCGCCGGATAGCTCTTTGAAAAGGCCCTGAGTTCGGTCTTCGACGCAGGCTTGGCCAGATCGAAGAACCGGTAGCGAACCAGAAATGTCGTTTGAATATGAAAGGTCAGTTCGTCTTCGCAGGCGACTCGCAGCGTTACCGCAAAATCTATATCCGAGCCGTTCACGCGGGACACTTCGGAATCCAGGTCTGCGGTGAGGGGAACCGGGTCGACCGCCGCATTGGGTGGACCCGCGCCTTTCGCTTCGCACTCGTATAGCGCGATGTCCTTCAAGTGCAGCCTTGCCTGAAGGGCCTCGGCCTGCTTTGCTTCGCGCTCTCTTAATTGTATTGTGAAATTCATGGTATTACGCCGCCCTGAGTTGTGCGCCCGGCACGGGCTGATCCTTTGTGTACCGGCCCCAGCACCAGCTTCTGCCCGGTTGCAAGCGCTGTTCAGTGAGCAAGTGGGCGGAAGCACGAGGTATCGGCGCAAAGGTGACGATCAAACGCGATCCGGTCGCTTTGGCGAGCCGATCCAGCGTGCGCATCGACGGGCGCGCTCGCCCGCCTTCCAGCCGGGCGACTACGGGCTGAGTCGTCCCCATCTTCCGGGCCAGTGCTTCCTGGGTAAGACCGGCGCGGCTCCGGAGATCCATCGCAGCCGAAGCCAGGACGAACTCTTCCTCAAGCGCCGCGTATGCCTTCCGGTACTTCGGCTCTTTGATCCACTTCTTGTGCAGGTCAGATATGCGCGCCATTTGTTACACCTCCATCATTGAATCGACTTCGCGCGGGACAAGGCCAGGCCGATCTCGCTCCGCGGCGTTTTCTGCGTTTTCTTCACGAATACCCGCACGATCACTACGCGCCAACCCGAGGCCGTCACGTATAGCGCGCGCGAAATTCCGCTGCGGCCTTTCAGCCGCATCTCCCGCAGACTACCTTCCAAATGCTTAACATGCGGATCTCCCACACGCTCCAGGCCTTTTTCCTCGATGAGCTTCGCGATACGCGCGAGCCTTGCCCGCATGTCTTCGGGCAAAGCCTCGACCTCCATGTCGACTGTTTCATCCAGGGTCTCGACCGCCCAGCCCATTATTTTAACTATACCAAAAAAGGTATTACCGGAAGAGGCCCGCAAAGCTGGCTGGCGAGCAAAGCCAACTGTCGTATGTAATCACCGATCGCCTTATAATTACGGTCGGCCTCGAAAGCAAACGTTAGCCGGAGGACGAAGCGGTGACGAACGATCGAACGAAGAGCTTCGGCGAGACCGCCAAATCGCTGGCGCGCAATCCGCTCGGCATCCAGACTGGGGAGCCAAATTTCTCCGTTGAAAATGCAGGGCTTCCATTCGGCGAAACGCGCCGCCGGGTTACGATGCCGTATATGGTCAGAGTTCCTGCGGGTCGGGCACCTCCTGCGCCATTGGCGCTCTTCGCCTGCATGTTTCTGGTTCTTACAGCATTCACTCTATTTGCGAGGGATCCGGCGTACCGTTCGGTATCCGTCGACGGAAGCGGACAGCTGCACATTGTCCTTGATTCCGGGAAGGAGATTCTGCCCCGAAAAACTCAAGGGCAGGTGTCTTTCGACGCTGCGCTCATCTCGGCAGACTCCCGGACGATTGGCTGGCTGGTAATGTATCCCTTTCCTGCTCCCCCCGGGTCCGATTACCGTGGCGGACCAATAGCGGGCGGGTTGGCCATATACCGCGGCGGCCGTATTATCCATACGTTCACGACGCAGCAAGTTTTTTGGGATTGGCAATTTCAACATGGCGGCAAACAGGTGGCATACTCGACCGGGCCTGCGCATGGCGGCGCGGCGGAATGCGTGCTCCGCGATGTCGAAGCCGGCCGCATAGTTGCCCATTGGCGGGTTACATCGGACACCGAACCGCCATCCTGGGCGCGGAATCTCAGACAGTAGAACAATCGTCCGGGCGTGCAGCCAGTGTCACGCTTCCAGCCGCCGCCGGTTCGTCAGTCAGCCTGACATGCCGTCAGGATCGCCGTGTTGTAGACAGCCTCCACGGTCGAGCCGCGCGAAAGGTCGTTCGCCGGTTTCGCCAGACCCTGCAGAATCGGGCCGATGGCTGCCGCTCCGCCCAGCCGCTCCGCGAGCTTGTAGCCGATGTTCCCGGCCGAGAGATTGGGAAATACGAGTGTGTTCGCGCGTCCCGCAACCGTGGAGCCCGGTGCTTTGGATGCGCCGACCTCCGGGATCAGGGCCGCGTCGAGCTGCATCTCGCCATCCACTTTCAGATCCGGCGCGCGCGCGCGCAGAATCCGAAGCGCTTCCACAACTTTGTCCACTTCCGCATGCCGGGCGCTGCCTTTGGTCGAAAACGAGAGCAGCGCCACCAGCGGTTCGGCTTCCAGAAACCGCCTCGTGGTGGCCGCCGCCGAAATCGCAATATCCGCCAGTTGCTCCGGCGAGGGATCGATAACCACCGCGCAATCGGCAAACGTCATCGCGCCGTTCACGCCGAAATGCGGGTTCGAATGCGCCAGCAGGAAAGCGCCCGAAACCGTGTGCACGCCGGGCGCGGGTCCGATTGCGGCCAGAGCGGCCCGGACGGTTTCCGCGGTGGTGCAGACGCATCCGCCCACGCTGCCGTCGGCCTCGCCCATCGCGACCATCAGGGCCGCGAAGTAGAGAGGCTTGCGCGCGATCGCATCGGCTTCGCTCTCCGTCACGCCTTTCGAAGCACGGCGCTGTTGGTAATAAGCCGCATATTCCCGCAGACGGGGCGAACTCGCCGGATCGACCGATTCGAGCCCGAGCGTGCTGTTGCGGGAGATCAGCACCGGCTGCGCCAGGCCCTCTTCGCGGAGACGGCGCGCGGCGGCGATCACGCGCGGGTCGTCGCCTTCGGGAAAAACGATGCGCCGCCGGGTTGCCCGCGCCCGCGCCTTGAGTTTTTCAAGAAGGTCTGCCGCCTGGTGTTCAGTCGCCAAGAAGCCGTCCCCACGGGCGCAACGACGGCACGTTGTCGCACACTGCCTTGATGCCGGCGGTGATGGGAATGGCCAGCACCAGTCCCGCGGCATCCCACAGGAAGCCCCAGAACATCAGGGAAAACGTAACCACCAGCGGATTCAGATGCAGACGCGCGCCCACCAGCTTCGGATAGAGCACATTCATCGCCGTGAAATGCAGCGTCAGGACCACCAGAAACGCAAAGAAAATGACGGGGCTCGACTCGCCGCCCGCCAGCGACGCCAGAACCGGGGGCACGAGCGCGAGCGGCATTCCCGCATAAGGCGCCAGACGCAGGAACCC